>WNFA01001750.1_pt1 | contig 17739 bp, 12 predicted proteins | sample 5400481 | NCBI WGS metagenome assembly WNFA01 (sample SAMN13153340, study PRJNA577476) | soil metagenome | isolation source: 120 cm saprolite under Douglas fir tree site 2 hole 1 replicate 2 | place: USA:California | collected 2015-04-18
GGCTGCAAACCTGTCGAACTGGCGCCGGAAGCGCTGGCGGCTGAAGACTGCTGGTACGCACCCTGCTGCTGACCGTAGGGAGGTTGTTGATAGCCAGGCTGCTGATAGCCAGGCTGCTGGTAGCCTGGCTGCTGGCCGCTGTAGGGATCGGTCGGAGGCGGGTTCTGCTGTGGCGCGGCTCCGCCGTAACCGCCGTATTGGCCGGGATTGTTAGGGTCCTGTGGTGGTGGTTGGTAGCTCATGATTGTGTTCCTCTTTCTTTTATGAATATGAGTTCGCGACGGTAAAAGACCCGATTTCCTTTACTTTCTTTAAGTTGAGAGCCTTTGCTTTTCTGCGCAGGTTACCGAGCCGTACTCTCTTCACAATGTATTACGCAGTATACTCCCAAAGGTTGGTTTTGTATACTACCCTGTTGTCTTCTCAATTACTATAACGGTCGATTGTTGAAATGATCAAAAAGCGATTTCACGAATCGTCGTCCTGCGCCTGTATTTGTGGGTAGGTATCGCCGGCGATGCGATCTGGCGGGGGAACGATGTGCGGCGGGAGTTCCTCCATTTCCTCCTGCTCGTCGGCGGGTATGACAGTGCGGCGCACTGGCTGATCGCGCATGCGTTCATCCAGGCGCAATGGGCGCGAGCCAGCCTGAGTTTGCCCCTTCTGCAGCGGAGCATCGAGCAGGGCCGCCTCAATGACCTGGTCGATTCTATCCACAAAAGTGAAGTGTATACTCTGGCGGATTTTGCTCGGAATCTCGGCGAGGTCCTTCTCGTTCTCTGCCGGGATGATCAATTGTGGGATATGGGCGTAGTGTGCCGCGAGCACCTTCTCGCGGAGTCCACCGACAGGCAGTATGCGCCCGTGCAGTGTAATCTCCCCAGTCATAGCGAGATCACCGCGTACCCGTCGTTTGGTCAGCGCGGAAACAATGCCTGTGGCGATGGTGATGCCCGCGGATGGCCCATCTTTGGGCAAAGAATTCTCGGGAAGGTGAATATGCAGGTCGGTAGCATCCAGGAAACCCGGGTCGATCTGCAATTCATTCGCTCGAGAACGGATATAGGAAAGAGCGGCTACCACCGATTCGCGCATGATCTCGCCCAGTTGGCCGGTCACCAGCAGGTCCCCCTTGCCGGCCATGGTGGCCACCTCCACGGGCAGCAGCATGCCGCCATTTTCGGTTACAGCCAGGCCCATTACCACGCCGACCTGTGTTTTCTGATTATAGATCTCCCTGCTGTAGCGCGGAGGGCCCAGGTACTGTTCCAATTTGCGGCTGCTGATGCGCAGGTGTGCATCCGGCTTTTCGAGGATGAGACGCGCTGCTTTACGACAGATGGTAGCCAGTTGTCGTTCGAGGTTGCGTACGCCTGCTTCACGGGTATAGGCGGTTACAATGTCCTGCATGACGGGCCGTGGAATTTTCAACTGCTCCGGCGTGAGGCCATGTTCGGTCAGGACCTCTGGCAGCAGGTGACGCATGCCGATGTTGACTTTTTCCTCGAGCGTGTACGTGGAGAGTTCGATGATATCCATACGATCGGCCAGGGCGCGCGGAATCTGGTACCTGACATTGCCGGTGCAGATAAAGAACACTTCCGAAAGATCATAGGGAATCTCAAGGTAGTGGTCGGTAAAGTTGCTGTTCTGATCGGGATCGAGCACTTCAAGCAGCGCTGCCCCGGGGTCTCCCCGGTACTCGCTGGAGAGCTTGTCGATCTCGTCAAGCAAGAAGACAGGGTTGCGTACCCCTACAGTCTTCATCGACTGAATGATACGCCCCGGTAAGGCGCCGATGTAGGTGCGGCGATGCCCACGAATTTCTGCCTCGTCATGTACGCCGCCCAGCGCAATGCGTGCGAACTTGCGTCCCAGCGCGCGGGCAATCGAGCGGCCCAACGATGTCTTGCCGACCCCAGGAGGTCCAATGAAGCACAGAATCTGTCCCTGGCTTTCACTGTTGGGATGCCCTTCGCGGCTGGCAAACCTCTGGCGCAAATGGCGTACCGCGAGGAACTCAATGATGCGTTCTTTGATGTTCTCCAGCCCGTAATGATCCTCGTCAAGCACGAGGCGAGCGGTTTCAATGTCGAAGCTATCGCTGGTGCGTTCGTTCCACGGCAGGGCAAGTATCCAGTCTATGTACGAACGTAACACGGCGACCTCGGCCGATTGAGGGGGGGTGCGTTCCAGGCGGTCGATCTCTTTACGCACCTTGTTGGCAACTTCGGGGGGGATCGCTTTCTCATCGAGCCTCTTGCGTAGTTCATGCGCCTCGGAGGATATCTCGATGCCCAGTTCTTCCTGGATAGCCCGCAGTTGCTCGCGCAGGTAAAACTCTTTCTGCGTGCGGTCTACTTGCGAGCGTACGCGGCTGCGGATAGTCGACTCCAGTTCGAGTATCTCGATCTCATTACCCATAATCACGCAAATTTTCTCAAGGCGTTCCAGTGGATCGAGCGTTTCCAGCAGGTCCTGCTGCTGGAGGGCATCGGTGACAATGTGTGCTGCCAGCATGTCGGAAAGCCGCGCGGGAGTCTTGATACCGACGATGGAGTTGATATCCTCTACCGAGAAGCGGCGATTGAGCTGGGCGTAGCGCTCAAAGAGGCTGATAGCGTGACGCACCAGCGCATCGGCCTGTGGGCCGCGATGCTGCGCCTCCTGTGGCGTGTTGACGCTCACACGTATGAATGGTTCCAGGTCGAGAAACTCGTCGATTTGTACGCGGCGCAGGCCGTTGAGCAGTATTTGCAGGCTTCCATCTTGCTGGTGGTGGATCGTAGTTATCTCGACGAGAGTGCCAGTGGGGTAAATATCTTTGGGTTCGGGGTCATCGACCTCGGGGTCGCGCTGCGCAGAGGCGATCAGTGTATGGTCGAGACCTATCATTGCTTCTTCAACGGCGCGCACGGATTTTTCACGCGCGATGGCTAACGTCATGCGAGTGCGCGGAAACACAACCATATTCTTTAGCGCTACGAGAGGATATGTTTCGTAGCCAGCGCTTTGTGTTTCTTGACGCTCTTGTGTACTCACGGATTCTTGCCTGTTTCTATCGAGTGGGCACGGGCAGCAGGTGCCCTACCAAAAGGAAGAGTCTGCATCACGCAGACTCATCTTCAGGGTATGCAGTTGTTCGTTCACTGCGCGTGATCAGTAACGGTTTATTCCGCTCAGTGATTACATCGCCGTTGATAATGACTCGTCTCACATCTGCGCGCGATGGAATCTCGTACATTACGTCGAGGAGTATATCCTCTATGATGCTGCGCAGGCCACGCGCCCCGGTGCGCTGCTTGAGCGCGCCTTCGGCGGTGGCGTCGAGCGCGTCGTCGGTGAAGACTAACTCGACTCGATCAAGCTGTAAAAACTTTTGATATTGTTTGATGATAGCATTTTTAGGCTCGGTCAAGATACGGATGAGCGCATCTTTATCGAGACTATCCAGGGAGACGGCCACTGGGAGGCGCCCCACAAATTCAGGGATAAGCCCGAACTTGAGCAGGTCGTCAGGGATGAGACGTGTCAGAACCGGCTCTGTCGATTTCGTGCCGGTAACGCCCCTGAATCCCATCAACTTGTTGCTGCCAAGGCGCTGCTCGACGATTTTATCCAGGCCCTCAAAAGCGCCGCCACAGATGAACAGAATGTTGGTGGTGTTGATCTGGATGAAGTCCTGGTGGGGATGCTTACGCCCGCCCTGTGGGGGCACGTTGGCAATCGTGCCTTCGATGATCTTGAGCAGCGCCTGCTGGACGCCCTCGCCCGAGACATCGCGGGTGATGGATGGATTATCCGCCTTACGAGCGATTTTATCGATTTCATCGATATAGACGATGCCGCGTTCGGCGCGTGCCACATCGAAGTCGGCCGTCTGTATTAAACGCAGCAGGATATTCTCGACATCTTCACCGACATAACCTGCCTCGGTCAGCGCCGTGGCATCGGCGATGCAGAAGGGGACATCCAGTATCCTGGCCAGCGTCTGTGCCAGTAACGTTTTGCCGCAGCCGGTGGGGCCGATCAGGAGGATGTTACTCTTGCCCAGTTCTACATCGTCGATCTGCATGCCCACGCCAATGCGCTTGTAATGATTGTATACGGCTACTGCCAGAGATTTCTTGGCTCGCTCCTGGCCGATTACGTACTGGCTGAGCTGCTCGTAAATCTTCTTGGGTGTGGGGATCTTGCCTGTTTGCAGACGCGGCTTGGCGATGGTGGCCTGTTCTTCATCGATGATTTCCCGGCACAGGTCGATGCACTCATCGCAGATATAGACACCACCAGGACCCGCAATCAGTCGCTGCACCTGGTCCTGGCTCTTCCCGCAAAATGAACAGCGGTAAGTTATGCGTGTATTTTTCGAGTTTGCCACGTCTGTCACCTTCTCTTCAAGTGAAGTCGGCGTACCTCACTTGATGATTCTATTGTACTCGCTCATCAGGAGCAAGTGGGTTGCCTAAACTATCTATAGCCGGTCGCGGAGGCGGTACCCGTCCCCGCTACTCTAATTCCGTACCACTTGAGAATGCTTCTTCTGCCTCGCCAGCCTCCGCCTCGACGGCAGCGGAAGATGTCTGGACTTCGTCATCACTCGCGGCCTCGTCTTCGGCCGTACCCTCGGCCTCTGCATCGGGATCGGGATCGGTCGTCAGCTCTAGCAGGCGCGTAATAGCTTTTTCGCGGCGATAGCTGAGCGCTATTGACTGGAGCTGCTCCTCGGAACGCGGTAAATTGTATCCAGCTTGAGTGTAGGCTCGCAGCAATCCCTCCAGCTCTTCCGGTATGATATTGATTTCCTCGTGCCTGGCGACTTCGTCCAGCACCAACTGGCGTTTTACACGCTCTTCGGCGGCGGGCTGGATGTCTTTCAGGTACTCCTCGCGCGACTTGCGCATCATCATCAGGTACTGGTCCATCGACATACGCTGTTGCTCCAGCATATGTGAGAACTGGTGCAGCATATCCTCGGCTTCTTCGTTGACGAGCACAGGGTGAACAGTGATCTGCGCCTGGTCGATGATGGCCTGAACCACCTTGTCGCGTAGTTCGTTGTTGACGCGGCGCTTTTTGCCCTCGAGAATCTTGTCACTGGTTGCCTTGCGCAGGTCTTCGAGGGTTTCGTAGCCCGCCTGCGCGGCAAAGGCGTCGTCAAGCTCAGGGAGTTCTTTCGCCTCTACCTTGTGTAGGGTGACATCATACTGCGCTTCCTTGCCCGCCAGCTTTTCATTGCTGTAGTCCTCGGGAAGCGTGGTGGTGAATGTTTTACTCTCCCCAACGCGCATATCTACGATCTGCTCATCCATGCCCGTATAGACGCCATGGCGCTCGCTGGTCAGTTCAAACGGGTTATTTTTCAGATCGGAGATGCTCTGTTCGCCGACCGAGAGTTTCAAATCCATGGTGACGCGGTCGCCAATGGCGGCGGGACGGTCGACGACCTGCCATTGCGCCTGCCGGTCGCGCGTGCTTTCGATCTCCTGTTCGACCTCTTCGGAGGTAACGTTGACCTCTTCGCGCTCGAAATGGAGCGCACGGTAGTCACCGAGTACAACGGGGGTGAGGATGGGCACCTTGAGGCTGAAATGGTAGGGCAAGCCTATTTGACTGACCTCAAAAACCGGGGCGTCCAGCTCTGGCCTGGTGATGGGCGTGATCTCATGTTCTTTAATAGCGCTGCGGTAGACCTCGGTAATCAGATCATCGAGGCCTTCCTGGTAGATGTATTCCTTGCCCAACTTGCGCTCAAGCAAGGAGCGTGGCGCCTTCCCCCGGCGAAAGCCTTGCACGTCAACCTTCTGTACCAGCTTGCGGTACGCCTTGTCTGAGGCTTTTTCCAGCTCATCCCAACTCAGTTCTACGTCGAGAACGGCCTCACTGCTTGGCAACTTTTCGACCGAGACCTTCACATTTCCTCCAACACATGTATTCAAATATCTCTTTACAACCAGGTGACGATCAATGGTGGGCGGTGAGAGACTCGAACTCTCATGGTTTTCACCAACGGATCCTAAGTCCGTCCTGTCTACCAATTTCAGCAACCGCCCTCTCCCTTTAAGAGGCAAAATGCCCTACCTGTGGATGATACATCAGCGAAACATCTACTGTCAAGACAATTTGAAACTGCCAAAGTGCAGCGAATAGGACTATTGGGTGTATAAAACGTGGTTCAGGCAACTTATAAGGTGGAAGGCACAGGATCATTCACTCTTGTGGGCGAATGATAACCAGGTTACAACTGGATCATAACCGTCTTGCACTTCCCCTGCCCGCATGTATCCCTCATAATTGCAGCAATGCTTACGATGTGTTTTGAAGATGATGTGAGCAAACTATAACCAGAAAACATCGAAGTTGGTAAATTATAACCAGATCACAACCAGATCATAACCGGTTTGCTCTTCCCCAGGCTGGTGTTTATGCTCCATAATTGCTACAGCGTTTGCATATGTCTTGAACGCGGCATGGACTTACAGGTTTCCAAAGCGTTTTCGCAGCAATGTAACGTATCTTAGTAATTGAAAGTGAGGCCAATGTATGCGCTTCTCTGCTCGCTCAAAAGTGGGCATCCTACTCTCGTTCATCATCATTGTAACCCTGATAAGTGGATTTATGGTGATGGTGATATCTCGTGGGTCGGCGTCCCAGGCCGCCCATAGCTCTATTACTGCTAAGTACCATGGCGTAGCCCACAAGGGGACCCAAATAGCTTCTGGGCGACTTCACGGGTCGCTGAAGCATCTGAGAAAGCACGGTGCGACGGCGCCAAAGCCCAGGGTCATTGGTACGCATACTCTCAATAAGAAAGTGACTGGGAGTCATGCTAAAGTAGTGACCAATAAGAATGCGCCTGGAGCTACCGACGCTTTGCCTTCGCCGCTGCTGCACAGTCATGTTGCTGAAGGCCAGCAGTTGCAGAACTTGAATGGTATCAGCGACCTCAGCCAGTCTGAAGTGAACGCTGCCTTTTTCGGCTTTCCGCCTGCGCAACCCAACGGCTTTGAGGTTACGCCACCCGACCAGGGCCTGTGCGTGGGCACTGACCCGCTTACGGGGACAACGCAAGTGTTTGAGATCGTTAACGAGTCTATTAGAGAAACCAATCCTGATGGGTCAGTAGCGCCTTCATCACTGTTAGGGGATGTAAATCCTGTCACTGGTGAGGTACCCTTGCAGTTCTTCTTTGCCCCCACCGCCTTTGCCTTTGGTGACCCACGCTGCTTCTTCGACAAGTCAACCGGCACGTTCTTCTTTACCGAGCTCGGCATTTTGCAGAGTGGCCCTGATGCTGGTTTCACGTCCGTCGATGTCGCAACATTTAATGGGAATGCCGGCATCTTCGACGTGCAGCAGTTCGATACATCGGAAAGCGCAAGCTGCTTCGGCGACCAGCCACATGTGGGCCTGGACAACGATAACCTGGTTGTCACGACCGATCAGTTCTGCGATACGGGCTACCTCGGGGCATTGCTCCTTGCGATCTCCAAGTCGCAGCTCGTGTTCCATCAGCCGGCGCTCTCCGCGGAGTTTGACAACATTTCCCTGGGTAGTGTCCCGCTCACGACACTGCAGCCTGTCGTCAGCACTGACTCTACAGGCACAGAGTACCTGGTGAACGCGTTCCCCTATGACCAGTTTGGTAACAACAACACCCTTTCCAACTTCCTGGGCTTCTGGCATCTCGACAATGGCGAGGGTGTCACCGACGGTGACTTTGCTGAAGTCACGCTCAGCGGTAAGGTGATCCGCAGTGAAACCTATGGGTTCCCGGTGCCCGCGGCCAGTACTGGTGATGGTTCTGTCACATCGGTATTCGTCCCTAACCTTGGATTCAGTATCCCTGTTTTTTCTGAGCAATTCCTGGATGCCGGCGATAGCCGCATGATGCAGTGCCAGCTGGTCCATGGCGCCGTGTGGTGCTCGCTGGATACGGCCGTCAGCATCAGTCACGATCCGTCAACCCGTGACGGCATCGCGTGGTTTAAGATCGATCCGAAGGCTGGGAGAGTTTCTAAGCAGGGCAGAATTGCCTCGACGGGCAATTACCTGCTCTATCCGGCGATCACTGTTACCAGAGAAGGAACGGTGGCAATCACGTTCTCGATCACGAGCCCCCCGATCGCCACCGCCAACGGCACGCTCCTTATTAATCCAAGTGCCGCGTATGTGATACGTAAGGCCGGGCACACGAGCTTCGGTAGTATCCATATAACTGCCCTTGGCACGGACCCGCACCAGAGCTTTGCCTTCATCTTCGGACGCGTGCGTTGGGGCGACTATTCCGCTGAAGCGCTCGACCCGAACGGCAAGGATATCTGGGGAGCCACGGAGTGGATTCCACAGCCCGTTGACCAGGATGCCATCGATAACTGGGGGACTAACGTCTTCGAGATCATGGGCGACCACTAGTCTCGATGCTTAGTTAGTCCAGGGAGGGATAGCATCTGGCGTATCCCTCCCACTTGAAAACTCCCTGCTTGTGATACGCTGGAAAACGGAATTATAGGCAGGGAGTTCTTTAGTATGTGCTGGCTTCGGTTGATGGATGTTAATAACTATACCAACCTGCTCTGTATTGGTATCTGGCACATTTGTATCTTATGAATCGCCTGAAAGTGAGATAGAGTTTATGAGCAAGCTTGTCACCCGGCAGGCAGCAAAGGAAAATCGTCCTGCAGGGAAGCGAACAATGGGCCAGGCCGCGCAGCAGGATCAACCTGCGCACAAACCGGTGACTCGCCGAGCAATGAAGTACCAGCGGCGCCAGGAGAGACAGCACCGTCTCGGAGGAGAACAGAAGCGGGTTGCGCGGAGAAAACGCGTGACCATTGTGAGTGTGGTCGCAGCTGCTGTACTGCTCAGCGCTGTCCTGGGCTATTTTCTATATACGCGTGCTGCTAGCCCTCGCGCAAATAGCAGCCCGGCGCCCAGCCCAACAGCTGCTGTATCTGAATATCCAGCTGTTGATGGGATATCCTGTGATAGCAGTGCCCACACGAACTTTCATATTCACGTCCATCTAACCATCTATATAGGCGGTATATCGCTGGATATCCCTAACAACATTGGGGTTGCGCCTGATTATTCATGCTTTTATTGGCTCCACACAACTGTCAATCATGGCCCGACCAGCCCTACCGTTGCCAAATTCCAGCATGGAGTGATACATATCGAGGCTCCAGCCGAACAGGCTTTCACCCTTGGGAACTTCCTTGATATTTGGTCGCATCGATTCTCGACGATGCACTACCTCTCCTTTATGGATCAAATGAGCCCTGCCTGGCAGGTCTACGTGAACGGGAAGCCGTATACTGGGGATTTTCACACTATACCCCTGACGCAACACGCGTTGATCACTCTGGCATATAGGAGTCCGGGGGTGCAGCCTGATACAGTCTTCCCCTGGGCGCTGGTTCCGGGGTCATGATATACCGCTCCATATTGAGGGGTGATCCTTCCGCCAGCTTATCTTTAGCTGGCACCAGAGCAGGGTACCGGCCCACTGGTACAAAAGTACTGGAAGGCAGGGTGATGAGCATCTGGAGAGATATTATAAAAAGGGTATTTCTCCCACATGAAAACTTCCTGTTTGTGGTAGAAGGACGCGGCGATCATAAGCGAGAGAGTATTTGCCTGGGGAAGTGTTGTGTTGGGAGGTTCAGAAAAGGTTTGTAAAACGTATGAGCGTACTCAATGATTTACAGAAAAGATTCCTGGTTATACTCTCTGTTTTGCTGGTGACCAGCATTGTCCTGGCGCTCGTTTCGTACCAGGTCTTTCCCCTGGCTGCGATCCAGGTGACAGGGGCGAATGAAATACACAGGGTAACCGCGGTTGTGACGCCATCTACTACGCCGCCCGTCACCGCGCTGAACCCCAGCTCGGTGCTGGGCATCGACAGCGGCCCTCTCTCCAAGTATCCTGGCATCTCCTGGACACGCATAAGCTACAAGACCTGTGGCGGTGATTATTTTGGCGCTCGTCTGAAGAGCGATATACAGCTCTATCACAGCCAGGGTGGTCATGTCTTGATCCTGCTCTGCCAGCATTCAGGCCAGCACTTGCTGAATATGTTATGGTTCAATGATGTCGCGCAGGCGGGAGCGGATGCTGTGGCATGTGGCAACGAGGAGATGAAGCACAACACCTACGCGACCTACTTGTCTCCACTGGATTTTGCCCGTTTCTTTGATTTGTGCGAGCGCACAGTGCATGCCGCGCGCCCGGGCATCCTGGTGCTGCTGGGCTCGTTGGACCCCCACGTGGGCGGCGTGGATCACCTGCCGCTGCTCCAGCAGGTGAGTTATCTCAATGCTGTACAGACTGCTATGAATACCCAGGTTCGTCCAGGTGGGAACTGGAGCTGGCGCGCCCAGGCCATGGGGCTTATCGATAGCTGGCACAACGGCTTCCCCAGCAAGAACGTCAATAGCCTGAACGCTCTGTTCGTCTTCTGGGCACAGCAGTTTCAGGTTGATCTCAATAGCGGGGAGCTTGGCCAGCATATCTGGGTTGTAGAGGGAACAGGGTGCGTCAACGGCTGCGGCCTGCACACACATCACCAGATTTCGGTCGCCCATATTATGACACTGATCACCGACGTGCAGACGGCCATGCAGTACAAGGTACCCTTCTTTTACTTCAGTGGCAAAGACTTCTTCCAGGCGGGGGCGTTCTGGCCGATGGGAGTGCTGGATCTCCGAGGTCACGCGAAACCTCTGGTCCAGGATCTTGCTCTAGGGGCAAAATCCCTCGACCTGTCCTGCCCGAGCGGTTCGGTGCTCGTGACCGAGCAAGAGCAGTTGTTGGCGAAGCTTTACAGCGGCTGCGCCCTGCCAGGCAACTGGGCCAGTGTTTTGACGAGTAGCTAGCTGGCAGGGCTATACGCGGAGATGCCCTCCATCGTTTATAGTCCCGTAGGTGTCAAAATACTGGAACGAAATAAGGGTGTAGGCACCCTGTCTGGGGGCAGGTATCCCGATTTATCGTGGGACCGCGATGATGGAAATAGACACATGATGTGGGTCATCAAGGGGGCGTAGCCGCGCGATTTATCGCGCCCTGGGGTGGGGGAGATATCCCAGGCGAGGCCGCTCCCCACCCCGGCGCCATAAATGTCGCGGCTACGCCTCTTCACGTCACCAAGGAACACTTCACCGAGTTCGATGATTTCTTGAAGCGCCATAAATGTCATGGCTACGCCCCTTCACGTGACGCCTATTGCCCCGTCAACCTTGATTTGATGCATAGAAATGTAGTGGCACCCCTTGCGGGCGCCAGGTTCCCGCCCGTCAATTGAACCTTGACAGAGCACTATGGGGCGACCTCTCCAGGCACACCATCTCCCAGATGGCGTCTGTGTGGCCCTGGAGAGAGGACTTGTATGCTTCTTTTACCTGGTGATAGAATGTGAGCAAACAAAGCGTAAATGTAGAGGCGAGGCTTGTCCTCGCCCTGCCAGGGTAATTGGAGCTATGCAACATGATCAGACGGCCGCCTCGTCTCTATTAGACCTGGAGCGGCCTGACCTCTATATAAATCGCGAGTTAAGCTGGATTGAGTTTAACTCGCGCGTCTTCGAGGAGACACGAGATAGTCGTCACCCGCTGCTGGAACGTGTAAAGTTCCTCGCCATCTTTGATACGAATCTTGACGAGTTTTTCATGATTCGCCTGGCTGGCCTGAAAGACCAGGTCGCCGCGCATGTCCTCACTCCAAGTCCGGATGGGCTGAGCGCTGAACAACAACTGGCTGCCGTGCGCCAGCGCCTCGCGCCACACATGCAAGAAGCACGTTGGTACTGGCGCAATACGCTCTTAGCACAGCTTGTAGAGCAACACATCTTTATCCTGGACTACGAGCAACTGGATGGGGAGCAGCGCAGCGCCATGCTGGAATACTTTGAGCGTGAAATCTTTCCAGTATTGACGCCACTGGCAGTGGACCCGGGCCACCCATTTCCCCATATTTCCAACCGCAGCCTGAACCTGGCGGTGGTGATCACGGACAAGGTGCATGGCGAACGCTTTGCGCGCGTGAAGGTGCCCCCCGCGCTACCACGGCTGATCCCCGTGCCCCTGGCGGCAGGCGAGCCTGGTTCTGTCGCCTTCGTGTGGATTGAACAGGTCATAGCGGCTCACCTGAGTAAGCTTTTTCCGGGCATCGATGTATGGGAGTCTTATCCCTTTCGCGTGCTGCGCGATGCTGATATTGAACTGCGCGAGGACGAGGGCGCTGATTTACTTTTACTTGAGCAGATCGAGGAAGGGCTGCGCGAAAGCCGTTTTGGCTCGGTCGTTGATCTCGCGGTCAATCCCTCTATGCCGCCGCACATTCGCAGTCTCCTGCTGGATAACCTGGAGATCACGCCAGGCGATTTAACGGTCATCGATGGGCCACTCGGCATAGGGGATGTGATGGAGCTACATGCCCTGGAACGCCCCGATCTGAAGGATGCGCCGCTGGTACCGCGCACACGGCCGCAGCTGCGCGATGGACAGCACCTTTTTGCAGCTATTCGCCGGCACGACTGGCTGATTCATCTTCCCTATGATAGCTTTAACCCGGTGGTCGAGTTTATTCGCGCGGCCGCCCACGATCCACAGGTGCTGGCAATCAAGCAGACGCTGTATCGCGTAGGTCCAAATTCGCCGGTCGTCGACAGGCTGCTGGAAGCGGTAGAAAATGGGAAACAGGTAGCGGTGCTGGTCGAGTTAAAAGCCCGTTTCGACGAGGAGAACAATATCGAGTGGGCCCGCGCGCTGGAACACGCCGGAGTTCACGTGGTCTACGGCGTGATGGGGCTGAAGACGCATGCCAAGATCGCCCTGGTGGTGCGCAAGGAGGCGGATGGCTTAGTGCGCTATGTTCACCTGGGAACGGGCAACTACAACGCCACTACCGCACGTGTCTACGAGGACCTCTCCCTGTTTACCTGCAGCCCGGAGATCGGCGCGGATGCCTCCGATCTTTTCAACTCGCTCACCGGCTACTCCCGCCAGAGTTCCTATCGCAAGCTGCTGGTAGCCCCGGTGAGCCTGCGGCAGGCGATCGTGGAGCGTATCGAACGTGAGATTCGCGTACAGGAGGAGCACGGGCATGGCCGTCTCATCTTCAAGGTGAATGCGCTTGTCGACCCGGAGATGATACGCATGCTCTATCGCGCATCGCAGGCGGGGGTGTGTATCGACCTGATTTTACGAGGTATATGCTGCCTGCGCCCTGGTATTGCCGGCGTGAGTGAGAACATCCGCGTCAGAAGCCTTGTAGGGCGTTTCCTGGAGCATAGCCGGGTTTTCTACTTTGGCAACGGGGGAAACGAGGAGATCCACCTGGGGAGCGCCGACCTGATGCAGCGCAACCTGGATGGGCGCGTTGAGACGCTGTTTCCGATCGAGGACCCTGTGTTGCGTACGATTATCCTGGAGCAGTTGCTCAACCGGGCGCTGGAGGACACCGTGAACGCGCATGAGTTGTTGCCGGATGGGCGCTATGTGCGTGTGCAGCCTGCGCCTGGGGAGCAGCCATATGATAGCCAGGCCTGGTTTCTTGCGCATACCCTGTTCAACCCGGACCTGGATGCCAGGAATACTACGACGAGCGCGCTGCCGTCCGGGGCATAAGGGTCCAGCGCCAGGAGAATGGGAACTGGACGATGTTTGCCATCGCCCTTAAGGGTGAAAATGACGGAACGGAGTAAAGGCGTAGCCGCGCGATTCATCGCGCCGGGGTGGGGAGGTATCCCAGGCGAGGCCGTGCCCCACCCCAGCGCCATAAATGTCGCGGCTACGCCCCCTTACATGACGCCCGGGGGCGGCCCCTTTACGTGACGCCCGTGGGGTGATGCAAGCGCACACGTGACGCCCATAGGGTGATGCAAGCGCACACATCAGTATGTAATGAATGTAATGCCCGGGCCTGGTGAAAATTCCGTGTAGGCTACTTTCCAGTAGTATGCTCCCCAGTTCATGCTGCTGGCAATGACGTGGCCGTTGGGCAAAATCTTCTCGACAACTCCCACGTGCCCCAGGCCGTAAGCTCCCTGTACCCATGGCTGGAGGGCTATGATTGCTCCGATGGAGGGCCTGGTGGAGGTCCGCCAGTGGAAGTCGTATGCGCGATATTTCCACTGCCAGGCATTGGAATTTGTGATCCACGGCACGTAAATGTGGTGCAATTCGTGGTAGCGCTGGTTGGCGTACCAGGTGCATTGCCCGTAGGGGAAGAAGTTACCTGTGCCCTTGACCGGTGGAGGCGGTGGCGCGGGCCTCGCCGCTTTGGGGATGCAGATAGTCTGATTGACATAGATGAGGTTGGGATTCGCGATGTGGTTGTAGGAAGCGAGACGCTGCAAACTGACGTTGTAATGGGCGGCTATGGTCCCCAGGGTATCGCCGCTCGCAACTACGTAGACGCGATCGCCACTGGAGCAAGGGGATTTTGCAAATACCCCAAATATGTTGGCCCCCAGCGCGTTACCCAGCAGAAGCACGCCAAGGATGGCTACTACACTTACATGCCCTACTATGATGCTTATTGCCCGGTGCCGCTGAAAATAGTGCCAGATTCGTTGGTATACGTGCATAAGCTCTCCTCTGCTAAAATAACTACGGGTCACCAGAAATCACAACACCCGCAATGGAATAAATGGGTACAGGGTGGCATATTGGTGTATACGCGGCTAAAACAGGGTGAATCCATGGGGAGGATAGGAGAAAAAGGCTAGAAAGAAGGTATTGACGTGTGCTGGGAGGCATGTTATAGTGTGGCACATGTAAGCGAGACCTCGCTTGCTGGAAGTAGAAGCCAAGGTAGCTCAGTTGGTAGAGCACAGCACTGAAAATGCTGGTGTCGTCGGTTCGATTCCGTCCCTTGGCACCATCACTCCATACATGATGCCTCAAGTCAGGTGAGAAACAGCTTGAGGCTTTTCCATGCCATAAGATTTCCCACATTGACAGCAGAACTGACAGCAATATGCGAAGAACTTAGTTAAAGGACTTGAAGAAGCATAGCCATGGCTCCTTTTCACGCCGTTGAAAGTACATTTGATACTCCGTCCTTCTGCTTCTAACTCATCAAAGTTAGCTACTCAATAGCACAATGTGCTAGACAAGTAGTCTTGAGTTTTATAGCTGTTTCTCCCCTCTATTGCCCCGCATAGAGGCTTGCATAAAGTATTTTTTGCCTTTAGGCATGCTTTATTTTAAGCGTAACACAATGTGACAATTGAACGATTTAACAGCATCGAAAAAAGCTTCAGGCTCATGTGTCGTTTGACTGATAAGTTCGCCGAAAAGGGGAGTTATGCGAAAGATCGGAGAAAATGGCGATTTTATATGCCAGTCATGCCAATGCAAGCAGGCTATGATCTACTTGACAGATAGTGTTCAGGTGAGCATAATCATCCTATGACAGTAATAGACGACTATCTTACAACAGTTGAACCCTCGAAAAGGAAAGAGCTTGAGCGCATTCGCGCTCTTGCCAAACAGAGCGTGCCAGGTGCAGAAGAAGCGATCGTCTACGGGATGCCGACACTCACATATCAGGGCAAGCCCTTTCTTGGATTTGACGCTCATACACATCACATTGGCATCTATCACTATAGTGGTCAAGTGATAGAGACACTCAAAGACCAACTCCATGACTATAGCTTCTCCAAAGGCGCCATTCGTGTTCCTCGATCACCCCATTTCAGAAGAGATGCTCAAGCAAATCATTCACCTGCGCCTCTCGCAGATCACTCCTTCTTAACTTCATATGCACTCCTCCCGGGCGAACGCCGGAACAGGATACCTCGCCGTATGATGCGCAGATTCGGGTGGTCAGTCCAAAGTGAGCAAAAAAAGCCTGGACACTTGCAAATGGGGAAAAATCTGAGTACGATTGATGCATCAGCCTATTTCATCGTGTTGGGGGTACACTGTGCCAGTCAGTTACACCAATCGCAAAGGCCAGACGTACACGCTGTACCGGGGGCAGACCAGGACCGGCAAGCCACGCTATTACTTTGGTCGCGAGGGCCAGGGTCAAGGTGAACCGGTTACGAAACTCCCAGCCGGTTACACGATCAGCGAGAGCGTCAATGGCGTGGTCTCGCTGGTCAAAGAGCGTCCCTCATTGATCCAGCCCGAGGAGGTGGCGGCGGTCGAGGCAGCGGTGCAGCGGCATCCCGAGGCGCACCGGTACCGGGTTGTCGTCAAGGGCAAACGGATCGAGATCTACGAGCGAGCCGGTCCTGATTACGTGGCTCTGGTGCGTGAGCTACATATATCTGGCCTGTCGAGACCGGGTCTCGATGAGGAGTTGCGAGACCTGGAGGAGCGTCATGCCAGCTACGAGCCGGTTTTGCGCTTCAACCTTCTCGATCCGGCAGAGCGGCGGTTCGGCGTTGAGCGGATGTGCTACCGGGGGAGTATCGACGGCTGGTTGGAGCTGATGCTAACGGCAGGTCCGGTGGCGGAGTTGGCCCGTGAGCTCGTTCCCACCCTGGGCACCGATCAGTTCTTTGAACTCTGGTGAACCAGCGACGGACGCAGGAGCGACAAAACACATTACAGAGGGTTTCTTCACAATGCTGTTCAAACGCTTTCCCTATCCCTTTCTCTTCAATGGACTGGTAGCGGAAACCAACCCCCACGAGTAGCTTTTGCCGAATTGCCCAGTTTACCTCATGTTCCTGACCATTTAAAGGTCACAGTCGCCCCTGCCGGAAGCGTATACGCGAAAGATTGCGCACCGTTCCAACACACTTTGAATGTGCTGCTGCTAGACCCACCGTTGTGGACAACCACGACCTTGGAGCCATCGGGATTTTTGAAAGCCACATCGGAGAGACTACCAAGCGTGTTTGCAGCGATATGATAGGCTCCGGGTACAACGAACTTGCTGAAATGACCAAGCAGATAATAATCATTTGAGTAGGTCACGTTTCCCGTCGATTCATCGATGGTAACGACGCCCAGGCAGTCTGGGCATCCGCCCGTGTGCGGACCATGATTGGGATTGAGCGCAATGTTCCACAGTTCAACTGTCCTGGCCCAGTTCTGGACCGATTGCATCAACAAATCAATGGTGCTGATAGGGGTGACAGACGCTCCTGTTGAGCACTCCGTCTCGTATACCTCCTTCGTGGGATACCGATCGTGAATTGTGCGCATGGCCGAAGGACTCCCAGCGTAGCAGTGCCAGGAGACTCCTGCGATATCGCGATTGGTCACGGGATCGCTTAGCAGCGTTTGTGCATAAGCAATATTATCCCAGTTATGATCATAGGGAATGATCTTGGGATGCAGATTTGCCTTTGTCAAAGCAAGGCTGAGGTTGTTTTTGATGAAACTGTTTTCGTCACTCGCACCCCAAAACATAGCGGGATAGCTGTCAGGGGCATATAATGGCTCGTTCTGAGGGGTGATCGCATAAATAGGGATTCCCTGTGCCTGATAGGCCTGCATGAATTTCACAAAATACTGCGCCAGGGGACCGTAGTCCAATGAAATGAGTGTACCTATCTGGCCGTTGTGGACCCCGAGCATCGACCCGTTGGTTTTCATCCATGCCGGAGGACTCCAGGGGTTGGCCATGAACTTCAGAGAGGGATTGAGTGAGAGCGCTTGTTGAAGAACAGGCAGAATATAGGCAGTATCATGCTTGATGGAAAATTTCGCCAGTGTGGGATCGGTCTGACCAGGGGGGAGATCATCATACGAATAAGGTCCATTGACCGAGAAG
>WNFA01001899.1_pt1 | contig 17727 bp, 12 predicted proteins | sample 5400481 | NCBI WGS metagenome assembly WNFA01 (sample SAMN13153340, study PRJNA577476) | soil metagenome | isolation source: 120 cm saprolite under Douglas fir tree site 2 hole 1 replicate 2 | place: USA:California | collected 2015-04-18
AAGTCATCAGCTGTACGCTTTGTCCGCGCCTAGTCGTGTATCGCGAGCAGATCGCCCGCGAGAAGCGCCGCGCTTACCGCGACTGCGAGTACTGGGGCAAGCCCGTTCCCGGCTTCGGCGATCCCCATGCCCGCGTCCTCGTGCTCGGACTCGCTCCCGGTGCCCACGGCTCCAATCGCACCGGCCGCCCGTTCACCGGAGACGCTTCCGGCAACTTTATGTACCCGGTGCTGCACGAGACGGGATTCGCTCTGCTACCGACCGCGACCGCCCGCGACGATGGCCAGGTCCTGACCGGTCTTTATATAACCGCCGCCGCCCGCTGCGCGCCGCCGGATAACAAGCCTCTGCCCGAGGAACTGGCCAACTGCGCTCGATATCTCGAACGCGAGCTCGAAGGACTGAGAGATCTGCGCGTCGTCGTTGCCCTGGGAAGAATCGGATTCGAAGCCTATCTCAACTACCTGAAGCGAAGAAGGGTGATCGCCGGCAAGCGGGAGTATGCATTCCGCCACGGCGTCGAATACGCCCTGCCCGATGGGCGCGTTCTCTTAGCGTCCTACCATCCCTCCAACCAGAACACGCAGACGGGCAAGCTAACCAAAGAGATGTTCCGAAAGATTTTCAAGCGCGCGCGGGAGTTGGCCGATGAAACGACGGGGCGGATCCCGCGGTAGCGGACACCTCTGGGCCGGCATGGGGGACCCGTCTGCTACGGGATGAAAATCCTACGAACACAGGTTCAGGATCGAGCAAAATCCCCCATGCTTCTTGTACGCCGTGCTGGATTTCATCTTTCAGTTCGACAATATCGCTCGCCTTCGCGTCTCCGCGGTTGATCAGGGCCAGCGCATGTTTGTTTGAAATGCTGGCCGCTCCCAGCGCATATCCTTTGGAAAAGCCCGAGTGCTCCACCAGCCACGCCGCCGAAACTTTGCGTTGCGCATCCAGAGCGGGGTAGCTGGGAATCTCGAGTCCCCTGGATTCGGCGCGCTCGGCCAGGTCTTTGAACTGTGCCTCGCTGAGCACGGGATTCTTGAAGAAGGATCCGGCGCTGCGGCAATCGTCGTCTCCGGCGACAATCAGCATGCCTTTGCTCCGCCGTATTTGGCGCACCGCCTCGCGCACTGCGGCGAGCGATGGCGGCGTATTTTCTTGGGTGGCCCTTTCTAGAGAACGCTCGGCAAAGTGCTTTTGCAAATCGGCATACTTCAAACTTGGAGCGCCGCCCCGCTTCAGCCGGTAGTTCACTCGAAGGATGATGTACCGGCCGCGTTCCGTGGTGTTGAAGATGCTGGTGCGATAACGGAATCCGCAGGCCGGCGTGGGCAACACCACTATGCGATCTTCTTTCAAGTCGAGCGCGCGCACCGATTCGATGGTGTCGGAGACCTCCTGACCATAGGCGCCAACGTTTTGCACGGGTGTGCCGCCGACGCTGCCAGGAATACCGCTGAGGCACTCGACTCCCGCGCAATTTTGCACGACCGCCTGGGCGACAAAGTCATCCCAGTTGACGCCTGCGCCCACACTGAAGAGCACGGCGTTGCCGGTGGCGTCATTTGAATTTGGAGTGGCGATTCCGCCGATCGCGATCCGCAGCACCAGTCCCGGCCAACCCGAATCGGCGACGACCAGGTTGCTTCCACTGCCGAGCACGAACAAGGGCAGATCACGGGTTTTCGCGAACTGCGCGGCTTCTTGAACCTCGTCTTCTCGCTTCAGTTCCACGAAGTAGCGTGCCGCGCCGCCCACCTGCAGGGTGGTCAACGGAGCGAGCGGAACGTTTTCCTGAATCGTCATGAGGCGAAATTGCTCTATAGTAAGTTGAGCATCTCATGTCTGCCTGCAAAGGCATATTGAGAACGCAGCGACATTTCGGAATCGCCGCTGCGAAATAACTTTTATGGCTTGTCATCCCGAGCGAAGCGAGGGATCTGCAGTTCGCCGCAAACTGCAGATCCCTCGCTTCGCTCGGGATGACAAGCCTTATTAAGACTGAAATTGAAAATACAGGAGAGTTCATGTATCCCGAAATTATGGTGATCCCGATGCGTGAGGAACTGACGCGTCTGGGAATTGAAGAGCTGCGCAGCGCCACCGAGGTTGACCGCTTTGTACAGAACGAACCGGGCACAACCATGGTGGTCGTGAATTCCATTTGCGGATGCGCTGCCGGCCGCATGCGTCCCGCGGTGCGGCTGGCATTGCAGAATGCGACCAAGCCCGCGAAGATCGCAACCGTATTTGCCGGGCAGGACACCGAAGCGACCGCGCGTGCCCGGTTCTATTTCACGGGATACCCGCCATCGTCGCCTTCCATCGCGATTCTGCGCGACGGCAAGCCGATTTACATGATGCATCGCCACCAGATCGAAACCCGGGATGCCGCTGCCATCGCCGCCGATTTGAAAACGGCCTTCGATCAGTATTGCGCAGTCGCGGCCACGAGCTAAGTTCGTCAACCACCAAGGGCACGAAGGTACACAGGAGAGCCGTTCTTTATTGTGCTTTTCCTCCACGTAGCTTCGTGTTCTTTGTGGTTTAATGCCATTCACGGGAAGAATATGAAACGTCTTTTGCTTTTCCTCCTCGCGCTCTCTGTAACCTCGTTGGGCGCCGAGCCCTGGCGTGCTGCATCCACGCAGATCGACTCCATCTATCCTCAGGTCGAAGCGCTCTATTTCGATCTGCACCGCAATCCCGAGCTTTCCTATCACGAGGAGAAGACTGCGGCCAAGATCGCCGAGCAGCTTCGCAAACTCGGATACGACGTCACCACCGGAGTCGGCGGCAACGGGGTCGTCGGTGTTTTCAAGAACGGCTCGGGCCCGGTGGTCATGCTGCGCGCCGAACTCGACGCCTTGCCGGTCCCAGAGAAGACGGGTCTCCCCTACGCCAGCCATGTCACCACCCATGATGACCGCGGCGTCGAGGTGCCGGTGATGCATGCCTGCGGCCATGATCTGCACATGGCGATCGGCATCGGAACCGCCGCACTCCTGGCGCAGAATAAAGACCACTGGCACGGAACCTTTATCTATGTTGGCCAGCCCGCCGAGGAGCGCATCGGCGGCGCCAAGGCCATGATGAAAGAGGGTCTGTTCACTCGCTTCCCCAAGCCCGACTTCGTCTTCGCCGTGCACGACAGCAACGGACTTCCCGCCGGGAAAGTCGGCTACACTCCCGGCTTCAGCGCTGCGAATGCTGACTCCGTGAACGTCACTGTGTACGGCGTCGGCGGACACGGCTCGGCTCCACAAGAGACTGTCGATCCAATCGTGATTGCCGCGCGAACCATCGTTAGCTGGCAGACCATCGTGTCCCGTGAGATTGATCCGCAGGATCCGGCAGTTATTACCGTGGGCACGATCCATGGGGGCACGAAGAACAACATCATTCCCGATGAAGTCGTGATGGGGTTGACCGTACGTTCTTACAAGGACGAGGTACGCAAGCATCTGCTGGCGTCCATTGAGCGGATCGCGGTGGCGGAATCGGAAGCAGCGGGCGCGCCGAAGAAACCGCTGGTCGAGCACGTTGAAGGTGTCGGCGCGGTTTACAACGATCCTCAAACCACCAACCGTCTCGCGGATCGGCTGAAGCAGGTCATGGGAGATTCGAACGTCGTAATCGCCCGTCCCATTATGGCCAGCGATGATTTTGCCGAATATCGCTCAGCGGGAGTTCCGAGCGTGATGCTCGAATTGGGCGCGGTTAACCCAGCGAAATATGCGGAGGCTAAGAAAAGCGGGGAGGCGCTGCCCGGCCCGCATTCGCCCTACTTCGCGCCCGATCGCGAACCGAGCCTCAAGACTGGAATCGAAGTCGAGATGGCGGCGATTCTCGAACTGATAAGCAAGCACTAACGGGGCCTGTAAACAATGGGGTTCGTATCAGGTCATCGCTTTAGCGATGACGCAACAGGTCTACGCGGAGAGCGCCTTCAGGCGCGGGGTGATTGGGTTGGCGGCCCGCAGCGCCTAAAGGCGCGTGCAAATTGTGCGGACATCGGCATCGCTAAAGCGATGCCCTGATACGAATCGCCTTCTATCTGACACGAATCGCCTTCTATCTGATGCGAATTTCGTTCTGAATCGAATTCCTCTTATCTGATACGAATCTCTTTCCATCACGACTGGACAAGCGGGTTCCCCGTGTGACTTGCCTTGCCCCGTCTCCGCCCTAAAACCGAAACAGATACGACGCCTTCACGAAGAAATTCCTGCCGTCGTTGAGCAGCGGTCCGCCTTCGGCGTGCCGCAGTTGTCCATTGACGTCGGTCCCCAGCGGCAAAAGCACATTCTCCAGATTACTGTTGTAGCCGACATAGATTGCCGTGCTGGGGTGCACGAGATACGTGATCAGGAAATCGGCGTTGAAGTTCTTGGTGGTCTGCAGGGAAGTGAAATACGGGTTCGACAGCACCGTGCTGTACTGACCGATGAATCGGAATGAAAGTTCCCGGGTGAACTGGTAATTCCACTTGCTCCGGATGATGTGATTGTTCATGGCGCCAAACGAGCCGTCCAGACTATGCAGGCGAAACATGATGTAAGTGTTGTCGATCCTCAGGGCCCGACTTGGACGGAGTGTGAGAGTCACATTGGCGCTGGTTCGCCGGGCGAGAAATGGAGTTAGCGGAAACAGTTGCGGCTTCTGGACGTTCGGGGCATCGTAGTTTACGCGCGTGCCGAAGCGATAATCGGCGTGCAAGATGAGCTTCCGGAAATAGTTCGAATCGATTGAAAACTCCGTGGTGTGACGAACATATTTCTGGATGCTGAGGACCGCCGAGAAGTCCTGCGGTCGCAGCCGTTCCATTTCCTGGGCATACAGAGCAGCCAGGAACGTCTGGCCGATCAACTCCACCCGCACCGAAGGAAAGTAACCGGAATTGATACGATTTCCCTCGTGATCGTAAGTCTGGTAAGTTTCAAACTCTGGTCCCCAGGAAATCAGGTGTTTGCCCTCGGGGCGGAAGGTGTACTTCAAGTGCTGATACAGGTTGCGGATATCCTGCTGGGGATCGAAACCCGTAAGCGTCCGAAAATTGGGGCTTCGATCGGCATAGTCCAGAAAGTAGTGCAGCTTGAGCCCATCCCGGTTCAACACAACCTCCGCGGCGTTGCCGGCTTGATAACCTCCCGTGGTATTGAATTGGTCGAAAACGCCTTGGTTCGGATTGATGGTCGCACTCAACACTCCCTGTGCATTTAGCGTCCAGTGGTCGTTCAGCTTGAAGCGCCCGTCAACACTGCCCACCCGGTTGTAGAACCCGTTGACCTCGCGATCGGTGTACAGCAGTCCGACCGAAGACTGGCTGCCGATATCGCGGCTGACCCGTCCCACGGCATAAAGGGCGTGGCGGTCAAACAGCGGATTGTTCGCGTCCACCCGCTCGCCCGGAGACGCGGTGTCGGCTACCAGCATTCCGACTGCCCACGGCCCGTCCTTGCCCGTCATGCGCACGCCCCATTTGGGGTCGGCGATGCGGCGCGTGAAGACGAGGTTGATGGGCGTCTGGAAATAATTCGAGTTCTCCTGGAAAAAGGGCCGCGTCTCCGGAAAGAAAACTTCGAAGCGCTGGTTGACCGTAACCTGCGGTTGGTCGGATTCGATCTGGCTGAAGTCGGGATTGGCGGTCGCGTCGATGACGAACTTGTCTTTGAGCACCAACTTGGCGTCCAGGCCCATCTGCCCAAACGCGGATCGACGCGAGTAGAAGACATGGTTGGGATCATTCAGGTCAAGTTCCTTGAACGAGCGCGCAATGCCGTACGGTATGAGCTGAATGTTCCGTCCCGGCGAAATCTTTTCCAGACCGGTAGCCGTGCCCTCCTGATTGAGCCGTCCCTGGATGCGGCTGGAATACGGCGGCCAGAAGGCGTCTTCACTGGAGCGAGGAATTTCGCGGTTCAGGATGATCCCCCAGGTTTGCGGGTCGCTCGAGGCGAAGCGCAGGCTGCGAAACGGAATCGCGAACCATACCACGAAACCTCGATCGGTCACTTTACCGGTCGAGTTCCAGACCGTATCGAATGACGGGTCGAAATCCTGGCCCTCCGTCCACAGGGCATCCAACTGCACACCAAGAGGGTTTGTTATAAAGGCGTAAGCGCGGCGGTGGTCATGGAACGTATCGAGCATGATCTCGACCGTGTCGTCGTCGAGGACGTCCTCGCGCCGGGAAAGCCGGGCGCGAATTTTCCTGGGCTCGCGGTCGAAGCACACGAAGATCGCGTAAAGATTCCTGTCGTCATATCCCAGGTAGATTTCGGTCCGCTGCGAAATCGGAGCGCCGTCGCTTGGAACCCGTTGCGTGAGACCCGTGACCTTGGCCAGTTTGCCTTGCCATGCGGGCGCCGGCTCCATGGTGAGGAAATCTTCGAGATGGGGAGGACTGGGGACGCGCGGGATATGAACGCTGCGGAATTCTGGTCCGTCGGCGAACAGGCGAGGGACAGCGCAAAGCAGCAGAAGTAACAGCCTTCGGTAGTTTGTTTTCGCGATCAACCCGTTCTTCTGCTATAGACGGCTCTGTGTTCCTCCGGTGAGCAAGGCGGAGGCCCCCGGCGGGTCTCATCCTACTTGGGGTCCACGTCCGTTCCATCACAAATTTAAGTAAGCTGCATCACAGCCCGGACCGCAGGATTGGTGGATCATAGCGCAAATTGGCGGTGCCACAAGTCGGCGATCCGGCGAGACTCCGGTTTCGCAAACGATGTGACCGCATGGAACCAGAGCATCGCTATACGAAAAACGTGGAGTATTCGAATGACAACAGAACTGCATCTGATCGCAGCCTTAACCCATAACCTAGCTGAGCCGCTCAGCGTTGCGCAGAAAGAAGCGCTGCAGCGCGCAGTCACCAAAATTGTTACGCTGGGCGCGCAAGTAGGAGTCAGCGCAGACCAGATGATTCTGTTGCTGGAGTCGGGTCTGACCGTTGGCGAGCTGCTGGAGTACCTGGCGGCTCGATCCGGAGAAGTTGCCTGAAACGCTGAAACCTGATTTTGGAAATTCCAGGCGTTTGCCGCCGGGCTCGCGATTGAGTAATCTCTAGCGATGCCAATTCGCCAAGTCCGGTAAAAAGGCTGGCTTTTCTTTTCTGGGTGCGCATCTAAGTGAAAAAAAGCGGTCGCGGCAAGCACTGTGGCTTTACCAGCGTGGCTGTATAACCTTGGCTCTACGAAACAGGAGATCGAGATTGAGAGATCGGATACTGTTCTTGCTTGTCTTTTGCGGACTCATCACATCGGCTTCGGCACAATCTGATTTCAATCGGTTTAACTTTACCGTTGGCGGCGGACTTGGCATCGGCCGCCACGAGGTCGCCAGCTTTGTCGGCAACTCTTATGAGGGGGTGGCCGGAGGTGGCGTGAACTTCAGCCGCATGTTCGGGGTGGATGCCGAATACATGTACTACGACCTCGGCTTGCGACCGAGCGTGAGCCAGAATGCGCACCTGAACGGCGTAAGCGGAAATATGCAGTCAGTAAGCCTGGACGGAATCGTTAACGTGCCTCGTCATTACGGCAAATTGGGCGCCTATGGAATTTTCGGCATAGGTTTCTATCGACGCAGCGTTTCGGCGAATACCCAGGTGCTCGCGACTCCCCAGACGTGCGCAGATGTATGGGATCGCTGGTGGGGCATTAAGTGCCTCAACGGCAGCCTCCAAGGCCAGCAAACGCTATCCTCGTATTCCAAGGATGCTGGCGGCTTCAACTTCGGCGGAGGAGTTACCTATCGTCTGAGCCGTCTCTACAATACCAAGCTTTTCATCGAAGGTCGCTTCCACCGCGCTTATCACAGCGACGGCCAGACTATTGTTTTTCCAATAACGGTTGGGCTGCGCTGGTGAAGACGTCGAGCATTGTTTGACGAGTGAGTTTTCCCTGCATCAATTTCCCGTAGAGACGAGGCTTGCCTCGTCTCAGACGGCAAGCCGCGTCTCTACGGTTGCTTTAGCGCTGGTGAGATTTGAGCGGCGGCCCGGCGCGATGGGAGTCCGAGAAAGCCCAGGGCTGCCAGTGAATACAAGAGAGCGGCTACCAGCAGGAGCGCTTTCATTCCGATGATCAGCGACAGGTTTTCAAGGAGGCCGCCGACGACGGCTCCGAGCATGTTGGCGCCGAGGGCTGCGGCGGGGGAGTCAACAGAGCGGAATTCAGAGGCGAACAGCAAGCCGGCAAAGAAAACCGGGATGGCGAAGATAAGGGCGGCAACGGAGCCCACCAAGGCCGCCGAGCCGGGAATGCGGTGGAAGGGTACGAAGTAGGCGCAGGCAATGCCGACGAGGATGCCGGCCAGAGTCCAGGCGCGTGGCCACGCGCGCTGTTGTCTTTCATGTGTTTGTCGTTCAACGACGAAATTGGCGAGGAGAAGCGCCGAGAGAATGGCGGCGATCACGATTCCGTTGACTTGCCATGTGGTCCCAAAATACAAAGCCAGCCGGCTGACAACTTGCGTTTCCAGCAACAGGAATCCAGCGCCCATGCTGAAAAAGAAAAGAGAAGGTACGCGGGTGCGGGCTTCGGGAATCTGAAAATAGAAGACGGCCGCGAGCAAAATGACGAGCGCGCTCAGCAGGTAGAAGATGCCGGGGATCCAGTGTCCCTGGTGGTAGAGATAGGGCCAGTCGTCAGTGGTGACGGCGACTTCGGGCAAAGCGAGAAAAGCTGGATGCCCGGCAGCGACAAAATTACTCAAACGAGAATCGGCGGCGAGGCTTGCTTCGACCTGTGTTGAGGGCGAAATGACGAAGCAAGTTGCGTCGGTGGAGTAGCTCGAAGGCGCGAAGAAAACCACGGGAGGTTTCCCGAAGGTACGGGTCAGCATTTCGGCCAGGCGTCGTCCCACGAAACTATGACTGACGGCGAATTTGAGAAACAGAACGCCGCCGGGCGCGAGCAGCGAGCGCGCTTCGCGAAAAGACTCTTCGGTGTAGACGAAGTTGTCGAGGCGCATGTTGGAATAGTCGGAGAGCTGCGTGTGGGAATCGAGTAGTCCGAAAAGAATTAAGTCATAGCGGGCCGTGGTGCGCTTCATGAAGGCGCGCGCATCGGTCAGATGGGCGGAGACGCGCGGATCATCGTAGGGATGCTCGGGGTGATGGCGGCGTCCGAGGTCAAGGATTTTAGGATCGATTTCCACTGCATCGACAACGCTGGCCTGATTGCGCAGCGCGGCGGCAACGTCATTGCCGGTGCCCGAGCCGACGATCAGGACGCTGGGGCTCGGGGACGTGAAACGAAAGGGTAGATTGTAGGAATTCTCGTCTGGCGCCTCGTGCAACAACCCGGAGTGACGATCCAGAAAGTCGGAAGAGAGATTCACGATTGCCTGGTAGCCGACGTGGTTGACGCGAATAACGGTGCGGAAAGGTTCGCCGTTCGGAAAAGTTTGATCCTCGAGTTCGATCTGCTGGTAGGGAGTCCAGAGGGTGAAGCGGTGCGGAGTGGAGGGATCGATGAGCAGGAGCGCCACGGGCAAGACGGCGGTGGCGATCCGGATGGTATCGCTCCGATTGGATTGCAACAGCGCCATGCCCGCCAGAACGATAGTGAACCATACTACCGGAGGCAGCGCCAACCACGAAACGGCAAAGAATGCCAGGATGCCGGCCAGACTACCTGCGAGATTCCAGGAATAACCATAAAGCGGGCGCGGGGCGAGTTCGATCTGGCGGCTTACGGTTTGTCCGATGGGAATGAAAATGTAAATGATGAGAAGGAGCAGAATGGCAGTGACCGCCACGGCCAAGAGAAAGCCAGGGGTGTCATGCACGGCGTTTGCGGTCCACATCTCAACGTCCTGCGCCGCGCCGAGGTATTGCGAGAGAGTTTCCATGATCTGCACGCCGCGCCAGGGCAGACGAACTATGACGATCAATCCGAGCAGAGCGGTGGCAGCGGTCTGCCAGCGGGGGCGTTGGCGAGCCAGAGCGCAGCCCAGTCCGAAGCCGAGAAAACAGAGGAGCAGCGCCAGGTTTTTTGCATAGGCGAACACGCGGATTTCGGTCGCGACCCAGCGGATGAGGGCGAGCTCCGCGAAAAGGGTGAGCGCGCTGGCTAGGAACAGGGTGGAGAGATTCCAGCGGTCGGAGAGGTCTGACGCCTGGGCGCGCGGTTTGATTACGCGGTAACCGATCAGAAGCAAGGCGGCCAGAATGAAGCCCGGGATGCGCAGGGACATTGTGGAATCCGTTCGTTGAGAAAAGAGTGCAACAGAATAGCACGCTGGGTAGGAGGGTCGCAGGCGGACGGACCGGGAGGTCCGTGCCAAACGTAAAACGCGGGCGAGGGCGCCCGCGCCACACTAAAACTTAGCAGGCTAGCTGGTCGCGCGTTAGTTTCAGGCCGGTCAGGTTGCCGAGGATGGTTACGGCGATCTGCTCGGTGCGGAAAAATTCTTCGGCGGTTTGCTGAAGGTCGTCGATGGTGACGGCTTCGATGCGCTCGATGAGTTCGTCGAGGCCATAGAAGTGGTCATAATACATTTCCTGGCGGGCCAGGTTCGACATACGCGCAGTCGAGGATTCGAGCGAGAGCATGAGGCTGCCTTTGAGCTGATCCTTGGAGCGGCGCAGTTCTTCTTCGGGGACGGGCGTCGCTTTCAGGTTGCGGAATTCCGCGATGACGCTCTCGACAACTTTGATGGCCGACTCGCGCGAAGTCCCCGCATATACACACATGGAGCCGGTGTCGCGATAGGGGTTCAGGTCGCTGTAGATGGAATAGGCGAGTCCCTGGCGCTCGCGGATGTTCTGGAACAGGCGCGAACTCATGCCTCCTCCGAGCAGGGTATTCAAGATGTAGGAAGCATAGCGGCGTTCGTGGGCCATGGGATGGGAGGGAACGCCGATGCAGATCTGGACCTGCTCGAGCGATTTCTTGTTGCGCAGGTTGATGCGGGAAAAAGTTTTAGGCTGGGGTGAGTGCAGCCCGTTTTTCGCCGGCTTTACTTGCTCGAAATATTTTGCGACGAGTTCGACAAAGTGCTTGTGGTCGAGATTGCCAGCAGCACTGACGATGAGATTGCCGGGCGCGAAGTGGTGTCCATAGAAGCGGGACACGACGGGCCGCTCGAATTTCTTTACCGTGTCGCGCGTGCCCAGGATCGGCAGACCGAGAGCATGGTCCTTCCAGAAACTTTGCGTGAAGATTTCATGGACGAGGTAGTCGGGATTATCCTGATCCATTTTTATTTCTTCGAGGATGACGCCGCGCTCGCGCACGATATCGCCGCCATCGAAGACGGGATGAAGGACAAGGTCGCTGAGGACATCCATGGCGAGCGGGAGGTGCTCATCGAGGACTTTGATATTGAAGCAGATGCATTCCTTCGCCGTGAAAGCATCCATATTGCCGCCGATCGAATCGACCTGGCGGGCGATGGCTTCGGCGGAGCGGGTTTCCGTGCCCTTGAACACCATGTGTTCGATGAAGTGAGAGATGCCGTTCCATTCCGAATCTTCGTCGCGCGAGCCGGACTTCAGCCAGATGCCGATCGCGACGGAACGGATGTGGGGCATCTGCTCGGTGATGACGGTTAGGCCGTTCGGCAGAATCTGACGACGAATGCTGCGAGTCTCTTTTACCATTAGTTTCCTACTATGAATTTCCTATAATTTCCTACTATGACGTTAGGATCCAACTTGTGAATTCCGGGACGGGTCGCTGATGTTTATTGTCCCACAATCCGAGGCGAGACGACCGTGGTCGAACCTTAGCCATTATTTTGTTTAGCTTACGGCGAATCCTTGCATCATAATTTCAGTATTACACTTGTGAGACGGGCGAGGGCGCCCGTCGCTCCACCGGCAAGCCAGATGTCAAGCCAGCCATCCAACTCGCTATTAGGACTTAATTTGCAGGAGCTTACGAATCTTGCGCTTGGGTCGGGGCAGCCTGCCTACCGGGGTCAACAGTTATTTGATGCGGTATATCGGCAAAAGATTGAGCGACTGGATCAGGTTTCAACGCTGCCGCTCGAATATCGCGCTCTTCTGGCGGAGCAGGGTTGGGAGGTCGGGATTCCGCGGATTGCGCGCAAGTTTATTTCGAGCGACGGCACAGTGCGGTATCTGATCGAATTAGCCGACGGTGAGACGGTGGAGACGGTCTGGATGCCGGAGGGAGATGGCGGGGAGAGCGGCGACGGAAGCGAAGCGGGTGACGAAACCGATGCGGGCATCGATGCGGAACGGGTGGGGTGGCGTCGGGCCACGATTTGCGTATCGAGCCAGGTGGGATGTGCGGTGAATTGCAAGTTCTGTTTTACGGCTCTGCTTGGGGTGAAGCGAAATCTGGAGGCGGGCGAAATCGTCGGGCAGATCGCGGCGGTGCTCTGGGAGCAGGGAGTTGAGCCGCCGCTGCAACGCGTCAACATCGTGTTCATGGGCATGGGCGAGCCCTTTTTGAACTATGACAACTTCATGAAATCGGTGCGGCTGCTGGCGGAGGGCGTGGGGATTCCGGAGTCGCGGATGACGGTGTCGACAGCCGGGATTGTACCGAGGATTCATGATTTCGGGCAGGAGCCGCTGCGTCCGAAGCTGGCGATTTCGTTGAATGGGTCGAATGACACGTTGCGGAGCGAAGTGATGCCGCTCAATCGAAAGTGGAACCTGGCGGATCTGATGAAAGCGGCGCGGGAGTTTCCGCTGCGGGCGCGAGAGCGGCTCACATTTGAGTATGTGCTGCTGGCGGACGTGAACGATGCTCCGGAGCAAGCGCGCGAAGTGGTGGAGTTGGTGCGGGGCATAAAGGCAAAAATTAATTTGATTGCGCTGAATCCGGGTACGGAGTTGCCATACCGGACGCCGGAGCAGGAGCGGGTGTTGGCGTTCCAGCGGATTCTGGTGGCTGCGGGAATCCCGACATTTGTACGGCGGCCGCGAGGGCGCGACATTTTTGCGGCGTGCGGACAGCTGAAACGCACGGTGGAGTAGGGAGGGTTTCAAAGTTTCAAGGTTTCAATGTTAACCCCTCAACAACACCGGCCTTTTCCTTGACACTTTGAAACCTTGAGACTCTGAAGCTTTTCTGCGGTGCTTTTCGGAGCTGGTGTGCACCGTGAGTTTAGTCTTCATTTTTAGCCGATCGGAATAGGTCAGCAGCTTTTCCACGCTCACTTTGGCTATCTTCCCTCGAGTGAGGTTGCTGACCGAAGGCTGATATTCGTCGAGAATCTCAACCAGTTGGCTCTGCGTATAGCCTCGCTTCTCGATTTCCCCGAGGATAGCGTCGAGCAACGTCGCTTTGACCTTCAGCGCGGACGCCTCGGAACGTGACAATCCGAGATCGTCGAATACATCTCCCTTGGTGATGTGGCTCGGCTTATTTTCGGATTTCACCTGTGCTTCTCCTCTTGAATTCTCTTTAGAACCTGTTTCATCCTAGCTCGCGCGGTGGCGACATCTCGCTTGTCCGTCCTTCGGCTCTCCTTTTCGAAGCAGTGCAACACATGAATCACGCTGCCAATCTTCGTTAAGTAAACTACCCGGTACCAAGCTCGTTCATCAGATTCCTTGAGCTCCCAGACACCCTTTCCAATCGACGCCATTGACCGCGTTTCGCACGCCGGAAACTCTCCGAACTGTAGCCTGCGCAAAGAGTAGCCGAGGCTCAGTTTCACGTCCTTAGGGAATCCGCTTAGAACTTCTGTCGAATCTCCCTCCCAGTGAATTTCTGCCGGTGTACGCCGAACGTCCTTCGCGATAATGGAATTATACAATATTTACTATAACATACAAAAGGGAAATTTCGAAGTTTCATAGAAAACTCGGAAACCTTGGAACGTTCAAACCTGCACTTTACGAGCTGCTTCTGGCCGCGGCTCGGGTGGCTGCGGCGAACGAGGAGCGGCTTGCAGAATTTGCCGCGATGCGCAGTTCCATACGGAAAGCGGGGTTCTCGGGAGTCGAAGGCTGCAGAAGGCGTCCACCATGTTCTTCGACGATGCGGCAGCAGGCGTTAAGCGAAAGGGTAGAAGGCTTGTTGCTGCCTTCGGAGCTGAGCGACGACAGGTACGAGAGTGGCTGCGACGAAAGATCGTAAGAAGAGAAATCAACCAGAACAAAGCTGCCTTGGCTGTGTGTGCGAACGAACAGGGTTGAGCGTTCGTCGCGATTGAGATGTGCGATGATCTGTCCGGCAAGGTGCATGCAGACGTGGAGAATCTGATTGGAGTCGGCGAGCACGAAGGGAAGCGAAGGAGCGAGTTCGAGGTGGATGGAACTGGATTCCGCTTCCGGTTGGGGAGCAAGCAGGCGCACGGCGGTTTGCAGCACGGAGTTGATGTCGATGGCGGCAAGCCGGGCGGGAGCCTGACGGGCAAAAGTGAGCAGGCTCGCAACCAGCGTGGTCGTGCGACGGACCTGCTCACCGACTTGCGCGGCCTGGAGTTGTTCCTCGGGTGGCAAGGTGGACGCGCTGAGCAGGTCGGAGTATCCCAGCATAGCGGTCAGCGGGTTGTTGATCTCGTGGGCGGCTCCGCCCACCAACTGTCCGAGCGAGGCCAACTTCTCGGATTGAATGAGCTTGTTCTGCAGGTCCTTGAGGTCATCGAAAGAACGGCGGGACCTTTCGAGAAACTGCGAGAGTTCGGCTCGGAGAAGTCGTTGGCGCCAGAAAACCACGATGCCCATCACCACCATGGTGAGAAGACTCACGGTAATGCGGAAGGCCTTGACCGAAGGTGAGAGCGCCGGGTCCAGTTCAGATTGCATGGCAGCCCAGAGGAGGCTGAACAGAGCGAGCATGCTCAGGCGAGTGATCCAGACGCCGAGCACCGGCCGCGAAGGCTTGGAGTCGGACAGGTCGAGGCGGAGAGCGAACAAGGGAACCGCTGCCATCCAGGCGATGGAGACGCTCAGGGGGATGTCATAGATGCTGCCGCTGTAATACAGCTTGTGACCGATGGCCCAGTTGGCAACATACGAACTGGAGGCGTAGAGTGCACTGGCGCCGAGCAACTGTCCGTAAAGCTTCCGCCAGCCGCCATCAGCGGTGTAGGCGAGGACGGCAAGCGCGATCAGGAGCACGAGTTTCTCTGTCAGATACGCGAAGTTGAAATTGGCGCTGTAAGCCGGTTCATCGACCTGCACGGTTTGCCACGGGATCACGGCGTATACATAAATGAAGACCCACCAGGTGAGCAGGAGGGCGAAGTCGAGCATGCGGACGCGTTCATCGCGCTCGTCTTCTCGGAGGTGAGGAAGCACGGCGAGAGCGGCAATCATGGGCACCAGATGCAGGAACAGAACGACATCGCCCAGGAAGGGTTCGGGTACCTCCTGATGCTTGAAGACTTCAAGATAAATCCACATTCCCTGGTAAGTGAGCCAAAAGACCATGCCCACGCTCATGAGGATCCAGAAAAGCCGCATGTGAAGAGTAGGGGAGCGCGAGCGCAAGGTATTGGGCAGGTAGGCTGCGGTGGCAACGAGCAGGAGAGTGCCCCCGATGAGGTCGCTGGCAATGGTGAGGGCATCGCCTCGGGACATCAGCAGAGACGCCGCCGTCTGGGCGACCACCAGCGCGATCAGCAGAGAGACCCAAAGTTTGGTGAGTACGGCCAAGGCAAACTACTCCGGGCTCCATTCTAGAACGTGATGTGGGATTGAGGGGGTTACTAGAGTAAGCCCTGGCGCAGAAGTCAGAAGTGAGAATTGCAGAAGCAAGAAGCTCATGGAGTTTAGCTGAGATTGCCTTTAGAATTAGGCGCTCTTCAGAATGAATCGCTTAACGACGAGAATCTCGCTTTGTCCTGGATGATCCCTCGATACCGTGATCTATGGCGCTTCCGGGCGCCGCTCAGTGCGGGCGAAATCCGGCGCACGGAGCGCTGGCTGGCCACGGCGCGGGTGGCGCTGGCGATTGCGGCGGAGTCTGCTCTTTGGATGGAGCCGGCGCGCGGCTTCGCCTATTCGCGCTGGCTGTACTGGCTGCTGACGGTGTACATGGCGCATGCGGTGGTGGTGATGCTGCTGGTACGCTTCCGGCCGCAGTCGACAACTGCTTTTCGTCTGGTGGTACACGCGGCGGATATCGTCTGGCCGGTGCTGATTTCCTTGTTCGCGACCGCGCAGCACGGACCATTCTTTTTGTTCTTTGTGTTCGTGATGGCGGCGGCAGCTTATCGCTGGGGACTGTGGGAGACGGTGGGCACGGCGGCCGCTGCGGTGGCCCTTCTGGAGGTGGAAGCCTACGCGGTGCGAGCCGGACTCGAACCGGCGGCGGATCAGTGGCTGCGGGTAGTGCATCTGCCGCGGCTGGGCATGAGCGTGCGGGAACTGGATCCGCAGCAGCTGTTCATGAGTTCGGTGTATCTGATTGTGCTCGGATTTTTGCTGGGCTACATGTCGGAGAACCAGAAGAAAGTGCGGGCGGAACGCGCCGTGATCATGCGCGTTCTTAGTTCGACGCGGGTCGAGACGGGACTGACCGGGACCATGCAGCAGATTCTTGGGGAGGTGATGAGCATCTACGGCGCGCGGCGGGTGCTGAGCGCCTCGCAGGAAGCGAACAGTTACCGGGTATTTCTAGCAGAGGTGGTTCGTGGCGCCGAAGGCGGCGAAGCGCTGCGCTGGCGCGAGGCTTCGCCGGAAGGCGAAAAGGTATATCTGTTCGAATCGCCGGCGGACGCGATTTACGCATCGCGCAGTGCCAGGGGTTTTCACACGGTGCTGCTAGATCAAGACGGGGCGCGGCTGCGCGAAGTAAGCACCGGATTCCTCGATGCGCTGCAGCGAATGGAAAAATTTGACGCGATGGTTTCGGTCGCGCTGGTGTTCGGGACCGAATGGTCGGGCCGCGTGTTCCTTTTCGATCCACAGATGATGGGGGAACCGGAAGAGGAATTGCGGTTTCTGCAGGAATTCGCGCAGCAGGTGGGTCCGGCGATCTACAACGTGTACCTGATGCGGCGGCTAAGGGAGCGGGCGGGGGCGCTGGAGCGGGCCCGGTTCGCGCGCGAACTGCATGATGGAGCGATTCAATCGCTGATCGCGGTGGAAATGCAGTTGGATGTGCTGCGGCGCCAGTCGGGGGCGCAGGCGCCGGTGGTGAACGCGGAACTGGGGCGGATCCAGAAACTGCTGCGCGAAGAAGTTCTAAAGTTGCGTGAGCTGATGCAGGCGATGAAATCGTTCTCGGTGAATGCGGACCGGCTTCTGGGTTTCATTTCCGACACGGTGGAGCGCTTCCGCCGGGAAACGGGAATCGCAGCGGAGTTTGTCAGCGAACTGGAGCGGGTGGACCTGGCGCAGAAGGTGTGCCGGGAACTGGCGCGCATTGTGCAGGAAAGTCTGGTGAACGTGCGCAAGCACAGTGGCGCGCATCACGTGCTGGTGCGGCTGGCGCAGCGGGCGGGTAATCTGCAATTGACGGTGGAGGACGACGGAAAAGGATTTTCTTTTTCCGGGAGGCTGTCGGATGCTGAATTGGAGACGACAGGTAAGGGTCCGGCGGTGATCCGGGAACGAGTCCGCCTGCTGGCAGGCGAACTCGCGATAGAATCGACTCCGGGGCACGGCGCGCGGCTGGAAGTCCGGATCCCGCCGCCGAGAAAGACGAATCGTGGATAGGCAAATTACTGATAGGCAAATTATGGATAAACGAGTTCATCCCATACGCATAGTGATCGCCGACGATCACCCCATTTTCCGCGACGGGCTGCGGCGCCTGCTGGAATCGGAAGGCGATATGAAAGTTGTGG
>WNFA01001753.1_pt1 | contig 17725 bp, 16 predicted proteins | sample 5400481 | NCBI WGS metagenome assembly WNFA01 (sample SAMN13153340, study PRJNA577476) | soil metagenome | isolation source: 120 cm saprolite under Douglas fir tree site 2 hole 1 replicate 2 | place: USA:California | collected 2015-04-18
AAAGATGGACAAGCCGTCCCCGTGGGGGTCGGCATCCCCACCCTGAAAGTGGATCGCCTGACCGTGGGCGGAACCGCAAAGAAAGATCCCGGCGGATTCATGCAGTAAGCGTAAGGGGGGTGGCATTTCGGACTGCAGATTTTAGATTGCAGATTGAAAACCGCTCGCCCTTAAATCTGAAATCACGAATCTTAGATCTAAAATCAATTCATGCCCCAAACTGAACTGGCAACTGAGAACAAACAACTGAAAACTGATCTTCGTGATGTGGCCCAGGACATCGTCCGCCGCGCCATGTCCGGCGGCGCCACGGCGGCAGAATGCGTAGTCCGTGAGGGCGACGAATTTTCGACCTTGGTTCGCCTCGGACAGGTGGAAACGCTAAAAGAAGCCGGCTCCCGCTCCATCGGCGTGCGTGTATTTCATGGCCAGCGTTCCGCCAGCACCTATTCCAGCGACTTTTCCCGCGACGCGCTCAACCGCATGTTGAAGTCGGCGCTGGAACTGGCCCGGATCACTTCCGAGGATCCTTTCAGCGGCATTCCGGAAGCTTCCCAACTCGGCTCTCTCACCGGTGATCTCGATCTTTATTCTGCGGACGTGTATTCGCTTCCCGGCGAAGAGCGCATTGACTATGCTCGCCGCGCCGAGAAGGCTGCGCTCGACTACGACCCTCGCATCAAAAATTCTGAAGGTGGCTCCTTCGACGCCGCCACTGGGCACAAAGTTTTGGCCAACTCGCATGGCTTCGTCGGCGAGTACCGCCGGTCTTATTGTTCCGTGGCCGCGGTTCCCATCGCCCAGGCGGAAACCGGTGGCATGCAGCGTGACTACTGGTTCTCGGTCGCCCGGAATCTCGGCCGCCTGGAATCTCCGGAGGAGGTAGGAAAGGTCGCCGCCCAGCGCACCTTGAGGCGGCTTGGCGGACGCAAGGTGAAGACGGCGCGTGTCCCCATCATCCTTGACCCTATGGTCGCCACTTCCATCCTGGGGCACATCTTCGAAGGCATCAACGGCGACTCCGTCTACCGCGGTGCTTCTTTTCTCGCCGGCAAGCTCGGCCAGAAAATTGCCGGCGACCAGGTGACCATAATTGATGACGGCACCATGGTTGGAGGTTTTGGCACGGCGCCGTTTGACGGCGAAGGCATTCCCACCCGGCGCACGGTGGTAGTGGAAAACGGAGTGCTCAAGTCGTATCTGCTGAACACCTACACCGCGAAGAAACTTGGCCTGCAAACCACGGGCAACGCTGCTCGCGGACTTGCGGGCACCCCTGGGATTGGACCGGGAAATTATTTCCTGCAGCCGGGCGTGAAAACTCCGGCGGAAATTATTGCCGGCATCCCTGATGGCCTTTACGTGACGGAATTTCTCGGCCACGGGGCCAACCTGGTGACCGGAGACTATTCTCGAGGTGCTTCAGGCCTGTGGATCTCAGGTGGCGAGTTGGCATATCCAGTCGAGGAAATAACGGTGGCAGGAAACCTGAAGGAGCTTTTCTTCAACATCTCCGAGATTGGAAACGACCTGAAGTTCCGCGGCTCGACGGCCAGCCCGACCATCCGCATCGACGGACTGACAGTGGGCGGCGAGTAAGGCGAGCAAGCCAATTTCAGGTTGATGATTTCAGATTGTAGATTTAAGAACTCTCGACGGTATAGGTGCGAAAATCTGCAATCTGAAATCATCAATCTGAAATCCCTCAGCGTACAATCTCTCCATGGGAAGTCTGCTCCAGCCGTCTCCGACAACGGAAGAATCCAAGTCAAGCCTTCTTCCCATTCTGCTGGGCGTGGTCCTCGTGGTCGTAGTGGTCGGCATCGCGGCTTTCCTGCTGCGCACGGATTCAAAGATCGCCAGCCCTCCGCATCCGTACGCTATCAATCTCAAACTGTCCGACATGAAGATGAGCGCAGCGGAGAACTTTATCGGCTCCACGGTCACGTATCTTGACGGCACGGTCACGAATGCCGGGGACAAAACCGTCAGTCACGCCGTTGTCCATGTGAGCTTCAAAGACTCGCTCGGCCAGGTCGCTCAGGCCGAAGACGTTCCCCTGCACGTTCTTCAGACCACCGGCGCCTATGCAGACGCGGTTGACTTGAGCCTATCGCCGCTCGCTCCCGGCCAGAGCCAGCAGTTTCGGCTGACATTTGAGCACGTCACCGCCGACTGGAATCACGAGTATCCTGAGCTGCGTGTGACCGACGTCGCTTTGAAGTAAAGGAGGACGGGCGTCTCGCCCGTCCAGCCGGGCGGGGTCGCCCGGCCTCCACCACGCCCGGCCCCCACCGTGAAGTCGACAATTCTTCTAGAATGTCCTCATGCCTGACGTCAAAAGCATTCGTCTGACAGAGACCGTCAAAGCCGGAGGCTGCGCCTCCAAGCTGAGTCCCGCGGTGCTGGATAAAGTCCTGGGAAAGCTGGCGCGGCAGCACGATCCCAACGTTCTGGTCGGCTTCGATCACGCCGACGATGCCGGCGTCTACAAAATCGCCCCTGGCCTTGCGCTAGTGCAAACCGTCGATTTCTTCACTCCCATCGTGGACGACCCGTTTACCTTTGGCCAGATCGCAGCCACCAACGCTTTGAGCGATGTCTACGCCATGGGCGGCCGCCCCATCACCGCGCTGGCTCACGTCTGTTTCCCGGCAAATGGCGACCTCGAAGTGCTGGAACAGATTCTGGCTGGGGGCCTCTCGAAAATGATGGAAGCCAACTGTACGGTGGTGGGCGGTCACAGCATCCGCGACGAAGAAACCAAGTTCGGCTATTCCGTCACCGGCCTCATCGATCCCAGCCGCATTTTCACCAACGGCGGCGCCCAACCCGGCGACCGGCTGCTGTTCACAAAGTCTCTGGGCACAGGCGTAATTTCTACCGCGATCAAGCAGGGCACGGCAAAGCAGTCGTGGATCGACGACGCCACCCGCTCCATGACAACGCTGAATAAAGCCGCGAGTGAGGTCATCACCGCCTTCACCGCGAAACACGTAGGGGCAGGTGTCCCACCTGCCCAGGCCGAGCCAAGCACGCCAGCTTCTGGCCAGAGGCCAGCGACCAGCGACAACGGACCCATCCACTCCCTCACCGACGTCACCGGCTTCGGCCTCATCGGCCACGCCCGCGAAATGGCCCTCGCGTCGAAGGTTTCCCTGCTCTTTCGCCTCAGCCAGATTCCGCTGATCGAAGGCGCGCTGGACTGCATCCGCGCCGGCAGCATCCCCGGCGGCTTGAAAAACAACCGAGACTTTGCCGAATGCGTGGTTGGATATGAAGAAGGAATTGCTGAGGAGTTAAAGACGATCCTCTATGATCCACAAACTGCCGGAGGACTATTGATCGCCGTTGCGCCAGAAAGTTCGCCGGACTTGATTCGAGCTCTTAATGGTGCCGGAGTGCCGGCCGTCGAAATTGGCGAAGTTCTACCTGAAGCGAGACCGATTATTTCGGTAACCGCATAGGATAAGTATTTCCTTCCGGTGCGATTAGATTGTGCTAACCTTCCGGCGCAGTTGGGGTTTCTTCGCTTTCGCCTAGTCGGAGGATGCTTATGGCAACTGGTGGATTTGGGACGGCCGCGGCGCCCTCTCAGACTAACCTCGTCGAACAGAAGCTGCGCGCGGAAAATGTCGTGAAGGGCGGCGCCAGCTGGTTTCTTTGGTTAGCCGGGCTTTCGATGGTCAACTCCATCCTGTCTCTTTCCGGATCAGGATTCCGGTTCATCTTCGGGTTGGGCATCGCACAGGTGGTCGACGCACTGGCTCATCAGGCAGGGAATACCGGTTTCGTGCTCGACCTTGTCATCAACGGTTTCGTGGCTGCCGTTTTCGTCCTGTTCTGGAATTTCGCGCGCAAGGGACAGAACTGGGCCTTTATTGTCGGCATGATACTTTACCTTCTCGACGGCCTCATCCTGCTCGCATTCAAAGACATGCTGGGCGCTGCTTTTCACGCCTATGTCCTGTTTCGCATCTATAGCGGCATGAAGGCCGTTCCTGTGTTCCAGCGACTGCAGCAGGCGACAGCACCGGCGGATGCACCGATCGTGCCCAGATAAGCCGCCGCCAACACGAAGATAAACCAGGCCACGGATTTCCGCGCATACACACCGATGTCGATCACCAAAAAGTAAGGGCGGCTTTTGGCCGCCCTGCTGAAGTCCGAGGTCTGAAGTCCGACGTCCGCTCTACGCTGGCGCCGGTCTTTCTCCGCCCTTGGCGCGTCCCGGCTGCAGATCGGGCTTGATCACCTGCTGCACTCCGTCGTCTGGCTTGGGCGGCGGGACGATCTTGGGCAATTCCTGGCCCTCGATGATCATCTTGATCTGAACCGCATCCAGCACTTCGCGCTCGATCAGAGCGTGCGCGATTCGTACAAGCACATCGCGATTTGCCGCCAGGAGTTCCTTGGCAGTGTCGTAACCTCGCTTGACCAGCTTCTGCACTTCCGCGTCGATCTTGACCGCCGTGGCTTCGCTGTAGTCCCGATGCTGCGCAATTTCGCGGCCCAGGAAGATCTGCTCTTCCTTCTTGCCGAAGGTCAGAGGGCCCAGGTCGCTCATGCCCCATTCGCAGACCATCTTGCGCGCCATTTCCGTGGCCCGTTCGATGTCGTTGCCGGCGCCGGTGCTCATCGAATCCAGGAACATCTCTTCCGCCAGACGGCCGCCCATCAGGATGGCAATCGCTGTCTCGAGATAGTTCTTGTAGTAGTTATGGCGGTCGTCGATGGGCAATTGCATGGTGACGCCCAGCGCCATCCCGCGAGGAATGATGGTGACCTTGTGCAAAGGATCGGAGTGCGGCAGCTTCGCCGCCACCAGCGCATGGCCGGCTTCGTGATAGGCCGTGTTTCTCTTTTCCTCATCGGAGAGCAGCATGGACTTGCGCTCCACGCCCATGAGGACTTTGTCCTTGGCCAGTTCGAAGTCGTACATCAGCACAGCTTTGCGGTTCTGCCGCGCCGCCGCTAATGCGGCTTCGTTCACCATGTTCGCCAGGTCGGCACCCGAAAAGCCGGGTGTTCCACGGGCCAGGACGGAGAGGTCTACATCGTCGGCCAGGGGAATCTTGCGGGTGTGCACGCGCAGGATCTCTTCGCGTCCGCGGACATCGGGACGGCTGACGACTACTCGCCGGTCGAAGCGCCCGGGGCGCAGCAGCGCCGGATCCAGCACGTCAGGCCGGTTGGTGGCGGCCATCAAAATCACGCCTTCGTTGGACTCGAAACCGTCCATTTCCACCAGCAGTTGATTCAGGGTCTGCTCGCGCTCGTCGTGACCGCCGCCCAGGCCAGCGCCGCGATGGCGTCCGACCGCATCGATTTCGTCGATGAAGATGATGCAGGGAGCGTTTTTCTTACCCTGTTCGAACAGGTCGCGGACGCGGCTGGCACCCACGCCCACGAACATTTCCACAAAATCGGAGCCGGAGATGGAGAAGAAGGGAACGTTAGCTTCGCCCGCCACAGCTCGTGCCAGCAGGGTCTTGCCCGTTCCTGGAGGTCCGACCAGCAGGACTCCCTTGGGGATGCGTCCACCGAGCTTCTGGAACTTCTGCGCCTCGCGCAGGAATTCGATGATTTCCTTGAGTTCTTCCTTGGCCTCGTCTACGCCGGCTACGTCTTTGAAGGTGACCTTTTTCTGCTGCATGGAAAGCAGCCGGGCCCGGCTTTTGCCAAACGACAAAGCCTTATTCCCACCCGTCTGCATCTGCCGGATCATGAAAAACCACAGCGCTGCGAGCAGGATCAGGGGGGCCCAGGTTCCCAGCAACTGCAGAGGCCAACTGCCGCTGGTGATGTCCCGGATATTCATGGTGACACCCTTATCCCGCAGCATCTTGTAGATGTCGGGATAGTTCACCGGGGCGGTGGTATGAAACGCGGAATTGTCGTTGCGGTACTTGCCCCGCACTTCCATGCCGGTGATGGTGACCTCTTTCACATTTCCCTGGTCGATATCCGAAAGGAACTGCGAAAAGTTGACTTCTTTCTCTTTTTGCCCGGCGCTCCCGGCCTTCATCACCTGCCATAGCAGGAAAGCCGAAATCACGATCACCAACCAGAAAACCACCGTCTTAACTGTAGAATTCACCGAAGACTCCTGAAAAAAAGAACGGCTTGCTCAAAGACGCGACGAAAAGAACTTGTTGCATCTTGTTTAGATGCGAGTCACGAGCTTTGGATGGACAAATTGCTAAAACGCTATTCTAACCGTTCTGAGGAAAAAAAGGACGGAGTTCTGCGCGTGACTTAAGTCACGAACTCACTTCAGCTTGCAGCCCCGATATAGGGCAGGTTGCGGTTGGTTTGCTCCGGCGAGCCTAAGCCATAGCCCACCAGGAAGGCGTCATCCACCAAAAAGCCGAAATAATCGGGCTGCAACTGCACTCTTCGGGCGGATTGCCGGTCCAACAGGGTGGCGAGCTTTACCGAAGCCGCTCCCCGCGCCCGCAGATCGCTCATCAGAAACTCGGTGGTGATTCCGGAATGGACCAGGCCCTCCAGAACCAGCACGTGCTGGCCACGAATGTCGGGTTCGTGGCTGAAGAAAATTTCCAGCACCCCGCCCGAACCATCCGCCCCCTGGACCTTGTATCTGGGCTTGATAAACTGGCAGATCACCGGGACTTCCAGCGCCCGCACCAGGTCGGCCATGAAGATGAATCCGTTTTCGAGCAGCGCCAGCAAGTGGATGGACTGTCCGCGGTAGTCGTCGGAGATCTGCCGCCCCATCTCCCGCACCCGCTTCTGGATCTGGTCTGCGGAGATCACGGTGCGCAATTGCCCGGGTCTTGCCGTGTCAGTCATGCTCTTGGGTGCTCCCGACTTCGCGAATTACCAGGGCCTGTTTCGATCCGTCCCGCGGGCGCAATTGCGCCGGCGCCGGAAACCCTCGCAGCCACACGATTTCCCGTCCGCTCGCCACCACCGGCCAAAGCTTGCGTTCCGTCCCGGTCAGCTTTCGCTCCTGCAGTAGCTCTTTAATCTTTTTCGGAGATTTGCGATGGGCTGGCCAGAAGCGGTCTCCCGGGCGCCAGTTGCGGACAGTCAAATTGTTCCCCAGCAAAGCCGGATCAAACATGTGGTCGGGATTATAACCCGGCGCTGCGCTCCCCGGAATGAGGGCCGCTTCAAACCAGGCGGCCGCTTCAGCGACCTGGACTATCCCCGGTACCGTCAAGGTGTACTCGTAGTTGGAGACCACGGCGGCTTCGCCGCTGCAGAGATCAAATCGCAAAACAGCTTTGGTTCTTGAAACCGCCCAGCCCTTAGGCAACATCGCTGCCTTGGCGGTTACCGGGCCCAGCGCAAGAATCTCTTCCACGTGCCGGAACTCAAGCCGCAGACCCAGCGACTCCGCCGCCGCCCGAATCACACGCCGGCGCATGGCCAGCGGCAATTTGGACAGGTCGGTCAGGCCGAGGGTGCGCCGCTCCTCACTCCACACTCCGGGCAGAACGAGCGCGACCTCCGTCTGCCAGTATTCTTCTTCCGAGCGCGCGATCTCGGCCGTCTCCGCCAGCGTCTCTCGCACGGCTGGGTTGAGGCTGCGCTCCAGCCGGGGCACAATCCCGTGCCGTACGCGGTTGCGGGCATGGCGCAGGTCGCGGTTGCTGGAATCCTCGCGCCAGTCCTGCCCGATCTCCGCCAGATACGCTTCCAGTTGCTTCCTTCTGGTCCGCAGCAGCGGACGAATCACTGACAACTGAGAACCGTGGACTGACAGCCGGGGATAAATCCCAGCCAGCCCGCGGGTACCAGCCCCGCGAACAATTCTCAGCAACACCGTCTCAGCCTGGTCATCCAAGGTATGCCCGGTGGCAACGCAATTCAGCCGGCCTTCGTGCATCAACCGTCGAAAGAACCCGTAGCGGAGCTGCCGCGCAGCCGCCTCGGTGCTCAAGTGCCGGTCTGCAGCGAGCGTCTTTACGTTGCCGCGATCGCAGTGCAAGGTCAGGTGGTGACGTTGGGCCAGTGCGGCGACGAACTGCTCATCCTCATCCGATTCGGTCCCGCGCAGATTGTGATTGAAGTGAACGACGGAGAGCAGGATACCAAGTTCCAGCCGCAATTCGAGGAACAATCGCAGAAGCGCGACGGAATCGGCTCCGCCTGAGACGGCCACTCCGACGCGATGGCCAGCTTTGAGAAGCTCCTGGCGGCCGATGTAGTCAAGGACGCTCTGCGCCAGCGTTTCCACGCTTCCATGGTACATCTGTGTTCAGCGTGTGTAGGGCGCCCTCGCGCGCCGCTGATGCGAGCGGTGATTTGGCCACCAGCCGCGTGAGGAGTCGGGTTACGCTATTGCATCATCTGGTTCACATCAGCATAGGAAATCGCACCTTCCAGCGCCCCATAGGTTCCGGCGGTCTTGAGGTCTTCCGCCAGCCGCCGCAACAGACCAAGAGTCGCTCGCATCGCGCCGGAGCCCACGCTGACCCTGGCCACTCCCAGCTTTTGCAGTTCTGGCACGGATGGAAATCCTGGTCCGGCCAGAATGTTTACGGGACACTGTAAGTCTTTCACCAGACGTCCAATTGTTTCCGGGTCCCGCAGGCCGGGAACGAACACGCAGTCGGCGCCGGCGTCGCGATAGCCTGCCAGCCGCAGAAGTGCGGCGTCGTAACGCTTTTCGGGCGCGTCGAGTTGCAGTAAATACACGTCGGTCCGGGCATTCAGAACCATCGGAAATTCTCGCGCTGCTTCCACTACGGCTTTCACTCTTTCGACCTGGAGCGTCAGGTCCAACAGCGGATGCTGAGGATTACCGGTGGCGTCCTCCAGATTCATTCCGACCGCTCCGGCTTGGGCCACCTCTCGTGCTGTGCGAGCGGCATCTTCGGGACGATTGCCATATCCCGCCTCAACGTCCGCCGTCACGGGGACCTGCACACCTGCAGCAATCCGCCGGACCACCGCCAGCATTTCCTCGCGCGAGATACGTTGCCCGTCGGGATATCCCAAGGTGAAAGCAATCCCGGCGCTGGTGGTGGCAATGGCTCCGAAGCCGCTTTGGGCGAACACGCGGGCGCTGGCGACATCCCAGGCGTTGGGCAGCAGAAGGATGCGCGCGCCTCGATGCATGGCGCGGAATGCGTCTGCCTTTACTTTTTGTTTTTCCATATCCATGACGGATCTCGTTGAACAGGCGACCGACGACTAGCGACCGTCTTCTTTCAGTTTTTCCAGAAATTGTCCGACGCTGACCACGGCCCGCCTGACGGTGCCTCGGCCGATCTCGTGTTTGTCATCGTGCGCGGTCACGCGCAGCGTATAGAACCTTGCGTCAAAAGACTCCAGCACGCCCTCGGCACGAATCCGCGCGCCAATCCCGCTGGCGGCGCGGTGCTCGATGTTGATGGCTGTCCCCACCGTGATCTCGTCGCCCTCGCAGTAGGGCTGTAAAGCACGGAATGCCGCGATTTCCATCAACCGGATCATGTCCGGAGTGGAATAGATTGGAGGAAGATTTGGATTGTGGCCCGCCAGCGTATGCTTCAACTCTACCGTCTGTTCTACCTCGCCCCGGGCTCCGATGGGCATCGTTTTCGCCATAGCTTCAGCAGTCCTGTTAGAAAGGAAGAGCCATTGATTTTATGATCAACGGCTCTCTTAAATATTACCGACGAATTATCGATGCTTTTGTCCCGCGGCTAGCTTACGCGGCGAGTGCCAGCCGTCGCGCCTCGATGCCATCCAGCGCGCGCCACAAAGCTTTTGCGGCACCCTCTCCCGCCGCCAGGGCTTTCTCTGCGCCGTCAGGATTTGCTTTCAGGTGCGCTTCCAGTTGCTGTCGCCAAACCCGGGCGTGGTAGACATCCGCGGTAGCGTGCAGCGTGAAATACCCGCAGGTTTTTTCGTCCGCGCCATATTTGTCCCGGAGTCCCCGGGCTTTCTCCTGCGCCACTCGCGGGACCTGGGATTCGTAGGCATAGAATGCCGCCAGCGCTTCTTCAGGCGCGCCCTCGCTAGCCAGATCATCAAAAAACGAGATCAATCGCTTGACCTCGGGAATTGGAGCATGCGAACCCAGATTAGGCCGCGCTCCCATTCCTTCCGCGAAATCCAGCCAGAGTTCAACGTGCTCCGGCGTTGTCTGGTCTGGCCCGCCCTTCTCGTCGACCAGATTGCTCAGCACGGCGCGGCGCAATTCACCATCTTCAAGCCGCATGCTCAATTCCGCCAGGTACGCTGGAAAGGCCTTCACATGGTGGTAGTAGTCCTGAGCATATCCCTGCAGATCGTCGCGCGAGAGCTCGCCCGCGCTCCATGCTTTGTAAAACGGATGGCAAAGCAGATCGAACTGCGCGATCCGCGCGTCCAGTTGCCGGAAGAAGTCCTCAGTGGTCACGATTAGCCTCGCTTTCGGTGTGTCAAACAATATACGAGCGCCCGAGGCGGCTCGCAACCGGCGGCATGGTGGTGCGCTTGTTAGAATAGAAGTCTGTGATGGCGCAGTTCACCGAACAATTCGATGTGGTAGTGGTAGGAGCCGGACACGCCGGATGCGAAGCCGCCATGGCCGCGGCCCGGATGGGCCTGAAGACCGCGCTCTACACTCTGAACGTCGACCTGATTGCCCAAATGTCTTGCAACCCGGCCATCGGCGGGATTGCGAAGGGACATCTTGTCCGCGAAGTGGACGCCCTGGGCGGCATCATGGGCGAAATCACCGACGCGGTTGGCATCCAGTTCCGCCTCCTCAATACCTCGCGCGGCCCGGCGGTGTGGTCTCCTCGCGCCCAATGCGACAAGCAGGCCTATCGTCTGAAGATGCGCGAGGTGCTGGAATCGCAGCCCAACCTGAAAATCAAGCAGGCGGAGGTGGCGGATCTTATCGTGGAGCAGTCGTTGGCGCTCGAAGATCAGTCATTGGCCGTTGGTCGTTGGCCGTTGGCCGACAATGCCGGCGCGACGAGTTTGGCCAACGACCAAGGACCAATGACCAACGACGGCGAGCGTCAGCGAGCCACAGGCATTCGGCTCCGCGACGGCCGCACTGTAGGCGCGGGTGCTGTCATCATCACGACTGGCACCTTTCTCAACGGCCTGATCCATTGTGGCGAACAGCAATACCCGGCGGGACGCTCTGGCGAACCGGCTGCCGTCCTGCTGGGCGAGGCTCTCAAGCGGCTGGGCCTGCGCGGTTGCAGGCTCAAGACCGGGACCCCGCCTCGTCTCGATGGCCGTACCATCGACTGGTCTCGTTTTCAGGTGCAGCCCGGCGACGCCGATCCTACGCCCTTTAGCTTTCGTACCCGGCGAGTCGCTCATCACGATTCGCAGGTGCCTTGCTACATTGCCTGGACCACGCCCGAAACCCAGCGCATCATCCGCGAGAACGTCCACCGTTCGCCGATGTACAGCGGACAGATCCATTCCATCGGTCCGCGCTATTGCCCTTCGATCGAAGACAAGATCGTTAAATTTCCCGACAAAACCACGCACCAGCTCTTTCTCGAGCCCGAGGGCCTGAACACGCACGAGATTTACGTCAACGGCATGAGTACCTCATTACCGGTAGAGGTCCAGTTGGAGATTCTGAAGTCCGTTCCCGGCCTGGAGAATGCAGAGATGCTGCGGCCCGGGTATGCCATTGAATACGATTCGATCGATCCCACGGAACTGGAGCGTACGCTCGAAACCAAGAAGATTGCGGGGCTGTTTCTCGGCGGACAGATCAACGGAACCAGCGGGTACGAAGAAGCCGCTTGCCAGGGCTTGATGGCGGGAATCAACGCGGCGTTGAAAGTGAAGAACGAGCCGCCGCTGATCCTCGATCGCACCGAGGCCTACACCGCGATCCTGATCGATGACCTGATCTCCAAGGGCACCAACGAGCCTTATCGCATGTTCACTTCGCGCGCGGAGTTCCGATTGCATCTGCGCATCGATAACGCGGACCGGCGGCTCACCCCACACGGCCGCCGCATCGGCTTGATTTCCGATGCAGCCTGGGACGATTTCATGGCGAAACAGGAACGCCACGAATCGATGAAGCAGTTGCTGGAACGCACCCGTTTGAGCACTGCGATGCTGGAGCAAATGGCCCACGTTTCAACCGACGGCCATGTGGGACCGGGTCTCGGGCCCGGTCAGGCCGAGCGAAGCTCCCCAGTTGCCGAACCCAGACCGGCAGCAGACGACCTCACTTCCGCCGTCGGTCAAAGCCTAGCCCAGCTCCTCAAGCGCCCGGAGGTCACGATTGAGCATTTGGTGCCGGTGCTCCACGAACTAGCCCCCGAGTTTTTCAGAGAAGAAGAAATCCGCGAAAATCCGTGCGAATCCGTGGCCCGCCTTTCTTCGTCCCTCCGTAACGAACTCAAGTCGGTCGAGACCGAAATCAAGTATGCGGGCTATCTTCTGCAACAGCAGCGCGCCATCGAGCGCCTGAAGAAAGCGGAGCAGCACACCATTCCCCAATGGTTCGACTACGGTTCGGTCAGTGGCCTCTCCCGCGAAGTGCAGGAGGCGCTGATAAGAATCCGTCCTCGCACCCTTGGTCATGCTTCACGCATACCCGGCGTCACGCCCGCCGCAGTGTCGTTGGTGCATGTGTACATCGAGATCCAAGCGAAACGCCGCGAGCAGGCTGCCGCGATCTAATCCCGCCTGCAAATTTTGATTTTGAAGGTCCCGGAGGGACCAATGATAGTAGCCCGCCACTTCAGTGGTGGGTAGGCTGCCACAAGATGCGCGTGCCGGAGGCACGCCCGAAACGAACTCTCTGCGGCATTTCAGTCGTCCCTGCTGGACGAGCTCATCTTAGCCTAGCCACCCGGCGTTGAAACGCCGGGCTACCGTCAGCCGTCCCTCCGGGGCGCGACCCGCCGGTGCGACGCGACCCGGTGCGATGGGTTGGCTGGCGATAGTTGGGAACTGCACTTTCTGCGTTCCTCCGTCCGCTGTGGTTAAATCTTGGCTTCATGCTTTCTGCGCGCCAGCATTTCCCCGGTCTTCTCGATAAAGTCTTTCTGGATGCGGCCTGCGTCTCGCTCGCGCCGCGTCCCGCAGTAGAAGCCATCAGCAAGTTTCTCGATCTGGCGATGGTGTGTCCGCTCGACTCTTCCACCCACCACCATATTTTCATGGACCAGATGCGTTCCGCCGCTCGTCCTGCGGTTGCGCGCCTGATCAATGCTGACGAAGATGAAATTGCCCTGGTCGAGAGCACTACCCACGGCCTCGCCCTGGCGGCGAACGCCATTCCACTGGTTTCCGGCGATCGTATTTTGCTCTCCGATCTGGAATTTCTCGAAGTCGCCATCCCCTGGACGCAGAAAAAGAAAGACGGTATCGAGATTGATATCGTTCCGAATCGCGGCGGTGAAGTGCGCGCCGAGGACTTTGCGGATCGCATCACGCCCCGCACGCGCGTGATCATGCTCAGCGCGGTTCAGTGGACGAACGGCCATCGTTGTGATCTCGCGGCATTCGGCAAGCTCTGCCGGGACCGCAACCTCTGGCTGGTGGTGGATGCCATTCAGCAGATCGGTGCCATCCCGCTTGATGTCGGCAAGACGCCCGTCGACATCCTCGCCTGCGGCGGCCACAAGTGGCTCAACTCGCCGTTCGGCTGCGGCTTCCTTTACATAAACCGCGGCGCCATGCTCCGCCTGAGCCCGTCGCTAGCCGGCTATCTCTCAGTGCAGGATCCGCCGGGCGGTTGGGGCGAATACTTTCAGACGCCCGGCACTACTCCAGTTCGCGATTACCAGTTCGTGCCCGGCGCGCGCCGCTATGAAAACGGCGGAACCGCGAATTACCCCGGCGCCGTCGGACTCGCCGCTTCGCTCAAACTCATGAACGAAGTGGGTCACGAAAATATCGCCGCTCATATTTACTCACTCACCGATCGACTGCTGGCTGGTCTGGACAACCTGCCGGTCAGCATCGTCACTCCCCGGGCTCGCGAGCAGCGCTCCGGCATCGTGACCTTCTCGGTTGGCTCGGCGGAAGAAAATGTCAAGCTCATGAACCGCTTGCTGGAGAAGAAAATTCTGGTCTCAGTCCGTTACACTTCCAATGTCGGGGGCATCCGGGTCTCCTGCCACTTCTATAATTCGCCGGAGGATATCGAAGCCCTGCTGAGCGAACTGAAGAAATTTTCCGGATATTAAACTGGTTAGGGTGTACCAAGAATTATGACCGCAACTCTGGCTGTGAACATTGCAGGCTCCGCCCGGATTGAAAGCCCCCTTGGACCGCTGCTGCTGGCGGCCGATGACGCCGGCTTGCGTTCCATCGACTTTGTAAACGGGAGACAACCCGGGAAAAGACCTACGTATCCTGATCCCTCTTCGCGTGCAAACGCTGCGGTATTGCGAGAAGCCATCCGGCAGCTCGCCGCCTACTTTGCCGGAGAACTGGAAATCTTCGATCTGCCATTAGCTCCGGAAGGCACCCCATTTCAGCTCGCGGTCTGGCGTCGCTTGAACGACATCCCTTATGGAGAAACGATTTCCTATGGCGAACTGGCACGCCGCCTGGGGAATCCCAAGGCCTCGCGCGCAGTCGGCTTGGCCAACGGCGCCAATCCGATTCCAATTGTGATCCCGTGTCATCGTGTGATCGGCAGCAACGGAAAACTTACGGGTTACGGCGGCGGCCTGCCCATCAAAGAAAAACTGCTCGCTCTGGAACGCCGCCAGCTCCGCCTGCTGTAGGCTTCCTTCGTGGAACTTCGTGGCCTTCGTGGTTTTAAGCTTTTCGCGTGTGCCCTGACGACGCTTCAGTTACCATATCTGGTGGACAAGAAGTCAGGAAAAACCTGCATCTAAACAAATATGAACAACCAATACACAGCGCTCGTCCTCGGATTTCTGCTGGTCGGTTCGATGGCTTCAGCCCAGACTGTCGAAGCCGCGCTCAGGCCGCCTAAAGGCGCCCAGGTCGCCATTGTTGTCTTTGAAGACCTGCAGTGTCCGGACTGTCGCCGCGCCGCTCCCCTGGTCGAGGAAGCCGGCAGAACTTACAAAATCCCCGTGGTCCGCCACGACTTTCCTCTGCCCATGCACAACTGGTCATACGACGCGGCCATTATTGCCCGCTATTTCGATACCCGTTCCAAACAGCTGGGCAACGATTTTCGCGATTATATTTTTCAGCATCAACCCGAGATCACGCCGCCAACCCTGCGCGCTTTCGCGGAAAAATTCGCCACCGACCACAAAGTGGACCTGCCCTTTGTCGTCGATCCACAAGGCAAGCTGGCGGAAGGAATCAATCAGGACAAAAATCTCGGCCAGCGCGTTGGCATCAACCACACTCCGACGATTTATGTGGTCAGCAACAGGACCCAGGGCAAGCCCTTTGTCGAAGTCGTAGACCGCACCCAGCTTTTTCAGTTGATCGACGCCATGAAGAACGAGTAGAGAAGAAAATTCGGGCCACGGATTGCCACGGATTCAAATTCGAAGATCTGCTTGAATTTCCGGCGATACACTCCTCGTTGTTTGTGAATTTTAGGTTTGTCCGTGTTCATCCGCGTACATCCGTGGCCCGAATTTTCTAGGCCACCTGCCAGACTGTGTCCAACACGGTTCCGTCCACCCACTTCACCACTGCCACAGGACGCTCGCCCAGTTTGGGTCGCGCTGGTTTGCCGCCGCAGATGCGTTCCACTTCCACCTTGATGTCCTGGATGGGGCGGATTGGCAGATTCGATCCCTTGACCGCGTCCAGCAAATCCTGCCGCTGCGGATTGATCGCAATCCCCCGCTCCGTCACCGCAACGTCGATCAGTTCACCGGGGCCGGTCAGAGTGGTCACTTCGTCCACAATCACGGGAATGCGATCGCGGAACGACGGCACCGCGAGAATGGTGCATCCCGCCTGCAGGCAATTTTGCCAGCCGCCGATCCCGTGCAGCAGCCTGCCATCGGAGTGAGTGACCACGTTACCGTTGAAATTAACATCCACTTCGGTCGCGCCCAGCACCACCGCATCTACCATGGAAGCGAACGAACCCTTTCCATGATAGTTGTAGGAAGTGAACGGAGAGGTCGGCACGTGCCGGGGATCGTTGGCGATTGACTTGACCGCGTCGAGATCGAATGTTTGTCCGTCCAGGATGTAATCGGTCAATCCCTCCTGCAGCATCTCCACCAGATAGCGCGTCGAGCCGCCGCGCACGAAGCGTGCTTTGACGCCATCTTCTTTCATCATGCGGCGCAAGTAGTCTACGAATGCCAGCGCGATGCCGCCCGCTCCCGCCTGGAAGGAAAAACCGTTGCGCATGATTCCCGCATCGCGTAGAAATCTGGCTACATACTCCGCTACTTTCAACCGGTCCGGGGAACGCGTGATCTGGGTGGTCCCGGAAACAATCTTTGCCGGATCGCCGATAGAGTCCACCTCGACCACGCAGTCCACGTTGTTGCCCTGGATTTGCCAGGGAATGCAGGGAAACGGAGCCAGGTTGTCGGTCACTACAATCACTTGATCGGCGTACATGGAGTCGGCCAGAGCGAATCCCAGCGATCCGCACGCCGACTTTCCATGCGAGCCGTTCGCGTTGCCGAAGGCGTCCGCGGTGGGCGCCGCGATCACCGCGATGTCGATGTGCACTTCGCCGTCCTGGATGGCCTGCCAGCGGCCGCCGTGCGAGCGCAGCACCCCCAGGCCGTTCATCTTTCCCTGTGTGCAGTAATCGCCCAGCGGGCCGTTCATCGAGCCTTCAATGTGATGGACGACGCCCGACTGCATCAAATCGATAGCCCCCTTCTGCGAGGGAAAAGATGCACTGGGAAACCAGGTGAGATTCTTGACGCCCATCCGGGCCGCCGTCTCCAGCATCATCAGCGCTACGCGGTCGCCGTCCCGCAGATGGTGATGATTGGAGATCACCATGCCATCGCGCAATCCGCATTTGCGCAGCGCGGTTTCCAAGTCTGTGACGCGCTTGTCTCCATTGTCGGGATAATCTTTATTTGAGCGCACCGGGGGAGCTGTCTTGCGGCCGCGCGGCTGGTACTTGGCCACACCCAGGTAAGGAATCTGGGGCCTGCCATTGACCATGGCCGGAGCCATGCGTCCCGCGGCGTTCTGTACGAGCTCTACGCGATCAGTCATTGTGTTCGTTAGACTTGCACAACTCGAAACCATAACCACGAAGGACACCAAGGATCACGAAGGAATTCCTTCGTGCTACTTCGTGTCCTTGGTGGTTGAGACTTTTTTGTCCAGGAGTTTTACGCTCACGCCTTCCCCATCTTCTTCGCCCGTTCCACCAGCTTCTGTGCTCTTTCCACCACCGGCGGATCAATCATCTTCGATCCCAGGCTTACCACGCCCATACCCCGTTGCTGTGCCTCCTCGAACGCGGCCACTATCTTCAGCGCCTTGTCGATCTCGGTCTGCGACGGCGCGAACGCCTGATGAATCACCGGAATCTGCGCGGGATGAATGCAGCCCATGCCTTCAAACCCCAGGGCGCGGGAATTTTCTGCCCAGTTGTGCAAGCCGTCCATGTCGCCGACGTCGCCATAGACCGAATCGATTGCCTGAATCCCTACCGCCTTCGCGACATTCACCAGACGCATCCGCGCGTACAGCGATTCGCGACCTTCCACCGTCTTGGCCACACCGAGGTCCGTGGTGTAGTCTTCCAGCCCAATGGATAGGGCAACCACATGTTCGCTGACCGCCGCGATCGCAGACGCGTTTTCGATGCCGAGCGCGGTTTCCAGAATCGGCATGAGCCAGATCGGACGTG
>WNFA01001798.1_pt1 | contig 17722 bp, 13 predicted proteins | sample 5400481 | NCBI WGS metagenome assembly WNFA01 (sample SAMN13153340, study PRJNA577476) | soil metagenome | isolation source: 120 cm saprolite under Douglas fir tree site 2 hole 1 replicate 2 | place: USA:California | collected 2015-04-18
CGCTTCGATGCGGCGGGACAACTCGTAACCGTGCAACGGACCCTCCTCCAAAACGCTGAGGATGGCAAGTTCGGCGGTGCCTTTCTTAATACCTATACCGATCATTAGTCGCTCCCTTATGTGTAAGAGTCTTATATATTTGAATGATAGTGTCAACTGGACTCTGGTACAGGTGTGATCGAAGTTTGCTGTTGAGTGGCTGTAGAGAATTAGAAGTCGCGATGCGCGCAAAGAGTCGGGACTACACCGACGCGGCGTGTTTTGCCGCGGCGATTGGCTCGATCGCAGCTTCCGCTTCCCTGCTCACATCGATGGCAGGGTGCAGCAACTTGGCAAGAATTTCGAGGCCGACTACTAGACGAGGACCGGGGCGCGAGAAATAGCTGCTGGCATCGAGCGCGTAAACACGTCCGTTTCGAACGGCAGGGATGTCTTGCCAGCCAACTGGGAAATCAATGGAGCGATATTCTTCGCGGGCTTGCGCTGCGCTGTATCCGCAGGGCGCGGCGATCAAGACATCCGGCTGCGCGGCCACAACATCATCGAGCGTGACGCGGAAGGAAGGACGGCTCGGCTCGCCAAAAACGTCATGACCTCCCGCGAAGTTAATCATTTCCGGAACCCAGTGGCCGCCAACGTAAATTGGCTGGAGCCATTCGAGGAAGGCGACGGCCGGGCGATCGGCGCCTTGTTGTTTGTCGTCTGCGAACTGTATTTCTTGTTCGAGCACGCCGAGTTTTTCGCCAATGGATTCGATCAGCTTCTCGGCGGCATGGGGGTGGAAGGTTTGTTCGCCGACCAAGAGAATGTCGCGCCAGACGTCGCCGAGATCAAGCGGATTGAGGGATAGCACTTCAGGTTTCGATTCGAAATTTGCGAGAACACTTGCGAGATCTTCCGGCGATGCGGCGCAGACGTGGCATAGATCCTGGGTCACGATGAGATCAGGCGAAAGGCTGCGCAGGGCTTCGGCGTCGACGAAATAAACGCTCTCGCCGCGGGCGCTGAATTCACGCACCAAGCGATCAATTTCGGATGGCGAAGCGTCTTTCGGGATGCGGGAGTGAATGACGACGGTTTTCGAACGAGCGGCCTGGGGGAAGTCACATTCGTGGCTAACGCCGACAACTTGCTGGTCGAGACCGAGAGCGAACAAAATTTCCGTGGCGGACGGAAGCAGCGAAACTATGCGCATGGGAGCCATTCGCGGACTTTACCACAAGGCTTTGCAGCGAGCTATTTCGAACTATTTATAGAGGAGATAGTGGCGGCGCGTTTTGTCGTAATCGGCCAAACTGGATTGCCAACTTGCGACGATGTCCGCGGCGGATGTGCCGTCTTTTAATTTCTCAACGGTATCGGAGTTGCCCAATAGAACGATCGTTTTCGAAGCGTCAAAGTTTTGCGGATAGATCTTTTGCAGCAAGGCTGCGATTTCCAGGCCCATGCTCATCGCGCGGACAGCCGCCCGATCGCCGACGCGGATGCCAACGCCGCCGCAGCGCCTTCCGGCATACAAACCGCTGACGGGAATAAAAGGTTGTGTGCCAAATTTCAGTCCGGGCAAATGCGTGGCGTTCAACGCAGAGGAAATTTTTTCGCCATCCATCCACGGCGCGCCGAATTCTTCGAAGGGTGCTTCCGTCCCTCGCCCCACGGAGACGCCGGCGTTCTGCAGAATCTCGAGGCCCGGATAGACGATTGAGCCTTTTATTGTGCGCAGATTCGGGGAAGGCGGAATCCAGCGTATACCGGTACTTTCAAAGAAATAGTTGCGATGCCAGTTCTTCATGGCGATGACGTGCAGGTCCGCGTTGATGTGATTTTCTGAATTGAAGAATTGTGCGAGTTCGCCGATGGTGAGGCCGTAACGAACCGGTATTGGGTAGTAGCCCACAAAGTCTGTCTTGTCTGAATCAAGGATTGGCCCCTCGATGATTTCTCCGCCCAGGGGATTGGGGCGATCAAGAACGTAGAAGGCTATGTGGTGTTTCGCGGCTTCATCCATGGCGTAGGCCAGGGTCACGGTGTAAGTGTAAAAGCGCACTCCGGCGTCCTGAATATCGAAGACTAGAGTGTCCACTCCTTTTAACATTTCGTCCGTGGGGCGTAGTGTTTCGCCATAGAGTGTGAAGACGTGCAGACCTGTCGAAGGATCCTTTGTGGACGAAAGCCGTTCGTCCAGCTGGCCGCCCAAGCCGTGTTCAGGACTAAAGATCGCCACGACCTGCACGCCGGGAGCGTGCGCGAGTAAGTCGATTGTGGATTTGCCCTGCGAGTCGAGGCCGGTATGATTGGTGATGATGCCGATATGCTTTCCGCGCAGTGACGCAAATTTTTGCGATTCGAGAACGTCGAGTCCGGTCTGGACGCGTCCAGCACGCGAATTTGATCTGTGGCTCGCGTGTTTGGTAGTTGCGGATTGTGCCGCGGCAGAACAAGCGGGTATACCCGCGAAGATAATCAAGCCGAGGGCACAACGGAAGGCACGACGAGAGGCGGGGATGCGGGTCGGCAAGATTTCCTCCTGGTTACTGTAGATTGCAATGATATTCTGGAACGCTCTGTGGTGAATCGCGTTGTCGCACTGAGTTGCGTGTGTTATCAACAGGAAGAAGCAGGGCGTGCCTCGCGAGATTCCGAGCGATTCGGGAGAATCGATGCTGATGAAACGCCGTGTCTTGTTGTGTCTGCTTCTGTTGCCGTTCCTGTTCCTTATGGCCAGCAAATTACGTAGCCAGAGCCGCGCTGCCGCGGCAAAACAATCGAAACCTGCGCCGCAAAGCAAATCTGCAGGCGCGTTGCGCGCTTTATCTACGCCGCAGCGCCACTGGGTAGAAGACAAGCTGCGAAGCATGACGCTCGACGAAAAGATCGGCCAGCTACTGTTCCCAACGTATCACGGAACATTTACCTCGACGGATTCGCCTGCTTACCAGCAAATGCTGCACGACGTGAATGATATTCATGCCGGCGGATTTATTCTGGTTACGCGCATGACGCCTCTGGGAATTGAAAAGAGCCAGACCTATCCCACTGCAGTCTTGAGCAATCAATTGCAGTCCAAAACGAAATTGCCACTCCTGATTGGAGCGGACTTTGAACGCGGTTCCGCAATGCGGCTCGACGAAGGCACTTCATTCCCAACGCAAATGGCGATCGCGGCGGGTGGGGATCCGCGTGATGCCTACACGATGGGAAAGATTACAGCGCTCGAGGCCCGTCAGGCCGGCGTGCAGTGGATTTATGCTCCGGTGGCCGACGTCAACAACAATCCCGGGAATCCGATCATCAATACCCGATCGTTCGGTGAAGACGCTGCTCGCGTTTCGGAATTTGTTTCTGCCTACGTGCGCGGAGTGGAAGAGAATGGCGCTCTGGCTACGGGGAAACATTTTCCGGGGCACGGCGACACCGCTGCCGATTCACACATCGATCTGCCGGTAATTCGCGCGGATCGCGCGCGCCTGGAATCGCTCGAACTACTTCCCTTTCGCGCTGCGATTGCGGCTGGCGCTGGCAGCGTGATGACCGGACATTTGAGTGTGCCGGCGCTGGAGCCGGACCCCAATACGCCTGCAACTTTATCTTCGAACATTTTGAATGGAGTTTTGCGCCACGATCTTGGGTTTGAGGGCTTGGTGGTCACGGATGCGATGGATATGGGCGGTATTACGGTTCGCTTCGCGCCGGGTGAAGCTGCGGTGCGCGCCGTCTTGGCGGGCGCTGATTGCTTGCTGATGCCACCGGTTCCAGACGCAGCATACCAGTCGCTGCAACATGCAGTTAAAACTGGCCGCATTACGCGGAAGCGACTCGACGAGTCCGTCCGGCGAATACTAGAAGCAAAAGCGCGGCTCGGGCTCAACAAGAATCGACTGGTGGACGTTAATGACATCAATGCGCATTTTGCGGAAACGGTTTGGCAAAAACAGGCGCAGGACATTTCTGACCGGGGAATTACCTTACTGCGCGACACCGCACACCGCTTGCCGCTGGACGCCACCAAGCCCGCGCGTGCGCTGTTACTTGCGTTTTATGCTGATCCGGAGCCTACACCCGGGGAAGATCTGGAGCGCGAACTACGCCGACGATTTGATTCGATGACTGTATTGCGCGCGGATACCCGATTTCGTGACGCGGCGAATCTGAAGCTTCCTTCACCTGATTCGTATGATGTGGCAATTGTGGCGCTGTTCGTGCGGGTCAGCGACCGCAAGGGAAATGTGGATGTTCCGGCGGAGCAGGCCGCATTTGCACAGCTGGTTTACAAATCAGGAAAACCAGTCGTGACGCTGGCGTTTGGCAGCCCGTATTTAATTGAAGGCTTTCCGCAAGCGGAAACGTGGTTGGGCGCGTTTGGCATCAGCGATGTGGCACAGATTTCCATGGCTCGTGCGCTGTTCGGCGAAATTCCGTTACGCGGACACTTGCCCGTTACCATTCCAGGCGTGCCGTTAAAAGCCGGTTTCGGAATAGAAATGCCTGCCGATGCCATGAAACTGCAGGCGATGGATGTGCGCAGTGAAGCGCAACTGCAGCCGGCGTTTGATGTAGTCGAAGCAGCGATCAAGGACAAGGCGTTTCCCGGGGCTACGCTGGCCGTCGGCTACCGAGGCAACGTTTCGCTGCATGCTTTCGGCAAACAAACCTATGAAGTCAAGTCTCCCAATATTGCAATCGACACGATGTACGACATTGCTTCGCTGACTAAAGTGGTGGCAACCACAACACTCGTTGCGAAACTTGCCGAGGGCGACTTTCCGGTTCGGTTGGATCTGGATGCGCCTGTCGAGCGATATCTCCCGGAATGGGCCAGTGGTCCGCAGCCTGAATGGCGCCACCGCGTAACGGTTCGCCATTTGCTTACACACACATCTGGGCTGCCAGCGTTTAAGGAATATTGGCGGACGACGAGTGCCGAGGCGACCGCGAAGCGGTCGATATCGAAACAACAGACGCTCGACAAGATATTTGCGGAGCCTCTGGAGTACGAGCCGGGCACGAATGAAATCTATTCGGACCTGGGAATTATTTTGATGGCGGAAATCATCGAGCGGTTGACGGGACAGACGCTCGATGGGCTGGCGCGCGAGTATATTTTCTCGCCGTTAGCGATGTCCAACACGATGTACAAGCCGCCCAAAAAGACTTGGCCGGCGATTGCGCCAACGGAAATCGACACCCAGTATCGGCATCGCTTGATTCAGGGTGAAGTTCACGATGAGAACGCGGCGGCAATCGGCGGCGTTTCTGGTCATGCAGGCGTATTTAGCACTGCGCCGGATCTGGCTGCGTTTTGCCAGATGCTGCTGAACGGCGGTGTCTATGCTCACCAGCGGATTTTACGGCGCGAAACAATCTCTGAATTCACCGAAGCGCAGACGCTTTCCGCTGGTACCCGAACACTAGGATGGGCGGTTCCGACCGAGGGCGGTTCGAGCGGCCACTTTATGAGCCCCCACACATTTGGCCACACGGGTTTTACTGGCACATCAATTTGGATCGATCCAGATCGGCAACTGTTTGTGGTATTTCTCACCAACCGAGTGCATCCGACCCGCGAAAACCAAAAATTGGCGAAGGTTCGCCCCGCACTGCACGATGCGGTGATGCAATCGCTGGGTTTGGCGACGCCTGTAACTTCGACCAAGTAGTAGCGATTGCTGCTTCAAGCCGCAAGCAAGGTAACTGGCTAGCGAAAGAGTACGCTTTCGGTTAGATCCTTGGCGGCCATCCGTACGCTTTCGAGTTTTCCCAGGTCGCGCCAGTAATACTTGTCGGCGCGGAAGGCGGAAATCTTTTCGCCCTGGCGCGCGAGACGCAAATAGCTGTCGATGATGGAAAAGGCGCCGTCCTCAGTCGTCAAAGCGAGGAGGCGCGGAGAGATTACGTGAAGGCCGCAAAATGCCAATGGCTCAACTTGTCGCGATGGACGCACAATTTCCTCGTCCCGTTCGCGCCCTGCAATTCGCCCGCACAGTATGCCATGCTCGTTGAATAACAGTTGCCGGGAACTCTGCCGTTTCTGAACGGCGATGCTGACCAACGACTGACTTTCCATGTGTGACCGCAACATCGCCGCAAGATCAATCGAACTTAGGACGTCAACATTGTGCAACAGAAAGGCTTCTTCGCCATTTCCGGAACTTTCTCTAAAGAACCAAGCGGCTTTTTTTAGCCCTCCGCCAGTGTCCAGCAAAACATCTTCCCGGGAAAGTTCAATGCGCATTCGGAAATTATCATTGGCTTTAAGATAGGCGATCACCATGTCGGAAAAGTGATGGACGTTGACGATTGCTTCGCTCACGCCAAATGATTTCAAGCGAGTGAGCGTAATCTCAAGCAGGGTGCGCCCGGCGACCTCCACCAGGGCTTTGGGACGGTCATCGGTCAGAGGACGAAGACGCGTACCCAAGCCCGCCGCTAAGACCATCGCTTTCATGCGGGGACACACGCAATGCTAGCGATGGCGAGCCGCCCTGCTCGCGCAGGCAGGCTCGAAATGGCGACTGCCTGCAGGAAGCTTGATGCTGCAGTTTTGAACAAATCAATCTGCATCCATCTCACCGCGAAGATTTCGCCAGAGCCGTTTCGTTCTCCAGCGCTTCCAGGCCCATATGACGGACAACAACTTGCACACCTTTGCGCGCACGGAGACGCTTTGCCAGTTGCTCCGCCAGAAAAACCGAACGATGCTGGCCGCCGGTACAGCCGAACGACACCATCAAATTCTTAAATCCCCGCTCCTGGTAACTGTTCACGCTGGCGTCAATCAGTGACATCACGCCGGCGAGAAATTGGTGCACGCTTTCCTGTTGGTTCAGGTAGTCGATTACCGGCTGATCCCTGCCCGTCAACGTCTTGAAGCGTTCTTCGCGCCCAGGATTCGGGAGGTTACGCCCGTCGAAAACAAATCCACCGCCATTCCCCGACTCATCTTTCGGCAGGCCCTTGTGAAACGAAAAACTGAAAATGCGTACGATTAACTGGTCTGCCTCGCCTGCCAGTCCCAGCAGTTTTTCCGAGGCTAGCATGTTTTTGAAGGCATCCATCAGCGTTGGTAGTTGAACGGGAAGTTCCACGTTATGCGCCAGCCATCGCAGATTTTTCAGCGCAAACGGAACGCTTTGCAAAAAGTGAGCTTTCCTCTCGTAAAAGCCGCGGAAACCGTAGGCGCCGAGGGCTTGCATGATGCGCACATAAACGTACGCGTAGTAATGGTGGAGAAATTCGTTGCGCTCCATTCTTGCGCAACCATTCAGAGCGTCGAGATAGTGCTCAAGAAGATGCTGGCGCAACGCGGGCGGCAAATCAGCCTTGGCGTCGAAGAGCATGGACGCAATGTCATATTGCAAAGCGCCTTTGCGTCCGCCCTGGTAATCCACGAAATATGGATTCCCGCGGCGCAGCATCACATTGCGGGACTGAAAATCGCGATACAGAAAATAATCGCAATTGGCGCTGAGTAGGAAGTCGGTCAATTTGCCAAAATCATTCTCCAGCGCAGACTCACTGAAAGGAATCCCAGCGAGACGTAGAAAATAATATTTGAAATAGTTGAGATCCCAGGTGATCGATTGCCGGTCGAAACTGCCGCAGGGATAGCACACGCTGTAATCGAGGTCGCGCCCCGCTTGCACCTGAAAACGGGGCAACGTCGCTACAACATTTTCGTACGCGCTGACGAGCTGCGGCGCAATTTGTTCATTGCTGCGATTCCTGGAGAGAAATTCAAATAGCGTGGTGTCGCCGAGGTCTTCTTCGAGATACGCACCCTGATTCAGATCTTCGCCATAAATTTCCGGAACCGGCAGGCCATGCTTGCGAAAATGTTTGGAAAAAGACAGGAATGCAGCATTTTCTTCGCGCACTCCATAGAGGATACCGATAGCGCTGGCCTTTTCGTTTGCCAGCCGAACGATCTTGCGTCCCGATCCGCCCAGTTCGCCCTGCAGCGGTACCACCAAGTCTGGGAGCGAATGAAAGTACTCTTCGAAAAACTTTTTTAGCAAATCCATGGATTCGATTCCCAATAATGCCGTATTGGCAAAGCGGCTGAGCGCTCGGCTATTCTAGAATAGCCGATTAGCGCGCAGGGCACGATACGTCAAGCGCTTTGGTGTCTATCGAATTAGTCTCAATCGCCAGCGGTTTCCGCTTGGTGCGTAGTAACACCCTGGCTTCATCAGTTCCCTTCCGTGCAACGGAGTGTCCGACCGTTTTGCCGAACGTATATAATGCGTTAGTGAGTCCTAGCCCAAAAAAACTTCTGCCTATCGAAGAGCGCCTCACCGAGAAACGAAATCCCAATTCGATGGATATAGACCGCTTCTCGGCGGAAGAAATTGTTCGCTTGATGAACCAAGAAGACAGCAAAATCGCCGCGGCTGTGGCGCGGGAAATTCCCGCAATTGCGCGAGCGGTGGATGCGATCGTAATCGGAATGCGAAATGGCGGCCGGCTTTTCTATGTCGGCGCGGGCTCGAGCGGTCGCCTGGGGGTGCTGGATGCGGCGGAATGCGCGCCCACCTTCGGTACGTCTCGCAAGCAGGTTCAGGCGTTGATTGCGGGCGGGAAACGCGCAGTGACCAGCGCGGTCGAGGGCGCGGAAGATTCGACGAGAAACGGCGAGCGAGATGTAAGCGCAAAGCAGTTGACCCAGAATGATGTAGTGGTTGGCGTTGCTGCGAGCGGCTCAACGCCTTATGTGTTGGGTGCGTTAAAACATGCGCGAAGGCGCAAAGCCACGACGGTCGCCGTAACCGCCAATCGCAACATGCCGGTGGCGCGATTGGCAGAGATTTTGATCGCTCCAGAAGTGGGCCCAGAAGTTCTGACAGGTTCGACACGCTTAAAAGCGGGAACCGCGCAAAAAATGGTGCTGAACATGCTCTCAACCGCTGCGATGGTACGCCTCGGACATGCCTATGAAAACCTAATGATCGATTTGCTGAGCACAAACGAGAAGCTTTCTGACCGTTCGCTACGAATTCTAGTCGAGGCCAGCGGCAAAAGTGTGCCGGTCACAAGACACGCACTGCGGAAATCTGGACACAACTTGCGCGTGGCACTGGTGATGCTGAAATTGAATGTAGATGTGGCAAAGGCAAAGCAACTTCTTAAGTCTGCCGGCGGCAATCTGCGCCGTGCCCTGGGAGAATCTTAGCGAGCAGTAAATTCGACGAATTCTACTTCGTCATGACAAGCGCTCATGGATAAATTTGTCATCACCGGCGGAACTCCGCTTCACGGCACTGTCGAAATCAGCGGCGCCAAGAATTCCGCGCTTCCCGCTATGGCGGCATCGCTTCTGACCGCTGACCGCGTTGCGCTGCACAACGTCGCGAAGGTGCGAGACATTATTACCATGGGTAAGCTGCTCGCCTATATGGGCGTCTCCGTAACGACCAGCGAATTCCCCGCGGCAAACTACGCTTTTCAGGCGCACACCATCAGCGATGCCGTCGCGCCATACGAACTCGTCAAGACCATGCGCGCTTCCATTCTTACGCTGGGCCCAACGCTGGCGCGTACCGGGCTTGCCAGAATTTCGCTTCCCGGCGGATGCGCCATCGGCGCGCGTCCAGTGGATCTGCATTTGAGCGCTCTGGAAAAAATGGGCGCGGAAATTGTGACCTCGCACGGTTACATCGAGGCGCGAGCACCTCAAGGCGGGCGGTTAAAAGGGGCTCACATCGTATTCAAAAAAATCACGGTAACCGGCACTGAAAATATTTTGATGGCTGCTGCTCTCGCCGAGGGCCAAACGATCCTGGAAAATTCCGCGTGCGAGCCGGAAGTGACCGACCTGATCGCCCTGCTCCGCAAAATGGGTGCAAAGGTATCTGGCGATGAAACGCCGACTCTGCATATTCAAGGAGTCTCTTCGCTGCATGGCGCGGAACATTCCGTCATCGCAGACCGCATCGAGGCCGGCACATTCTTGGTCGCCGGCGCCATCACCAACGGCGATCTCTCTGTCACCAACTGCGAACCGCGACACCTGGGCGCGATCATCAGCAAATTGCGCGACGCCGGAGTATCCATCGAAGACGCGGGATCCGGCAGCTTGCGCGTTCGTGGCGCTAAAAGACTGGTTGCGGCAGATCTGACGACCGAGGAATATCCGGGCTTTGCTAGTGACATGCAGGCCCAGTACATGGCCTTGGCCACGCAGTCCGAAGGTGCATCCACCATCACGGAAACTATTTTTGAGAATCGCTATCTGCATGCCAGCGAGATGATCCGCATGGGTGCGCATATTTCGATTGATGGCCGCCGCGCCATCGTACGCGGCCCCACACAACTCAGCGGGACGACAGTGCAGGCTTCAGATCTTCGCGCCAGCGCTAGTCTGGTCCTAGCGGCTCTTGTGGCCAATGGAGAAACTACCATCGAGCGCGTTTATCACATCGATCGCGGCTATGAACGCATTGTCGAAAAGCTGAGCGCTGTAGGCGCCAACATTACTCGCGTGCACACACCTTCCAGCTAGGCTTCGCGCCTGCCGATCTAATTTCGTGCGCCATCCTCAGCCGCTTTTACAAAACTTCCTCGAGTGTAAAGATCCTCTCATGGGGATAATATGTCTTAGTAGAGAAACTGTGTCGTTCTTGCTTAGCACGGGAGGTTTCTATCAATTTTCCTATCAAAACCGTGGTATGCATCGTTGCTTTTCTTTTTCTTGCCACGGGAGCGCTGGCACAGATGGGCGGATCCAGCTCCACTTCGAGCAGCAGCGGTTCGGCCAGCCGGACCATCGGCAGGGATACTTCACCGCTCAACCCTGGGCACTCTCTGGAAATTATCAAGCCGCCGGTTCCGGCTGAGGAAAAGGCCTACAAGGCCTTTCAGAAATTCCAAGCCATGTCCAATGAGGATCTCGCAAAAAAAATACAAGCTGGCGAAGATTTCCTGAAGAAGTATCCATCCACCAGCTATTCAACGCCGGTTTATTCGTTTCTGACCGCTGCTTATATACAGACCGGCGCCGTTGACAAGGGTCTGGCCGCTGGTGAAAAAGATCTGCAATTGAATCCGCGGGATTTTCGGACTATGGCGGCGATGAGCCAGGCGATTTCGCGGACAGTAACTGCGACAACGACCGATTCAGCGACTCAGCTTACTAAAGCTGATTCCTATGGCAAGAACGCTATTCAAGGTATTGCGACGTTGGCCAAGCCGGAAGGGATGTCCGATGCGAATTTCACGGAATTAAAAAAACAAACCCTGGCTATGGCGCATGGCAGTCTTGGGCTGGTCCAAGTACACAAAAATGAATTCGAAGCGGCTATTCCAGAATTGGAACAGGCCGTCGCCCTTGGATCAAACGAGGATCCGACCAACTATTATGTACTTGGGGTGGCTAATCAAAACGCTGGGCATTTCGAGAAAGCAGTGGTTGCATTTGAAAAATGCGCCGCAGTGAAAAGTAATCTGCAGCGCACATGTACAACCGGTGCGGAGCAGTCTAAAAAAGAGGCCGCTCAACGATCGCCGAAGTAAGGACTGGGGTTCTTGCGCACTCGCCGAGCTCTGCTACAATCAACGGCATCTTTCGCATACCCATGCGCGGCGCCAACGAGCCGCAATCGCCATCCGGAAAAGGGTGAAATCATGTCCAACGTTCAGCTTCTTGAAAAGATCGACGTCGCCATCGCTGAGAAAAATCTACTGAAGCATCCTTTCTACCAGGATTGGCAAGCCGGCAAACTTTCCCGCGAATCGCTGCAGCTGTATGCGGCGCAGTACTATCGTCACGTGGAAGCTTTCCCGCAACATTTGCGCGTATTGGCAAGCCGCTCCGACGTTTCGCTCAAGCCGATCATCCTCGAAAACCTTGCGGAAGAGGAAAATCCGGAGCGTTCGCATCCGCAGCTGTGGCGCGATTTCGCCGCGGCTCTTGGCGTAAGTGAAGACGACATCATTGGTGCGCCTTCCCTTCCCGGCACGCAAAACGTGGTTCACACCTTTCGCGACATTTGTGCCAACCGTACCGTGCCAGAGGCCGTGGCCGCACTCTATGCTTACGAATCGCAAGTTCCCGAAATTGCCAGTACCAAGATTGCGGGCCTTAATCGCTTCTATGGAATCAACGACAGCAAAGGCACCGCGTATTTTTCCGTGCACGAAGAGGCAGACAAGGCGCATCGTGCGGCGTGGCGCAACTGGCTAGTTGAAAACGCGAGCGGCGATGAAGCGCAAATTCTCGCGTCCACGCGTGACGCCTTGAACGCATTGTGGGGGGCGCTAGACGCAGTACACAGCGGCTCCTGCTCCCGGAATTAATCGAATCGAATTTCTCTTCAGCCTGGACGGGAAAACCAAATATTCAAACAAACAAGGCCTCTGGTTTTCCTGAGGCCCTTTTCACTTTAAAAGCAATCTTGAATTTACTCAGCCGCGGCGGAACTTGAGCCATCGCCACCGGCGCTGGCTGCAGTTTCTTTCTTCTGCGCCTTCTCGCGGGCTTCCTTGATGAGAGCTTTGCGCGAAAGCCGGACTTTGTTGCCTTCGATCGAAAGCACCTTGACCAGGACTTGGTCGCCGAGCTTCAGTTCGTCGCGTACGTCGCGAATACGCTGTTCGGAAATTTCGCTGATGTGCAGCAAGCCGTCGGTGCCGGGGAACAATTCGACGAATGCGCCGAATTCCGCCAGACGGACAACTTTGCCGAGATACGTCTTGCCGATTTCTGCACTGGCAGTAACATCGCGCACCATCTGCAAGGCCGCGTCGCCGCCGGAGCCGCTGGTCGCAAAGATGTGCACCGTGCCATCTTCATGCACGTCAATCTTCACGCCGGTGGCTTCGATGATGGACTTGATCTTCTTGCCGCCCGGTCCAATCAGGTCGCGAATCTTGTCTGTTGGAATAGACAATTTGAACAAGCGCGGTGCGTACGCGGAAATCACCGTGCGTGCTTCGCTAAGCGTCGCGTCCATGATGTCCAGAATCTCCAGGCGGGCTTTCTTCGCCTGCGCCAGAGCCTCGCGCATCATCGGGATGCTGATGCCGCCGACTTTGATGTCCATCTGAAGCGCGGTAATTCCGCTGCGCGTTCCGGCAACTTTGAAGTCCATGTCGCCGTAGTGATCTTCCGCGCCCGCAATGTCGGTCATGACCGCGTACTTGCCGTAGTCACCGACGACCAAGCCCATCGCGATACCGGCGCAAGGGGACTTGAGCGGAACGCCCGCATCCATCATCGCGAGCGAACCGCCGCAGACCGTGGCCATGGAGGACGAGCCGTTGGATTCAAGAATGTCGCTAACCAACCGCATGGCGTACGGGAATTCTGTTTCCGGTGGCAGCAAGCTAACCAGAGCTCGCTCGGCTAATGCACCGTGACCGATTTCGCGGCGGCCGGGCCCGCGTACCGGCTTCACTTCGCCAACGCTGAACGGCGGAAAATTGTAGTGCAGCATAAAACGCTTGTGCTGATCCTGCGCGAACAGCAGATCCAGCCGTTGCTGATCTTCTTTTGTGCCCAAGGTAAGAGTGGCCAAGGCCTGCGTTTCACCGCGTGTAAACAACGCCGAGCCGTGCACGCGAGGCAGCAAGCCAACTTCGCATGTGATTTTGCGGATTTTGTCGAACGGACGCCCGTCCGGACGCCGTTTTGCGTTCAAGATTTCATCGCGGAAAATATCTTCCTTCAGTTTGTCGAAGGCCCGCTTGGTCAACTTCAGTTTCTCTTCGTCTTCTTCTGGAATGGTTTCGACAATCTTGGCTTTCAATTCATCGATAAGGTGATAGCTTTCTTTCTTTGGATGCTTTTCCGTGTCCAGCGCATCCTTCAACTCCGCGCCGTAAGTCTTCTTCAGCGAATTGTAAATGCTCTGGTCGAACGGCCACGGCGCCACATCCACCTTCTTCGGCTTCAATTGCGCGTGCAGTTCCTTGATCGCGGCCACAATCTTTTTCACTTGTGCGTGGCCAAATTCCAGCGCTTCCACAACAGTTTCTTCGGATACTTCAAGTGCGCCTGACTCCACCATCATGATGGCCTCGTCGCTGCCCGCAATCACAATGTTGATGAGGCTGGTTTTCTGCTCGGCAACGGTTGGGTTAGGAACCAGTTGGCCATTGACCAGGCCCACGCGAACCGCCGCGATCGGCGTCGGAAACGGCAGGTCGCTGCAATAAGCCGCAGCGGCCGCGCCGGTAACCGCGATAACGTCCGGATCGTTGTCGCTGTCCGCCGACAACACCATGGCGTTAATCTGGGTTTCGTTTCTCCACGATTCCGGGAAGAGCGGGCGCATTGGGCGGTCGATCAAGCGCGAAGTCAAAATTTCCTTTTCTGTCGGCCGACCTTCCCTCTTGAAAAATCCTCCGGGAATCTTACCCGCCGAATAGGTGTTTTCGCGGTAGTCCACCGTCAACGGCAAAAAATCTCTATCGTTTGGCTTCGTTGACATACAAGCCGTGTTCAGGATTACCGTATCGCCGTACGTGGCCACGATCGCGCCGTTCGCCTGCTTGGCAATTTTGCCTGTTTCCAGGGTCAGCTTTCTTCCGCCGATTTCGACCGATACTTGATGCGGTGCCGGTACTTGATTATTTTCTGACATGTATCATTCCTTTGGTCCCGCCTCTGGCGGCACCGGGGCAGCTCGTTTTTCAAGTCACGGGTTTGCAAGTACAAACCCTGAAACCCGCTGCCCTTCTCGTTTTCGATTTCCAATACGCTTGATTTATGCTCTGTCGTCGAGCAGCAGGAAGGTGCCGGCTGAAACTACACTATGAGACAATTCGCCTGTTCCCAGTCGAATGCCCAATTCCAGACATTATGCGCTTGGAATTTGTCACTTGGTGCGTAGCTTGCGGTATTTTCCCGTGCAAACCGCTACTTGCGCAGACTGAGCCGTTCCACAATCTCGCGGTACCGATCCGGGTCTCGCCGGTTGAGATAGTCCAAGAGTCGCCGGCGCTTGTTGACCATCATGATCAATCCCCGCCGTGATGCATGGTCCTTTACGTGGCTCTTAAGGTGCGAAGTCAGATAGTTGATCCGCTCGCTCAGCAGTGCAATCTGCACCTCCGGTGAGCCCGTATCCTTAACATGTGAACGGAATTGCTCGATCAACGCTGCTTTCGGTGCGCTCAAGTGCCCTCTCCGTCGTCCCCTGAATTTTCCTCTTCTCTTCGACTCCTCCAGAGTAACACAAGATTCTTTTACGTGTAAAGCAATGCTGCACTTCCGTTTCGATGCAAAACATTATCTGGATTACGACTTGATTCCGTGTTTCCATGCGTGGCACACCGCGCGCCAATCCAGAGTGGAATTCAATCAAGCGAGGGCACTATGAGCGGAAAATATGATCCGGCCCAGAGCATTCAAATTCCTACCCGAAGACAGGCAATTGTTGGCGCTGCATGTGTTATCGGCGCCTTTAGTGTAATTTCAAATGTGGCCGCTGCTCGGTCGGGAGAAGATATTTTCCGCAACGCAGAATCACTTCATCAGGAACTCGTTTTCAAAGCCAATCGTAAACGCATTTACGAAATCTTCACCAGCACCGCGCTGTTTGACAACATGACCCGCGACATTCAGGCGCAGGAAGGCGGCTATGCATCTCCAGCTCATCCCACAGAAATTAGCCACGACCCGGGCGGCGCCTTCTCACTGTTTGGCGGACGCATCGTTGGACGCCATCTCGAACTCGTTCCGAACGAACGCATCGTTCAGGCCTGGCGGGTAGCCTACTGGGATCCCGGAGTTTTCTCCATTGTTAGGTTTGATTTCACGGAACAAGGCGCGGGAACCAAACTGGTATTTGCTCACAGCGGATTTCCCCAAGGAGACGCGGAAAACCTCTTGAATGGATGGAAGCTGCATTATTGGCAGCCACTCGAGAAATTTCTCGCCAGCTGAATATTCCTGAATAACACTGAAAGACCTGTGGCGAGTTCCGCGTAGTAAGACGTATGGAGCCCGGAGTACGCTTGCGTCGCGCGTTGTGGAGCGCAGTAATTTTTCTGGCGTTCATCGGCGTGGCTGTTGCCGCCCGTAGAATTATTTATCTGGGCCCAATTCTTGCTAATGGTTACTCTTCACCCGCGGTTGTACCTGGCTCCAAAGGGGAGCAGTTTGTACACCTCGACGAAGTATTTGCGCGCCATCCCATTCTCACCATGATCCATATTGTTCCCGGACTTCTGTTCATGATTCTGGGACCGTTTCAATTCAGCGAATCGATTCGCGCGCGGCATCTTCAGTGGCACCGCTGGAACGGCAGAATCTTCATGACGATCGGATTCATCATCGGAGTCTCAGCGTTGTTGATGAGCTTCACCATGCAATCGATCGGCGGCGTGAACCAAGCCGCGGCAACGATCCTGTTCGGTTTCTTCTTTCTCTTCGCGCTAAGCAAGGCCTTTTGGCACATCCGGCGTCGCCAGGTCACGCTACACCGCCAATGGATGATCCGCGCGTTTGCGGTTGGTCTTGCTGTTGCCACCATTCGTCCGATCGTAGGTATTTTCTTTGCCACCAGCCGATTTTCCGGACTGGCGCCAGCGCAATTCTTCGGCACCGCCTTTTGGATCGGATTTGTTCTGCACCTCATCGCGGCCGAAGCCTGGATTCGTGCCACGCTGCCTCAAACCATAAAAACGCAGATGACTGCTTCTTAACGGCACCTCTTCCACGATAACGCTCGTTGCGTTTCTTGACGTGGCCCAGTTCTGGTGTTACAAGATTCGTCATTCTCAAGCAGTTCGGCCCCTTTATAGCCAGGATGTTGAGAGCCTGCCCAACGTCCGAGCTACCACAAGTTAGTAACCACGCATCCGACACGCGCAGGCAGAAAACTTTCACGGAGAGCATTTAAAAATGAAGACGCGCCTATTTTTCTGTTTTTTTGTAATTCTGTTGTCATGCATTTCCAGTTTCGCACAGCAATCGCAGCCTCAGATGCAACCGCTCACTTTCTGGTACGAATACACGGTCAATCCGGGTAAAGAAGAAGAGTTCATGAACCTGGTCAAAACTGTCGGCCAGCCGGTCCGCGACAAACTCATGGCCGATGGAGTTGTTAAGGCCTGGGGCGTTGAGACTCCTTTGCTTCGCGTTCCCGGCAACGCCACGCACATTATCTGGTATGCCGTCGCCGATTATGGCGGAGTCGATCAAGTCGATTCCGCCATGCGTGCGCAGATCGCCAAGCTCGAAGACGATGCGGCCAAGTCTGGTGTAGCGAAGAAGGGTCAGAAACCAGCAACCTCGCTCACCGCTCGCCTCGGCGAAATCGCGGACATGAGTAAAGTCCACGATTATCTCACCCGCGATCTGGTCATCGGGTTTGGTCCCCCTTCCGGGTCGGCCGCGCTTCCGTTCGTCCGCTATAATTTCGTTAAGGTGAAGGCGGGCAAGGGCAGCGATTACCGCAAGGCTTGGGAGAAATACAACAAGCCGGTATTCGAAAAGCTTGCCGCCGACGGCGTCCTTCATGGCCGACCGCGACCACCGCTCTCAGGAGGAGCAGGACGCCATCACCCATCTCTTCGTGAGTCTCCAGGATACTGATGCGTCGCGCTCGGAAGTCGTGCGTTCGCTGATTTTCCACTTGCCCACTCCCAAGTAAGTTTGCCATATACCCAGGCGTGGACGGCGGACACACAAGAGAATTTCCGCGCTCCCGAGCGTTCGGGGCATAAAATCGCTGCACGATGAAGAGACGATTCGCTTGAAGGTGGCCGCTGGATGCGCGAC
>WNFA01006281.1_pt1 | contig 17718 bp, 16 predicted proteins | sample 5400481 | NCBI WGS metagenome assembly WNFA01 (sample SAMN13153340, study PRJNA577476) | soil metagenome | isolation source: 120 cm saprolite under Douglas fir tree site 2 hole 1 replicate 2 | place: USA:California | collected 2015-04-18
CGCCGGCACACTCAGTTGAATGTGCCACGTTGCAGCGACTCGACCCGCTTGGAGGGTACTGAAAGACAAAGTTGTGATGTGTTGATCTTCCATCGCTTTATGGTTGCAGCGACTCGACCCGCTTGGAGGGTACTGAAAGCCGTTCCAAGAGTGGGAGCCGCGCAAAGTACGCAAGGGTTGCAGCGACTCGACCCGCTTGGAGGGTACTGAAAGATGCGCATCTGACACTATTATGCCTGGCACAGAAAATCCACTTGAGGGATTTCAGTTGCTTTCCCCCCTCCCCATACACCCGCTCATGAAGGGGATTCACTCACACTTTTGCATTGAAAGAATTGACAGCAATCTCGTTGAATTGGAGCGTACAGCGTCAAACAACATCAAACAGGAAACAGCCTTTCCAGGCTGTTTGACATATCTGAAAAGATGAGAAAACTTCCCCAAAACCCCCTGTGAGAAATAAACTCTTCGTTACGTATGTAACGATAACGGGACTGTCTGCGTAGCTGGTGGTTCCGTACATTGGAATATCGCCATAGACCCTGTTTGCATGCTATACTGGGACCATCAGGAGCGCAAACTTTTCCCCCCGGTCGTTTACTTTTTAGGGGGCAGACGTGAAGTTGCTCTGCCTATTTTCAGCTACGTGAACAACGTGCGCGCTCATCCAATTGTTATTTTTGGTTAGAAAAGAAAGGAAGCACCCATGCGAAAGAGAGTCAGACTCGTCAGCTTCGCTTCGTTCCTCACCTTATTTGCCATGCTGCTTGCCGCCTGCGGCGGCGGCCCTGCTACAACAGGCGGGAGCGGAACTCCCGCTCCTACCACCGCCAAAGCCGCCTTGACGGTGGGAATAGTGACCGACGTCGGCGGCTTGAATGACGGCGGCTTTAACCAGTTTTCCCATGCAGGCTACGAGAAGGCTCGAGCCCAGTACGGTTTCCCTGACCTGGTCATTCAGTCGCAGGTAATCAGCGACGCCGAATATACCAAAAACATCACCCAAGAGGCACAGCAGGCAGATATGGTCATCGGCATAGGGTTCTTGATGCAGAATGCGATCTACACGGTTGCCAAGGCGTTACCCAACAAGAAGTTCGCCTTGATTGACGGCTGTGCTACAAACCCTGCGGACAAAACTGGTGCTTGTGTTAATCTCCCCAACGTGGCGCCGCTCTTCTTTAAAGAGCAAGAAGCGGGCTGTCTTGTTGGGGCAATTGCCGGTCAGATGGAGGCTGATGGCAAAGCCAAGGCGCCGAAGCTGCTCGGTAAAAACACCATCAGCGCTGTCGGTGGCTTTGCCATCCCACCGGTCGTTCGCTACATCGCCGGGTACAAGTATTGCGCTCAGAAAGTCGACCCGAGCGTTAAGGTAGTAATCGGCTACTCCAGTAACTTCAATGATCCCACCAAGTGCGGTGCTATCGCTGACAAGCAGTTTAGCGATAATCAGGCCGATATCCTCTTCCAGGTCGCTGGCCTTTGTGGCATTGGCGTCCTCGATTCCGCTACCAAGCATAAAGTCTACAGTATCGGCGTCGATGTCGACCAGAGCAAAGACTCGACCGGCGCAGTCCGTCCCAGTGTCATCACAAGTGCGATCAAGCGTATCGATGTTGCCGCGTACGACATCATTAACATGGCAGAGCAGCAGGGCACTGCGGCAACAGGCGCTTATAGCAGCTTCGTCGCAAGCCCGACCACGTTTGACCTGGTGCATGATGGCGTTGGCTATGTTACGCCGAGCAGTGATGTTCCAGCTGATGCTGTGGCAAAGGCGATGGCGTTTTCGGATATGATCAAGGCAGGTACGCTTACTCCACCAGCGGCTATTCCATAAGTCTATAGTGTAGAAAAGCGAATGGCGAGACAGCAGGGCGTGATCCATCGCGCCCTGCTATCGTTTCTACTAAATCGTGACGCTCACCCTGCGAAGACGATGCTTGTTTCTTCTCATTGCTGATGTTATGATAAAGGAACAGTTTCCTGGCTAAAAACGTCGTCGCGAAACCGTCCCCACAGAGGAGGAAGTCTGCATGGCTGTATCAGCAAGGCAACCTGGGACATCTGAACAACGTCCTCCTGCAACGAAAGCCCCGGTATGGATGCGCAAATTCGGCGCTGTGCTTGGGCGTCCTATCATTTCTGTGATCCTGGCATTCATTGCAGGAGCCATTGTCATCATTATTACCTGGCCAGATAAGACGGTCGACCCTTTTACAAACGTCATCAATGCCTATACCACCCTCTTTACCGGCTCATTCGGTACTCCTGTGAATCTTTCCAATACCCTCGTCAGGGCTACTCCGCTCATTTTTACCAGTCTTTCGGTAGCGATTGCTTTTCGTGCCGGCCTCTTCAACATTGGTGCCGCTGGCCAGCTGGCTGTGGGAGCGATGGCAGCAGACATGGTTGGCCTGACATTCACCTCGTGGCCCAGCTGGATACTGGTGCCGGCGATGTTGCTTGCGAGCATACTGGCAGGAGCTCTCTGGGGCGGCATCGTTGGTTTTCTCAAGGCCTCGCGCGGTGCGCACGAAGTTGTCACAACCATCATGCTCAACTGGATTGCGTTCTGGGGGACTGATTATCTCATTAATAGCCCTCCATTCACAGCGCCTAACGGGGTCGCCCAGACTCTTTCTCTTTCACCCCAGGCACAACTCCCCTCGCTTGCCCTCCTCTACAACCAGACCCTGGGAAAATTTCTGCCACAGCTCGATCCTTTCGCACTCTTCTCCTATTTGGTTGATGTCAGCCTCTTTTTAGCCCTTATCGCCGTGGTGATTTACTGGTTCATCGTCTCCCGCACGACGTTTGGCTATGAGATACGTGTGATCGGGCAGAACCCCAAAGCTGCACTGTATGCAGGTATTCCTACCAAACGCAATATCTTCCTGGTGATGGCGATCGCCGGTGCTTTCGCCGGCCTGGCAGGCTCGACCCACCTGATGGGACAGCCTGGATACGAGTTATCGGCCACCGCTTTCAGTAACGATCCCACTGGCTTTGATGCCATTGCTGTCGCGCTGCTTGGTCACACAACCGCCATAGGCATCCTTTTGAGTGCGCTCTTCATCGGTGGGCTGCGCTCTGGTAGTACGGCCATGCAAGCGATTGCCCACGTAGATCCGAATCTTGTGCTCATTATTGAGGCCCTGGTGCTCTTCTTTATAGTCGCCGAATTCTTACCTACGCTCCAGCGCATTATGCCCAAATGGTTGGGGTTTAGTCGCAGTCCATCTCTGGTACCTGCCACGACCGGCACAATGAGCGTTGGTGTGCCTGAGAATGGCAATGGGGATGTGCAGAATAAGGTAGAAATATCTGACCTCGATAAGGAGGGCTAATCATGTTCTTTCAAGTACTATTCCAAGCCCTGGCCTCCAGCAATACCTGGCATACCACCCTGGAATTTGCTGCATTGCTCATACTCCCGGCCCTGGGTGGGGTCATCTCCGAGCGCAGCGGTGTCGTTAATATCGCGATGGAAGGGATGATGCTCACAGGTGCCTTCGCCAGCGTGATGATCACGCTGGCGCTGCATAACATCGGGATAAACGACGCGCTCAGTGTCATACTCGGCGTGCTGGGTGCGATACTTGCCGGGGGATTGATGGCTTTGATTCATGCTGTTGTCTCCATCAACTTCAAAGCTAATCAGATTGTGAGCGGTATCGCTATTAATATCATCGCGCTCGGCCTGACGAGCTACCTGGTATTCGTTCTTACACCTGCAGGCCAGGGGGTCCCATCCTTGCCAGCCACACTACGCCTTCCTGTGCTCTCCCTGGGGCCACTCGCGAATATCCCTTTCCTGGGCTATGTCCTCTTTCAGCAGAACATCATCTTTTATGTCTCCTTGCTGATTCTGCTTGGTACACAATTCCTGCTCTTCCGCACCAACATTGGCTTGCGTATCCGGGCAGTGGGGGAACATCCACAAGCGGCAGATACTGCCGGCGTGAATGTGCGATTGCTGCGTTATCTGTGCGTCCTCAGCAGTGGGCTCCTCTCAGGCCTGGCGGGCGCGTACCTGGCGTTGGGTGTGGCAGGAATCTTCATTCAAGGCATGACGAATGGTCGAGGCTTTATTGCACTGGCGGCCATGATTTTCGGCAAATATACTCCCCTGGGAGCAGCTGCAGCTTGCCTCATATTCGGCCTGGGCGACGGGCTGGGCATCGCCTTGCAAGGCGGCTCGCCCAACCTGGCAAATCTGCTCAATACTTTGCCCTATCTATTCACGTTAGTTGCATTGGTAGGTCTTGTGGGGCGCACCACGCCACCTGCTGCCGATGGCATTCCCTATGAACCGGGGTCCGATTAAAGATGAATGCCCCACGATAAATCGGGGGCCTACTACATCGTAGGAGGATAATCCGTGCAGGAAAGTACAGTTGTGGCCCAGACCGAAGAGCGCGCAGCGCCACCCGCCGTGGAGATGCGAGGCATCTCTAAATCCTGGCCAGGCGTCGTTGCCAACGACCATGTCAATCTTGACGTACGCAAGGGCGAAATTCACGCGCTGGTCGGAGAGAACGGCGCGGGTAAAACCACTCTTATGAATATCCTCTATGGCCTGATTCGCCCTGACGACGGTGAAATCTTCATCAACGGCCAACTCGCTCACGTCTCAGGCCCGCGTGACGCTATTCGCCTGGGCATCGGTATGGTGCATCAACACTTTATGCTGATCCCACCACTGACCGTGGCCGAGAATATCGTGCTGGGGCGCGAGCCCGGTGGGCTGAGTGCCGCCTATGATACCAACCAGGCGCGGGCTGATATTCGTGATCTAAGCAAGAGATATGGTCTTTCTATTGATCCCGACGTCCGTATTGAGAAGTTGTCAGTCGGTTTACAGCAACGAGTCGAAATCCTCAAAGTTCTGTATCGCGGCGCTGACATCCTCATCATGGATGAACCTACCGGCGTACTGACGCCACAAGAGACGTTTGAACTCTTTAGCGTCTTGCGTGGCCTTGTCGCGCAGGGCAAGACCATCATCTTCATCACGCATAAGCTGCGTGAAGTGCTCGAACTCTCCGATAGAATTACGGTACTGCGCCGGGGCAAGAACGCGGGTGAGTTGATTACAAGCGAGACGAACCAGGCTGAGATTGCACGCCTGATGGTAGGACGCGAGGTGCTGCTGCGCGTCAATAAAACACCTGCTCACCCCGGCCCTGTGGTTTTGCACGTAGAGGATTTACACGCGCTATCGGACCGCGGCTTAGAGGTCCTGCACGGCGTAAGTTTAGATGTACATGCGGGTGAGATTTTTGGTATCGCCGGTGTCGAGGGTAATGGGCAATCCGAACTCGTTGAGGCGCTGACGGGGATGCGTAAATTAACAGGCGGGAAGATGGCGATTACGCCTGTGGAGAATGGGCAACCTGGCAAAACGATAGATATCACTACGATGAATGCGCTCGAGGAACGGCAATTTGGCCTGGCCCATATTCCGGAAGACCGCCGTGGTAGTGGCCTTGTGCTCACGGACTCGATTGAAGATAATACGATTTTGGGACGGCAGAGATGGCCAGAGTTTTCGTGGGAAGGCTTTGTACTTTTGTTGCGCAACATTGCTGCCTGGGCTAAGATGCTTGTTACAGAGTTCGATGTGCGCACTCCTTCAGTTGAGCTCCCTGTGCGCTCCCTTTCAGGAGGCAATCAGCAAAAAGTGATTATCGCCCGGGAGCTTGCCAGTAATCCCCAGGTATTGATCGCCTCGCAGCCTACGCGCGGGGTTGATATCGGAGCCATCGAGTTTATTCACCGCCGCCTGATCGAAGAGCGCGATGCTGGTAAGGCGGTGCTGCTGGTTTCGGCGGAGCTGGATGAGATTCGCTCGCTGTCTGACCATATCGCGGTCATGTACGAGGGCAAGATTGTGGATATTGTGTCACCGGAAGCAACAGAGGAACAGTTGGGTATCTTAATGACCGGCGGCCACTTGTAAAGGCCATTTGCAGGGGCATCTCGTGCAGGGCGCCCTGTAGGCATCAACCTAAGGCGCACATCCAGGATTCCGTAGGGGCGAGGGTGGTCGGGTGGATGCGGGGAGGGCCTTTATGGTCGCCCGCCGTACCTCCCGACTGTGTCATTGGTCCAGGTGATGTGGCCGACGCGGGCATACCTATCCCCCAGACAGCGTCCCTTGTTGTCGCCCGCTGGTGGGATCTGCACACATCAATTTGTTCGCTGGTGGAGGCCACGCGGGCGACCATAAAGGCCCTCCCATCCGCTCCACCCCACCCTCGCCCCTACGGATCGTGATGAGCTTTGCCTTCACTTGATGCCTATGGAGCATCTCCACAAGATACCCCTACAAGTACGAGGTTAAGCATCAGGTTCTGAATGCCGCGCGCACATTGCGGTCGGCGAACAGATAGATCAGAACGATCAGGGCGATGATGATCCCAATGATACCAGGCGCTCGCCCAACAGTGCCGTTTCCTGTCAACGCCAGGATGCCGTTGATTACAGCCAGTACTTCAATAACGACTGTTGCCCAGAATGCCCAGCGCTGCAGCGTCCAGCGCAATACCACCTATAATGCTTAGAATGCCATAAATAGCAACAATAATGGCGATGATCGTAATACCCAGCGGCCTCCTACGACCCATAGTGTCTTGAATCATTGCTTCGCTTCCCCTTTCAGGTGTAAAGGCAGCCTTGGCAGCTGCCTTGTCAACAGGAGAACAACTTTACTCTCCCATATTTTACACGCCCCTGGAGCACAAATGGTTACAATGATGACGGTGGCGCTTATCCCTCTATGCGCAGCCCTAAAATCCTTGCCAGGCGTAGAATCTCGGCGCCCGTGTTGATATCGTGGTTTGCGAGCATGGTCTCCGCCGCACGATGTAGCAGCAGCAATGCCTCGGGTGTATTCAAATCATTTTTCATAGCAGCATGGAAGCGGCCACTGAGCACTGTATCCTGCCCATCGCTGCGTTCTCCGACCAGCGTACGCACCTGCTGCAGGCGCGCGACCAGCTCTGTCGCCACCTGCAGGTCCTCCGGGAAACACTCCCACGGGCAGCGATAGAGGTGGCTCAGCAGCGTTACCCGGATGGCATCGGCGCTGTAGTCCTTGAGCAAATCGCTCACCAGCGTCAGGTTGCCCAGGGATTTACTCATCTTCTCACCATCCTGGTGTACCATCCCCGTATGCACCCAGAAACGAGAGAATGGAGCTTTCCCTGTAAAGTGTTCGGACTGCGCAATCTCGCAGGTATGATGGGGGAAGGCTAGATCTTCACCTCCACCGTGAATGTCCAATTGTGGGCCGAGGTAGCGCATCGACATCGCACTGCACTCAATGTGCCAGCCGGGTCGGCCAGGACCCCAGGGGCTCGGCCATGCCGGTTCGCCGGGAGCCTGCGCCTGCCAGAGCACAAAATCAAGTGGGTCTCGCTTGCGGGGATCATCGGGGAAGTTGCCGCGCTCGTTCGCAATCGTGAGCATGGCATGATAATCATTCAGCCCAATCGCGCGGGCCATGCCGCCGAAGTCCGCATCCCGTTTGACGCTGTAGTAGACGCTGCCACCGTTCTCATATGCAAGCCCCTTTGCGAGAAGCACCTGGATGATCTCGATCATGGTAGGCGTCTCTTCGCTGGCATAGGCGTAGACATCGGGCCGCCGGACGTTCAGCGCGTCCATATCCCTCAAATAACGCTCTGTCTCGCGCCTGCCCAATTCGTCCCAGGCCATTCCCACTTCTCGCGCCTTACGCAGGATATCGTCGTCAATATCTGTCACATTCTGCACGTACTTCACTTTGCAGCCCGTATATTCCAGGTAGCGCATGAGCGTATCGAACGAGACGTAGGTGAAGGCATGTCCGAGGTGAGTAGTATCATAAGGCGTTACCCCGCACACGTAGATGCGTACCGTATCGTCAACAGGAACGAATTCTTCAAGAGACTGCGTGAGCGTATTAAATAATTTCATGTTGGTCTCCAAGCCCGAACAAACGGGCGGCATTTGCGCTTGTTACCCGGGCTATCTCTTCCAGGGTCATGCTGCGAATCCCGGCCAGTTTTTCAGCGACGTGCTTGACGAAGAGTGGTTCGTTGCGTTTAGCGCGTAATGGTTGTGGTACCAGGTAGGGGCTATCGGTCTCAACCAGCACACGGTCTAATGGAACCATACGCGCTACCTCCGGCAGCGCATTACCCTGGCGGGTCAGCGGCCCTGCAAACGAAAGCATGAAGTCCTCGCAAGCCAGGCACTCTTCGGCCTGGGCAACGTTTCCCGAGAAACAGTGAAAGACGCCGCGCAATCCCTGCCCATGGGCGCGCAGCAGCTCGATCACGTCATCGTGTGAGTCGCGTACGTGGATGATGCAAGGTAGATTGCACGCGCGAGCGAGCTGTAAGTGAGCACAAAAGACAGCCCGTTGTACTTCACGCGGCGAGAGCATGCGAAAGTAGTCCAGTCCGAATTCTCCAATGGCCACAACTTCCGGCTCGCGAGCCATCTCGCGATAGTGCATGCCTACTTCGTCGGTATAGGTAGTCGCATCGTGCGGGTGTGTTCCCACGGCCGCGAAGACAACGCCAGGGTGCGCCTTCGCCAACGCCAGTGCGAACCGGCTCGAGGCAAGATCACAGCCAGGATCGATGATGCGAGTAACGCCACCTTCAAAAGCTGCTGAAATCACGGCTTCGCGGTCGTTGTTGAAGCGGGAGGTATCGATATGAGCGTGGCTATCGACGAGCAAACAGCGTGTCCTTTCCATCTGGCAAAAAAGGGAACGTACAACTCTGGCTTTCCCTTTCCTGTTCGCCGCTTTATTTAGTATAGCTAACGCTGTAAGGAGATGTCAAATGCAAAGTTAGCCTGCACCAGTATCCCCTGATGAATGATCTTGAATATTTGTCCTGTGCCCACGAACATGCTATAATGGCGACAAAAGCAGGTGGGAGGGCATACAATCATGGCAAAACTGAAGAAGGGTCAGCCGAGGCAACAGGAGCAGCAGCAACCTTTCGATGCAACGTTTAAGGCGTGGGTCAAAGAGCAGGCACGGGATGTCTTGCCATTGTTGCTGCCGGGAGCCATCTACATTGAAGCGCTTGATGTCGAGCGCATTAAGCCGACAATGCGCGTAGATCGTGTCTTCAAGGTCATATATGAAGGAAAGGAATACATTCTACACATAGAGTTCGAGTCTGGTACAAATAACGATATGCCCGTTCGCTTGTTAACTTATAATGCGCTGCTGTACTATGAACATGGCCTGTCCGTGGTCTCGATTATTGTGTATCCGTTTCGGGCGAAGATAGCAGAATCACCACTACGAGTGACGAAAGGCGAGCAGGACTTGCTAGTCTTTCACTTTCTGACATTGCCGTTGTTTGAGTTGAATGCCGAGTACTATGTGCGTGAGCATATATTGTGTATGTATCCATTACTGCCAACAATGCAAGGAACCGATCATGTGTTGATGAAGCAAGCGGTAGACGAGCTGGCTGCGCGGTACCAGCAAGATGAGGCAACCTTAGCAGAACAGTTTGTGTGGATGGAACTTTTACTGGAGCGAACGGACACGATCTCACTGCAAGAAAAAGACGAGATATGGAGGGAGTTGAAGATGTACGACAAATTATGGGAAGAAAGTCCAAGAGTACAGAAAATACGAGCTGAGAGTGAGGCTGAAGGGGAGGTGCGCGCAGCGCAAAGGATGTTGATCAACTATGTGAAGCTGCGTTTTCCTGACCTTGCTGAACTGGCCCAAGAAGAGTTATCCAGAATCAACAATCTTGAAACTCTTGACTTGCTTGCTCAAAAGGTCTATACCGCTCCTGAGGAGGCAATGGTTCGCTGGCTGCTTACTCCGCCAGCAGCCTAGCTGAGTCCTATCATCTCGAGGATTCACGTACCCAGCCGCCTGCAGCCTGTAATACATTCACGAGCGGTCCTTTGCTCCACTCGTGCGTCCCCATCATAGTAGTGGCCTTTCCAACTCACACCTTTTACCTCAAATGCAGTTTTCGGGAGAGGGTTTTCGACAAGCTGGATACTACTAGCGTTGCCATTGCTCGCTATCCAGCCAGATTGTCACCGGCCCCGAATTGAGCAACTCCACGTCCATGTGTGCCCCGAATACGCCGCCTGCGACCTTCAACCCATATGCAGCGACGGTATCTTTGAAGCGCTCCACTAGAGGCTCGGCGATTGCAGGGGGCGCCGCGTCCGTAAAACTGGGGCGGCGTCCTTTGCGTGTATCGGCATAAAGAGTGAACTGCGAGACGACGAGCACCTGGCCGCCGGTGTCGAGCAGTGAGCGATTCATCTTGCCTTCGTCGTCCTCGAAGACGCGCAAATGCACGATCTTCTCAGCCATCGCCTTGATTTGAGTCTCGCTGTCGCCGTTAGCCGAGCGTCCAATGCCAAGCAGGACGAGGAAGCCCGGTCCTATTGCGCCGGTCACGCGTCCATCTACTGTGACGCTGGCCCGGCTCACACGCTGGAGTAACGCCCTCATATCGGATCATCCGCTAGCGGCAGCGTGAACCAGAAGGTCGAACCATGTCCCAGGCGACTCTCGACTCCCACCTGTCCCCCGTGCTGCTCGACGATGCTGCGCGCGATGTGTAACCCCAGGCCCAGTCCACCCTCTGCTCCCCGGTACCCGGGTGGTCCTGCTTGATAGAACCGCTCCCAGATCTCTTCCTGCTGCTCTGGCGTCAATCCTGGCCCCTGGTCCATCACCGACACCCGCGCCATGCGCCCTGCTACGTCTAGCCGCACCAGCACGCCCCGCTCAGCAGGAGAGTACCTCAGGGCATTGGCCAGGTAGTTGGTCAGCACCTGCCTGATCCGCCCTGGGTCTGCTATCACCGGTACCTCCTCCTGTAGAGGCAAGATCAGCTCGAGGTGACGCGTCGCTGCTGCCTGCTGCTGGCTGGCAACCGCCTCCTGCACGATCGCGGTGAGATTGCAGCGCTGCAACGCCAGGTCCAATGTCTGCGTCTCCAGCCGGGATACATCCAGCAGCTCCTCCACTAAGCGGGCTTCGATGTGTACTCGCCCCAGCGCCTGCTTGAGCACCGTCTCGATCTTGCCGGTGAGTCCCTCGACCTCGGGTGAGAGCGGCCTGGGGAAGAGTCCACTGTACAGCAGCGCCAGTTCAATAAAGCCCATGATGCTCTGCAGCGGCGTTCTCAGTTCATGACTGACCATGCTCAGAAAGTCCTGCTCGCGCGCAAGCAACTGAGCGCGTTCTTCCTCGGCCTGCTTGCGCTCCGTGATATCACGGAAGTTGACCACAATCGCGCTGATCACCTGATCATGGAACAGGTTGGTCGCGGTGCCTTCCATCCAGCGCCAGGAGCCATCTTTGTGGCGCAGGCGATATTCAACGGTGATGACTTCTCCAGCATGACCCAGCAGGTCGTTGAGTCGCTGCCGGGTGTACTCTAGCTCGTCAGGGTGGATGTAGGCAAAGCCGTTCATCCCGACCAGCTCCTGTGCAGTGCGTCCAGTCACACGCGTTGTGGAAGGACTGGCATAGAGAATGGTGCCATCTGCGGTGAAGAGGACGATGGCATCGGAACTCTGTTCGATGAGCGAGCGAAACCACTGTTCCCGCTGTATGAGCGCTGCTAATGGCCTCATCATTGTTTCACCCCCAGCCTGTCGATAGGCCTGTTGACAATCCTGCGAACGTCACACTGTCGTGATGCAAGAGTTGGAAAAAGCTTTATTGGGTATCGCTTCTTTAATTGTAGAATATTACGCGTGAAAATGCATCTACAAAACGCACTATTTTTAGGGGCCTGGAGAAGGGGGAATAAAACTTAGTATATTCATTTAATCTTGTGCCTGCGGTAGATGTGTCTGGATGGCCACTGCGACAGCGATGGAGAACTCTTTCAGATCGGCGATACTGACATCGAAGGCGCTGATGCCAAGCAGTTCAGCGCGGCGCTTTGCATTGCCATGCAGGCTGACGGTGGGACGCCCGCTGCGCAACTGTACCACTTCCATCTCGCGCCAGGCTACGCCGTGGATGCCGGTGCCGAGGGCCTTGCTGATGGCCTCCTTCGCGGCAAAGCGCCCTGCCAGCCGCGTCGCTTTGCCACGACACTGCCATACTTCCGCTTCGGTGAAGACTCGCTGCAGGAAACGCTCGCCGTGACGCTCGAAGACCTTGCGCACTCGCTCCACTTCGATAATGTCGATACCTACAGCGACATTGACGCCCTGGGGAGGGCTTAACGGCGCGGGTAAGCCAGCCAGTCCCGCCGGTCCAAAGAGCCAGTCGGGGATAGCCACTCCAGGTCGGCGCACCAGTGGAGTAAAGAGCAGCGGCAGGTCTTCATCCATTACTTTCCATCACTTTCCTTGAGAAAGGGCTGCCAGAGAACGCTGCTGTCGCCCGATGGCAGGACAGTCGGCGCAGGGCCCGTTCCGCGCCCCATGGCACGGTAGGTGAAACCAAGGCGATGCATCTCCTCGGCTTCGTAGATGTTGCGCCCATCGATGAGGATGGGGCGGCGCATCATACCTTGAATCTGTGGCATATTGAGCGATTTGAACTCGTTCCACTCGGTCACAATCACCAGCGCGTCGGCATCTTCTGCTACAGCATAAGCATCTTCGCAGAAAGCAATGTTGTCAAGGCGGATACCCTCGCGTTCGAGAGCCTGGCGTCCGGTCTTCAATGCGACCGGGTCATAGACGCGCACCAGCGCCCCCTGGCTCGTCACCCAGCGGATAATATCGACAGAAGGCGCTTCGCGCATATCGTCGGTGTTTGGTTTGAAGGCCAGGCCGAGGATGCCAATGGTACAGCCGCGCAGCGAGCCAAGAATACTGGTCAACTTCGTTACAACCAGGCTGCGCTGGTCGTGATTGATATCCATCACAGCGTGTAACAATTGTGGGTGCAGGCCAGCTTCGTCGGCCATGTGCGTAAGCGCGCGCACGTCTTTGGGAAAGCATGAGCCCCCGAATCCGAGTCCCGCGTCCAGAAACGCCCGCCCGATACGTTTATCGAAGCCCATACCCTCGGCCACCTCTTTCACATCCGCCCCCAGGCGCTCGCAGATTTGCGCTATTTCATTAATAAAGGATATCTTCGTTGCTAGAAATGCATTGGACGCGTACTTAATCATCTCTGCTGTATACATGTCAGTAATCATAATGCGCGCGCGCAGCGGCAGGTAGAGCGTGGCAACCTTACGGGCAGCCTCTTGATCCGAAGAACCAAGCACCACGCGGTCGGGGTTCTGGAAATCGTATACAGCGGAACCTTCGCGTAAAAACTCGGGATTGGAGACGACAGCAAAAGACACCTCGGGCCGCTCAAGGTTGCTGAGAATGATACGTTTCACGACATCTCCGCTGCCAACGGGAACGGTACTTTTATTGATAATGATCGCGTAGTGGTCGAGCTCTCGCGCAATGCCACGGGCTGCGCTCTCCACATAGTGCATATCTGCTCTGCCATGACCGGAGCTGGTAGGAGTATTCACAGCGATAAAGATGTATTCGCTGTTATCCAACCCCTCTCTGTAACTGGTCGTGAAATGCAAGCGCCCGGCCTGTACATTGCGCTCTACCAGTTCTTCGAGGCCCGGTTCGTAGATGGGCAGAATGCCCTGCTTGAGACCCTCGATCTTCTCTGGAATAATGTCGACACAGGTAACCTGATTACCCAGGTCCGCAAAGCAGGTGCCGGTTACGAGACCCACGTAGCCTGTACCTATAACACATATGTTTGACAAATCACCACTCCTCTCTGAGATCCACTCATAACTAGGGGTGCAGGGGACGCAGTCCCTTGCCGGAGCGCGAGGTGTCCTCGCTCTCACCCTCTCCTCTCAAAGCGGGCCGCAGGCCCGCCAAAAGAATTATGAGTGGTTATCAGTCCTCTACATTGACAAAAGGATTTTCATGTTTCTCTTCCTCGATAGTAGTCGGTAACTCGTGGCCGGGAAAGACGGCGAGATCACCGTCAAGCGTATAGAGCTTCTCCCGGATAGAAGTGATAAGCTGCTCGTAGTTCCCTCCTGGAAAGTCCGTACGCCCGATGCTCCGGCGGAAGAGGGTATCACCACTAAACACGCAGTAGGGGCGACTCACGAGACACACCCCGCCAGGAGTGTGACCAGGAGTATGCAGCACTTCGAGCGTAAGTGTGCCGAAGGCGAGCACATCTCCTTCTTTCAGCAGAATATCGGGCTTTCTCTTGACGAGCGGCGCCGGGCGTCGATACATCTTTGCTACCTGCTCATCGCTATACATGGGGACATCAGCGGGATGTATTGCCAGTGGCACGGGATAGACCGCGCTCACCGCGTCAATGGCCCCGATGTGATCTATGTGTCCATGCGTGTTGATAATATACTTGGGGATAAGCTTGAGTTCTTGAATGCGTGCAAGGATGCGTTCTGCCTCGTCGCCGGGATCGATGATTGCTGCTTCGAGTGTCTGCGGGCATGCGTATAAATAGCAATTCTCCTGGAAAAGACCTACGGTCACGCAGGCAACAAGCGGCCTCTCCTCCATATCTGTATCAGGCATACTGTGATTTCCTCTCTTGCCTTCGCTGCTCTAACTAGGCGTAATTATAACACAGGTGTAACAGCGGGCTGCTATCTCGCGAAAACATGTCCGAGATAACGTTTTTTTCATAAAAAACGATAATGTGATACAATGGTACTCGTAAAATAAGATAAAATAGGGTATTATAAGCGCAAGATCATTCTGCTTAGCAGTTTGGCTTACGCTTCATTACACCTGGAGGAAGCACGTCAGTGACCCGTCCCCTAAAACGGGACGGGCTTGCGTGGAGGGCTAGCGCATCGTAAGCACTGACTAGAGGGCTTGTTCCGTGGAGCAACTCACCGCACAAGCAGCAGCGAGTCGGGCTAAGAAATAGGGAAATTCCGGTGACGAGCTGGGAAAGTACTGAAAGTACGTTTGGGATGCCCCCCTAGTCCCAACCACTACCTGCCGCGCCCAAGCAGACGGTCTCAGACCTATGCCTGTCTTGCAGTCTCGAAGGGGAATTGTACCCGTGCAACAACACGGTGGCCCGCAATCGGGCAACGGTTTTTGCAGTTTCCGCTAAAAACTGCACCCTTCGCGGTTTTTCCTGCGAGGCCGTGCAGCGTTCACACCTGTCGCCCCATGAATGGAGGCGGGTATCCAGAACGGAGTTTTTATGACAAAAGATCGTTCGGGACGGAGAGTTTACCGTAAGAGTCCTGGCCGCCAGTACGGGTATGATTATAACCCTTTACGTGGCCAGAGTCGCGGCGGGCAGAGTCAAAGTGGACGATCACGAGCTTCTGCGCCGGGTGAGCGACAGGCTGCATACGAAGATGCGCAGGGCAGCGAAGCCAGCCGCCCGGGTGGGTATGGCGGATTAGAACTGGCGCCTCGACCTGATCCACGACGAACGCGCCAGTTGATGCGGCAGAGCATCCTTGCCAGCAAGGCGAGAACGGCACTCTATGGAGAGCAGGAAGACGAGGCGCAGGACCAGCAGGCAGAACAACATGAGAGCGAGGAGCAAGAAGCATTCACGCCGTATGGCAACCGCGGGTCCCGCGGCAACCACTCTGCCCGGCCTCGTACGCCATCGCAGGCGCTGTACAGAACGGGCAATCCTGATAGGGAGACCGGAGAGGCTGAGTTAGAAGAGCCAGGATTCGTAGACCCCGACAGTGGTGTAGATCCACTCGAGCACCGGCTGAACTACCCGGAACTATCCACACGCCGCCCTGCAGAACGTGGGGTCATGGTACGTCGTAATGGCCTGCCGGAAGAGTATGATGACTCTGACTACGAAGAAGACCGGCCTCGCATCAGGCGCAAAGTAAAAGAGAAAAATCTCTCTCGTAGGCGTTTGTTAGTTGGTCTCGGTACGATTGCCGTAGGTGGGGCTGCGGTAGCCGCGGCTGCCTATGAGCTGCCTAAGCTGCCCCAGGCTATCAATGATGCCGGGACGAATATTGAGCACCAGATTCAAGATGCTTTCAATAGGGGATTCAGTAACGGCGAAGATGCTGTACGCAGGGAATTCATTACTGCACTTGATCAACTGGAGGGTATCTCGCTTGATGCAGCGGTATCTGCAGCGAAGTTGACACGCGTAGCCTATGACGTGTTCGTCTCCCCGCTGGTGACCTTTCTCGCTAATGTCGCGGACAATTTTCTCACTGTGACCCTGCAGGCATTGATTACCGGGCGGCACTGGCTAGCCAATATTGGCCAGGATAACGGTACGCTGGGCGCGCTGCAAAAAGTGCTTGAATCTCGTGGGTACAGGATGCGCAGCAGCTGCCAAAGCAGCTCCAGGCCATCGCCGATGCTGACCTGGATGGCGCGCAATCTTACCTGCGGGCGCTGAAACGCAAGATCAATGCTGAACAAGCCAAATTGAATGGGAATTCAACCCCAACCATAAAACCGGCCCCCGATCCCACAGCGACACCGCATCACTAGCGCCCATGTTGTCTGCCTTCTCAGGCGCGATAATGCGGTTTCACAAAATACTATGGCATATAGATGGGCGTAGCTGCGAGATTTATCGCGCCCGGGGTGGGGGTGGAACATACCCCACTTAATTTGTAAAAATTCATAATCGCGCACCTGCGTTCAAAAAGCCGTGGCCAAGCAGATAGCGTACTTTTATGTATTCCATATGACAGCAGCCGTGTTACACTCTACAAGGAACAGTCTAATTGACACAGAATAAGCTGAGAACGACGTATAAAATACCGAGCAGGACAATTCGCTTTTACAACACGCAGGGCCTGCTCCCGGCTCCGCTTATGCGCGGCCGGATTGCCTATTACAGCCAGGACCACCTGCTGGTATTGAACGTTATCAAAGAACTCAAAGAACAACAGAACCTGCCCCTCGAAGTCATCAAGCAGTTATTGGAGATTCGCGCCCAGCATGGAGATGTACAGATGAACCTGGCGCTCAAGCAGCGCTTGCTGCGGCCGCTCACCTCGGGTGGCGCAGATGTGCAGCTCTCTAAAGAGGCGTTGATGCAACAAACAGGCGCGACGGAGGAACACATCGATGAATTGACGAGCCAGGGGCTGCTCTTCCCAGCGCAAATCAAAGGGCAGCCGGTCTTCAGTGGTGATGATGTTTTGTTGTTGCAGCTCTATGATGGCCTTGAGCAACTCGGCTTACCCATAGCGCTGCCCGCGTTGATACGCTTTCAACTCCGCCAGCTCGTGCGCAGCGAGATCGCAGCTTTTGAGCAGCACTTACAGCCTGGCAGGCGCAAGGATGCCCATTCACCGGAGCAGCAGCGCAGGCAATTTGAGACGATGCTTACGCTCACGGATACCCTCATCTCCGTGCTGCATCGAAAGTTGCTGAACCAGCTTTAATTCCTCCTCGCTCCTCTCAGGGCTGGGGCTGTAGAGTGCGGATTTATCCCCTTTTTGTATATTCGGAGCCACCTATGCCGCTCTTACCTTTCAGGGCTGGGACTGTAGAGTGCGGATTTATCCAGCATGTCCCAGCCCCTACCATGACACGCGGGTGAGGCGAAGCCGTAGCATGGTAGGGGCGACCGCAAGGGCCAATACTGTTCAAATACCTAAGTTTTGTCCAAATTAATGACAACATGCATGGGAGCAAGCAGTTGCCGCAACGACAAGAGGAGACGACGGGCTAGATGGGCATCCTGATTGAGAACAATCTGGACGATCTGACCAGAAG
>WNFA01005678.1_pt1 | contig 17710 bp, 14 predicted proteins | sample 5400481 | NCBI WGS metagenome assembly WNFA01 (sample SAMN13153340, study PRJNA577476) | soil metagenome | isolation source: 120 cm saprolite under Douglas fir tree site 2 hole 1 replicate 2 | place: USA:California | collected 2015-04-18
ATCATCTTGTTCATGCAGTTGCTCAATACGGACCGCCAACGCCTTATCCGTCTTGGGACGCTTTGGCTGCACATACAGGTGACTCTCGAGCAATGCCCAGCGTACGGGCAAGCTGGCTTTTGTCAGCACTTACTATTTGTGACATTCTGTCCAGGACAAGCAATGCTGCGCTTGCTTCTGTTATATAATCTGAACAGGCTGCCAACATACGATTTCTTAGGAGCATGTTCATGTCTATGGCCATCATTGTCCATGGGGGTGCGTGGGATATCCCTGCCCACCTCTATGAAGGGAATTGCGCCGGATGTCGGCACGCCGCGCTTGCAGGCTGGCGTCTACTTACCGGTGGAGCCAGCGCCCTTGATGCAGTGGAGATGGCGGTACGCGCTCTCGAAGATGACCCCCACTTTGAGGCTGGCTTTGGCTCCAGTCTCAGTATCGATGGTGAAATTACCCTGGACGCGGGCATGATGGACGGCTCAACCCTGGATGTCGGAGCCGTTGCCGATGTCCCGCTCATCCGCAATCCCATTACCTTAGCTCGTCGAGTGCTGGAAAGTCCGTACGTCCTCTTGCAAGGCAAAGGGGCCGTGCAATTTGCCGCACAACATGGTATCTCACAGTGTCAGCTCTTCGACTTGCTCACGAGCGAGCAGTTGGCGGCCTGGCGTGTCGGCTACTCGAGTGTCTTCGATGAGCATGGACAGATGCTTCCTGGCGCGCGGGGCGATACGGTAGGAGCGGTCGCTCTTGATGCCCAGGGGCGACTGGCAGCGGCCACCTCTACCAGTGGCTTGCCCAACAAACGTCGAGGACGTGTAGGCGACTCGCCACTCGTTGGGTGCGGCTTCTATGCTGATGAGTACGCGGCAGGATCATCCAGCGGTTACGGAGAGGACTTCATGCGCCTGGTGCTGTTGCAGCGTGCGATTGCCTATGTAGGTGCAGGTCATACTGCCAGCGAGGCTGCCTGCTACGCCATCGACTTACTGGAGAAGCGTATCAACGGTCTTGGTGGCCTAATTCTGTTGGATCGCCGAGGAAATGTAGGTATTGCCCATAACAGTCCCAACATTGCTTTTGGGTGGATGCATGAGGGGATGAACGAGCCGGTAGTAGGGGTGAAGATAGAGGAGAACAGTCTATGGTGAAGGCAGAAGGCGTGCGGGAGCCTCAGTCAGCCAGCAGTACACGTCACTGGGGGGCAGTATGGGGGAACTCAAGGAAACGGATGTGAAAACAGCGAAGAAGCACACGACGACGAGCGAGCACCTGGAGGTTCTCATTGTCGGAGCAGGCATCTCGGGGATATGTATGGCCTATTATCTGCAGACGCGTTGCCCACAGAAGCGCTTTACGCTGCTGGAAGGCCGGCAAGCAAGCGGCGGGACGTGGGACTTATTCCAGTATCCGGGAGTGCGTTCCGATTCTGATATGTACACGCTCGGATACAGCTTTCGCCCGTGGCAGGATAGCAAGGTGATTGCCGATGGACCATCCATCTTGCAATATATCCGTGAAACGGCGGCGGTGTTTGGGATCGACCAGCAGATTCGGTTCAACCACCGGGTGCGGCGCGCGACCTGGTCCTCCGCAGACGCCCGCTGGACGGTTGAGGCAGTACGCGGGCCGGATCAAGCAATCGTGCATTTTACCTGCAATTTTCTCTGTATGTGCACGGGATACTACGACTACGAGCAAGGATATACGCCTGTCTGGCCTGGGATCGAACGATTTACCGGGCGTCTTATCCAACCTCAGCACTGGCCTCTTGATCTCGACTACGCAGGCAAGCAGGTTGTGGTGATCGGGAGTGGGGCCACCGCGGTCACGTTAATCCCAGCGCTGGCGGAGCAGGCGGCACATGTCACGATGCTACAGCGATCTCCGACCTATATTGTTGCGCGCCCATCCAGCGTGGATGGGACCAGAGGGACCCATCGAATTCTCCCTGCCAGGCTCGCCCATCGTCTCGCACGCTGGCAGTCGATTCTGTTTGGCATCTACTTCTATACCCTCACCAGACGCCGACCTCTCGTGGCGAGACAACGACTCCTGGCTTTGGTGCGCCAGCAACTTGGCGGTGAGTATGACATCGACACCCATTTTACTCCTTCGTACAATCCCTGGGATCAACGGCTGTGCCTGGCGCCAGACGGAGATTTCTTCGCGGCGATCAGAGCCGGTACCGTCTCGATCGTCACCGACCAGATTGAGACCTTCACCGAGAAGGGCATCATGCTCCGTTCCGGTGATGAATTGGCCGCAGACGTGATCGTGACCGCCACCGGCCTGACCATAAAGTTCATGAACGGAGTGCAACTCGTCGTCGATGATGTTCCCGTGGATCTCGCCAAGACGCTCATCTACCGGGGCGCGATGTATCGTGATATCCCCAACCTCGCATCCGTCTTTGGCTACGTCAACGCCTCCTGGACGCTGAAGTGCGAACTTATTGCGCAGCGCACGTGCCGGGTTTTGAACTACATGGATCGGCACGCCTATACGCACTGTACCCCGCGACTCTGGGATCACGCCATCGCAGGAGAGCCAATGCTGGGACTCACCTCGGGCTACATGCAACGGGCCCGCGACACGATGCCTCGCCAGGGTCAGAGGAACCCATGGAAGATGCACCAGAACTACCTGCGTGACGTGTGGAGTATGCGCTTCAGCCCGGTGAATGACGGAACGATGGAGTTTACGCGTCGCGCAGATCATGCCCGACGGGAAGGAGCGACCGGGAAAGAGAGGAAGTGAGGAACAACAAAAGGCACGGGAGCAAGCAGAGCACTGAAAAATCGGCAACAGTGGGTACAGGAACGCTTCGCTGTTTTTCAAGAGCGAACTGGAAGTCCTGTCACCGATTACCTCTGCCCACATCAATTTGTATGGCTCGCATCTGCCAACACGACCCATGGGCTGTGCTGGCTACTTGTAGTATCCGGCCGCCAGATAAGGCTTTTGAGAACCCCCAATCATGTCTCTTTCTCCTTGCCGATTCCCAATGAGGAAGGGTACAATCGAAAGTATACTTTCGCTCATCTTCACAAAGGGGAACGTATACCGTGCAGAGGATTCTCACGTTCGTCACGAGGTTAACACGTTTTTGTCTTCAGTCGCTCCAGCACCGCTACGTCACCTGGACCACACCAGGCACCACCTCGCTGCTGCTCTTGACACTGACCGACCTTTCCAGGAGCAAGTCTGAGCTTGTGGCAGAAAACGCCCTCTTACGAAAGCCTCTCATCATCCTGCGTCGACAGGTGAAACGGTCTGCCTGTACCAGGACGGACCGCATGCTCCTGGTGCTTCTGGCGAGGACAGTGCGGAGCTGGAAGCAAGCACTGTTCATTGTCCAGCCAGAGACGCTGCTGCGCTGGCATCGCCAGGGCTTCAAGCTCTTGTGGAAATACAAGTCCAGAGCCATGTCTGCCACACCCAAGATCTCCGCTGAGACCGTGGCCTTGAGGAAGCGTAATGGCAAGGGACAATCGACTGTGGGGAGCAGAACGCATCCGTGGTGAACTCCTCAAGCTAGGCATCCGCGTCTGCAAACGCACCATTCAAAAGTACATGAGGCAGGTCCGTATCACCAGGCCACGAGGACAGACGTGGAGCACGTTCTTACATACTCATGCCCAGCAGATCTGGGCCTGCGATTTTCTTCCTGTCACCGATCTCTTCTTCCACTCGCTGTTCGTCTTCTTCAACACCCTCCTGCACTCTCGCCGAGTGATCCATGTCGGCGTGACGCGCTCTCCCACCGACGCTTGGACCGCGCAACAATTGCGGGAGGCAACCGCCTATGGCGCGGGTCCGAAGTACCTCATCCGTGATAACGATGGCAAGTTTGGAGTGACCTTCGTGCGGGTTGCCAAGACGAGTTGCATCCAGATACTCACAACGCCCTATCACGCCCCGCGTGCCAATGCCATCTGTGAACGCTTTCTGGGAAGTGTCCGGCGTGAGTGCCTCGATCATCTGCTCATCCTCCATGAGAAGCAGCTCCACCGCGTGCTCAACTCGTATGCGCACTACTTCAACCGAGCCAGGCCTCATCAAGGCATCCAGCAGCAAAGACCAGAGCCACCGACTAAGCCACTGCCACCAGATCCCACAGGCGGGACGATCCTCTCCTTCCCGGTCCTAGGCGGGCTCCATCATGACTATCGAAGAAGCGCATACGTTCTTCCAAATACGATGTACTGCCAGAGACCTGCGCAGAGTGCCTCCCCCATGATCATCAACATGCAAATTCTTGTCATTTTCGGCGCTCCATGGAACAAGCAAGGCAGATGGATGCTTTCTGGCACAGGAGTTTCTGGCTTCAAGAGAACGGATTTTCTCCCTATCTTGACTTCCTGTGACTCTCAGGGGTCAAATGACAATGTCATTGAAGAGGTAAAACCTATCATTTTTCTTGCTGGATATCACATGTAGCCAGCACAGGTGTTACTCCAGTTCACCGCCCGGACAAAGACGTTTCACAAGATTTGTGGTAAGAGGAGTAGCCTGCTGAAGTCAGCCACCACCCATGAGCGCCTTACGTTTCCTGTGTGAATTGAGAACCACACTGGTAGCAGTAGCGGTGGCTTGCAGGGGAACGAGTTCCGCAAGAGCTACAGACATGCATAAGTTTCCCCAGTGTGATGCGTTCTCCAGCCAGCTGTTCGATGTGCTCCCGGTGAAGAGCAACACATTCATTACAGATAGAGACATCGCCTGGCCCTGCGGTGAGTCGGTCGACCTGGTCTTGACGTTTCCCGCAGAAGGAACACCCAGAGAGGGGGCTCCTCTCTTGTTGGTTGTTCATCCACATAGGTCTTCTGCCTTCCTCTCTTGCTTGATCGCTCACCTCTTGGTGGGCTCCCCAGAGACCAGACCATAGTCAATGGGAGGCTACTCCCTTTGCCTGCTGTATGTGCCTTCCCCCCTGCTGCCCTGATGGGCTCGCTCCCCTGGCTTCTTTGCACATTCATCAAGCCGGTAATGGGCTGCCGAAAAAGGCCCCAAGAACCACCTGGGTGCTGCGTGCGGATGCCGCCAGAGAGCGGGCGTACGCTCAGGATGCTGGCAATGTCCTCCACGTATTCGAGTAATTGGACCTGCATGGGAACCGGACTCCGGTGACTGGGATGGGTGCGATACCGCTCAATGGCCGCATGCATGTCCTCCCCAGATGGAAGCGGCATGCGGCCCGCCAGCACGCGAGCGACCCAGCGCCCCTGGATCTCTGCTACCGGGAAGGCCGACCCGGCCACATTGCACCAACCCACAAACGCCAGGGTAGGAAAATCAGGATGGAACACGTGCTTGTAGAGGTCGACGCCGTTCTGCTTGATCTCGAGCAGTGCATCGAGCAAGAACGGGAAGCGCAGCCCATAGCCGGTGCAGGAGCCGATGCCACACATGGTTGAGGTGGTCTTGTTCCTCCTGGCTCAAGCAGTCGCCCAGCTGGAACTCGCTGAGCAAGTCGTTCAGCGACAGGCGGTGGAGGGTATCAAGGGTGGTCCAGGGCAGTTCACCGCGCATGACAAGGTCCATCGAGGGACGATAGCGGGCACGCCAGGCATCGGCAAACTGCCCCCAATCCACCGGTAGCCCTTTCGTAGTCGACGACGGTGCCAAAGACGTCAAAGGCGAGGGCTTTGATGGTGCTATTCGTCATGTGCGCGCCTCCTTGCAAGTACGCTCATGTGCGTGATCTACGGGAATGAGGCAGGTTCATCAGGCAGTTACCCGATCATACAGGCGCTGTTCTTCAGAGCAGGGTATGGGCTCCAGGAACAGCGCGGGAGTCGCCGTCTCCACTCCCCAGTTCCAGGTCGAGCCAAACAATTCGTTATAGCCACCATAGAGTTTCATCTGATCGGAGGGCGTATCGATGGGATGCAGATAGATGGGTACCCCCAGCACCTCCGCCCGCTCGAACACTCCCCAGAACTGCTGCTCGTCGAGGTACTCGCCGTTGGTGTGTCCATTCACCAACGCCCCTTTGAAGCCCAGTTGCCTCACCGCGCGTTCCAGTTCATCGGCTGCTTCCCTGGGATCCTGCATGGGCAGCGCAGCAAAGCCAGCAAAACGCGTGGGATGGCTCCGCACCAGATCGGCTAACGTATCGTTGAGCGCTTTGGCGGTGCTGATGGCGGTGGCGGCATCTGGTATGCCTTGAATGCCTGGACAGGTAAAGGAGAGTACCTGCACAGCGACTCCGTGCTGATCCATCTCGGGCAAGCGCCATTGTTCTACGTCGAGTAATCGGGCGTCAAGCTCTTGGGCATACGCAGAAGCAAACCGCCGCTTGAGACGATAGGACAGTTCAGGGACAGAAAAATGCTCCTCCAGCGTGATTTTTTTCATAGGATGCTCTCTGGTGTGCTATCTCCTCCTGCTTCCCTGCCCCTTTTCATCGGAGCGTCTGGACTGGAACAAGGAACGGAGGGAATCAAAAAGCCTTTCTAGACGTGATACTACCACGTCCGGTACGGTGGAAGCAAGAAACCAATGCAGGGATGTATTGAGAACGCAAGACTGATTCTCCTACGAGTTTTTCGGTCATAGTCGTTTTTTAAAGAGGAAAGCTACCCGCTTCTTATTTTGTGCCAATGAACGTATTGTGCAAGATAGGCAAGCAGGGAGTGAACCTCTCGCAATCAACGTATCTGAACGGAGATAAGCTCAAAAGATATTGCGAGATATGCGTCATTCCTTGAAATTAGAACTCGCCTACTATAAGATGATACCAGTTCCCTCGGTTCAATTGAAGCAATCAAGCAGGCGAAATCGACTTTTTGTGTCTATTAGAGCTAGGAAAGAAGGTCAGGAGCTGCTCTCATGAATAATTTTGTTACAGCCATCGTGGACGAAAACTTTGATGTGTACCAGCGTTTAGCGCGTATGCGAGGATGGCAAAATGAATATTTCGGTGAGGATGACCTTCCTTGCTTATCACCTCAACTATTGGAAGAGGCGTGGAAAGAACTCCAAATTGAGCGGGTGGAAAACTTTTTTTGAAGAAATCTGTCCAAGTGCGAGCCACCGATAAGCTTGAAACCTGATTGTGTCTTACTGCATCACGTCAATCTCATCTTTACCCGCATTGCCTCATAGGAGAGGCAAGCACCCTGTCAAGAGTAATATCTTTGGTGAGGCAATTCGATGCGACTGAGTAGTTGACGCTAGACAAGACGGGGCGGCCTTTCATCTTTTTCTCTCGGGACATTCTACTCACCAAGATTCCAGTATTGCTCAGCGAAGCCACTGAGTAGGGGGGATCTGGCCCACTCAGGGATTACGATCAATAGCGCGCGCATCGCTCGTGTCATGCCGACAAACATTGCGCGTCGTTCCAGGGCCAGCATTTCTTCGCGTTCTTCGCCGGTGATCGAGGTCGGCAGGGAAGTATGCCAACTGCTATCGAGAAAGCCCGCCAGGGCAACGATGGGAAATTCCAGGCCTTTGGCTGATTGCAGCGTTAAGACCTTCACGCCTGGTCGTTTTAAGTCCAGCTCCTGACCAGTCATGAACGTGGCTGGGATGCCGCGACTCGTCAGGTCGGCGGCCACTGCGCGCCCGGCCTGTGTGGTGGGGCAGAGGACCGCGCAGACTCCCAGGCCCAGGTGGAAGTGGCTTCTGGTTTGTTGGAAGAAGTTGACCAGCAAGCGGGTCTGCTCCCCGCTGTTGGGCACGCGGCGTAGGGCTGGCTGGGGACCATTGTTGACATACTTGCGCTCGACCGGCTCGGTGTCCAGTGCTCCTCCTGCCAGGTAGGATTGCGCGGCCTCGCCGATTTCTTGCGTTGAGCGGTAGTTGGTTTGCAGCAGCGCGGTACGCCCCTGAAAGCGCAAATCAGTGTGTACTTCGGCCCAATTGAAACCACTGCCGTAAATTGCCTGGTTGGCGTCGGCGGTGAGGAAAAGACGGTTGGGGTCCTTGCAGAGCTGGACCAGCAGGCGTAGGGCACTGGGGTCAAGATCCTGTGTTTCGTCAATGATGACTGCATCATAGTTGCCGACGAACGCGCTTTGTGCCACAGAACGCTCTGCCAGCGCGCGGGCCTGAGACCACGTGATCTCGCCCTGCTGGCGGAGCAATTGTCGAAACGTGGCAGTGACACTCCAAACGGCCCGACGCTGCATGCCGCCCAGGCGCACGCGACGCCCAGCCCGCGCGGCTGCCAGGTAATCTTTGAGGGTCGCTATCTGCCGGGCGACGATCACCTGGTTGATCTCCTGGGCCAGGTAATCCAGGCTCATGCGTGCGATCGCCAGTTGCTGGGTGTGCTGTTGCTCGGGCGTGCCGTCAAACTGTGTTTCGGCAATGGCCTGTTTGAGCAGTTCATTGACTTTCCAACTCTCAAGCACCTGGTGATGCTGCCCGGTTTCGCCGAGCAGCTGCATCGTCAGCTTATCGGCTGTCTGCACCTCGACGTGGTGCATATCCTCACCCAGCAGTTGTTCGAGCAACTGCTGGGATGACTTGACCAGGGCGTTGGTATAGGTGGTGAAGAGAATGCTTACATTCTTCTGGCCATTTTTGCGCAGCTCCTGCAGCAGGGCGCGCACGCGATAGAGCGCGATTGTGCTCTTGCCAGTGCCGGGACCTCCCTTCAGCAGGGTGGGTCCGGTGGCTTGCATGGCCCATGTGACATACTTCTCCTGGTCGGGTGAGAGTTTGAGCAGGAAGGGAATGAGTTCGCCTTCTTTGATGCGCAGGAGATCATCACTGCCGTTGGGCACTAGAAAGTCAGGTTGCTGCATAACCTGCGCCAGCGGGCGTGGAAACAGGGCATCCACGAGCCTGGCGAGTAGTTCCTGGGGGACGTTGGGACAATCGAGCAATTCTTCTTCAGTGCTGATACGCAATAACTGAGCGTGATACTCCTGAGGGATCTTTAACCGTATGAGCAATTCTGGTATGATCGGTTCAGGCAGTCCCTGCGGCTCATACTAATCCGCGTACTGTGATAAAATAAAGGAGGTGATGACTGAAAAGAGAAGAGGGAAGATATGGCAAGAGTCACGCGTGCAGCAACCCACCTGACACTAGAAGAAGTGAAGACCCGCATGAGAACTGATCCGCGCGCCTTGTACCGGCAACGGTGGCTGATCATTTATAATGCGCTGGCCCAACCGCGCAAGGCGGAGGAGATCGCTCGGCACTGTGGGGTCTCCAAAGCGACGGTGCATCAGGTGATCTCCACCTACAATCGATTAGGAGTGGCGGCGGTGGAGACGGCCGGGAAGGGAGGCCGACGTCGCCAGTATCTGACGCTGGAAGAAGAGCAGCAGTTCCTCGCCCCGTTTTTCGCGCGTGCCGAGGAAGGCCTGATCGCGACGACAGCAGAGATCTGGCGAGCCTTTGAGGCCAGAGGCGGACACCATGTGGATGACAGCAGCATCTACCGCTTGCTCGACCGTCACGGCTGGCGCAAGCTGATGCCGCGTCCCAGGCATCCCAAGGCGGACCCACAAGCGAAGGAGCAGTTTAAAAAAACTTTGCAACGCAGGTTCAAGCGGCAGTCGCAACGCGGGAAGCTTCCGATGAGCGCCCGGTGCTGATCATGGCCCAAGATGAAGGCTGCTTTGGCCGCATCAGCCGACCCACACGCTGTTGGGCCCCACCGGGGATCCGACCGCACATCCCCTGCCAGGTGGTGCGAGAGTACGTCTATGTCTACTCTGCTGTGGCTCCAGTTCAAGGAGAGATGACCTCGCTGATCTTGCCTGCGGCCGATACCGCCATGATGACGCTCTTCCTGGAGCATGTGAGCCAGACATTCTCGAAGTATTTCATCGTGATGCAAGTCGATGGGGCGGGCTGGCATCACTCTGCCGAGTTGGTGATCCCTTCCAACATCCGCTTGATCACCCAACCTCCTCACAGTCCCGAAGTCAACCCGGTGGAACATATCTGGGACGACGTGCGGGAAAAACACTTTGGGAATCGGGCCTTCCCTTCCCTTGACGCCTTGATCGAGGTGCTCTGCCAGGGGCTCAACGACCTTGCTGATGATCCCGAGCGCCTGCGTTCCTTAACTGGCTTCCCTCATATTGTCAATGTAAACCTTTAGAATGCGGATTGGTATCAGGCAGTTTTGGGGCTAGAAACTGCTCCCACGATGCACTGGTTTGCTTCTCAATCTGGATCTCAGGATCGATTCCGCCCAGAAACTCGATATCGAGATCGCCGTCGTAGGTATCTTCTTTGCGCCGCTGGACAGACAGCAGACTGATATATGGGGCCTCGAACGTGTAAAAAATGCGATAATCGCCGCAACGGATGCGGTGCAAGCGCGGATGAAGATGCTTCAACTGCTTTTTGGCCTTCGCATCTGGCGTGGGGTCCTCCATAAGCAGATTGATCTTATCGAGGATATGCGGTATCTCTGATTTGGGAAGCGCCAACCACTCGGCAGTGAAACTGGGTTTTATGGTGATCAACCAGTGTGTACTCATGACCCACTCTTCCCCTCTGGCGATGATACGTCTTTATCCGTGAATTCTACAGAAAAAACATCGTTTTGACAATAGAATCTTTTTATCTTGCGTAATTTACTCTCGACGTTATTTATCTTCAAGAGCAAAATGTACCAAATTAGTTCAAAACGAATCATTGTTCGTCCTTTTGTTGCCTTCTGTCTTGTTGTATACCTTGTTGCTTCTAGCAAATAATGGAGTGCGATGCACTCGTCAGGGCATTAAAAAACTGTGATTTCTTGTATGCGCATCTACGTGTCAAGTCAAATGAAAATGTTACTGAAGGAGCCGTTTTGAGGACAGTTCCGTCAAATGAAAATGTTACTAAAACCGACCTGCTCCTTTCTGTGATTCTTGCTGTCTCCACGTCAAGCGGCAGTCCTCTCTGGGCTGAGATGGTGCTCCCATAAGACCGTCAGCCGCTCATAGATCTCCTGGCGTAAGGCCAACGGGTTGGTTTGCAGATACAGCAGTTGTAAGCGTTCCTGCTGCTTTGGAGGTATCCCCTCAGTGGCAAGTAAACGCTCAAAAGGTGTCTGTGCTTCATCCCAACTGCGTTTCACTTTGCCGTCAATCACCTCTTTCTTGATCAGATGCAACACCGGCTGAAACAAGTTGTAGTAGACCCACATTCGCTCGTAGAGAGTATTCACCGCTTCCAGTTGCTAAGGCGTATCCAGCCGATCATAGCCCAAGTACTGCCGGATCAGCGTATCGTTTTTCTGCTCCACCATGCGGTTGTCATTTTTCTGATACGGTCGACTACGCGAAAGTTGGACTCCCACGACTTTCTCTTTCCAGAAGTGCACCAGATGGGAGTTGAAGAATTCACTGCCATTGTCAGGATGCAGTTCATGGACAGGAAAGGGCACACGCTCAAGAATGTGGCGAAAAGCGGCCTCCATGGCACGTTGCCCACGACCCAAGACGGCCACCCGCTCACTCCAGCCGGTTGCCACATCCACCATCTGCAGGCTATGCAGGTAATCTCCTGCGGTCGTTTCTCCACTGTGATGCACCAAATCCACCTCAAAATGACCAGGTTGCTGCGTGTCCCAGGGGATCCGTCCCATCGGCACCCCTTTGGTCACCTGATTGGCACGCTCCGGGCCTTTGCGCGGTAAGCGAGTTTTGCGGGAACGGTTCTTGCGCAGCAGGCGTTGGACGGTCGCACAACTGATCGTGCTCAACTGCGCTTCGATTTCGGCTGTCAGGCTGAGCGCACCGAAGCCAGCCAAGTGCTGAGCCATTCTCAGCAGACTCGGGGTAAGTCGCTCTGCACACACATAGTCCAGACTTTCCCACACCCGCAGCACGACCCGTTCTACCTCCATTCCATAGCTGCGTGGGCGCGGACTGCTGCGCTTCTTGCGTTCCAGGCTTCCTGCATGCAGCAACCGAGTCAGACTTTTGCGATGCATGCCTGTCACCTGTTCCATCTCTGTCAACAATCGGCTCCGCTCTTCTCGATCAGCTGCCGTGTAGCGCGGTTTCATCCGCTTCAAGTACTTCCTTCGTTCGTCTAACGTCATCTCATCTGTCGTCGGCATGGCTTCACTTCCCTCGGTAACATTTTCATGTGATGGAAGTGTACCAGCCCCAGTAACATTTTACGTGACGGAATACGATCTATTGACAAACAAATCATTAAATCCCTACAATGGTAAAAGATTCTCTCTGTCTACAGCTGCCTCCGAACATTCGTTTTACACTCAGAGACATTTCTGTGACGTGCGAATCTGAAGCAAGTCTTGCTCAGCCTCAATGAGGATGAATTTTTGGCAAGGTGATGACGCATGATCGACAATATTTTCGATTTCCGTGACCAGCTCATCGATGACTATGCAACCTATGTCAACAGCTTTCTCCAGATCCGCGATCCAGCTATTCAGGCTTATGTGAAGGGGAAAATGGAGGAGGGAGCGCTCTGGCCAGAGCCTTTGATCCAGCTCAATCCTCTATTTGAGCAGGGCGAGTCTATTGACGCGCTTGTCGCAGAGGGGGTGCTCCACCCGGAGTGTGCACGCATTTTTCGAAAGGGGAAGTCGGAGGATGATGCGCAGGGGCAGCCGTTGCGTTTGCACCGGCACCAGTCTCAAGCGATCCGCGTGGCGCGGGGCGGTGCGAGTTATGTGCTAACGACGGGTACGGGTTCGGGCAAAAGCCTCGCCTACATTATCCCCATCGTCGATCATGTGTTGCGCACTGGCAGTGGGCGGGGTATTCAGGCCATCGTGTGCTATCCGATGAACGCGCTGGCAAATAGCCAGGTGAAGGAACTGGAGAAATTTCTGAAGTCAGGCTATCCTGAGGGAGGAAGCCCAGTCACCTTCGCGCGCTACACTGGCCAGGAGAAGGACGAGGTGCGCAACACTATTATCGCGCAGCCGCCTGATATTTTATTAACCAACTATGTGATGCTGGAGCTGATCCTGACGCGCGCGGCGGAGCAGAAATTACTGGCCAACTCGCAGTTGCGGTTCCTGGTGCTGGATGAGTTGCACACGTATCGGGGACGCCAGGGAGCCGACGTGGCGCTACTGGTGCGGCGCGTGCGCAATCGGCTGGCGGTGAGCGAATTGCAGTGTGTGGGCACATCGGCGACGCTGGCCAGCAGCGAGAGCTATGCAGAGCGGCAGGCGGGCGTCGCACGCATGGCCACGCAGATCTTTGGTACCACGATCAGCGTTGAACACATCATCTGCGAGACATTGCGACCGGTGACCCGCGGCGTGCCGGACGACGAGGCTTTTCGCCAGCAGCTCAAGGAGCGCGTACTCAGACACGATTTTCATCCGCCAACCGACTACCAGGGGTTTATTGACGATCCGCTCACCATCTGGATTGAGCGCACTTTCTGCATTACCGAGCGCGAAGGGCGGGTTGAGCGCACGACACCCAAGAGTATTTCCGGCGAACAGGGCGCGGCACATGAGCTGAGCAAGATCACAGGCGCTCCGCTTGAACGCTGTGTAGCGGCGATCCAGCGCACGCTGCTGGCGGGCTATGAATGCGAACCTATTCCCGAGACGGGCAGGCCACCGTTTGCCTTTCGCCTGCACCAGTTTATCACCCGTGGGGATACGATGTATGCCTCGCTAGAACCCGCAGGTAAGCGCTATCTGACCCTCAATGGGCAGCGTTTTGTGCCAGATGGGCAGCGCGAACGTATTTTGCTGCCGCTGGTCTTCTGCCGGGAATGCGGGCAGGAGTACTACTGTGTGCGCGACAATGAAGGGCATTTTGTCCCACGCTTATTGAATGACCAGCTGCAGGACGAGGGCCAGGCTGGTTTTCTGTACTTTAGCCAGGAGAACCCGTGGTCGGACGATGATGAAGAGAAGTTGATTGAACGTCTGCCAGATGATTGGATCGAAGAATTCAAAGGTGGCTATCGTGTGCGCAGAGATCGCAGGAAAGATCTTCCCACAGCCCTGCGGGTTCACCCCAATGGCCTGTTCGGCCAGGGCAGTGGGCCCATGGTGGAAGGGGATGGATTGACATGCTCTTTTATACCCGCGCCGTTCCGCTTCTGTCTGCACTGTGGCGTCTCTTACAACGCGCGCCAGCGCAACGATTTCGGCAAACTGGCGGCGCTCAGTTCGGAGGGCCGCAGCACTGCGACAACCATTCTCAGTCTTTCGGTTGTGCGCCGCCTGCGTGAGACGCCGCAGGAAGACATCCCGGCCAAGTTATTAAGCTTTACGGATAACCGCCAGGATGCTTCGTTGCAGGCCGGACATTTCAACGATTTCATCGAGGTAGGCATCCTTCGCTCGGCACTCTATCGGGCGGTACTGGAGGCCGGTACGGAGGGGCTGCGCCACGACAATTTGACGTTAAAGGTGTTTGATGCGCTGGCCTTGCCATTCGACCAGTATGCTAGTGATCCGGAGGTCAGGTATCAGGCGCGCAACGATACGCAGCAGTCTTTTCGCAATGTGCTCGGCTACCGCCTCTACTGCGATCTGCGGCGCGGCTGGCGTATCACCTCGCCCAACCTGGAGCAGGCTGGTCTGCTCAATATCACCTATCTCTCACTGGACGAGGTGTGCCAGGATGCGGCGGTCTGGCGCTCCTGCCACGAGGCGCTGAAAAGCACAACGCCGGCGACCCGCGAGAAGATTGGCAAGGTGCTGCTGGATTATATGCGGCGGGAACTGGCGATCAAAGTGGATTACCTGGACCCGCTCTACCAGGACCGCCTGTGGCAGCAGAGCAGTCAGCGGCTCGCAGCTCCCTGGGGTCTGGACGAGAACGAGGCGAAGATGCATGCCGCGATCCTCTTCCCACGTTCAACGAGGAATGGAGATTATGGCGGGAATGTCTATCTCTCGGGGCGCGGTGGCTTCGGACAGTATCTGCGGCGTAAAACGACCTTTACGGGGTTCAGCGAGAAGCTCACGCTGAAGGATACCGAACAGATTATCAAAGAGCTGTTAGAAGGCCTGCGCCAGGCGGCACTGGTGGAGCGGGTGCAGGAGCCGTCGAAAAAAGAGAAGGACGATGTGCCTGGCTACCAGATGCCCGCCTCGGCGTTGGTCTGGACGGTGGGGGATGGCACACGGGTTTTCCACGACCCCATTCGCACACCGCGCGAGTCCAACGTGGGGCATCGTCCCAACTCGTTTTTTGTCGGGTTCTATCGTGGCATGTCGGCTAAACTTAACAATCTGCGCGCATACGAGCACACGGCACAGGTGCCGGGCGATCTCCGCCAGAAGCGCGAGGATGAATTCCGCGCGAACAAGCTGCCTATTCTCTATTGTTCGCCGACCATGGAGCTGGGCGTTGATATCTCCGAACTGAATTTAGTGCATCTGCGCAATATCCCGCCGACGCCAGCCAATTACGCGCAGCGCAGTGGCCGCGCCGGGCGTAGCGGCCAGCCCGCTCTGGTGATTTCCTACTGCTCAACCGGTAGCCCACACGATCAGTATTTCTTCAAGCATCCCGAACAGATGGTGGCAGGCTCCGTCACGCCCCCGCGCCTGGACCTGGCGAACGAGGATCTGGTGCGCGCCCATGTCCATGCCATCTGGTTGGCTGAGACTGGTTTAAGCCTGGGCCGTTCACTGCCCGATCTCCTGAGTATTGCCGCTGAGAACCTGGAACTGCCTCTGTTCGACTGGGTGCGCGTCAGTGTTGAGGACGGCAGCGCCAGGAAACGTGCCGTTCAACGGGCCACGGCGGTGCTGGCGACCGTGCAGGATGAACTGAGCCAGGCCGACTGGTATCAGGATGACTGGCTGGACAAGGTCCTGGCCCAGGTCGCGTACAGCTTTGATCGCACGGGTGAGCGCTGGCGCGAATTATACCGTGCCGCGCGCAAACAGATCGATATTCAGCACAAGATTAGAAACGACCCGGCACGCAGCCCGGATGATAGAGATCGCGCAGAGCGCCTGCGCAGCGAGGCAGAGGCGCAGGAGAAGCTTCTGACCGACTCATCGACGTTGGAACAGTCAGACTTTTACAGCTATCGCTACTTTGCCAGTGAGGGCTTCCTCGTGCCATCGTCTATCACGAAGGCTCGCGCTACGAAATCAACCGTGTGATCCTCTCTGTAGAGAGCAGCGAGAGTCTGACGACCAGCGGGGTCAAGCAGTGTGAGCACTGCGGCTATCTCCACCCCTTGAGCGATGATGGCATGGGCCTGGACATGTGTGAGCATTGTGGAGCGCCGCTCCCCTTGCCGCTGCGCCAGCTCTTCCGCTTGCAAAATGTGGCAACCAGACGGCGCGACAAGATCAATTCGGACGAAGAGGAGCGCGTGCGTTTGGGCTACGATATTCGCACGGCGGTGCGCTTTGAGAAGCACGAGAGCAGTTCGCCGATGCGCATGGGGCGGGCCAGCGAGGAGGGCAAGCCGGAAGAGAGCCTGGCGAAACTCACCTATGGCCATGCTGCGACCCTCTGGCGTATCAACCTCGGCTGGATGCGGCGCAAGGATCAATCCACGTACGGCTTTCTGCTCGATATTGAACGCGGCACCTGGGAGAAAAACGAGCAGAGCTCAGGTGGGGAGGACGAGGCCATGTCACCGCGCACTGCACGGGTGATCCCCTATGTTGAGGATCGGCGCAACTGCCTGCTGTTTGAGCCCAGTGAGCGTCTGAATACGGCTCAGATGGCCTCACTGCAGGCAGCGCTGAAAAACGCCATTCAGGTGCGCTATCAGCTGGAAGATAACGAACTGGCGGTGGAACCACTGCCGGATATGGCCAGCCGCCACCAGGTGCTCTTCTATGAATCAGCGGAGGGCGGCGCGGGTGTGCTGCGGCGGCTCATCGATGATCCACAGGCCTTGCGCGAGGTGGCGCAGGAAGCGCTGCGCCTCTGCCACTTTGACCCGGCGACGGGGGAGGATCTCCGGCATGCCCAGCGTGCGCGCGAAGACTGCGAGGCAGCCTGCTATGACTGCTTGCTGACCTACTATAACCAGCGCGATCACCAGTTGCTGGATCGACGCGGGATTCGCGATTTCCTGCTGCGCCTGGCCCGCACCCAGGTGGTGGCCAGCGCCAAGGACACGCCGCGCCCACAGCATTTAGAGCAATTGCAGCGCCTGACTGGCTCTTCGTTGGAGCAACAGTGGCTCAGTCACCTGGAGGCGCGTGGGCTTCTGTTGCCTACGAAGGGCCAGCCGCTGATCCCAGAATGCCAGACGCGCCCGGACTTCTTGTACGAGGATGCCATGGCCGCTATCTATATCGATGGGCCATATCACGACTATGCAGAGCGGCACGCTCGCGATGTCGTCACAACAGAATGCCTGGAGGACCGCGGCTATTTTGTGATCCGCTTCGGTCCCCAGGACGATTGGGACGCGATTATCGCCCAGTATCCAAGTATTTTCGGGAGACACTAATTCATGGATTATACCGTTGGCTCGCTGGTCAGAGCACGCGGACGCGAATGGGTCGTCCTGCCAGAATCAAACGACCAGCTTCTGATCCTGCGCCCGCTGGGGGGCAGTGAGCAGGAAACTACTGGCATCTACCGGGGGCTGGAAACAGTGGAAGAAGCCTCATTTGTCCTCCCTGATCCGCAAGCGCTGGGCGATTATCGTTCGTGCCGCCTGCTGCGTGACGCGGTGCGCCTGGGCTTCCGCTCGAGCGCGGGTCCGTTCCGCTCTTTCGCACATATCGGCGTGGAGCCGCGCCCCTACCAGTTTGTGCCGCTGTTGATGGCGCTCAAGCTCGATCCGGTGCGCCTGCTAATCGCTG
>WNFA01014739.1_pt1 | contig 17707 bp, 19 predicted proteins | sample 5400481 | NCBI WGS metagenome assembly WNFA01 (sample SAMN13153340, study PRJNA577476) | soil metagenome | isolation source: 120 cm saprolite under Douglas fir tree site 2 hole 1 replicate 2 | place: USA:California | collected 2015-04-18
GAGTCTCATGCTGCCCGGCCGATTGATGGTCGTCCAATTCGGTTGATAGATGGTAGCGATGAAATAGTGAGGAGTCACTGCGTGCGAGCTGGAGTTCGAAACCGGCGCGCGGTTGCGCTCGGCGGGTCGATGTCCGGCCTGTTCGCGGCTGCGTTCCTGCGCAAGGTCGGGTGGGACGTCGACGTCTATGAGCGCTCGCCGGTCGAGTTGGTCGGACGCGGCGCCGGCATCACGACGCATCCGGAGCTTCTGGCAGCGCTCGAGCTGAGCGGCGCCGGCACGCGCGATCTCGGCATCACGGTCGAGCGTCGCATCGCGATCGACCGCAAGGGCCGCATCATCGCCGAAAAACACTTTCCGCAGATTTTGACCTCGTGGGACCGGCTGCAGCGGCTGCTGCGCGAGACCGTGCCGGCGGAGAACTATCACCTCGGGTGCAATTTCGAGCGCGTCGAGCAGGACGGCAGCGAGGCGATCGTGCACTTCACCGGGGGCAAGCGCGAGCGCGCCGACCTCGTGATCGGCGCCGACGGCATCCGCTCCGGCGTACGTGGGCAGCTTGCGCCCCAGGTGCAGCCGATCTACGCGGGCTACTTCATATGGCGGGGCACGCCGAACGAATCCGATCTCGCGCCGCAAACGCTCGCCAGCATCTTTCCCTGCTTCACATTCTATCTGCCGGAGCGCCAGCAGGTCATCGGCTATCCGATCGCCGGGCTCGACAACGATCTCACGCCCGGCCACCGCCGCTACAATTTCATCTGGTACCGCGTCGGCGATGCGCGCACGCTGCGCGAGATGTGCGTCGACGCGAACGGCCACCAGCACGAGTATTCGGTGCCGCCGCCGCTCATCCGCAAGGATCTCATCGAGCGCCTCTATGCCGACGCCGAGCAGGAGCTGCCGCCCGCCTTTCTCGACGTGTTCAAGAAGATCGAGCGGCCGTTCTTCACGCCGATCTACGATTTCTCCTCGCCGCAGCTGGTGTTCGGCCGCACCATCCTGCTCGGCGACGCGGCGTCGAGCGCGCGTCCGCACATGGGTTTTGGCGTCGCCAAGGCGGGCGACGACGCGCGCGTGCTCGCCGAGTCACTCGCGGCCTACGACGATATCGACGACGCGCTCGCGCAATACCAGGCGGTGCGCGCGCCGATCGCCGAGCGCATCATGTTGCACGGACGCAGGCTCGGCACCCATCTGGGCGTCGATCTCAAGACCGACGAAGACCGCACCATGTGGAAGACGTTGCAGGACTACCGCGCCATGATGGATTGGATCGCGGTGCCGAATTTTCTGGCGGCGTGATGTCTGCACGGACTCTCGCTCCCTCCCCCGCCTGCGGGGGAGGGCGGGGAGGGGGAAGCAACATGCGCCTGCGCAAGCGGCGCCCCCTCTCTGTCTCTCCCCCGCAAGCGGGGGAGAGGACGATAGAGCCGCACGCGCATGTCTTGTGAGGATGAATGACGACCGATCTCCTGAAACCCGACTTCGCCCGCAACATGCGGCTCATCGGCTACTCCGACCAGGGCGGGCGGCCGGACGGCGTGCAGATCATGGTGGAGCGCGGCTTCGCCTATGTGGGCCACATGTTCTCGAAGGGGTTCAGCGTGATCGACGTGCGCGATCCGCGCAACCCGAAGCCCGCCGACTACATCGCGGCGCCGCCCGGCACCTGGAACATCCATCTGCAGGTGCATGGCGACCTGCTGCTCGTCATCAACGCCAAGGACATGTTCGCGGAGGCCGCGTTCGCGGACGAGCGCGCCTATTACCGCAGCCAGGTCGGCAAGGTGGTCGGCACCGCCGAGGCGGCGAGCCTTGCGCGCGATTGGACGGCGGGACTCGCGGTCTACGATATTTCGCAGCCCGCCACGCCGCGGCGCATCGGCTTCATGGCCGTAGAGGGCGGCGGCATTCATCGCATCTGGTACACGGGCGGGCGCTGGGCCTATGTGTCGGCGCTGATCGACGGATTCACCGATTATATTTTCGTCACCGTTGACATGAGCGACCCGGCGAAGCCGCGCGAGGCGGGCCGGTACTGGCTGTCCGGCATGAATCAGGCCGCGGGCGAGACGCCGAGCTGGCCGCCGACCCGGCGCTACGGTCTGCATCACGCCATCGTCCACGGCGACACCGCCTACGGCGCATGGCGCGACGCCGGACTTGTGATGATCGACGTCGCCGACCGCAGCGCGCCAAAACTGATCATCCATCGCAACTGGTCCCCGCCCTTCGGCGGCGGCACGCACAACTGTCTGCCGTTGCCCGACCGCGATCTGCTGGTCGTGCTCGACGAAGCCGTGCTCGATCACCAGGAGGATGGCCTCAAGCTGATCTGGCTGTTCGACATCCGTGCGCCGGAGAATCCGGTGAGCATCTCGACCTTCCCGACGCCGACCGAAGCGGACTACGTGGCGAAGGGCGCGCATTTCGGTCCGCACAATATCCACGAGAACCGGCCCGGCAGCTTCGTGAGCTCGGAGCTGATCTTCGCGACGTATCAGAACGCGGGCGTGCGCGTGTTCGATATCCGCGATCAGTACCGGCCGGTCGAGGTCGGCGCGCTCGTTCCGCCCGCGCCTCGCCGCCTCGTCGATCACCGGCCGAACCGCGCCTGCGTCATTCAGTCCACCGACGTATTCGTCGACCGCAATGGGATTGTGTATTGCACCGATTACAATGCCGGGCTTTACATCATGGAATACCTTGGCGGATGATGGCGTTACGCCACGGCGCCAGGATGTCGAGAGAAAAAAATCCCGCAAACGGGTGAACCAAGGAGGACTTTCTATGTCGATTACGCTCAATCGCCGGAAATTTTTGGCGGGGACCGCGGCCGGCACGGCCGCCGCAGCCGTCGGCATGCCGGCGATCGCGCAAGGCGCGCCTTTCAAGGTCGGCCTGCTCACCGTCAAGACCGGCCCGCTGGCCCAGGGCGGCATCCAGATGGAGCAGGGCATCGCGACCTTCCTCAAGCAGAAGAACAACACGTTGGGTGGACGCAAGATCGAGTTCGTCTCGGCCGACACCGGCGGCAATCCGGCGGGGACCAAGACCAAGGCGCAGGAGCTGATCGAACGCGACAAGGTCAACGTCATTCTCGGACCGCTCGCCGCGTTCGAGCTGCTCGCCATCACCGATTACGTGCGCGACAATCAGACACCGCTGATCAGCCTCGCCGCGGCCGAGGACGTCACGCAACGGAGGGCCAATCCGTTCGTCATCCGACCCTCATCGACGTCCGCCCAGTGCTGCCACCCGATGGGCGACTATGCGGCGAAGGAGCTCAAGTACAAGCGCGCAGTCACCATCTCGGAGGATTTCGCATTCGGCTACGAGCAGATGGCCGGCTTCCTGCGGGTGTTCGAGGACAACGGCGGCAAGGTGGTGAAGAAGCTGTGGCCGCCTTTGGTGACGCCGGATTACACGCCCTACATCGCGCAGATCGGCAATGTCGATTGCGTGTTCAATGGCTTTGCCGGATCTAACCCGGTGAAGTTCATGCGCGCCTACGCGGACCTCGGCCTCAAGGGCAAGATTCCGCTCTTGGCCGGGTGGACCGCGATGGACGACGCCTTGCTCAAGAGCCTCGGCGACGAGGCGGTCGGCGTCATCTCGGCGCACTGGTACTCGGCCGACGGACAGTCGGCGAGCAACAAGCAGTTTGTCGCCGACATGCAGAAGAACTACGGCGTGCTGCCGGGCGGATACTCGGCCGGGATGTACATCGCCGGTCAATGCGTGGAGGCGGCGCTGCAAAAGATCGGCGGCAAGGCCGACGACCGCAAGGCCCTCGCCGAAGCGCTGCACCAGGTGACGCTGACCGATACGCCGCGCGGACCGGTCAAGTTCGATCACCTGGGCAACGTGGTCGGCGACGTGTTCATCCGCAAATGCGAGCGCAAGGGCAACCAGCTCGTCAACACGATCATCAAGACCTACCCCAACGTCAGCCAGTTCTGGACCTACGAGGAGAAGGCGTTCCTCGCCAATCCGGTCTACGCCCGTGACTATCCGCCGGCGAAGAATCTGGAGTAATCGACGCCGCTGACGTATGAGGCTTGCATGCGAGGGCTGGCGAAGCGGCAAAGGCTTCGCCAGCCCATGCGCGCGAGACGGCCGGCGCGAGCGGGCGGAAGGCGATCCAGATGGTCTTGTGGCTGACTCTGGCGGTGAACAGCATCGCCCTCGGCGGCTTGCTGTTCCTGCTCTCGGCCGGCTTCTCGCTCATCTTCGGGCTGATGCGCATCCCCAACCTGATGCACGGCTCGTTCTTCATGCTGGGGGCCTATTTCGGCGTCACCTTCCTGGACAAGGGTCAGAATTTCTGGCTCGCCGCCCTGCTGAGCGGGGCGGCAATGGCCGTGATCGGCGCATTCATCGAACGCTTTCTCCTGCGCCGTCTCGCCGGGCAGGAGCTCGCCCAGGTGCTGCTCACGCTCGGCTTCTCATTCATCGTTGCCGACATCTGCCTGATGGTGTGGACCGGCGATCCCTGGCAACCGCCGACGCCCCGCCATCTGCAGGGTGCGGTCCAGGTCGCGGGCCTGTTCTTTCCGCTCTATCGGCTGACGATCGTCGGTGTCGCGGTGGTGATCGCCATCGCGCTGTGGGTGATGGTCGACTGGACGCGGCTCGGCGCCATGATCCGCGCCGGCGTCGATGATGCGCCGATCGCGCGCGTGGTCGGCATCAAGGTGTCGCAGCTCTTCACGCTGATCTTCGCACTCGGCGCCGGGCTCGCCGCCTTCGCCGGCGTCATCGGCGCACCCTATCTCTCGGTCTATCCCGGCCTCGACGCGGAGATGCTGCCGCTGGCCCTGATCGTGGTCATCCTCGGCGGCAGCGGCAGTTTGCTCGGCGCGCTGGTCGGCAGCTTCCTCATCGGATTCCTCTACAACTTCGGCCAGGCGATGTTCCCCGACCTCGCCTACGTGATCCTCTTTCTGCCGATGCTGCTCGTGCTCGTGCTGCGGCCGCAGGGACTCTTCGGGAAGGTCGTGCCATGAGTTGGCTCGACGCGCGACGCGTGGCGATCGGCGTCGCCTTCCTGCTGCTCGTCACGCTCCCGATATGGGTTGGCAATCCCTACTACATCAACGTGGCGAGCCAGATCCTGCTGTTCGCGGTGTTCGCCCTCGCGCTCAACGTGCTGGTCGGGTACGGCGGGCTCGTCTCGCTCGGCCATGCCGGGCTGTTCGCCATGGCGGGGTATGCGGGCGCGCTGGTGCTTCAGGCCGGCCACGGACATTTCGTCGCCGACCTCGCCGCGGTCGCGGTCACGGTCGCCGCCTCCGCCGTCTTCGGCATCCTGGCGTTGCGCTCGACGGGCATCGGTTTCCTCATGATCACGCTGGCGCTCGGGCAGATCGTCTGGGGCATCGCTTATCGCTGGGCGAGCCTCACCAACGGCGACAACGGCATCAATGTGACGACGCGCCCGGCGCCGTTCGGCATCAGCCTGGCCGGCGCCGAACCGTTCTACTTCGCGACGCTCGTCGTCTTCCTCGCGACCCTCGTCTCGATGGCCTTCTTCGTGCGCTCGCCGTTCGGCGCGAGCCTGCGCGGCACGCGCGACCAGGCGCGGCGCATGAACGCGCTCGGCTACAATGTGTGGCTGATCCGCTTTCTCGCTTTCCTGTTCTCCGGATTCTGGACCGGCGTCGCCGGCCTGCTGTTCATCTACTACAACCAGTTCGTCAGCCCGCAGGTCGCGGCGCTGCAGTCGTCCGCCGAGGCGCTGCTGATGGTGATATCGGGCGGCACCGCCACGCTGCTCGGGCCGATCGTGGGCGCCGCCATCGTGGTGATCATGAAGAACGTGGTGAGCGCCTACGTCGAACGATGGAACATGGTGCTCGGGGGCATCTTCGTCGTGATCATCGTCCTCATGCCCGAAGGTCTGGTGCCGGGCTCGGTGCGGCTGTGGAAGATGGGATGGCAGAACTGGCGCGGGAAAGGCGCCGCGCCGCCCGCCAAGCTCGAGGAGCGCAACCCATGACCGCGCTCGGCGTGAAAGGCCTCAACAAGTCGTTCGGCGGCCTGCACGTGACTTCGAACGTCACGCTCGACGTCGCGCCGGGCGAGCGGCGGCTGATCATCGGGCCGAACGGCGCGGGCAAGACCACGCTGTTCAACCTGATCACCGGCGAGATCACGCCCGATTCCGGCGCGATCATCCTCAACGGCAAGGACATCACGCGCGTGCCGAGCCGCCGGCGGCCGCATCTCGGGCTTGCGCGCACCTATCAGATCATCACGCTGTTCGGGCGCGACACCATCGTGCGCAACGTCACGCTCGCGCTGCTCGGCCTCTCCCAGCTGCGCTGGGATCCATTCATCGACATCGACCGGCAGCATCATCTCATCGAAGCGGCGCGCGCGGCGCTCGCGCGCGTCGGGCTCGACCATATCGCGGAGCGGCCCCTGTCGCAGACCTCCTACGGCGAGCGCCGGCGTGTCGAGATCGCGATGGCGCTGGCGCAGAACCCGAAGGTGCTGCTGCTCGACGAGCCCTTCGCCGGGCTTTCGATCGACGCATGGACGTGGCGCTGGAATTCGCCGAGCGCATCACACTCCTCCATTTCGGCGAGGTGATCGTCGAAGGCTCGCGCGCCGAGGTGGTCGCCGATCCGCGCACCCGGGAGGTCTATCTTGGCCACTAGTGCCGCGAACCCGAAGTTCGCATAATGCCTGCCGCAAGCACGGTTGCGAACTTCGGGTTCAAAAGCGGCACTAGCATCATAAAGTTGCTGGTGGCCCTTTTGATTCCGAAGTTCGCATGAGAGGATGCCGCAAACGTTGAGCGAACTTCGGAATCGGGCCACCAGCGCGCTGCGCCTGCGCGACGTCGACGCCTTCTACGGGGACAGCCACGTCCTCGAGAAGGTGTCGTTCGCGGCGGGCGAGGGGCGGCTGCTCGGCCTGCTCGGCCGCAACGGCGCGGGCAAGTCGACCTGCATGAACGTCACGGTCGGCCTCCTCACCGCGCGGCGCGGCGCGGTCGAGGTTTTCGGCGAGCCCGTGACGCGGCTGCCGCCCGAGCAGATCGCCGTGCGCGGGGTCGCGCTCGTGCCGCAGGGCCGCCGCATCTTCAAGAGCCTGACCGTGCGCGAGAACCTCATCGTGGCGGCGCGCAAGCCGATTCGCGGCAGCCACGCGGCCTGGACGCTCGACACGGTGGTCGGCATGTTCCCGCGGCTCGCGGAGCGGCGCAGCCAGATGGCGGCGCATCTTTCCGGCGGCGAGCAGCAGATGCTCGCGATCGGCCGCGCGCTGATGGCCAATCCGCGCGTGCTCCTGATGGACGAGCCGTCGGAAGGCCTCGCGCCGCAGATCGTCGCCGAGGTGATGGCGACCATCCGCAAGCTCAAGGAAAGCGGCCTCTCGATCGTGCTGGTGGAGCAGAACCCGAAGCTCGTCTTCGAGATCGCCGACGACATCGTCATCCTCAACACGGGACGTGTCGCGGTGACCGGCCTGGCGGAAACGTTCCGTCAGGGCAACGTCGATCTCCGCCAGCACCTCGGCGTGTTTTAGCTTTTTAGTTGGCGCATGTCCTTGTCGGCGAACCGGTGACCGCTTCGGCGGGACATGCGCTAGAACCGGAAATTCACGCCGGCGCGCACGACGTTGAGCGTGACATGCGCCGAGTCGTTGAGCGTCGGCAGCCCGGTGAAAGCGAAGCTGTGGTTGGCGCGGCCGAGGTCGACGTAGAGATATTCGCCCTTCACGCTCCAGCGCGGCGCATGGTTGCCGGTGTTGCAGTGCAATATCGACGCTTGCGCCAGGGGGTGACGCGGGCGTATTTTGATCGTCAGCGCGGCCGGTGGAGGTTTCTGGCGTCTCCGGCGAGCCAACAGCGAACTGCGTGAAGGAAGGGCGACCCATGACGTGGACCACTCCGACCCTCGTCGAAATCTGCATTGGCCTGGAAATCAACGGCTATCTTCCGGCCGAAATCTGATTCCCCTGATCGTCTGATCTTTCGACCCCGTTCATGGGGCTGACCGCCATCGTCCTCGGTGCCGCGGGCGGTGGTGGCTTTCCGCAATGGAATTGTCGTTGTGCCGTTTGCCGGCTGGCCTGGGACGGCGATCCGCGCGTGACGCCGCGCACGCAGGCGAGCCTTGCGGTCAGCGCCGACGCGCGGCACTGGATCCTTCTCAACGCCTCGCCTGATCTGCGGGCGCAGGTCGCCGCAACGCCCGCGCTGCGTCCGCGCGAGGAGTTGCGCGGCAGCCCGATCGCCGCGGTGGTGCTCACCGGCGCCGAGATCGACCAGACCGGCGGGTTGCTCACGCTGCGCGAGCGCACGCCGTTCGATCTGTACGGCAGCGCCGAGACGCTCGCCGCGCTCGCGGCCAATCCGATGTTCAATGTGCTGGCGCCCGACATTGTGACGCGCACGCGGTGCAAGCTCGGTGCGCCGATCGGGCTTCCGGGCAATCTGGAAGCCGTCCTGTTCACTGTGCCCGGCAAGGTGCCGCTCTATCTCGAAGGCGAGAATCCGGAGCTTGCGGGCGAGACCGAGGCGAATGTCGGCGTCGAGCTGACCGACGGCACGCGCCGGCTCGTCTACGTGGCCGGCTGCGCCGCGGTCACGCCGGCGCTGCGCGAACGGCTCGGACGTGCCGATGTGGTCCTGTTCGACGGGACGCTGTTCACGGACGACGAGATGATCGCGTCGGGAACTGGCGCCAAGACCGGGCGGCGCATGGGCCACATGCCGATCGACGGGGAGGGCGGATCGCTCGCGGCGCTGACCGGTCTTTCGGCGCGCCGCATCTATGTCCACATCAACAACACCAATCCGATCCTGGTCGACGGTTCCCCTCAGCGCCGCCAGGTCCTCGCCGCGGGCTGGGAGATCGCCGAGGACGGAACTAAGATCGAATTATGAACCTGCTCTCGCCCGAGGACCTGGAAGCCAAGCTGCGCGACATCGGCGCGCGGCGCTATCACCGCCTGCATCCCTTCCATCAGCTGCTGCACGGCGGCAAATGCAGCAAGGCGCAGGTGCAGGCGTGGGCGCTCAACCGTTACTACTATCAGGCGATGATCCCGGTGAAGGACGCGAGCCTGATCGCGCGCTGCGACGACGCGGCCATTCGGCGCGAATGGCGCAGCCGCCTGGTCGATCACGACGGCGGCGCGGAGGGCGACGGCGGCATCGCGCGCTGGCTCAAGCTCACCGACGGCCTCGGGCTCGATCGCGACTACATCACATCGCTGCGCGGGCTCCTGCCGGGGACGAAATTCGCGGTCGAGGCCTACGTGCACTTCGTGCGCGAGAAGACGCTTCTGGAAGCGATCGCCTCCTCGCTCACCGAGCTTTTCTCGCCCGTCATCATCTCCGAGCGCCTCGACGGCATGCTCAAGAGCTACGACTTCGTCACCGCCGACACGCTGGCCTATTTCTCCGCCCGGCCGCCGCAGGCGCGGCGCGATTCCGACTTCGCCCTCGATTACGTCAAGCGCAACGCACGAACGCCCGCGGAGCAGCAGGCCGTGCTCAAGGCGCTCGAATTCAAATGCGACGTGCTGTGGGCGATGCTCGATGCGCTCTACCACGCCTATGTCGACCCCAAGCTGCCGCCGCCCGGCGCCTTCGTGCCGAAGGACTAGGAGAGGCGCATGACCGACGCAGCCGCGATCAGTGCCGATGCCCGCCCGCGCCTGCCGCGCGGCGTGCGGCTCACCCACAACGAGGCGCAGGGCGGCTGGGTGCTGCTCGCGCCCGAGCGCGTATTCAAGGCCGATCCGATTGCGGCCGAGATCGTCAAGCGCTGCACCGGCGCGGCGACCTTCGCCGAGATCGTCGACGAGCTGGCAAAGACCTATGCGGCGCCGCGCGAACGCATCCTGGCCGACGTGACGGCGATGCTGCGCGGGCTCGCCGACAAGAAACTGCTGGAGCTCTGAGTTGGCGTCGAACGGCGCGTCACTGCCGAAGCCGCTCGGCCTTCTCGCCGAGCTCACCCATCGCTGTCCACTCGGCTGCCCTTACTGCTCCAATCCGCTCGCGCTCGATCCGCGCGCCGACGAGCTCGACGCCGCGGCCTGGGCGCGCGTGTTCAAGGAAGCCGCGGCGCTCGGCGTGCTGCAGGTGCATCTTTCCGGCGGCGAGCCGGCGGCGCGGCGCGATCTCGTCGAGATCACGGCATCGGCCCGCGCGGCCGGGCTCTACACCAATCTGATCACATCGGGCGTCGGCGTCACCACAAAGCTCCTTGGCGCGCTCTCGGACGCCGGGCTCGATCACGTCCAGCTCTCCATCCAGGACGCGGAGGAAAAATCCGCCGACCATATCGCGGGCTACGAGGGCGCCTATGCGCGAAAGAAGGCGCTTGCCGCCGAGGTCGTGGCGCTCAAGCTGCCCCTTACCGTGAACGCCGTCATCCATCGCGCCAATGTGGCTCGCATCGGCGAGCTGGTGGACCTCGCGCTCGCCATGGGCGCGGCGCGGGTCGAGATCGCCCATGTGCAGTATTACGGCTGGGCGCTGAAGAACCGCGCGGCGTTGATGCCGACGCGCGCGCAGGTCGAGCAGGCCGTGAAGACGGTCGATGATCTGCGCGCGCGCCACCACGGCAGGATCGTCATCGACGCGGTCGTGCCGGACTATCACGCCCGCTTTCCCAAGCCCTGCGTCGGCGGCTGGGGCCGGCGCTCGCTCAATGTCACGCCCGCCGGGCGGGTGCTGCCCTGCCACGCGGCGGAAAGCATTGCTGGGCTCGAGTTCTGGTCGGTGCGGGAGCATTCGCTCGTCGACATCTGGACGTCGTCGCCGGCCTTCAATGCCTTCCGCGGGACCGACTTCCTGCCGGAGCCGTGCCGGAGCTGCGAGCGGCGCGAGATCGATTTCGGCGGTTGCCGCTGTCAAGCCTTCGCTCTCACCGGCGATGCGCGCGCGACCGACCCGGTGTGCCAGCTCTCGCCCCATCATGGATTGGTCGAGGAGCTTGCCGCCGTGCAGGAGGATCGCTCCTATTCGTACCGACGAATGTGAGTGGAGTGCCCGCGGCCGATTGCGGCGGTCCGCCGAATGTCGGACACTTGCCGCAAGCGGACGCAAGCGCACGCGACCTGATGTCCGCACCAGGGGAGGATCGCATGATCGCACGTTCTCGGTTGTTCGGCGCCGGCGCCATCGCAGCGCTGCTCGCCGCCTTCGCCATCGGACCTGCCGCGGCCCAGCAGACGCCCACGCCGCCGCCGCCGACCCCGAACATGCCGACCTCGGCCGAAGCCACCAAGCTGCGCGGCATTTCAGCCCCGCCGTTCGCGGCAGCGGCGGACAAGCTTCCGGTCGGCCAGCTCAAGGCGCCGAAAGGCTTCAAGATCGAGGTCTATGTCAGCGGCATCGCCAATGCGCGCTCGCTGCGCCTCAGTGACAAGGGCACGCTGTTCGTGAGCAATCGCCTGCTCGACAAGGTCTATGCGGTGGTCGAGAAGGACGGCAAGCGCGAGGCGAAGGTCATCGCGTCCGGCCTGGACCGGCCGAACGGCCTCGTCTTCCACAACGGCACGCTCTACGTGGCGGAAGGCACCAGGATCTCCAAGCTCGAGAAGATCGAGGACAATCTCGACAACCCGCCGAAGCCCGTCATCATCTACAGCGACTTTCCGAACCATCAGTCGCACGGCTGGAAGTTCATGGGGCTCGGGCCGGACAACAAGCTCTACGTCAATGTCGGCGCGCCCTGTAACATCTGCATGCCGCCCGAAACCAACGCCCAAATCCGCCGCATCAACCTCGACGGCAGCGGCGCCGAGGTGGTGGCCCGCGGTGTGCGCAACTCGGTCGGCTTCGACTGGCATCCGGTGACCAAGGAGCTTTATTTCACCGATAACGGCCGCGACTGGCTGTCGGAAGACCTGCCCCATGACGAACTCAACCGCGTCACCAAGACCGGCCAGCATTTCGGCTATCCGTTTTGCCACCAGGGCAACCTGGCGGATTCGGAATACGGCTGGGGCCGCTCGTGCAGCGAGTTCGTGGCGCCCGTGGCGCTGCTCGGGCCGCACACGGCGGCGCTCGGCATGCGCTTCTACACCGGCAGCTTGTCGGCAGCCGTGGGAATCGGCGGCGGCGGGACCGGCGCGAGCTTCATCGCCGCGTCCGTGTTCGGCCGCCCGATGAGCGGCGAGCCGGCCGGCAACGGGGCGGGGGCTGCGCCGGGCGCAGAGGGTGTTCATCACCGGATTCCTCCAGGACAACAGCTACATCGGCCGGCCGGTCGACATCGCCGTGATGAAGGACGGCTCGCTCCTGATCTCCGACGACTACGCCGGCGCCGTCTATCGCGTGAGCTATGACGGGCGGCTCGCCGCCCGGTGAAGCATTTGGCAATTGCGGAGCACGGGAAAAATATCCGACACTATGCGCAAGGAAGCCCGGTCGGTGCGTCCTAGCGGACGCTCATGACGCCGGGTCAACAGGGAGGACAAGCATCATGACGCTGCACTTCGTTTCCGGGCGAAGCCTGCTGGTCGCAGGAACGCTCGCCACCCTCATGGCCTGGCCGGCGGCGGCCCAGCAACCGCCCGCGCCCGGCGCCGCCCAGCAACCCTCTGCGCCCGGCGCAGCCCCCGCCCCGTTGCCGGCCGGCTCGCCGCTCATCGGGCGGCCGAACACGGACGCGGCGATGAAGCTCGCGCCGGTCCCGCCGCCGCCGATTCCCACGGCTGCCGACAAGCTGCCGGTGGGCGTCGACAACGCGCGCACGCTGCGGCAAGGCGACAAGGGCACGATCTTCGTGAGCAGCCGACTCAAAGACAAGATCCACTACATCGTGGAGAAGGACGGCAAGCGCGAGGTCAAGGTTCTGGTCTCCGGCCTTTACCGTCCCAACGGGATCGTACTGCACAACGGCACGCTCTATATCGCCGAGCTGTCGCAGGTCTCCAAGATCGACAAGATCGAGGACAATCTCGACAAGTCGCCCAAGCCCACCGTCATCTACAGCGACCTGCCGAAGGACGAGGGGCACGGCTGGAAATATCTGACCGTCGGACCGGACAACAAGCTGTATTTCCAGGTCGGCGCGCCGTGCAACATCTGCATGCCGTCCGACAAACACGCGCAAATCCGCCGCATCAATCTCGACGGCAGCGGCATGGAAGTGGTCGCGCGCGGCATCCGCCAGATCCTCGGCATGGACTGGCACCCGGTGTCGAAGCAGCTCTACTTTACCGAGAACAGCCGCGACTGGCTGTCGGAAGACGTGCCGAACGACAAGCTCAATCGGCTCGCCAATCCGGGCAAGGACAATTTCGGCTATCCGTATTGTCACCAGGGCAACCTCACCGACCAAGAGTTTGGTTGGGGCCGCTCGTGTGACGAGTTCACCAAGCCGGTCGCCTTGATGGGACCGCATGCGGCGGTGCTCGGCATGCGCTTCTATACCGGGACCACGTTCCCGGCGAAGTACCGCAACGCGATCTTCATCGCGCGGCACGGCTCGTGGAATCGATCGACCAAGATCGGCGGCGACGTGGCCGTCGTTTACTTGAACGCCGACGGAACTTTCAAATCGATGGAACCATTCCTCACCGGCTTCATTGAGAACAACAACTATGTCGGACGTCCGGTGGACGTGCTGTTCACCAAGGACGGCGCCATGCTGGTCTCCGACGACTACAACGGCGCGGTCTACCGCATCACCTATGGCGGCGCCCGCGCGGCGAGCCACTGAGGCCTGGAACGTGAAAGAGTCCCCGGGGGCGGCTCGCCGCCCCCGGTTGCTTTTCCGGACCATCGATTGGAGAGGAGAGCGGATGCGCGCGTTTTTTGCGGCAGTTGCCTGCCTCGCGGCGCTCCCGGTGGCGGCGGCGACGCTGGAGGAAAAGCTCGCGCCGTGCCTCGCCTGCCATGGCGAAAAGGGCCAGTCGGCCAATTCGGACGTTCCGTCGCTCGGCGCGCAGCCGAAGGACTATCTGCTGGTCCAGATCTACGTCTTCCGCGAGAAGATGCGAAAAGTCGAGCTGATGAACGAGGTGACCAAGGGTCTGACCGACGACGATCTGCGCGCGATGTCGGAAGCGCTCGCCAAGCTGCCGGCGCCGATGCCGTCGACCGAGGGGGCCGATCCGGCGCGCATGGAGCACGCGAAGGCGCTGGTGACGCAACACCATTGCAACTTTTGCCACGCGAACCTGGCGGGCCAGGATCAGATTCCGCGCCTTGCCGCGCAGCGCGAGGATTATCTGTTGAAGGCCTTGCGCGAGTACAAATCCGGCGCGCGCCCCGGCTACGAGCCGGCGATGGCCAACGTGGTGCAGCCGATGAAGGACGAGGATTTCGTCGAGCTGGCGTATTATCTCGCGCGGGTGAAGTAGCTAGCTTCCGCTTTCTCCCGCCTCGACCTCTGCAAGCTTTGTACGCCAATCGGCGCGATGGCGCACAAAGGAGACGGCGGCGTGCAGCAGCAGCGCGGCCGCGACGACGAGCAGGCCGAGCGAGATCGAGCGCTGAAAGAAGATGAGATAATCGCCGTTCGACATGATGAGCGACTGGCGCAGGCTCTGCTCGAACAGCGGCGAGATCACGAGCCCCAGCACGAGCGGGGCGGGATCGAAGTTGAACTTGCGCAACGCGTAGCCGAGCACGCCCATGATCAGCATGATCCACACGTCCACGATCGAGTGGCTCACCTCGTAGACGCCGATCACGCAGAACATGATGATGAGCGGATAGAGATAAGCGTAGGGGATGCGCAGGAGCGTCACGAAAATCCCGACCAGCGGCAGGTTGAGCGCGAGCAGCATCAGGTTGCCGACATACATCGAGGCGACGAAGCCCCAGAACACGTCCGGGTGCTCGGTGACGAGCTGCGGCCCGGCGTTGACGCCATGCACCATCAGGGCGCCGATCAGCACCGCGGTGATCGGACCGGTCGGAATGCCGAGCGCCAGCATCGGCACGAAGGCGCCGGTCGAGGCCGAGTTGTTCGCAGATTCAGGCCCGGCGACGCCCGCGACCGCCCCCTTGCCGAATTCTTCGGGATGCTTGGAGACGCGCTTTTCCAGCGCATAGGAGAGGAAGCTCGAAATGATGTGCGCGGAGCCCGGAATGATGCCGATGACGAAGCCGAGCACGCTGCCGCGCGCGATCGGCATCGCCGCAGCGCGCCATTCCTCACGGTTCGGCAAGAGCTCGCGCAGCTTCGGCGTGATCACGTCGCCCACCACCTTGTGGCTCGGCGTCGCCAAAATCTCGCCCAGCCCGAACAGGCCGACCGCGACCGGCACGATGCCGATTCCGTCGCCAAGCTCGGCCAGGTCGAAGCTGTAACGGAAATGGCCGGTCATGTTGTCGATGCCGATCATGCCGAGGAGCAGGCCGAGGCAAGCCATCAGCAGCGTGCGCACCAGCGCGGTCGACGACATGTAGGCGAGGAAGATCAGGCCCAGCACCAGGAGCGCGGTGTATTCCGGCGGCCCGAAGCGCAGCGCCAGCGTCGCGAGCGGCGGCGCGATGAGCGTCAGCACGATGATGCCGAACGTGCCGGCGATCCACGATCCGACCGCCGCGATGCACAGCGCCGCGCCGGCGCGGCCCTTCTTCGCCATGGCGTGGCCGTCGATGCAGGTCATCACCGAAGAGGCCTCGCCCGGGATGCGCATCAGGATCGACGTGGTCGAGCCGCCGTATTGCGAGCCGTAATAGATGCCGGCAAGCATGATGACGGCTTGCGTCGCGTTGAGCCCGAACGTCACCGGCAACAGGATGCTGATGCCCGATAGCGGGCCGATCCCGGGCAACACGCCGACGAGCGTGCCCACCAGGCAGCCCAAAAAGGCGTACCAGAGATTGGCGGGCTGCAACGCGACCGAGAATCCGTGCAGCAGGCTGAGCAGGGTGCTTTCCACGCGTTCGGTCCTAAAACCCCAACGGTCCGGTCGGCAGCGGCGTCTTGAGCATCCAGACGAACATTCCGTAGGTGAACGCCACCATGGCGACGCTGTAGACGACCGCGCGCAGCGGGTTGCGCCGCTCGATGATCAGCAGCAGGGCGAGCATCATCAGCACCATCGTCAGGAGGAAGCCGAGCCGCGTGTAGAGCGCGATCGCCGCCGCCGCGATGGCGAGCACCATGAGGGCATGCCTGCCCTCCGCCCAGTCGAGCCGCGCGAGCGGCTCGCTCTCGTTCGCGCGAAAGAACAGGGCGGCGCCGAGGATGATCATGAGCGCGGCGACGAGCTTGGGCAGGAAACCGGAGCCCGGCATGGAGAGCTGCCCGGTCGGCAGGTCGCCGCTGAGCGCGAACACAAGCAGGCCGACCGCGACGAAGGCGGCGCTCGCCACGTGGTCGGCCCGGATGATCATGCGAGCCACGATGGTCCGAAGCCGGCCTATCCCTGCACGCGGCCGATCAGGTTGACCGCGGCCTCGATGCGCTTGGCGTCCGCGTCCCAGAATTTGGCGAAGTCCGGCCCGTCGAGATAATCGAGCTCCTGGCCCAGATTGGTGATTGCGGTCTTGAACGGGTCGCTGAAGGCGGCCTTCTTGAGCGACTCGCGCAGATAGGTGACGACGTTGTCCGGCGTGCCCTTCGGCGCGAACATGCCGACCCACAGATAGTATTCGACGTCGAAGCCCAGCTCTTTCATGGTCGGCACGTCGGGCAGCGATTTCGAGCGCTTGGCCCCGAACATGGCGAGCGGGCGCGCCTTGCCGGCCTTGATCTGTGCGATGCACGCCGTCACCGACGACACCAGCACCTGCGAATTGTTGCCGAGGAACGCGGTCAGCGCCGGGCCGCCGCCGTTGGTCGGCAGATGGCGCAGCTTGAGGTCGCCCGCCGCCTTCATGAACAAGGCCGTGGGAATGTGGAGCGCGCCATAGAGGCCGGAGGAGCTGAAGATGATCTGGTCGGGCCGCTTCTTCGCGTCGTCGATGAATTCCTGCAGCGTCTTGTAGGGCTGCTGGTCGTTGACGATCAGCACGCAGGGATCGGCGACGAAGCGCGCCAGCGGGATGAAATCGGCGCGGGTGAACTTGGGCTGGCGGCCAAAGAGCTTGTCGACCTCGGAGTGGGCGGAGATCGAGGTGATGTGGGACAGCAGCGTGTAGCCGTCGGGCTTGGCGCTCGCCGCAACCTGGGTGCCGACCGCGCCGGCGGCGCCGGCCTTGGTCTCGAGCACGACCGGCTGCTTGAAGATCGGCTCGAGCACGGCAGCGAGCGGCCGCGTGATGATCTCGCTCGCGCCGCCCGGCGGGAACGGATTGATGATGGTGACGGCGTGGTTCGGATAGGCGCCCTGCGCGAGCGCCGGACGGAGCAGCGCGGCGGCAGCCGAGCCGATCACGAAGCTGCGTCGATCCATGCGTTCCTCCTCAATGTGTCCGGGCGTTGGCTCGCCGGTATGCGGGCCGGAAGACTAGCGAGGCCGGGGATGGCGGGCAACCGCGAGACCCCTGCGGCAATTACGCCTCCTCGATGATCGCGACGGCGCGCGTCCAGCCGGCGGAGCCGCCGCGCACCTTCACCGGAAAGCAGCTCACCGTGAAGCCGGTCGCGGGAAGCGCCTCCAGATTGTGCAGCTTCTCGATATGGCAATAGCCGATCTCGCGCCCGGCGCGGTGGCCTTCCCAGATGATGCTCGGGTCACGCGTCGCGGCGTAGCGCTTCATCGTGTGCGCGAACGGCGCGTCCCAGCTCCAGCCGTCGGTGCCGGTAACGCGCACGCCGCGTTC
>WNFA01001756.1_pt1 | contig 17705 bp, 13 predicted proteins | sample 5400481 | NCBI WGS metagenome assembly WNFA01 (sample SAMN13153340, study PRJNA577476) | soil metagenome | isolation source: 120 cm saprolite under Douglas fir tree site 2 hole 1 replicate 2 | place: USA:California | collected 2015-04-18
GTTTTTCCTGTCAGGATTCGCTCCGCCCTCGCTCCCCTGCAAAATTCCTGGTGGAGCTGGCGGAGGGAATTGAACCCCCGACCCTCTGATTACAAATCAGATGCTCTACCAGCTGAGCTACGCCAGCGCCGCTCAAACCGGCTAAGAATAGCAGAAGAGGTATAAGAATTGCAAGGGGTGCTTCAAATATCTAGCACGTGGATGGCCGCTCTGTGGAAAAAACGCGCCCACCCGTGACCACCTGGACACCAGTTATCTTCTTTTTCCTCTGTAAGTTAGCACCGGGTGCCCGCGACCGTTTCAGACTGAATTCAACAGCACGGCCCGGCTCCCCCCAAATCGTATTTTCCGTCTCGGATTTTGATGCCCCATTACCCCATCCAGTGTGACAATCGCAATTGCACCATCACTGAAGTTCAGGGCCCGGAGGCCATGAAGAATCGAACAAAGATCGGGCTGGCAGCGATTACCGTCGTCTTGAGTGCGGCAACATTTTTCGGTTATCGCAAATGGGGCAAACAGAACTTCTCTTCGCGCGACGAAGCTCTGGTGCTCATGCCTGCCGATGCCGGCGCGGTTCTTTTCGCGGATTTCGGTGAACTCCGCCAAGCGCCATTCACCTCTCAACTCTACGCCTGGGCGCCAAAACCGCAAACCGATGCGGACTACGCCCAATTCGTAAAAGAAACCGGATTCGATTACGAGCGCGACCTCGACCGCATTGCCATTGCCGTCGAGAAGCGCGGGCAAGACTCCATTCTATTTGCCATTCTTGATGGAAAATTCGATCGGCAAAAAATTTCCGCCTACGTCTTGAAAGACGGCTCTGCGGTAAAAGCCGGCGGCCATGAGATTTTTTCCACCACAATCAGCGGAACCTCAAGGAAAATTTCTTTTGCCTTCCTGACGAATCAACGCATCGCGCTTGCCAACGACTCGAATCTCGCCGTCTTCCTCGACGCGAAAAAACGGTCCGAAGACGCTTCCGAATGGCGCGTGAGATTCGAACGTCTGGCTGGCTCTCCCTTATTTGCCGTCATCCGTCAAGATGCCGCACTCGGTGCCGCACTCACCGCACAGGCTCCCGGCGGCCTCCGATCTCCGCAACTCTCCGCGCTGCTCGATCAATTGCAATGGATCACCCTCGCCGGAAAGCCGGAAAGCGACCGCCTTCGGGTGGTCGCAGAAGGAGAATGTACGGCAGACGCGACGGCGCGCCAGCTCGTCGACGTGATGAATGGCGTCGCCATTTTGGCAGAGGGTGGGCTAAACGACCCCAAGACCAGGCAACAGTTGGATCCCGCTATGCGCGAGGCCTACATGGAACTAGTGAAAAGCGCGGATGTCTCCAAAATCGACCGCGGCGATACCAAGTCCGTCCGGCTCGTATTCGAAATCACACCCGGCTTTCTGAATGCCGCACGCAAATCTCCGCCGGCCACTCCGGACTCCACCCCGAACAATCCGCGCCCAGGAAAAACTCCTGTACATCGAAAAGGCCGCACTTGAGAAAATGCGGGTTATGGATTCGAGCGGGATTCTCACACAATAGAGTGCCGCGCCCCAAAAAAGAATCGGCGGGCTAAAGCCCGCCGCGATGCGACGCAAAGGATTTCAATCAAGAATTTAGTCGCCTGCAGGAGTGGACTTCATGTAGCGCCACGGATTGATCGGCGCGTTGTTCATTCGAACTTCGTAGTGTACGTGCGGCCCCGTCGAGCGCCCGCTGATGCCCGTATAGCCCACCACTTCGCCGCGCTTGACGCGTGCGCCGGTAACCGCCGAGAACGCGGAAAGGTGCGCGTACCAGGTAGTGATTCCGAAACCATGATCCACGACCACCAGCCGGCCGTAGCCTGCATGGTTTTCCGCGATGGTGATGATTCCATCCGCTGTCGCGTGAACCGGCGCGCCATAGTCAGAAGCCACATCCACTCCCGTGTGGAATGCGCCTTCCCCGCTGAACGGATCCAACCGCTCACCGAAGCTATCGGTAATGTGCCCCATGACCGGCCAGATCGACGGCGTGTAAGTGGAGTTGGCAAAGCTCATCGGCGAGAGCAAATGAAGTCCGCTGCTGGAAATAGCGATTACTGCGGCATTGCGCTTCAAGAAAGTGTACTGCTCAATGGAGCGGTCAAATGCGTCCTGGGCATCCACCGGATTGTCGCTCTGGTCGAAAGCCGCCGGATGGTAACGCAGCACACCGTACGTCATCGCCACTTCCGTCGCCAGGGACTGTAGAGAATCGAGGCGCTGGTTGGTGTCGTTGACGGTGGCCTGCAATTGCCTGTACTGCTGCTTGGAGGTTTCCAATTCATGCCGCACCGCATTGTAGTTGCCGACTTTCCAGAGCATCCGCGAATAGGAGCCCACCGCGGCCGTCACCGTAATACTGCCGATGAGCGCCAATATCGCGATACCATGCAACACATAAGCCGGCACGATAAGCTTTTTAAGCTTACCCGGCGACGACGCGATATAGAACGTATAGCTCTTGCCCCTCATGGCTTCCGGGCCCCCTCAGGCCTTCCAATTTGACGTTTGCGGGCGTATTACCTGGTGCCCGCTGGAACTTGAACTTGAACTTGAACAAAATCTGAACCGTGAGCCTTGGTTCGCGACCTTCGACATACTAAATTCTGTAGAGTTGGACGTCAACCCTGTTTTTAGTACTTTTTAGGTCAGGCGGTGCAATCCTGTTCCCCTGTCCGACAGTACAGGGTGGCAAAATGAGTGGGCAGGTTCGCCGGCCGATGCGTTGCAAATGACCGAGATAACATCGCCAACTGTACTGTGTTGCCCGCAAGCGGATTGGAGTCTTTTCATATTCCCATGCCATGGAAGCAGCAGAATGAAGATTCCATCCTCCGAAGGATAGCGGACAGCTCCCGGTCCTTTTGGGCCCCAAGAGCTCGCCAAGCCCTCGTTCTGGGCATTGGGGACGACGCAGCTCTCTTCCGGCCAAGACAGGGCTACGAAACGATTCTCACATGCGACTGGTTCCTCGAAGGGACGCACTTCTTGCGGGAGAAGCATCCTCCGGATTCGGTTGGCTGGAAGTGCCTCGCGCGAGCGCTGAGTGATGTAGCGGCAATGGGGGGCACTCCCCGCTGCTTCCTGCTTAGTCTGGCCCTGCCGGAAACGCATACCGGCAGCTGGCTCGATCTCTTCCTCGGAGGTTTGCGCCGCGCCTCTCGCAAGTTCCAATGCGCGCTTGCAGGCGGAGACACAACTCGTCGAAGCAAAATCCTTATCAACGTGACGGTCGTTGGCGAAGTGCGCGCCGGGCGCGCGGTCCGGCGATCGGGAGCACGGCCAGACGACATCCTTTATGTCAGTGGGCGGCTGGGGGAAGCAGAATTAGGGCTGCGGCTCGTGCGGCGAAGCAAAGGAGCAGCTAGCAAGAAGTTCTCGCTAGCAAGAAAACATCTATATCCCGAGCCACGTCTCGCGCTAGCCCAGTGGTTGCTTGAGAAGGATTTGGCCACCGCGATGATGGATCTTTCCGATGGACTCTCTAGCGATCTTCCACGACTGTGCGCCGCTAGCTCCGTCGGTGCAAGGCTGGAAAAGGCAAAAATTCCCCAGGCGCGGGTCCCGCTAGTTGCCCGAAAGCGAGGAGAGAATCTCCTGCCATTCGCCTTACACGGGGGCGATGACTACGAACTGCTGTTCTCCGTGCCTCCGCGCAAGGCGAGACTCCTGCCCAAGACGTTTCAAGGCGTGGCTCTCACAGCGATTGGGAGAATCACCAGGAATCAAGAGCTAATAGTGTTGGATGAAAATCACCACGCATCTCAACTCGTGCCCCTCGGCTGGGACTCCTTCCGTAAGAAACCGTAGACACGGGCAAGCTCCAATCCTGCCGTGAATCCTCACTGCCGTCGTCCAGAAGCCGTTGCCTCGCAACGCGAACTCGGGTGCATCCGGCTCGCCTTCAATTGCGGTTCAAGAGATGGGAGAAACGCCGGTCGGATTTGCTGCCCCGGTTTTAGTCGGTGGCGGAGCCGCCGGCGGTTTTTCTTTGGGCGCGGCGGGCTCGTCTTCGGTCGGAGCGGTATCCGGCGTGTCCACGTTGATGTGATGCTCGCCGGCTTGCTGCTCAAGGGAAACGACGTTCGGGAAATCCATGGCGGGCGTTCCGGCCGTCGCCCCCTGCATGAATTGCAGCCAGATCGGAAGTGCGGCGCGTGCGCCGGTTTCTTTTTTTCCGAGTGAAATCTGCTTATCGTCAAAGCCCACCCATACGCCGGCGGTGAGCTGTGGTGTATAGCCCACAAACCAGGCATCAGTGTAATCCTGCGTAGTTCCCGTCTTCCCTGCTGCCGGCCGTCCCAATGCTTTGGCTTGGATGCCGGTGCCGAATTGGATGACTTCTTCGAGCATGGCCGTCATCGTGCGCGCCACATCCGGAGAGAGAACGTCGTGCACTTCAGGATGCGCCTCCTCGAGCAACGCGCCGTCGTAACTGGTCACACGGCGAATCATGTGCGGGTCAATGCGGATGCCGTCGTTGGGAAAAACGGTAAACGCGGAAACATGCTCGATGAGCCTCATATCCGCGGCCCCGAGCGCGAGCGGCAGATACGGCGGAAGGGACGACGTGATGCCGAAACGCTTGGCCACATCCACAACGGAGTTGATGCCGATTTTTTCCGCGAGTTTTACGGCGGGAACGTTGCGCGAGCCCGCCAGAGCGCGCCGAAGCGTGATGGTTCCTTCAAATTTTTCATCGTAATTGCGCGGAGAGTAGGGCTGGCCGCCGCTGATGGTCGTAAAGGGAGTGTCAACGATCGTATCGAACGGCGTAGCGCCTTTTTCGAGCGCATCCGCATACACGTAAACCTTGAAAGAACTGCCGACCTGGCGGTAGGCCTGCGTGGCGCGGTTGAATTTGGAGTCCTCAAAGCTGTAACCGCCAATCATGGCTTTGATTTCGCCTGTCGAATTGTCGATGGCGAGCATCGCGCCCTGCGGTCCGGGCTGCTGTTCCAGTTGAATCCGCACGGTGTTGTCGCGCACTTCTTGAATCGAAACTTGGGCAAGATCGCCCACTTTGAGGAGATCGCCCGGTTTCTTCCGCCCGGTCCACGCGAAATCGTTGGGAGAAAGTATTCCGCGGTAGGAACCGATCTTAACAACCGCGTCTTTGTCGCTCACCGTGAGCACAAGTCCGGTAACGTAACTTCCCTTCTCGATGGAATGGCGCCAGTCTTCATCTTCGTAGCTATCGAGCTTGCCGAGATTGTCGCGCAGCACGTTCGGTAGATTCCCCTTCCACCCGTGCCGCCGTTCGTAACTATGCAGACCGTCGCGCAGTGATTGGTTGGCGATGCGCTGCATCTTCATGTTCAGCGTGGTGTAGACGCGCAGCCCGCGCTCGTGCACGGCTTCCGTGCCGTACGTGGATTCCAGATACTTACGAATCTCTTCGAAGAAGTAAGGCGCAAGGTCGTTGCGCGGATACTGAATGTGCAGGCCCAGCGGCGATTTCCTGGAATTGGTTTCTTCCGTGGGCGTGATCTTTCCTTCCTCCTCCATGCGATGAAGCACCAGGTTGCGGCGGTTGAGCGCGAGTTCCGGATTCGTGAGCGGCGAAAACTTCGGCCCGTTGACCATGCCGGCGAGCAGCGCAGCTTCCTGAAGTTTCAGGTCCGTCACTGGCTTGCCGAAATAAAATTGCGCGGCGGCGGCGAAACCGTAATTGCCATGCGCCAGGTACACCTGGTTAGCGTACATCGTGAAGATTTGCGGCTTCGTGTAGCGCCGCTCGATTTGTAGCGCCAGCAGAGTTTCCTGCATCTTGCGGCGGAAGCTGCGGTCGCTGCGATCTAGGAACAAATTTCCGGCCAGCTGCATGGTGATAGTGCTGGCCCCCCCTGTGATGCGCCGCTTGATCACATTTCGAACCGCGGCGCTGAACATGCGCGGGAAATCGATTCCCCAGTGCTCTTCGAAGTGCTGGTCCTCGATTGCCGTTACCGCGCTGTACAGGATTTTGGGACACTGCTCGTAAGTCATCAGGATGCGGCGCTGCAGCGCGAAGCTGCCGGCCAACTGCCCGTCATCGGCGTAAACTTCGGTGACCACGTCAGGACGGTAGGTTTCCAACGCCCGAATTTCCGGCAAGTCACTGGCGTAAACAAAAAGCAATCCGCAGCCCGCGCCCAGCGCAATCGAGCACAGCAGCAGAAATGCCAGCGCGACGCGGTCAATCAGTTTCCAGCCGCGCAAGCGCAGCGTAATGGGTGGCAGACTCAGCATCGAAAGAATACTTTATCGCAGAAGTCGAATACTCGACTTGGAAGTGTCAGGACAGTGTTTCGTAATATTTTTCTCCGGCGCAGGCGCGGCAGAGGGTACGCCCCCCCACTACCACTTCGCGTTTGAAATTGATGCCTTCGCCGCATTGCGCGCAGACGACGCGGGGGCCTTTAAAGCCGGGAAGATCTTCGGGCCGGACTTCGACTTTGACCCATTGCTTGTCGAAAAGAATTTCGTCGGAAAGTTGCGCGTAGGCTTTTTGCTGGCCGGCATCCTTGCCAACTTCGGGAAACATTTCGCGGGCAGCTTGCTTGGAAGATTCCTTTGCGGCGATGCGCACGGCACGGCCGGTCTGAAGGTCGACGAAGGTAGCGGCGACTTTGCCCCAGTCGCGAAATTTCAAGGCGCGCTTGCCGAGTCGGCAGTTAGCGACGAGTGCGACGGCGTCGGTGACGCAGCGGTCGATTTCGACGTAAGTCACGATGCGTTTGCGCTCGGCCACGGGGTCGTCAATGCCGAGTTCGCGCAGTCCCAGCATCGCGAGGCGCACGCCGAGAACTTGTCCGGCGCAGAGGTGGCCGTGAGCGACCGCGGCCAGGTCGAGATATTCAGCGAGCGTTTTCATCGGAGCACGCGCAGCTCAAGCTTTCTCCGGGGCGGTCCAGGCGTGAGGCTTGCGCGCTTCGAGGAAAGCAAAGATGGTCATGAGGAGAGCTAGCGCAACGAGCGCGCCGTCGCGGAAAACCGTTTTGATCGTGAGTGGTTCAGGCGTGGCAAAGCAGCCACAATTGATCTGCATCCCCAGCGCATAAGAACGCACGACGGCGGCGAAGAATCCCAGCATGATCAAAGTGACGAGAGTGGCCCAGATCCGAAATCGCCAACCGATGAGCAGCAGAAGCCCGAGGCCTATTTCCGCGAAAGGCAGCGTATTCGCAACAAACTTGACGCCCCACGAGGGAACAATCCGGTAGGAATCGACTTGCAACGCAAAGAACGAGAGAGCAACTCCCATAGGCGGGCGCGGATGCATCCCCATCGTCAGCTTGGCGTAGCCGGCATAGATGAAGATGCCGGCGAGGACGAGGCGGCCAATCCAAACAATTGCGCGGCGGGCGTTCAGGGGGCTCGATTGCATCATGATGTCTGGTTTCCTGGCCAAGCTCCGCTATTTCTGACTGAGCAGCTGATCAAGAAAAGTCTTGAGAATGTCGTAGGTCATGACGCCCGAGTAGGGATAAGTCTGCCCTTTGCAATGAAAGATGGTGGTAGGCGTCTGGTTGACGCTGTACGTCTGGCCGAGCGCATAATCCTTGTCAATCATTGGCTCGAGGGTGCCGCCCTTGACGAGCGCGCGAATCTTAGTCATTTCTGCGGCGGGGATCACCGCGGCAACGGTTCCGTCTACGTCACCGTTCTGTTCCCACTTTTCCTGATTCTGGAAGAGCGCTTGTTCGACAGGCTCACCCTTGCCAAGTTGGGCGGCGGCACGCGCGTAGCGCGCGGCTACCCTCGAGTAGGCGTGCATCGGCAGCGGGAAATCACGGTGGATCAGGTAGACCTTGCCGCTCGTTACATAGTCGTCCATCAGCCGCCGATTGGTAGTGGTGAAAAGAGTCTTGCAGGCCGGGCACTGAAAATCGCTGAAGACCTCCACGGCCACGGGAGCGTTCTTCGAGCCAAAGGCTTTGTGCGGATCAATATCGGGGAGACTAGTCGCAACTTGCGGCGCGGGGCGACGCGAGGCAGCTTTGGCCTCGACCACAGGCGCGGGAATAATTGGGGGATCAGACTCAGCCCGTGAGGTAACCGTCTCTGCCGGAGTCTGCGCCAACGGTTGCACCGATGGTGCGGCGGGCTCAGGAGTCTTGTGCAAGGAAGGTAGGAGCAAGGCACACGCGCCAAGTAAGCCCACGCTTAAAATTCCTGCCAAAATGCGCCGACGGTTCACGCGATCCTCCGAAATGGTTGAGCGATTTGCCCTGCGGGTGACAAAACAGGATTCTACCGCGAAACAGCAGGAATGAAAGAGTTGTCGCAACCCACAATGCACAGCTGCATCAAAAAGGTTATCCCCAAACCGAGTCTCTGAAAGATTGGTTGCTGAAGGAACGGGAAGCGTTGTCCGTTTGGCTTCGCGGTCAGCGGCTACGGTACCTGCCCACATTTTTTGGAACTGCGCAATCTAAAGGAGTTTCGGGAGAATTTTCTGTAACTACAGATTCTAAAGGCGTTATAAGTCCTTTAGAATTAGGAGGTCCGGGATAGCCCTGCGACTGTTGAAGATAAAGGGGCTGCAGCGAAAATCGAGCGACCCTAAGTTCTTTAGAATGTGCAGATCCAGGGGCATCTGGGAACTGCAGATTATAAACGGGTTGCGAAGCAGAGCTTCCGCAACTACACATTATAAAGGAGTTAGGTAAGGATAGCGAGGGCAAGTGAAACGAGAGAGACGGGCACGAGAGAATCTCCTTCACTGGGCCGCCTCCCAGTTATTAAGGCGTATTCTAATTGAAAAAGTATCAAAGGTCAATGAAAAGCTTCGGAAGTCAGGAGAGAGGGCGGAGACTCGTCTTGCAAGCTGCTGAATATGAACAAATTAAAATTGTTACCAGAGAACTTGACAAGCATACACTCAACATGTATACTGCGCTTCGAGCTGGGCTTGGAACGCGAGAACTGAGCTGGATTCGCCTTGATTTGAGGAGTTACGGGTGAATGGAAATAGCAAAAGGTATCAGGAGGAATGGCAGCAATGAGCAAGATTATTGGAATTGACCTGGGAACGACGAACTCCGTAGTGGCGGTAATGCAGGGCGGCGAGCCAGTGGTGATCCCCAATCAGGAGGGTGGCCGCACGACTCCATCAGTCGTGGCCATCACGAAGACAGACGAGCGTCTGGTGGGCCAAGTGGCGAAGCGGCAAGCAGTGACCAACCCCGAGAACACGGTGTATTCGATCAAGCGGTTCATGGGCCGTCGCTACGACGAAGTGACGGAAGAGATGAAGCGCATTCCCTATAAGGTGGTAAAAGGCGACCACGACGACGCGCGCGTGGAGATTGCGGGCAAAGTTTACAGCCCTCCCCAAATTTCCGCGATGATTCTGGGCAAATTGAAAGCGGCCGCGGAGGATTTTCTGGGCGAGAAGGTGACCAAGGCCGTGATCACCGTTCCGGCTTACTTCAATGACGCGCAGCGGCAAGCCACGAAGCAGGCGGGCGAAATCGCCGGGCTGGAAGTCGTGCGCATCATCAATGAGCCAACGGCGGCGGCGTTGGCGTATGGCCTGGAAAAAAAGAGCGATGAAACGATCGCCGTGTATGACTTGGGCGGCGGCACGTTCGACATCTCCGTCCTGGAGGTCGGTGCAGGCGTGGTGGAAGTAAAGTCCACCAACGGCGACACGCACCTGGGCGGCGATGACGTGGACCAGAGAATCGTCGACTGGTTGATTGACGCGTTCAAGAAGCAGCACAACATTGATCTGAGCAAGGACAAGATGGCTCTGCAGCGGCTGAAGGACGCGGCCGAAAAGGCCAAAATCGAGCTTTCGCAAATGATGGAGACGGAGATCAACCTTCCGTTCATCACCGCAGGCGCGAGTGGCCCGATCCACATGGAAGAAAAACTGACGCGTACGCGGCTGGAGCAGATGATCAGTGATCTGCTGGATCGTTCCATGAAGCCGGTGAAGCAGGCGCTGGAAGACGCGAAGATGTCGCCCAGCGACATCCAGGAAGTGGTTCTGGTGGGCGGCTCGACGCGTATCCCGAAGGTGCAATCGCTGGTGCGCAACTTCTTCGGCGGGAAAGAACCGCACAAAGGCGTGAATCCCGACGAAGTGGTCGCGGTGGGCGCGGCGATTCAGGGCGCGGTGCTGGCGGGCGAAGTCAAGGACATCCTGCTGCTGGACGTGACGCCGCTTTCGCTGGGTGTGGAGACGCTCGGCGGCGTGATGAACGTACAGATCTCGCGCAATACGACGATTCCGACACGCAAGGTAGAAACGTATTCGACGGCTTCGGACAACCAACCGGGCGTGGAGATTCACGTGTTGCAAGGCGAGCGCAAGTTCGCCAACGACAACCGCTCGCTTGGAAAATTCAAGCTGGACGGGATTCCGCCGGCTCCGCGCGGGACACCGCAGATCGAAGTCACGTTTGACATCGACGCGAACGGCATCCTGAACGTGAGCGCGAAAGACAAAGCCACGAACAAGGAGCAGAAGATCACCATCACCGCTTCGACCGGCTTGACGAAGGAAGAGGCGGAGAAGATGCGGGTCGAGGCCGAATCGCATTCGGAAGACGACCGTCGCCGGATGGAAGAGGTCGAAGCACGCAACAGCCTGGACGGCATCGTGTATCAGGCCGAAAAGATGCTGCGCGAGAACCGCGAAAAGATCGCCGAAGCGGACGTGAAGAAGGCCGAAGAAGCCATCGAAGACGCGAAGAAGGCCGTCAATGAAGGCGGCGTTCCGCGGCTGCGGGCGGCGAAAGAAAACGTCGAGCGTTCTCTCCATAAGATCGCTGAAGAGCTGTACAAGACGACGCAAGCAGCGGGCGCCGCCGGCGGGCAGGCCGGTGCGGCGGCGGGCGCTGGAGCAGGCGGGAGTTCTTCCGCCGGTTCGAGCACCACGCAGGAGAAGAAGCCAGGCGACGTGATTGACGCCGAGTACGTGGACGTGGATGAGAGCAAGCGTCCGAACTAAGTTGAAGTAGTGGTGGAGGGGCGCAGCCGCTGCGGCGGGCGCCCCTCCAAGAATTCCCTCAGGGCGAGATGCCAACTACAGCGAAACAGGATTATTACGAACTCTTGGGAGTGCCGCGGAAAGCGGGCGCCAAGGATATCCGTGCGGCATTTCGCAAGCTGGCGCGGAAATATCACCCGGATTTGAACCCGGGCGACAAGTCCGCGGAAGAAAAATTCAAGCAACTGCAGGAGGCCTACGACGTCCTCTCCGATTCCAAGAAACGGCAGATGTACGACCAGTACGGCTTCTACAGCGACAACCTTCCTCCGGGCGGGCCTGCTGGACCGGGCGGCCAGGGCGGGGAGCAGGACGTCAACTTTGATTTTGACGGCTTTGATTTTGGCGGCGGCTCCGGCGCGGCAGGCGGCGGAGCGAGCTTCCGCGATCTCTTCAGCCAATTCTTCAGCGGCGGGCGCGGTGGCACCGCAAGGGAGCCGCAGCACGAAGCGGGCGGGGACCTGGAATACCAGATCGAGATTGATTTCTGGGATGCAGTACGCGGCGCCGTGAAGAAGCTTGCGATCACCCGGCTGGACACTTGCGAGACCTGCCACGGCACCGGCGCGGTCGGCACCCCACAAACCTGCACTGTGTGCGGCGGAACGGGCACGATCCGGCAGTCCGCAGGCAAGATGAAATTCAACGTGCCATGCACGCGCTGCGGCGGCACAGGCAAGCTGCGGACAGTGTGCAAGACCTGTGGGGGCGAGGGGCGTGTTCGGCGGAATGAAACGATTGACGTGCGCATTCCGCCAGGCGTCTCGAATGGCGGGCGGGTGCGCGTTCCTGGCAAGGGCAACTCCGGGACGATGGGCGCGCCGGCGGGCGATTTGTATTTGCGCGTGGTCGTAAAGCCACATGAATTCTTCGAACGGCGCGGCGACGACTTGTACACCAAGATTCCCGTCACGGTAAGCGAAGCGACGCTGGGCGCGAAGATTGAAGTGCCGACGATAGACGGGCGGTCGTTGGTGCGGATTCCGCCGGGGACGAACAGCGGAAAGACGCTGCGGCTGAAGGAAAAGGGCGTGCCGAGCGCAAGGAATGGCACGCGAGGCGATCAGTACGTGGAGATTCAAGTAGTCGTGCCGCCGCCGACCGACGAACGCGTTCGAAATTTGATGAAGGAATTGGAGAGCGTCGCGCCGGGCGATCCGCGCAAGGATTTGTTCAGCAAGGCCGGAGTGTAGGGAATCGACGATGCCGCCACGAGTGAAAAAACGGGCCAAGGCCGGCTACATGATCAGCGCAGTGGCGGAGCTGTACAAGCTGCATCCGCAAACGCTGCGGCTGTACGAGCGCGTGGGACTGCTGAAGCCGTCCCGTTCGCAGGGAAACACGCGGCTCTATACGGATTCAGATTTGGAGCGGCTGGACGTCATCCTGACACTGGCGCGGGATATGGGCGTGAACCTGGCGGGCATTGAAATTATTCTGAACATGCGCGAGAAGATGATCGAGATGGAGCGCCAGATGGGGGAGTTCGCGCAAGTGGTACAGCAGGAATTGTCGCGGGTAGCGGCGTCGCATATGCAGGAGAAAATGCCGCGGCATGCAATCGTGCCGGCGACTCCGGGGCAGGTGCGATAACGGTCGTGATCAGTTTCACAGAAGAGAGCTCTTAGTTCCTTCCACAGTTTTCCCAAGGCGGACTGCTTGCCGTGTACGGTTGGCGCTCGTATGCTGTGAGCGTCCGAGGATACAAGCACCGGCCTGAAGACCGGCCACTTCAAGGAAGAAGAAGGCCGGGCTGAAGCCCGGCGCCTACACGGTCGAACTCTTATGGCGCTGGAAAACTGCACGCTTTGCAGGGGAACGGGATGGAAGCTGGTGCCACGCGGGGACGGAGCCGCGGGCCACGTGGCGGTAGCGTGCGATTGCGGGATGGAGGCGCGTGCATCGCTGGTGATGGAACGTGCGCGCATTCCGAAGCGTTACGAGCATTGCGATTTTGAGAGCTACGTGACCGACCTGACCGATGGAAAGACCTGGATGCCGCAGCACGCGCATTCGCTGAAGCAGGCAAAACTGTTCACGCAAGGGTTTGTGCGCGAATATCCCGGTTCGTCAGAAAAGGGATTGCTGTTCATGGGGCCTTCGGGCGCAGGGAAAACTCATCTTGCAGTTGCGGCATTGAAGGAATTGATTCACCGCGGGCACGCGGGATTGTTTTGTGATTACCGCGAGCTGCTGAAAGAAATTCAGGCGAGTTACAACCCCGCGAGCGAATCCACGGAGATGAAAATTCTCGAGCCGATTCGAACGGTGGAGATTCTGGTGCTCGATGATCTCGGGGCTAGCAAACCGTCGGACTGGGTGCGCGATATCGTTGGGATTGTCTTGAACGCCCGCTACAACGAGAACCGCACGACCATCATCACGACAAATTATCTCGATAATCCAGCCACGGAAGGCGAGGCCACGCGCCTTCCGAACGGCAAACTGATTGCGCCGACACGCGAGGATGCGCTGGAGCAACGCATTGGAACGCGCATGCGCTCGAGACTATATGAGATGTGCCGCACGGTGGAAGTTTGCGCGCCGGATTTTCGCCGCGAAAAGACGCACGCTGGGCGCGCCTAGGGCGGTCTAAGCAGTTCGTTGACACGGGGTTGAGGCGGCGAGTATCCTTTTGGGGTTGCAGCGTTTTCGAGGACCGTAGCATCTTTGTCCCTAAGCGGCCGTCGGCAAGCTGAATGCATGATCTGCCCGCGAAGCGGTCATTTTGTGAAATAAGCTGAAGACGGTTGACTTCCTTGCAATAACCCCGATTGGGAAGCAGCAAGGAACATTTTCGACTGAACACGGGAGCCGCAGAGCGGCTACCCAAAGCGAAGTAATCTTCCGGAGGCCAACAACCATGTTTTCCGACCACGATAACCAGACCAACGCGGCCGCTGCCGCGCCTGCACCTGAAGCTGAAACCGCTCCGAACAGCGCGCTTCCTGAAACAAATTCAACGGTAGAAAGTACGGCTGAACAGGTTGCTCCTGCCGCTGCGACCGAACCGGCCGCGACGGGTACGCCAGAGCAGACGGCCACGCCTGCCGATGCTTCAACCGCTCACGAAGCGGCCGAAGCGAACCGGGAGACGCACGCCACGGATGCCGAATCGACTTCGGCCGATGAAGAAGCGGCCGGCTCGGAAGAGATGAGCAAGCTGCTGCAGGAATACGACGAAAAGCAGGAAGCGGCTGCGTCGCACGAAGTGATCGAGGTCAAGGTTGTCGCGTACACGGAACATGGCGTAGTGGTGGACCTGGGCGGAAAAACGGAAGGCCTGATTCCCGCGGCGGAATTCACGGACACGGAGATTCCGCGGCCCGAGCCAAACAGCACCATCGAAGTGCAGCGCACTGGCGAGCACAAGGACGGCTTCACGATCCTGTCTTATCTGAAAGTGCTGCGCCGCCGCACCTGGGAGAAGATCGAAGCGGCGTTCAAAGCCAAAGAAACGATTACGGGCAAGGTTGTGGACCGCATCAAGGGCGGCATCGTCGTGGATATCGGTGTGCGCGCGTTCCTGCCAGGCTCGCAATATGACCTGCGGCCGGCGCAGAACCTTGACAATTTGAACGGCACGGAAATCCAGGTACGCATCACCAAGCTGAACCGCCGCCGCGGCAATGTGGTGGTGAGCCGCCGCGCGCTTCTGGAAGAAGAACTGCACGCCAAGCGCGCCGCGTTGATGGAAACGCTCAGTGAAGGCCAGGTCGTTCACGGCCACGTGAAGAACGTGACGGAGTACGGCGCGTTCGTGGACCTCGGCGGAATCGACGGCCTGCTGCACCTGACCGACTTGAGCTGGGGCCGCGTGAAGCATCCTTCCGACGTGGTGAAGCCGGAACAGGAAGTCGACGTCATCATCCTGAAGTTTGACAAGGAAAAACAGCGCGTATCGCTCGGGATGAAGCAATTGATGGCCGATCCCTGGGTCGGCGCGGCGGAAAAATATCCCGCAGGCGGCAAAGTAAAGGGCAAGATTGTCGGCGTCGTGGACTATGGCGTATTCGTCGAACTGGAACAGGGCATCGAAGGCCTGGTGCACGTTTCCGAGATGAGTTGGAACAAGAAGATCCAGCACCCGTCGAAGGTCGCTAAAGTGGGCGAGGAAGTTGACGTGGTGGTGCTCGACATCAAGCCGAGCGACCGGCGCGTTTCGCTGGGCATCAAGCAGGCTCAGCCCGATCCCTGGCTGCTGATTGCGGAAAAATATCCCGTGGGCACGGTTGTGACCGGCAAAGTTCGCAACATCGCGGAGTTCGGCGCCTTCATCGAAATCGAAGACGGATTCGATGGACTCGTTCACGTCAGCGATGTGAGCTGGACGGAGCGCATCAAGAACCCACACGAGGTCTTCAAGAAGGGCGAAGACGTCACTGCCAAAGTGTTGAAGATCGATCCGGAGAACCGCCGCGTGTCTCTCGGCATCAAGCAGGTCAACGATATATGGGGCGATTGGTTCAAGCAGCACAAAGTTGGTCAAATCGTGAAGGGCAAGGTTTCCCGCATCGCCACGTTCGGCGCGTTCGTCGAATTGGGCGAAAACATCGAAGCGCTTTGCCATAACACGGAAATCGAAGAACGCAAGCGCCGCGACGAAGGTGCATCGAGCTTCCGTCCGACAACCGGTCCGCTGAAGAGCGCGGGGCCGCTTGAGCCGGGCAAGGAATATGACTTCAAGATCATCAAGATCAGCCCGGAGACGCGCCGCATCGGCTTGAGCTACCGCGCCGCGGTGAAGCAAATCGAGCGCAAAGAGATTGAACAGTATCGTTCGACGTCGAAGTCCTCGTCGACGGCCACGATTGGGGACGCGCTGAAGTCCAAGCTGTCGGCACGTTAGCTCGTTCAAGCCCGGCCAGCAGGGGATGGCCGTCATAATTTCATTTACCTGCAGGTCATTTTAGTGATAGGAAGGGGGCACTCCGGCGCGGGGCCAGCCCCCCGTAAGCCGTTTGGTTCCACCGTTTAGGGCAAGCGCAAAGCGGCAGGTGACTTCGGCTACCTTGGGACGGCCGGCGCTCCCGTCGCCTCTCAGGCGGTGGTTGAACCGAGGCGGTTTCTAATCTAGAGTTGCGCGACGAGGCATAGCGACGATGACCAAGCAACCCACACTCACGAAGGCCGACCTCATCGAAGAGGTTCTGCGTATAACGGAGCTTCCCCGCAAGGAGTCGGAAACCATCGTCGAAACGATTTTCGATAGCATCATCGGTTCCCTGCAGAAGGGCCAGAAGATCGAGATCCGCGGATTCGGCAGCTTCCGCACGCGCGAGCGGCGCGGACGAGTGGGCCGCAATCCGAAAACCGGTGCGAAAGTGGAAGTGCCGGCCAAGAAAATTCCCTTTTTCAAGCCCAGCAAAGAGCTCAAAGACTTTGTCAATGGCGCAGAAGCCCAGGCGGCGCCCGCGGGCGGCGAGTAGACGCGCGTCCGGCTGGCGGAAGAATTCCTGTTCGAGCACTCTCCAATCACATCTGAAGCTATGAAACGGGCCTGCGAGCATGCTCAGGCTGATTCAGAGTGGGTGTCTAACTCGTACGCCAAATCTGCGTTATCCGAAGTTCGTCACCAACACGGTGATTTTGACGTTGTGTTCTCTTTTTTCTTTTGGAAGTGTTTTGTTTTCAACTTCGATCGATTGAAAACGCGATGTAGTGCAGACCAACCTACTTGAACTGCAGCTTTTCTCCTGACACCATCAGCGCAGTATGTTTCTGCGCCAACACCAACGGAGCAAAGACGGTAAGGAGCACGGGTATTGGTCGCTGGTTGAGACCGTCCGCACACCCGATGGTCCACGACAGCGGACCATCTGCTACCTGGGTGAACTGAACGGTTCGGCTCAGGCTCGCTGGCAGAAGACCATCGAGGTCTTCAACGAACAGGGAGAGCATACTCAGCTGAAATTGTTTCCGAACGATGCGGAACTCCCCGACGACCCGAGTGTAGCCCGTGTCCTAGTGAAGAAGGTCCGCGTAGAGCGGACGCGCCGGTTTGGCGACTGCTATCTGGGCTTGGAGTTATGGAAGCGTCTGGGGCTGGAGGAGTTTTTTACTCGACATCTGGACCAGGAATTTGCCGATGTTCCGTGGTCTCGCGTGGCGGCGGTGTTGACGATCAACCGGTTGTGTGATCCAGGAAGCGAACTGGCCATCGAACGGCACTGGTATCCGGGCACGGCGTTGGATGACTTACTGCACATCGGAACAGGAAAGATCAACGACACGCGGCTGTATCGTTGCCTGGATCGTCTGCTGCCACTGAAGACCAAGATCGAACAACATCTGAAGCAGCGCTTCGGCGAGTTATTCCAGGCCGAGTTTGATGTGCTGCTCTATGACCTGACCAGCACGTATGTGGAAGGGACCGCGGAAGAGAACCCCATGATGCGGCGGGGCTACTCGCGCGATCATCGTCCGGACTGCGAGCAACTGGTGCTGGCGTTGATCGTTAACGTGGACGGCTTTCCGTTCAGCTATGAGCTATTCGATGGGAACCGCGCCGATGTTTCCACTGTCGAAGCGATTCTGCGCACGGTTGAGCGCAAGCATGGGAAAGCACGCCGGGTATGGATCTTCGATCGCGGTGTAGTGAGCGAGGAAAACCTGGTGGCCATCCGCAAGCGCGGCGGACAGTATCTGGTGGGCACGCCGCGCAGCAAGCTCAAGCAGTTCGAAC
>WNFA01002498.1_pt1 | contig 17705 bp, 18 predicted proteins | sample 5400481 | NCBI WGS metagenome assembly WNFA01 (sample SAMN13153340, study PRJNA577476) | soil metagenome | isolation source: 120 cm saprolite under Douglas fir tree site 2 hole 1 replicate 2 | place: USA:California | collected 2015-04-18
CAAGAACTAACGCGCGCAAAGACGCGCGTCCTGTCCGCCGCCGGGAGAGCGAAGATTGCGAAGGCGGCGAAAAAGCGCTGGGCGAAGGTTCGGGCGCAAGCGAAGAAAGCGGGATAGTCCCTTCGCGCGGCAAGCCGCACGTCCCATTTAGCCATTTTGTGGAAAATCCATAGCTGGTCGGAATTCCGGCCACGTTCCAAGCGATTCCCCGCCGCTGTCCAGACAGCTATAATCTTTGTGTGAGTACCGCCGACTTCTTGGAGCGCCTGGGTAGTCAACTTAGGGCCAACAAGAGCGCTGCTTGCCGCCGAGCAATCCAGCGGATTCTAGCCGTTGTGAAGAAAAACTTTGAAGACGGCAAATATAAGAACGACGTTGAAGCGGAGGCCGACTTCCGGCAGTTAGTGGATCGCGACGAAGGGTGCAAGTGAGCAGGACGCATGTTGAAATTGTGCGCTTTCTGAGGAGTCTCCTGTGGTTCGCTTCAAGGGGGACAAAATGCGTGGTTTCGTTTGGCTTGCATTAGCGGTCCTCCCGTTTTTGGCATGGGGAATAAGCTACATGGTGTTTCACGTCGCTGGCCTTCTAATTCATCTCCTTCTGGTTCTTGCGCTCATATCCCTCGTGCTCCACGTTCATCGGAAAACGCACCGCTCCGCGCCAATAACCACATCTCCCGTTTCATATTGGATGGACAAGAAAAGAGCATGCATGGTTTTATACTGTACACTGTTCTCCCACAAAGGAGCTTTTGCATGGACATCGGGCATCGGATAACTTCTCTCAGGGAGCAGAAAAAACTTTCTCAGGGAGACATCGAAAAACGTACGGGCTTGCTTCGTTGCTACATCTCCCGAGTGGAGAACGGCCATACGGTGCCCGCCATCGAAACGTTGGAAAAAATCGCACGTGCGCTGGAGATGCCGCTTTATCAGCTTATGTATGACGGTTCGGAGCCGCCTGCTCTGCCATCGAATGGCGGTGGAAAACGGACTGACGAGTGGGGGTATGCTGGAAAGGATGCTCGTTTTCTGAAGAAGCTATGCCGATTTCTTGCTGCGATGAGTGAGAGCGACAGACAGTTGCTTCTAAGTTTTGCCGAGAAAGTGCCACACCGCAGAAAAAAGTCCACGCCAGAAGCTTAATTGATGGAGTTTAGGCACCAGCACAAGTCGGGGGAACGGACTTTCTTTTTGGATTGGTATTGGCGGTTATTGGCTTATCGCGGGATGCCTGCTCGCACGCAAAGTTCCCGCCAACAAGCTGAAGACCGTGGTCGCCATGGTCGCGATCTTTGCGGGATTGCAGTTGGTGTGGAGCGGAAGCCGCGCGTTCGCTACCGTCAGACGAGCAACGAACGCCGCGAAGATCACTGCGCAGGCAGGTGCCGGACATTCGCGCTAGCCACTCTGATTTCGTGAAAGAATTTCCTCGAATTGCAGTGTCAAAAGAAGCGGCGACACCGTTTGCTGTTTTGCGCTCTGTCATTTATCACTGCCACTGTTGTTGCGATCACTTCGTGTCCCAACTGAGTGAACAGCCGGCTTACCCAGGGGGAATGTGTTCCTGTCTCCAGTGCGATGAGACTCCGCGGTATCTTTCCAAATGTCTGTTTCATCGCGTCCTGTGTCGTCGGCAGTTTCTGTTCTAAAATGACTTGGCCTGCTTCATCCTTAACGCAGTAGAATGACCAGCGATCGCCCAGATCCAAGCCGATGGTCAGCTTTTGCTCCTTGAAAATTTCGTTCCCAAATACGTGCACAGTGCTAATCTTCTTCATCGCCGGTCTCCTTTTCTTTGTGCCTCGAGCACGTCGATCATTGGGAGCGTATCGCATCCCGCGGAGACCGGCCTTCTCATCCCATCTGATTAACGCGCTAATCGGAGAAGTAATACTTCAGATGTCTGGGAACGGACTAAGCAGGCATGTGGTCGCCGCCGGCCGGAGTGGAAGCGGGGAACCGATACCAAAGAAAAAATGGGAGCGGGTGGAGCCCGCTCCCGTGAGAAAGATTGGAAAGTTCTACGAGGTCTAAGGCTTCGCTGCAACGGCTTTGGCTTTGGCGAGCTCAGGGACGGCACCGAGCTGCTGCATAAGGCCCAGAGCGTCCCAACTGACATACGATTCCGCTATCTTGCCGTTCGCCAAGCGGCCAACGGTTATACCGGAGATAGTGAACTGCTTCCCGGTTGGCGCAATCCCGTTGAGTTCACCTTTATGGGTACCGCGGCAGGACCAACGGGTCATTACTGTTTCGCCTTCGGCAATGATTTCCTCGATCGTCAATCGAACGTCGGGGAAAGCATTGCGGTAGAGAGTTACTCTCTTCTTTTCACTATCGGGGCCGCGCCCAAAATCAGGTGTCGAAGCGTCATGGTGTTCGTAGTTAGGGGTAAAAAGCTCGTCTACCAGCGACAGATTGCCCTTGTTCCAAACTTCTTCAATCAGACGACGGACGATAGTTTTGTTTTGTTCAGACATTTAGTGTTCTCCTCTTTGAGAAAAGCAAAAACGGTCCTCGCATGAAGCGAGTCGTGCTCGATCGAGTGTTGTGGCGTGGAACCGCTGCGGTCTTGGGCGCGCAGTCCGTTGGATCGGACAATAGGTTAGGTCCCGCGGGAGCGGAGAAAAGGAGCCGAGGACGTACTGCCCTCTTGGCGCTCGATGCGGAGCTTAGCTGTTCAAGAAACGGCCCATGGACTACCGAGCGGGAGTCTCGCCTCAAATGACGAAACTTCGAGATGATCCTGTTCCTCAAGAACGTGGGTGTCAAGGAGAATCGAAAAAACTTTCTGTGCACAAGGAACGGCGGGACAATCCACATGCCTGATTAACGCGAGCATACCACTTAGAAACTGGCCGCAACTCCGGATTTTGGCCAGCGCTGGGTCGTTCTGCAAGGCGTTTGAATCCACGGTCTTGGCGCCGTTGAGTATTTGGCGCGCCGCGAATACACTGTCCGCCCAACTCTCCAGTTTGTCTGCTTCATTTTGGAGTAGTTGGAGAGCGCGCTGGTCGTCCTCAGTGATCGCAGCTACTTGGGCCTGCCGGAGACCTATCGTCACCCGCCCCTGACCGTCCCGAGTCCAAGTGTCGCTGACAGCCAATCCATAAGTGATCATTGCCCGGATAGCTCCCTGCATCTCTCTCATTTCCGCCAACGCGGCGATCCCCGCGGATGCAAAGTCGCGAGAAAGCCCTTGTGGTGGTTGAGCGGGACCGGTTCTGGCGGGAGCGGCACTGACATCGGCGGCAGCAGTAGTGACAGGAGCGGCATCGGCGGGAGCGGCACTGGCCGTAGCGCCGGAGTCCGAGGCAGGTATTGTCAGTACGATCCGATGGGGTTCGATGGTAACGACGCCGTTAGTGACCTCCGTCAGAGATTCAATATCGACGTAGGAGCGGCCATCGATTTTTCGGACTACCGGTCCGGCACTCTTTCCGTTCACGACGAGGATTTTATTCTTATCGAGGATTTTACTTTTATTGGGTGCGCTTTGCGCAAAGAGGACTCCCGCGAGCGCTAGAACAAATCCCATCGGCAGGAAGAATCGAAAACTGGCATGTTTGTTCATCATGCGCGATTCACCAGCATTTCCGCCTTAACTTCCGAGGCGACTAACATTATACACCGCGCTTTTTATCGAGGCGCCGGTCACGCTTCCACTGTCCGCGCCACTTTATCTTTGCCTATTGATGAGCCGTCGCGCTGCTCAGAATCAATTTGTTCTTGGGCACTTGATGTCCGGTAACACGACTTACCAGGCAAAGTGGAATTGGACTGTTGAGCACGGGCCCTGGACGAGATGGAACCAGGGAGACGAGACGCCCCCATCGTGTGTGCGGCCCGATGTTCGCCAAAAAGGTTTTGCTTAAAAACCGTAGATGCTAACATCTGTCCACCACGGACAGAGAAAGCTCGTAAGCCCGAATTCACGCAATTAGAGCGTTGGTAGCTGTGGGGCCGTCATGGCATACGACCTGAGCGTTGCGGGGGGTGGCATTGCCGGCGCGTCGCTAGCACAGCGGCTGGCAAAGAGCGGAGCGCGTGTGCTGGTCGTAGAGCGGGAAACTGAATTTCACGACCGCATTCGCGGTGAATGTTTGCAGCCGTGGGGAGTGGGTGAGGCGCGGCTCTTGGGCGTGGCCGAGACGTTGCGTGGCTGCGCCAATGAAATGCGGTGGGTGGATCAAATCATCAATGGCCAGCATGTCATGAAGCGCGATTTTGTTGCCAGCACACCGCAGGCTACAGGCATGTGGGCCTTCTATCATCCGCAAGCGCAGGAGGTGTTGCTCGAGGCGGCTGCGGCCGCCGGCACGGAGGTCCGCCGCGGCGCGACTGTGCAGCACATTGCTCCTGGAAATAAACCGAAAGTCAAGATTGCCCAAGCCAACGGAACCACTGAAGCGGAGGCTCGCCTGGTTGCGATCTGCGCCGGCCGCAATCCGCCGTTGCGCTCCGAACTCGGTTTTCGAACGCAGCGTGGATCGATCCCGCTGTTTCTCTCAGGAGTCTGGCTGACGAAATTATCCGGCGAGGTGGACCCTGCCGTTGCGTCCATCGCCAACGACGTCGTCAGCGGCGCAGTGGCGGCGCTGTTTCCGCAATCAAGCGACAGGGCACGCGCATATTTTGGTTTCCATCCAGAGGTTTGCCCGCGGCTGCAGGGCGAAGCCGACTTTCCCCGCTTTCGCCAGGAGTTCAACCGCACCGCCGGTGGAGCTATTCCTTTTGGTGACGCGCAGCCAGCCGGGCCACTGGCATCGTTTGAGTGTGTTGATGTTTGGGTCGAGCACCCGTATCGCGATGGTGTGGCACTTGTCGGTGATGCGGCGGCCTCGAACGACCCCTCTTGGGGACAGGGATTAGCCTTGGCGCTGCGCGACGCGCGGGTGCTTTCTGACGAGTTGCTTGCCAACGATGACTGGTTGGCTGCGGGTAAGCGCTACTCACTGCGTCATGACCAGCACTACGGGACCGTCCGGATGGTGAGCGGCTGGTTCTACGACATGTTTCAACGTCTCGGGCCCGAGGCAGATGTACGGCGCGCCCACGCATTACCTTTGTTCGCCGACGACCCAACCCGGCTACCTGACACACTGTTCTCCGGGCCCGACTTGCCACTTATCGCCAATGCACGCGCCCGCTTCTTTGGCGAAGAAGCGGGCCGTGGCGCCTAGCGTCGCAGAGGTTTTGTAACTGGACATAGACGCCTACGATGTGTGACACGACCGCGCGGTATTTCACTTTCTGACAGAACCAGAACAACACGCAGCCTATGTTCGGAATGTCGCGCGGTCTGTGAAGCGCGACGGCCACGTTATCGTCAGCACGTTTGGACCGGAGGGACAAGTGGGCGAGGCGGGGAATCCGTCATTACATCTATCTAGACTTTCTCTATGAGCAGCAAGAGACAGCTCGCCCGGTCCGAGGTCCAACAATTTTTCAGCACCAGGACTGAGACCTACAATTCTTTCGTCTCCGCGTTCAGATATCCCCAAGGAATCCGTGCCCTGCTCCAAGCCTCAGATCTACTTCGTCCCGGGCTTCGCGCCCTGGATGCCGGTTGCGGATTCGGCGTAGTAACATTTGCTTTCATTGAAGCAATGGCAAGCCGAGGATTGAAATACGAATCTATCCACGCTTTCGATCTCACTCCAGCAATGCTCTCCCGCTTCCAGACGAGCTTGGATACCAGCGAGATCAATGACGTCGAGCTTCGTCAAGCTGACGTACTTGCGCTCGACCAACTTCCGCAGTCTTGGATTGAATACGACTTAATCTTGTCGGCTTCAATGTTAGAGTATCTTCCGAAGAGTGACCTTCCACTGGCACTCGCGGAACTCCGCAAGCGGCTCTCACCAAACGGAAGAATTTTCATTGTAATCACGAAGAAAAGTCTGGAAGCAAAGATACTTGTCGAGTGGTGGTGGCGTTCAGAGAGCTATTCCCGGGAAGAACTTCACCAGGCCTTCGCGGCTGGAGGTTTCCGCGATGTGACTTTTCGGCGATTCCCCGACAAATACTTTTGGTTGAATGGGGGTTCATTCGCAGTCGAGGCGAGACCAGACCCACGTCGCTAGCGCCATCCGGACGTTCGACCATCCTCCTGCCGGAATTGGTTAGAGGGCTTATCACTAGCTGATTGCCCCGATGCCTGAGTTACCGGACATCAAGTGAAATCGTCCTCAAAAGAGGCCGGGCAGATGTCCGGTGGCGCACGGGTTAACCAGGAGTTAGGAGCCGACAACCAAACCCGATTGGAGCCGGAGTATTATGTTCAAGCTCTCGATTCGAGTATGCTTCGCACTATAAAGTACTTGACAGCGTCTGCGCATCTGCGTACTTTTCTACTAAATGAATGAGTTCAAGCAATCCCTTGCCGATGCCCTGCGCTACTGGGAAACCCGGCGCGTTTTGTATAATGCTGTCCTTACGGCAGTGGCGGCAGGCTGGGTGATACTTACATGGCCGCACTTTCGTTCTGTCCAGTTAATGGGCATCCCTCCTGGTGACACGCATCCCGCGCTGATGATCCTCATCATTCTCGCTTTTTTGGCGAATGTCTGCTACAGCGCGGCGTACATCGTGGATGTCCCCCTGCAGCTCACGTTCGCTACGTGGCGCAAGTATCGCTGGGCCTTGTTGCTTACTGGAACATTCTTCGCCATTCTGGTCGAAAATTATTGGATTGCCGACGAAATCTACCCGTTCGTACCCAAATAATATCCAACCCAACTCCAAGCACACTTCCCCGGAACAACAAATTTGCTCGCCCGGGGTGAAAGAACTACCACCCAGTACCCACTTCTCCGGTAAAGCGCTAGCGTTAACCAGATGGGATGAGTTCTGCATGTCGCCTCTGGCGTCACAACGATCTATGAAAACGGGATCGGGTTTAACTATGCTCTGCCAAGACGTGTGGTCCAGAGGTCTTCGGCCTTACTGGTGCTTTAGAGCCCGCGGATGAGTTTGACCCGGGACGCGCCTGGGCACAACGGACTGTAGCCTCCTCGTGAGAGGAGAGCACGCGAGGGAGAATCATTAAATCGGCGCGTCCTGGATCGCACGTCAGAGGAGGTTTGATCATGGACGTGCTGCATCCGAGATGTTGCGGTCTAGATGTGCACCGCTTTCTGCTCCGGCGTTTACTTGATCAATTGCGTTTTGTTGAGCACGAGATCGTATTGCTGGATGAACGTTTGGAGGACATCGGACGAGAACGGCCGGAGCTGTCACAAGCCGTGGCTCGGTGGGACACGATACCGGGCATCGATCGAGTAGCAGGATGGACTCTGCTAGCCGAAGTAGGTCACACCATGGCGCAGTTTCCGACGGCTGAACAGTTGGCCAGTTGGGCTTCCCTGTGCCCCGGTAATCACGAAAGCGCCGGCAAACGCTTGGGCGGTACAACCCGCAAAGGTAGCCCGTGGTTGCGTCGCATGGCAAGTCAATGTGCCTGGGCTGCAGCGCGAACCAAGAACACCTACTTGTCAGCGCAATTCCGGCGATTGGCAGCCAGACGTGGCATCAAGAGGGCCATCATCGCGGTAGCACACAGCCTTGTAATCATTGGCTACTACCTGCAAATGAGCCAGCGCAACTACGAAGATCTCGGTGGAGACTATTTCGATCGCATAGATTCTGACGGTCTGAAGCGATACTTCATCAGACGACTCGAGAAACTGGGGCACAAGGTAACTCTAGTGCCGATCAAAGCCGCCTAACCAACTGCTTCTCATCAGTGTTTTCGAGGGAGAAGGCCGGTCTCCACGGGATGCGATACGCTCCCAGTAATCGACGCGCTCGAAGCGAAAAGAAGGCTTTTGGTAGGGCTTCTTTTGGGGGTGGGGTTCTTTAGGAGGATTGTCAGACGACTTCTGGCGATCTCGGTCGCAAATCATCATATCAGTTTAGTCCTGATTGCGTGAGCTTGATAGCACTCTGCTGGGGAGTGAACGACTCGAAGTAAATGCTGGAGCCTTGGGCTGAGGAACTGATGTTATCAATAACGATGCCGCTGACGCTCAATATCGACCCGGCCGTGGCAAGAGCACGTGAGTCAAGAATGCCCGACGGAAAGCCGCTGCTAATATCGAAGCTCTCGATGCATCCGTTTGCGCTGCCATTTGTGCAGTTAAACTCGATTCCAAGAAAAAGTCTGTCCTTCGCTGTCGAAAAACTGGGGTTAAAGATTTCCGTCAGCCCCGTAGCCTCACTTGTCGTGGAGCTAGTCGAGAGAAGCAGGGGACCGAAAAACGAAGCGTTCATTGTTGTCCCTGTGAAACCTGCAGCAAAAAGAGTCGCATGCCCGCTCACGGATCCGGCAAAGTACAGCAGCCCGGAGGAAGGGCTCGTGAAGTAGTTGTTGTCGAACGCTCCAACGTAGACATTAGCGGTTCCGGCGAGCGCACCAGGGCTTATCTTGCGCAGGAGCGTGCCGGAAGTGTCAAACTGCCATACGGAAAGATTAACTGTTAAATCCGGGCCAAACAAAAACACCGTCTGATCTGAAGAATCAACGATGGGGTCGGATATGTTAAATAGGCCCAGAGACGCCGCCGTATTGAGCACCGCACCGGACGTTGCATCCACGACATAGAACGATCCGCTGTTGTCTGTAACGAAGACTCGGCTGCTTCCCGAGTCGTACACCGGAGAGTGAACGCGGTCAGACCCTGCCTGAAGTTGCACGGGCCAGCCATTTCCAGTCACCTCGACAGGAGTCCCGTTGAACACCGGCGTAATCTTGTGCAAGCGCCCCGAATCGTCGCCCACGTAAACGGTACCGTGGGCGTAGTCCATAAAAGGGCTGGAAGTGGAATCAGTGAAGGCATTGTTCAATACCAGCGTAGTCATACACGAGTTTCCTGCTGAACAATCTCCCGGCGTTGCTGCCGAATTCCAGGCCGTTCCCTCTCCAGCCTTCCAAGTTAGAACATGGAACGCAGCGTAGCTGTTTCCCGATCCGTTATTGCCCTCCACAAACGCGATCTTCTTTCCGTCAAGAGAAAGCACGGGCGACAAGTAGGCCATTCCGTTTGTGATCGTCGCGGTATTGTAGGCGAAGAGCAAGGATGGTTGTGATGCCGGGGAAGACGGCGTCGGACAAATCCCAGTCGGGCCCGGTCCCGTGTACAAGTTGTTGAATGCCACTACGGACGCGGGCCCCCCGCTAAGCCCTGGGGAGCTGCCATTGAGCGTTGGGAAGACAACATAGTCGTTAGCGCAATCAGGAGCGGCATTTACATCAAAACTGAATTTTGCCGGAAACACGGTCGGCCCGACTTGAACCCCGATTGGCATCTGCCAGTCTGTTTCGAGTGCCATATGATGACGACGTCCTTTGGGGATGCGGAATTGAGAAGGATGAGATTCTGAATCGCGCTCCGTATCCGGTTCTCGCGGAGTGAATCCGTGGTGCGCAAGCGCTACCCAACTTTGCCACGCGCGCGGATCAGCCTCGGCAGCAGCGGCAGCGTTCTCTGCCGTCAGACCAGTGAAGACAACGTGATGGTTTGACCAGTCATGAACGAGGTGTCGAGGTCGCAGCGCGTCTTGGGCTTCAGCGGCGGAGAGGAGAAAAGGGAAAGAAAGGTAAGAAACGACAACGAACCGATACAGTTTCATGGATAAGCCTCGGCCCAACATCACCGGAAATCACAAACAGCACAGGAATATATCACAACTGTTGTACAAGTCGGGTAATCGGAAACTACGATTCCAATTGTACGATTACGGCGCGTTAATCATGCATGTGGGATTACTTCCGGGGTGCCATCCGTCCCCGGCAGGCTCACCTCCGCACGTTTTCGTCTAGAAAGGCAAACACGTCGGGCTCCCAAATATTCACGCCAAGATGGAGGAAGTCGTGCCCATCGTCGACCGTATGGCCGATGGGCGGATAGATCTTCAAGCGATGCGGCTTACCAATCTGTTCGCGGCGAGCGTCCAGTACCTTGCCGGAAGAGAGGGAGTAATCGTTCTCGGCGTGAATGAAGAAAACCGGCGCCGCGATGTGGTCAACGGCGACCAGCAGCCGCGCTCGCAACTCCGGAGAGCGATCAAAGCTATAGCCGGCTCCGGAGAAGACTACCACCGCTCGCAGGTGCGGTTCACGTTCGGCCAATAGTACCGTGAGCGAGCCTCCGAACGAGTGGCCGATCGCGGCGACATCCCGCGCATCGACGTAAGGGAGCGCCCGCAGGAATTTGAGTCCGGACAGGGCGTCGTCCATTTCCCTGTTTTCCAGTAATTGCAGCTGCAGCGCGTTGCGCGCCTCCTGCCCGTGTGTGGCGAATTCGCTGTTCATCAGGTCGACGGCGTTAACGCCCTGGTCCGCGGAAGGCCCGACCCCGCGTCTAAACAAGTATAGAAATACATAGCCGTGGTGAGCGAAGACCGGACCGAGTTTTTCGGCATTACGCTCATACGGTCCGAGGCGTTCCAGGTCTTCGCGGGTACGGCCGCTACCGTGATTCAGCAGGACGGCAGGGAACGGTCCGTGGCCCTGCGGCCGCCAAAGCATCGCGTGCAGCGTAGCCGCCCCATTGTGGACAATTACGGATTCAGGGCCGCCAGATGTCTGGCCCCAGGCCGTGGCGAGTGTAAGCGTTAGAACGAACGGTGCCAGGACGAACGAGTACAGCTTTGTCATTTTGGCACTCCCCAATCACTGGATGGGACTGATACCGCCGACGCCGGATTCGGGCCAGTATATCTGAAGTTGAGACCGCAGGAGGTTGAACCGGTCCGGTTATCCGACTTACCAGGCATGTGGATAACAAACTACATCCTTTCGTGACTCATCTGCGCTGACGAGTCCCGTTTCACCGTGTGCGGCGATGGTCTCGAACCCGAGACAGTGAATGGCGAATTTGTCGTTGGCAGATTTACACGCCCATAAGCCATCGGCACAATCGGACACGCTGCGATGACGGAAGCGATCGAGAGACCTTGGGCAGGAAGCGGTAGCCCCGGCGCGGAACCGTTTCTATGAAGCGTGGACTCTTGGCCGTGCCGCCCAGGGCTTCGCGCAAGCGGCTGATGGCATTGTTCAGACCGTTTTCGAAATCGACGAACGTATCCTGTGGCCAGAGCCGCTCCTGAAGCTCCTTCCGGGTGACCACCTCCCCTCGATGCTCAAGGAGAGCAAGCAAGATCTGGAACGGCTTCTCGTGGAGTTTAATGCGGATGCCGTGCTTGCGCAGCTCAGCGGCTTCGCGGTTCAGTTCGAACGCGCCAAAGCGTTCGGATGGGGGTTGCGGATGGCTGGGCATCCCGCCCTCAAGTCAATCTGCGGGGAGCCTCAAAACTCTAGCACCACATCTCTCCCGCGGCAAGAACGTTCACTAATAGCAATGAATAGAAGGACTTGGACCTAATGAATCATTTAAGGTCCGTGTGATTGACATTGCCCCTGAAAGTTTCATCATGCTGGTCTTCTATAACGTATCCGCAGGCCAATCAGATTGAAGCGGAGGTGCGAGATGTGCGGCGGACATTTCGAAAAAGAGGAAATCCATTTTATGAAAGACCTGAAGAAACGCAACATCATACGAACGGCGTTTTTCTTCTACGCGCTGCTGCTGAGCTTGGCGGCGGTCGCATCGGCGCAACCTCAGGCCACTTGTTCAACCGTCAGTGTGGCAGGAACGTGGGGATTCACCGACACAGGAACGGTCTTCCTTCCGACCGGCCCGGTTCCCTATGCGGCCGTCGGGATAATCACCGGTGACGCCCATGGCAATTTTTCGGGGACACAGACTACCAGCGTGGGCGGCAGGGTCAGCAAGGAGACCTTCAAGGGGATCGGCACAGTGAATTCTGACTGCACCGGCACAGCAACGTTCAGCGTCTACGACGAATTCTCTGTTGTGTTTGTCGATAACGCCAGAGAGGAGCGTGAAATTGCCACATCGCTGGTGCTGGAGCCCTCTGGCACACAGGTGCCGACGGTCATAAGCGGTAGCGCAAAAAAACTATTCCCCAATAGCGGCAAGGAGGAATGAACGATGAACCGCACCTGCCTGGATTTACTTTCCTCAACGAGGGGGCTCTCATGCAAAAAAGTCTCTTTATGACCGTAAGCATTTGCCTTGCGCTCGCCCTTGGAACCGCCAGCCCAATCCAAGCCCAAACGACATTTACAGTGAATGGGACGGCAGGATTTGATACCGGGCTTCAAAGGCTCGCCAATCTAGTCTTGGATCATGTGTCCTTTCCTACCGATCTGTTTCCTCTCGGCGCGGTCATCCATTGGGGCGATGGCACCCACACAGACCCGGGGTTGCTCGATTGCTCGGGCGGCGGCTTCGATCCGTGTAACGTTTACGGCACCCATCGGTACGCATCCGCAAGCACATACAGCATCACGATCGAATACAACGACCCTCAGTCATTTCCCCTCCTTGGTGCCCCTCCAAGGAAGAGTGTGAACACCACGGCCATAATTTCATCACCCAGCGATTTCGTTATCCTATCGATCGGGGATTCCATTGCTTCCGGTGAAGGCGACCCCGTGATCCCTCAATTCAGTGGTGAGACCTACCCCGATCCTCAGTCTTCCCTCCTTAATTGGGCCTTTTGGGACGATCCCTACTCCGACTATCGTGTTTCACCTTTTCCCGCCGACGAGGCGGCGGAGTGGCCGAATCAAACTTTCCCGTGTCATCGCTCTGGCTTCGCCGGCCCCGCCCTGGCCGGGCTGGAAGTTCAGGGAAACAATCCCGGAGTCACGTTTGTCCATTACGCCTGCTCTGGTGCAAAGATCAACTCAGCAGACACTGCCAAGAACACTGTTCAGGACGCCGCCGGCCAGCTCATTGTGGCAAGAAAGCGCCTTTCCCGCATCGACGTGCTAATCATCTCCGCCGGAGCTAACGATTTCAACGATGGCTCTGACTGCGTAACTAAAAGGCAATTCGGCTGCGGATTTGGTGCCCTTTTTCAGTACTGCCTCAACCCGCACAACACATGCAGTAACAACCCAGGCCTCAATGTGGACATCGCTAACAGCCTCAATGCGCTTCCTTCCGAATACCAGAACCTCGCGATGAAAATAAACTGTGTACAGCCATTCTTTGACACGCAGATTCCGGGTTGTACCGACCCTCAGAAACAGATTCCCAAACTTGTGCTCATCACTGAATACATGGACCCCACTCACGACCAGAATGGACATTTTTCAACTTCAAATGGCTGCCCGGTCGCTGCCCTTAAGGGCATTACCTTCGACGACTGGAAGTATCTCTACGGTGCCATCCTCCATCCGCTCAACCTGGCAGTGGATGCCTTTCCTGCGGATGCCCTTAAGGCAGGGCTTGCTGTTCCCACGTATGCCGTTACGGGAATTGAGGGGGATTTCCTCTTCCACGGTCTCTGTGCTGGGGATCCACCTCAACGATGGGTGCTCACACCGGCAGACTCTACGGCAGCCTTGGGGGCTGGCCCGCATATAGACACAGATATCAAAAATGCGTTTAGCGGAGCTGGCCACCCAAACAGTTTCGGGCAGGCCGACTACCGTGACCGCATTTACGCCGCCCTCGTCAAGTACAATCCGCCCATCACCACGCCGAGTGCGACCACGGGGGGCCGGCCCTATGTGTTTGGCACCTGGACAACCCATGATGTGATCATGACGCTGTCCGCGACAAACGGCATAAAGGAGGCGGGAGTCGGGGCCACGTTCTATGGGTTAGACGAGCCGCAGTGCACGTCAGCCAACACGGCAGGGTGCAAAACCTACAGCGGCCCATTTGAGATCAACACCTCCGGCAAGCACACGGTGACATTCTTCAGCCAGAATGCGCAGGGGTATCCCGACGCGGTGCAAAGCGTGCAAGTGTGGGTGGACAACGAGCCGCCCGTAATGACCTGCACCGCCACGCCTTCGGTGCTCTGGCCACCGAACAACAAAATGGTACCGGTGAACCTGCACGTCACGGCCGTTTCCGCTGCATTCGGGCCGACCCCGTTCTCCCTGAAGTCCGTCGCGACCTCAGAAGGCAATGCGGCGACCGACATTCATGGGTTTGTCATCGGGCAGCCGAGCACCGAGGGATCATTGCTTGCCAGCCGGCTGGGTAATGAAAAGACCGGCCGGGTCTATACGTTTGTCTATCAATCGGCCGACGAATTGGGCCTTACGGGAACCTGCACGGCGCAGGTGCAGGTGCCGCACGACCAGGGACGGTCGCACCCATAGCCTTCGCGGGGTCAGTGCCTAACGCGGTTACCGGATCAAGTGGAGTCCTAGAACTGGATGTCCGGTTTTGCGACTTATCAGGCATGTGCAAGTGAATCGATAAACACAACGGCGTTTTTCATCACGAATCGAAATTAGGTCCGAAGAGGAAACTCATCTAACACGCCCACGTTGACTTGCCTTTGAGCGCAGCCTAACATGCCTAGCCAAGAGCGGTTCCCCTGCAATGGTTGGCCAAACCATCTCGCATTACCGCGTCATCGAGAAGCTCGGCGGCGGCGGGATGGGTGTGGTTTACAAGGCCGAAGATGTGAAGCTCGGGCGGTTTGTGGCCCTGAAATTCCTACCCGAGGAAGTATCCAAGGATCCACAAGCCCTCAGCCGCTTTCAGCGTGAAGCAAAGGCTGCCTCCGCGCTAAATCATCCGAACATCTGCACCATCCACGAAATCGACGACCAGCACGGGCAAGCGTTCATCGCCATGGAGTTCCTCGACGGCTCTACGCTAAAGCACCTTATCGCGGGACGTTCGGTGGAAATCGACGGCATGATTTCCCTTGGTATCGAAATCGCTGATGCTCTGGATGCAGCCCATGCGGAAGGTATCATTCACCGCGACATCAAACCCGCAAATATTTTCGTGACCAAACGGGGGCACGCCAAAATCCTCGATTTCGGCCTCGCCAAGCAGTCCATTGACAAAGGGGCGCTACCCCGTTTCGCTGCTTCGCAGGCCACCATTGAGGGAACTCACGAATACCTCACCAGCCCAGGAGCCGCCCTGGGCACCGTTGCGTACATGTCCCCGGAGCAAGCTCTTGGCAAGGAACTTGATCCCCGCACCGATCTTTTCTCTTTCGGTATCGTGCTTTACGAGATGGCCACCGGAAAGCTTCCCTTTCGCGGAGAAACCTCCGCAGCCGTGTTCGACTCAATTCTTCACAAAGCGCCGCTGGCCCCTGTGCGCCTTAATCCCGACTTGCCATCCCGCCTCGAAGACATCATCAACAAGGCACTGGAAAAAGACTCCAGCCTCCGCTACCAGCACGCCGCCGATATGCGCGCGGACTTGCAGCGCCTCAAGCGCGACACCGACTCCGGCCGCAGCGCGCAACACACTGTCCCGGAAGAAGCTGTCACCTCGCCCGCGCCTGCGCCTTCATCGGAGCGGGCGAGAACGTCCAGCGGCCCGAGTGCGACTTCTGCTCTCACCGCCTCCGCACAAACGAAAAAGCCCTTTGCGCGCAATTGGAAATTCCTCTTGCCTACCGCCTCACTGTTAGTGGTCGTTATCGCGGGCGCTCTCTACTGGCGCTCCACCAAAGCCCACGCCCTAACCGAGCGCGATTCCGTTGTGCTTACAGATTTCATTAACACCACCGGGGATCAGATCTTTGACCGCACTCTGAAGCAAGCTCTGGAGGTGGACCTCGGCCAGTCACCCTTCCTGAATGTTGTGTCAGAGCAGAAAGTGCGCGCGACACTGAAGCTCATGGGCCGCTCGCAAGACGAACGCCTTACAACTGAAATAGCGCGCGATCTCGCTCAGCGAACCTCCTCCAAGGCGGTGCTTGTGGGCAACATCGCGCAGCTCGGCACTCAGTATGTAATCACCCTGAATGCCCTCAACGCCGTCAACGGCGACACCATTGCGGAGGATCAGGAACAGGCGGAGAGCAAGGAAACGGTATTGGCGGCGCTCGGCAAGGCCGCGTCGCGCATGCGCGGCAAGTTGGGTGAATCGCTGGCCTCCATCCACAAGCTCGACAAACCGTTGGAAGAGGCTACCACCTCATCGCTGGCGGCACTGAAGGCGTTCTCGGAAGGGGAGGAGACCCGCAACAAGAGCGGAGACGAGGAAGCCATACCCTTTTATGAGCAAGCGACCGAGCTCGACCCCAACTTTGCCCTGGCCTATGCCCGTCTCGGCACCCTCTATGGCAACACCGGTGAGCGCGGCCGGGGAATCGAGTACAAAACCAAGGCCTACAAACTCCGCGATCGTGTGACCGAGCACGAACGGCTTTACATCACGGTCCATTACTACGAGGCACTGGGAGACATACCAAAGAGTATTGAGACCTATGAACTCTGGATGAAGTCCTACCCCAGAGACGCCATACCCCAGCTCAATATTGGCGGGGACTATTCCACCCTCGGCCAGTATGACAAGGCGCTGGAAGCCTCGCGCAAGGCGCTAGAGCTGGACCCCTCATCCCAGCTCAACTACGTGAACACAGCCGCTAATTTCGTGGCAAACAACCGATTGGATGAGGCCAAGCAAATCCTGCGGCGCGCCTTCGACGTGGGCATGGACTCCGTGACCCTCCGCTCTATTCAGAACGATATTGCGTTCCTCGAAGGCGACATGGCGACCGTACAGCGAAACCTGGAATGGGCGAAAGGTAGAACGGACAGTGGGTCTTTGTTTCTCGATCGCGCAACAATGGCAATGTACCACGGCAAGTTGCGCGAAGCCCGGGGATTCTTTCAGCAGGCAGTGGAGGAAGCCAAAAGCCGGCGCAGCCCAAAGCGCGCGGCGAACTACCTGGCTGGGGCGGCCAACGCGGAAGCAACCGTTGGTAACCTCAAAGAGGCCAAGGTTTTGGCGCAACAGGCGCTCGCGCTCGACGGGAGTACTTTCACACAAAATGCTGTCGCCTCGGTTTTCGCTCGAGCCGGTGACATGGCCAGCGTGCAGAAGACCATCGAGCTGCTCAACAAGGAGTTCCCTCAGGGCACCATTATCCAGAACCAGCGGATACCGGTGTTACGCTCGATGATCGAGCGCGATCCGGCCAAAGCAGTGGAGGACCTCGAACCTGCTCGGCCGACGGAGCTCAACTTTCTCTTTCCGATCTACGAGCGGGGCCTGGCTTACCTCCGTTTGGGCAAGGGCGCCGAAGCGGCCGCGGAGTTCCAGAAGATTCTGGCACACCGCACGATTGTAGCGGAATTTGTGATTCATCCTCTGTCGCAGCTTGGCCTCGCCCGCGCCTCGGCGTTGCAGGGAGATACAGCGAATGCCCGCATCGCGTATCAGGATTTCTTCGCCCTTTGGAAGGACGCCGACCCCGACATCCCCGTCCTCATCGCCGCCAAAGCTGAATACGCTAAGCTGAAGTAACCGGACGCACCTGGCAGAGAAGCGAACACTTACGCCACCGGATGAAAATTGCTCCCTTAAGGTCGCGTAGAGCTGGGTGTTGGGTTCACTTGATGTCCGGTAACACGACTTGAACCCCAATCCGTCCGTAAGGTAGCGGTGACGGGCGCTTGGCAGCCTGAATGCGAGTTGCTGCGAAGTCAATCGCTGCTAGAGCTCGCCTTTTGATGGTTGAGCAAAGCCTGGAGGTTTGTGAGGTCCATCGGGAAGCCGAAGGACGGCTCTTTTCCGAAGCGCTTCCAAAAAGCGCTCTGCAAATCCGTCGATAAGAACCTCTTCCGGGGAATGCTAAGAAGGAAGCGGCAATGAGCGGACGGCGTCCAGG
>WNFA01001757.1_pt1 | contig 17695 bp, 20 predicted proteins | sample 5400481 | NCBI WGS metagenome assembly WNFA01 (sample SAMN13153340, study PRJNA577476) | soil metagenome | isolation source: 120 cm saprolite under Douglas fir tree site 2 hole 1 replicate 2 | place: USA:California | collected 2015-04-18
GAAAACGACCGCCGACGGTGCGTCGGCGACCAGAGGTGCTCCTGACAAGAGCCAAACCATTGAGGAGCCGGATGACGCTAACGTGTCACGTCCGGTTCTGAAGCCGAGCGGCAGGGGCGACCCTGTCGCTTAGGTTACCAATTTGCCGCCATCCAATGATCACATGTACAGCAGAATGCAGAAAATTTGTCTACCGACCCTTCAGGAATGTCAGTATCGCCTCGTTGACCTCTGAAGCACGTTCCTGTTGTATCCTGAGCTCTCGTTTCATAAACTCTGCCGGTTGTCTCACTTACTCATTACCATCCTCGAATTAGGCCCGATGGTCGTTCTCTCTATTGAAGAGAGGAATGTACGCTCGCATACCTGCATCTTCAATGACCTTAATATTCTCAAGTGTTCCATATTTCGTGTCGCCGGTCACCTGACGAGGCCGGAGTCGCCAACGAAAACGGGCATGCCAGAGGAGATCGAGCATGGGCTGGTTTTCCATGACCTCCGCAGGTGTGACCAGGACCGAAAGAATCATACGTTGCTTTCTCCCATCGACCACGGAGTGGGTTTGATACCCAAGATGCAGTGGTCCCCCACCATGTCGCATGGGAGTGGCATCCGGGTCAGTGGTGCTGACCCGCTGATCAGAGCGGCGTTGATAGAGACCTCGCACCTCACGTTGTTGCTCTCCTCCTTTGGCATACCAATCATAGCGAGCAGCCTGTTGCGCAAAGCTGGTTTCTTGCTCTTCTTCCGCAGGGGGAGTCGGCAGGGTCATGGGCTGCCGGTTGGCTTCGATGGGAGAGAGATCAGACACTGTTGTTTGCTGCTCATCCTCCTGAAAAAGCTCCCGCAAGTGTTTCTGGATGGCTTCTCGCGCTTCGACCGCGAAATGGGTGGCCAACGAGTCAAGAGAGGCATTGGCATCCACTCTGGTGGCATCGATGTACAACTCTTTCCCCCAGATCAATTTTTCTTGCTGACATTGTTCAAGAATGGCATCAAAAAAGCGGCGAAAAATGTCGAGACCATAACGGGTTCGGATACGGCTCAGGCTTGAATGATCAGGTAAAGGGTCATCCAGGTCGTAGCCAAGATACCAGTGCATACTGAGTCGATCCGCGACTAAACGCATCAGCAAACGTTCGGAGCGGATATCTTCAAAGAACATGATCAACTGGAGCTTGAAGAACACCACGGGATCAATAGATGGCCGTCCAGCCGCAGCGTAGTATTCACGCATCAGGTCATGGACAAAAGAGAGATCCAGAACGCGTTGCAAATGACGGTAAAAGTGATCCTGGGGAACCAACTCCTCCAGGGATACGGCGACCAAGGGCGCAAACGCCCGCTCTTTGAAAACCATTATGATAGTTGCTCCTCCTCCTCCATTGCACTCCACTCTCCCACCTCTTGTCAATCTCATCACTTTCTTTTTGCCATATCTACTCTTTATCTCTCTTGTCACTTGTTTATTCCTTCGACAAAGCGATAGACAGGCAAGCTCAGGTATTCCTGTAAACTCAGCAAGGACTTTTTCAACAGGCTGCCAGCGGTTTCGAGACAACTCATCCACAGCAGAATTATACAGATTCCGCCATTGGAATGTTGTGATTTACACCCGGATTGGCAGGAATATGAGGAGGAAGGTCAGGACACCTCGTCTTATGAGTCTTGACATCGGTGGACAGTGATAGTGAGCAAAAAACCGGAGATGAGAAAGCATCTCACCTCCCTCAAGAAGGCGATTCACAGTTTCCAATGGCCGGTTTTTTCCGTGGCATGGCAGACCATGACGGAGGCCGAATGTGAGCCGTTGTGTGTATGGCTGGAAATCCCCGAAGGCTGCAACTTCCAACAAGAGATCCCTGGCGATAGCGAGTCCCTCACCTGTACCTGTGATGGCACGCTCAAGCTTACACGACACTGGATGCGAGCTCATGGTATCAATGAGGCGGCCACTCTTCCTGAGCTAGAAGAGCGGGGCGGCTAGTGCGATTGCGAAGGGTTCTTCAACGGAGCGGACGCCCCACGTGATTGGCTCCGATCAGGCGACTGAAAGCAGAAAGAGCAGCGAGCAACAGAGAACAGCGAACGGGAAACATAAGATATCGCTGCACAGCAGGCGAGCACACGCCTTAGCAAGGGGATGACCTCCAGGGAAGTAAGCACGATGAACGAGAGAGCTATCTTATCGAGTTGCATCACGAGGCGATCCCAGTCCTAGTGGGATCGGAGTCTCTCCTACATGAAAGTGGTTTTCGATAACTTTCATTTTATAGGATTGACTCGTCCTTTTCACCTTCGACTTTTGAGAAGCCCTATTCTATGTCGTTGGAAAGCGGGAAAGGCGGTTCCCTCGATCTGTTTAGGTCTGCACAAGAAGAAACAATGAATGCTGCATGGTATACTTTTCCTAGCAGGAATGAAGAGACATGAGTTGGTCTCCTAAATAGGAAGCTGCAAACTCTTTTTGGTCTGGAGAGCAACCTTTTTCATTTCATGAAAGGTGAAGAAATGTCCTCTATTTTATTCAATTTCATTAGGGACGATCACAGGACTAGGTGCCTGGACACAGGAGAGAAACCATGGCAATAACGGCAGAAAAGAAGCTGGCCGGGCAGGTGGGGTTGATCACAGGAGCCAGTTCGGGTATCGGTTGGGCGATCGCTCGCGCATTCCTCAACGAGGGCGCGGATCTCGTCGTGGTGGCGCGCCGGTCGGAACGGCTACAGGCATTAGCTGAAGAGGCGCAGAAGCACGGTCGGCGATGCGCGGTCGTCGTGGGCGACACGCGCGAAGAGGAGACCGCCGCGCATGCCGTTCAGACCGCAGTCCAACAACTAGGACGCCTGGACATCCTGGTCAATAATGCCGGGATTGGCAGGTATGCAGACCTCATCGGAACAAGCGTTGAGGACTACGATGCGATGATGGATACCAATATGCGCAGTACCTTCTTGTTCACTCGCCATGTCGTCCCTGTCTTGCTTGAGCGTGGGACGGGCACCATCATTACCATCGCATCCATGGCTGGCGTCATGGGATTTGCAGGCGAAGCAGTCTATTGTGCGACCAAGTTCGCGCAGGTGGGCTTCACCCAGGCGCTTGATCGCGAGTTGCGTCCCCATGGCATCAAAGTCGGCGTCGTTTGTCCTGGCGGGGTAAAGACGGAATTTGCAATCGGGACGGGACGCACCGAGGAGGGAGTAGCGGAATCGGGCATGCTGGAGGCCGAGGATGTCGCGTCAGCCGCTCTGCTCATGGCTACACAGCCAGGTCGCTCGCGCATCGCAGAGATTCGTATGCGTCCTATGGTGGAGCCTCTCTTCGGGCGTGATCCTGCATAGAGGCCCGCGCTTTAGGCCTGAGTCCCAGCGACTGCGTCTGCTTGTTTGCAAGCGAGCGGCAAGAAATCGTTACGGTTGATCTGCTTCCTTCTTCAGAGCGGCAGCCAGGATGGCGGTGACCTCCTCGAGCGTCTGCCCCAGGTGCCGCTCCTCTGGCGTCTCACTTCCCAACTCTGTCCGTTCCACCAGGCGGTACAGGGCTGCAAGTGGTCTTGACCCGAAAGCGCCAAACGAACCGGGCCGCTCACACGCCTGCCCACTTCCAGCTGGTCAACAAAGTCGGCTTGCGAGGCATCGAAGGGTTCGAGCGTGGTGTGAGGCCCCAGTGCCAGGATTACGCCGCTGCCCTCCGCACACTGCCGCTCTTCGACTACAGGGAGCCCCAGGCGACCTCGGTAGAATTGGACGGCCTCGTCAAACCGCTCAACCGTCAGGACGAGACGCACTTCGTGAATTGCATCGAGCATTGACATCGAGATCTTCCTTTCGTTTCCAACAGATGCATCCATTGGGTTCTTGCTTCCACTGTACCGGAAATGGTAGTATCACGTCAAGGAAGGCTTTTTACTCCGCTCCTTTCCTGGTTCCAGCCCAGACGCTCGGGTGAAAAGGGGAAGGCAAGGAGTGAGAGACAGCATACTGGAGAGAGCATGCCATGAAAAAAATCACCTTAGAGGAGCATTTTTCTGTCCCTGAGATGTCCTATCGTCTGAAGCGGCAGTTTGCTTCTGAGTACGCTAAAGAGCTTGACGCGCGCTTGCTTGACGTAGAACAGTGGCGCTTGCCCGAGATGGATCAGCACGGCATCGACATGCAGGTGCTCTCCTTCACCTGTCCGGGCATTCAGGGGATACCCGATGCCGCCACCGCCATCACCACCGCCAAAGCGCTCAACGATAAGCTAGCCGACCTGGTTCGGAGCCACCCAACGCGGTTCGCCGGTTTTGCCGCGCTGCCCATGCAAGATCCCAGGGAGGCGGCCGATGAACTGGAACGCACAGTGACGCAGTTGGGCTTCAAAGGGGCGTTGGTGAATGGGCACACCAACGGCGAGTACTTGGACAAGCAGAAGTTCTGGGTGGTGTTCGAGCGGGCGGAGGCGCTGGGCGTGCCCATCTATCTGCATCCCATCGATACCCCCTCAGACCAGATGAAGCTGTACGGGGGCTATAACGAATTGTTTGGCTCAACCTGGAACTGGGGAGTGGAGACGGCGACGCACGCGCTGCGCCTGGTATTCGGCGGAGTCTTCGATGCCTTTCCCAGCTTGACGGTGATCCTGGGGCACCTCAGGGAAATGTTACCATATGCCTTGCACCGACTGGATAACCGCTGGAGCGTGTGTAGCCACACCAGGGAGCTAAAGAAGGAACTTCCCTCGCAGTACATCAAGAACAATATGCTGGTGACTACCAGCGGGAACTTCTCTGATGCGGCCCTGCTCTGTGCGCTCCTCACGCTGGGCGCTGATCGTATTCTTTTCTCGATCGACTACCCCTACCAGCGCATCAAGGATGGAGAACAGTTCATTGAGACTGCCCCGATCAGTGATGGGGATAAAGCAAAAATTTGCTACAAGAATGCCGAGCAGTTGCTCAAACTGTGAGCATGTGCGGGCCACGGCAGCTCGTGTTGTGACGACTTCCTACCGCTCCCGCGCCGCTCCTGAAGACCAGCGCCTGCACCGACAGGGCAACTGTCTGATCATCTTGCCCCATCTCGCGTCGGTCACGCGCCTGAGCGTAGTTACAAGGAGGAGGACACATGACTGCTAGCACGATCAAAGCTCTCGCGTTTGATGTCTTTGGCACGGTCGTCGACTATCGCGGCACGATTATCCGCGAGGGGGGAACGGCTCAACCGGGCGAAAGGACTGTCGGTGGACTGGGGGCAGTTTGCCGACGCGTGGCGCGCCCGTTATCGTCCCTCGATGGACCGCGTCATGCGCGGTGAACTGCCCTGGACCAATCTGGATGCCCTCCACCGCCTGTCGCTGAACGACTTGCTCAGCGAATTCCAGCTCGATGACCACTTCAACGATGACGAGCGCGAGCACCTCAACCGTGTGTGGCACCGGCTCCAACCCTGGCCCGATGCTATTCCAGGGCTCACGCACCTGCGGAAACGCTTTGTGCTGGCGACCCTCTCGAACGGAAATGTGGCCCTACTGGTGAACATGGCGAAGTATAGTGCACTGCCCTGGGACTGCATCCTTTCAGCCGAGTTGGTGCAGGCCTATAAGCCCGACCATCGCCCCTACCAGATGGCGATCAGGATGCTCGGGCTACAGAGCCACGAGGTGATGATGGTCGCAGCCCACCAGGAAGACCTGCGCGCCGCCCAGGTGCAAGGCATGCAGGCCGCTTTCGTCCCGCGTCCACTGAGCATGGTCCCCACCACGTGCCGGATCTCACCCCTGACCCAGCTTTTGAAATCGTGGCCACCGATTTCATAGACCTGGCGCAGCAACTCGGCACGTGAGGCGATTTTTCCTCTCCCTGAAACCGCACCAGATTTCCCTCACCACAGTGAGGTGCTGCGGTACCTGCGCGATTACGCCGCACACTTCAGCCTGCACCAGTACGTCCACCTCAACACGGTGGTGGAGTCCGTTGAGCCAGCAGCACAGGGGCAGTGGATGGTACGTGCGCGTACGGGGGAGCGGGTCGTGATCGAGACCTGCGAGGCCGTGGTCGTGTGCAGCGGTCGCGACCGCTACCCGCTGCTGCCGCAGCTATCGGGCACGTTTGCGGGCCAAATCCTGCACAGCAGCCGCTACAAGGGACCGGAGGAGTGTAGCGGCCAGCGCATCGTCGTGGCCGGCGTGGGAAGCAGCGGCGTGGATATCGCCACCGAACTGAGCAGGGTGGCAGTTCACCTGTACCTGAGCACCGAGCAGGGTGCCTGGTTCATCCCCCGATATGTGCTCAACCGCCCCTACGATCACCAGTTGACACGTCTGGCGGAACGCCTCCCTTATCGCCTGCACATGTTCCTCTTCTACCGCCTGCTGCTGCTTGAATACAATCGGATGGGGGTCATGCTCGGGCAACTGCAGGCACAGGGATTACCGCTGCCTCGCTTTGACCTGTGGAGTGCGCGACTCACGCCCTGCAGTGATCTCCTGCCACGCATCCAAGCCGGCCTATCCAGGTGAAGCCCCGCGTTGCGCAACTGGAGGGGCGGCAGGTCCACTTCACAGATGGCAGTGCTGTTGAGACAGACACCATTATCTACTGCACCGGCTATGCGCTGCGCTTCCTGTTCTTGCCCGGCGCGCTGCTTGAGATCAAGCAGAACGGCGTCGACCTCTATAAGCACGTCTTCCATCCCGATCTTCCCACCCTGGCGTTCGTGGGGTTCTGCAACGTAGCCGGGGCTGCACAGACGTTTGAACGTTTGGTTGCTGATCGATCATACTGCCATCCTTCCCAGAGAGCGCTACGCCTGGCCGGGTAAGCCGTTCTCGAAACAATAGTAGAGCGTCTGGAAGGGCTGCCGGAACGCGATCACGTCATCGATCACCGCTTCCGGCGCGCTTCGTTCGATCAGGATGCGTGTGATGAAGTCGGCGATAGTTTCCATCTCGTCCTCGCCCATGCCCAGGCGCGTGAGCTCGATGGTGCCCAGACGCAGCCCGCCTGGGCGGTCCCAGTCCTCCGGCCTGTCGACGGGGATCAGGTTCTTGTTGGTGATGATGTTGGCACGAGCCAGGTGCTGCGCTACGTGCAACCCACCGCCGAACTGCCGCACATCGGCGATCACCTGGTGGGTGGTCGTGTACCCTTTGTGCGCACCCAGAACGGGGATGCCGCGACGGGAGAGCGCCGCGCCGAGCGCCTGCGCGTTGCGCACAATCTGGGCCATGTAGACGTGGCCGTAGGCGAGCATCTCGGCGGCAGAAGCCGCCAGGGCTGCCACGCGGTTGACCTGGTGAGTGGCCACTAAGACAGGGAAGATGGCATGGGTGATGGGTGCTGTTAACTCAGGGTCGTCCCAGACGATGATGCCGCTCTGTGGTCCGCTAAAGGTCTTGCCCGCCGACCCAGTCATCACATCTGCACCCTCTCGCAACGGGTCCTGGAACTGGCCGCCAGCCACCAACCCCAGCTGGTGTGCGCCATCGAAGAAGAGACGACCTCCCCATTCCGCGACGATCTCCTGCATGGCTTGCAACGGGAAAGGAAAGAGCGTCATTGAGGCTCCCAGCGCGACCAGCTTGGGGCGCACGAGCGGCGCTACTTTGCGGAAAAGGTCGAGGTCCACCTCAAGTTCGACGGGATCGAAGGGGATGTCCACGATCTTCAGACCGCGCACCCCTGCTGGCCCGTCGCTGCGGTTGCTGGAGTGGCCACCGAAGGGCTGAGCCAGGCTCATAATGACGTCGCCGGGCTCGGTGAGCGCGGTGTAGACCGCCATATTACCGATCATGCTGGCCACCAATCGATGATCAGCATATCTCGCACGGAAGATCTGCTTGAGCAGTTCGACGCACAGTGCCTCGATCTCGTCGATGTGTTGGGTGCCAGCGAACCAGCGGTTCACCGGGCCGATATGCCCCTCGGCGGCGCGGGTGCCGACCTCGGCAGACAGGAGCGCGCGCACCGTTGGGCTAGTGGGCGCTTCCGGGGCGAGCAGATTCAGGCACTGCCTGCCGCGCCACGCCTCATTACGTGCCACCGCCATCAGCACCGCCTCCTGCATTTCCTGGGGAGAGCGGCAGGCGTCCAGGACGGCCCTGGCATTGGCGAGGATGTCAGGATCATGCACTTCTAGCTGTGTGGATGGGTCATGGATGTCACGTATGAGATGGTCTCCTCTCATCGAATAGCTGCACAGAGATCGATAATGTCGCTGCTCTCTATCAAGATATCACATTGCGCTGTCGTTCTATGTGTAACATGGCCCTTATGAACACTACTTCCCAAAATACCTCTGGGTGAATTTCGCGATGAAGCTAATTTCAATAAGAGGAACGGGAGGCACGGGACCATACGGACGAAAATCCAGGTTTCCCTATAGAGAAAAATACAGACGATTTGCGAACCGGAAAAATAGTCCAGATTGTCCCGTGCCTCCCGTTTAAAAGACGTCTCTCGACAAAGGAATCACTGTTCTCATCATCCACATGCGCGGATGGTGCGACCGGATGGATTGTTGGGATTGCTACCGACTCATGAAGATCGGCGAGGCGCTGGGCTATCGGTGTCTGACGGATCAGGGAGGCCAGCGCATCATCAATCAGGGCATGGAAGCCTGGGTAACCTTTGTCCTGTCACAGCGACCGTAACAAAAGGTGGGGCAATTCTTAACCCATTGGCTGGAAGATGTTCACAAACAGAGCATTCGTTCCCGTATCTATGAGCGCTACGAGCAGATTGTACGCCTCCACCTTATCCTGGGGATCGGTCACCATCGCCTGCAGAAACTCTCTCCCCAGCACCTCCAGTTATTCTACACGAAGAAACTAGAGGAGGGTCTTTCTGCGACAACGGTGATTAGCTTTCACAATGTGCTCCACAAAGCATTGGAAACAGCTGTTCGCTGGAACCTCATCTCGCGGAACATATGCGACCTCGTTTCCCCGCCACGGCGGAAACGCTTTGAGATTCAGCCTTTGAGCATAGAGCAGGTACAACAACTGCTGGCTGCGGCTCGTGGTCATCGGCTGGAGGCGCTGTTTATCCTTGCCCTGGCAAGCGGCTTGCGGAGGGGCGAGCTCATCAGCCTCAAGTGGCAAGATATTAATTTCCAAAACGGTACGCTTCAGGTACGCCGCATCCTGACTCGTGTACCGAGTAGATTGCCGGGCAAAGGGTATGTGGAAGCAGAACCAAAGACTGAGAAGGGGCGTCGCAGTATCCTTCTGCCATCATTTGTAGTTGAAGCGCTCAAACAACATCGCGTCAACAGGGATTTTGCCTTTTTCAGGATTGCCCATCTAGACTAACATGAACTCAGGTGTCATCGTTAGGCGAAAAATGCCTGGCGATAATAGTCTGGGAGGAGCTTCGCTTTCATTTTGGCGGCGATCGACGCAACCAGGTTGCGTCTCATTCTAATTGTGCAAACATCAAAAAGGCTCACTCCCTGGTCAAGCAGTTAGAGAGTAAGCTCAAGGCGGGGTCGGCCTGGCAGGATCACGACTACGTGTTTTGTACTTCTATCGGGACCCATCTCAATCCGACACGAGATGTCCTCGATCAACTCAAGGCACTGTTAAAGAAAGCTGGATTACCCGACATCCGCTTTCACGACCTACGCCATAGTTCGGCGACGATGCTCTTGAGTATGGGAGTACACCCCAAGATCGTCCAAGAAATTTTAGGGCATAGCCAGATCAGCATGACGATGGACACGTACTCCCACGTCTTACCGACGATGCAAAAGGAAGCGATGAGCAAACTCAATGATGCACTTCAAGGGTAATACAGACTTTTGCTGTCAACTTTGCTGTCAACGGACAGTATTGAAGGATGAGAGCACCTATGAATAGCAAGAAAGCGTCTCAGGCCAGAAAAGAAGGGGTTTGGGGCGTTTTCTTTTTGTCTAAATTACTGTAAACTGAAGCGATGCTGTATTCGCCGCGCTTCATAGCGATTGTCTAGAGACTTTGGAGGAACGCCAGGAGCGCGGCGTTGACCGCTGAGGCGCGCTCCTGCTGTATCCAATGGCCGCAGCCTGGAAGGACTACTTGGCGCAGATTAGGGACGAATTGTTGCATGCGTTCGATCGACTTGCTCACACCCGCGACCTCCAGGGTGGGGTCCTGGTCTCCCCACAGGTAGAGGGTGGGTTGGGTGACGCTGGCTCCACTGTAGGCTGCGAGGAGTTCCCAATTGCGGTCAATATTGCGGTACCAGTTCAGGCCGCCACGAAATCCGGTACGTGCGAATTCGGTGGTATACACGTCGAGATCCGCTTCAGTGAACCAGGAAGGCAGTGATGTGGGGTTGCCCGCCGAGTTGAGCAGGCTTGCCTGTGGATCGGACACAACCGGATGCCAGCGTTCGGATGGAGGAGCATCTCCTGAGAGTCCGTACAACAGGCGACGCATGGTCGTATGGATGTCGCGCTCGTATTCGGCTTCAGCCACACCAGGTTGCTGGAGAGAGGACTGGTAAAAGAAGTGGTCCCCCCAGGCTTTCTTCCAGGACTGTGTTGGGGGAATAGTGGCTCGCGCTCCGTGCAGCGGGCCACGAGGAAGATAGGGGTCACTCATCGTGATCAATACCGGGAAACGGTCAGGACGCATCAGCGCAGCATACCAGGCGAGGGTACTTCCCCAGTCGTGGCCCACCAGAATCGCCTGCTGCTCACCGAGTACATCGAGCACGCCAACCAGGTCACCGACGAGGTGGAGCAGCCTATACAGAGCAAGATCATCAGGCTGGTCGGTCTGGCCGTAGCCACGCAGATCGGGTGCCACGACGTGGTAGCCTGCCTGAGCCAGCGTGGAGAACTGGTACCGCCAGGAATACCACAGCTCAGGGAAGCCGTGGCAGAGGAGGATGAGGGGGCTAGTCCCCTGCTCAGCAAGGTGCATGCGCAAGCCATTGGTTTCGATCAACCGATGTGATAGGGCGTCTGGCGTGATAGGTGTCGCGTTCTGTTCAGTTTCCATGCGATCCTCCCGCTTGGTTTGGTGGAAGAGAAATGTTCTCTTCTTCATTGCTCAATGATGATGAGTGTCCTGGCGAACGCCCAGGACTGCTTTGCTGCTCATCTACCTGGCCGAACAGGTGTACAATGCTTTCCAGTTTGTCCAACGCTGCTTCGTCTAAGGCGTTGAAGAGTCCCAGGTAGATAATGTCCACCAGACCCAGCATCGCGATGCGCGCGGAAATGCGCAAATTCCGACGGAACGCCGTTGCCTCGCGCGGCGTGACGACCAGCTTGAGATCGGCATAGCGAGCCAGCGAAGAGTGCGGATTGCCGGTCACCGCAATCGTCGTTGCCCCTTGCTGTTGTGCCAGGCTGAGCGCCTTCACCGTCGCCCTGGTTTCCCCGGCATACGAGAAGGCCATCGCTACATCCTGGCTGGTTAGCAGCGAGGCCGACGCCAGTTGATTCGCGCTGTCGGGTAACCAGCTTACGCAGAGGCCCAGGTTCAACAAGCGATTGAAGGTATCCAGGGCCACAGACGACGAGATGCCCATGGCGTACAGGTCAATGCGCCTGGCCTGCTGAATAGCCTCAATCGTCTGTTCGATATCGTTCATCTCCAGGCTGCGCAAGGTGGTCAAAAGCGCATCGATATCGGCGCTGATGGCTTTATTGGCAAGGTCTTGCAGGGTATCACCAATCTGGAATATGCGCCCTTAGCCGAAATTATGGGCCGGGTGTTGTGGGCCTCTGAGGTCTTTAATTGCTCGGCGCCAGATACCGGGAATATGGAGATTCTGGCCCAGTTTGGCACACCGAGGCAAAAAGAACAGTGGCTGATACCCCTCTTGAAAGGCGACATCCGCTCGTCCTTCGCCATGACTGAGCCAGACGTGGCCAGTTCAGATGCCACGAACATTCAACTCACCATGCGGTGCGAGGGGGATGAGTACGTGCTCAATGGCCGGAAGTGGTGGGCCACCGGTGCCGGGCGGCCCTGTTGCCACATCTTCATTGTGATGGGCAAGACCAACTCTGATCACCCGGATACACACCGCCAGCAGAGTATGCTCCTCGTACCAAAGGACACTCCTGGAGTGGCGGTGATCCGCGGTCTCAGGACGATGGGGTACCTGGCCAACGAAAGCCACTGCGAAGTTCACTTCGAGAATGTGCGGGTCCCCACCACGAATCTGTTGGGCGAAGAGGGTTCGGGCTTCGCCATTGCCCAGGCACGGCTGGGACCAGGCCGCATCCACCACTGTATGCGCTCCATAGGTGCCGCTCAACGCGCGCTGGAACTGATGTGCCAGCGGGCCACTCAGCGTACTGCATTCGGCAAGCCTCTCGCTGAGCAAGGCGTCATCCAGCAATGGATTGCCGACTCGCATATGGAAATTGAGCAAGCACGCCTCTTGACGCTCAAAACGGCCTGGATGATGGACAGGCTGGGCAAGAAAGCGGCGCAGGACGAGATTGCGATGATTAAGGTGGTCGCTCCCCAAGTGCTGACCACGGTCACCAATCGGGCGATGCAGGTCTTTGGAGGGGAGGACTCAGCGACGACTTCCCGCTGGCTGAGATGTGGGTAGGAGGGCGCGTCCTGCATATTGCCGACGGCCCAGATGAAGTTCATAAGCGTTCGCTAGCCCGCTCTCTCATCAGAAAACTGGCCGAGTAAAGAGGAACAGGGGGGTCCAACCAGGGTCAGTCGAGGGAGCCACCAGGATCTCGCCCGGTTCCACGCGAGCGTCGTGAGGATCAAGGATCACCCGCGCGAGAGCCGTCACGATCCCAGGTCATATGTTGGCTGTCTTCATTTTCCTACACAGAAGGCGATTTGGTATGAGACAAGGTTGAGCGAGGCATCGGGCAAATTAAGCTCGCGATTGGCTAATGTCAATTTGTGTTCAAGTCGCACTCTGGCTCTTTTTATCTACTACAAGTCTTCGATGACGTGTTCGCACTTCAAACGTAGCGTTACTCGCTGCTCTTTGGAAAATTGCTGTTCCACCTGCAGCCGAGCTGCTTCTTCCCCGTTATAGCGGGCCGCCAGGCGATAGATATCCTTCTGCGCTATCTCCGGGTCATCAATCATCTCAACCGTACCACTGACAGTGACATAGCTGTAACCTTCGAGAACGCACACCGATATACGTGGATCACGTCGCATATTGCGTTCTTTTGTGCGGCCGGCCTTGGTATTCATCACAATCGTATCACCTTCAAGCAAATACCACATGGCGGTGAGCTGCGGCGTGCCATTACGATTGGTGGTCGCGAGGGCGCCGAAGCGACGCCCTTGCAGAAATTCGCGAGCTTTTTCAGATAAAGCAGCGGTCATATGCAACCTCCTTTCAAGCTACTTCTTCCCCACCAGGGCAGGAATCACGCTCTCCCCATAGGCGCGGATGAAGTCGCTCTGGTTGCGTCCTACGTTATGGACATGTACCTCGTTAAAGCCCAGATCGAGAAAGCCCTGGATGTGTTGACGATGCTCATCAAGGTTGGTCGAGATGAACACGCGTCCCTTGAAATCCTCGGGGCGTACCAGCTTGGCAAACTCGGCGAAGTCTTCAGGCGAGCGAATGTCTTGTTTGGGGGCTCGAATGCCGCCGTTGGGCCACTCTTTCATGGCCTGTTGTTCCGCTTCTTCGCCAGTTGCAGCCCAGGAGACGTGCAATTGCAACAGCTTGGGCATACTGCTGGGCTCTTTGCCTGCCTCGCGGGCGCCCTTCTCGAAGCTCTCAATCAACATCTTCAGCTTCTCACGGGGCGCGGAGGGAGTGATGAGGCCATCGCACATACGCCCGGCCGTCTCGGCTGTCTTTGGCCCGGAGGCGGCAACATAAATCGGGCAGGGTACTTCCGGCCGCGTATAGAGACGTGCGCTCTCCATCTTGAGATGCTTGCCGGAGTAACGCACCTTTTTGCCGGTGAAGAGCTGTTTTATGATTTCGATAGATTCAACCATCCGCTCGAGGCGCACGGGGGCGTCAGGCCATTCACCGCCGACAACGTGTTCATTGAGCGCCTCACCCGTGCCAATGCCCAGCCAGTATCGTCCGGGATACATCGCCGCGAGCGTGGCGGATCCCTGCGCGATGATCGCCGGGTGGTAACGATACGAGGAACAGGTGACGCCTGGCCCAAAAGTGAGCCGCTGCGTGCTCACCCCGAGCGCACCCATCCAGGACCATACCAGGGGACTCTGACCCTGCTGTGGCACCCACGGGTGAAAGTGGTCGGCGGCCATCACACCGCCAAATCCCGCTTGTTCAGCTTCCTGGCACCAGCGTATCAGGTCGGTAGGGTGAAATTGCTCGAGAGCTGCTGAGTAACCAACTATAGGCATTTAAGGAACTCCTTGCTAATGTGACGTTCATGAGATGAGCGATATGAGTTTCTTTCTCCCTCCCTTGTACCAGGCTCATCCCGTAAACGCTGTAGATCATCGATGGTGTCGATATCCATTGCCAGGCCAATACTGGTGTATACGGTGCTACTCAGCTTTTGCTGTCTGACCGCTTGCTGGTAGCGTTGTCGACTGTTCAAGCCAAACAGGTAAGGTAGTGCCAGAGGTGGGCGCATGAGAATAGCGTTTGTGCCTGTGCCATCCTGCGAGGGCGCGAGTACAACCGCGTGCTGCCTGGATTGCTCAATCATGCCCTGGATATCGCTTTGGCGCAGCAAAGGAAGGTCGGCGGAGATAGTCAAGATTGCAGTAGCTCCTGCGGCCTGTTCTCTCATGGCTGCGGCCTGCAAGGCGGAGTTGTGACCGTGCTGCTCTTCCTTGAGCGCTTGCGCACCCCAGAACCGCGCATGTTCTAACACCCGTGTATCCGGACTGACGACCGATACGCGCTCAAATAAGCGGCTGGCAAGTAGAACTTGCAACACGTGATGCAGCATATCCAGGACCAGGCTTTCCCGCTGTTGCCGGGATAAGTAGGCCGCGAGACGGCTTTTTGCTGCGTTGAGTTCCTTGACGGGAACAAGTGCTGTGTATGTCATCCTTTATAGTAACCCGAGTTCTAGAAGTTTATAGCAGTTGCTTCTAAGACGCCGCGCGCCAGCGTTGCCTTTGCTGCATCGTCTCGCATAATGGTATTCGTTACCACAGTGGGAATACCTAAATCTTCGATTGCGCTGGCGAGGTGTGCATCCTGTTCGTCGATGACCATCACATCAAGAAAGTCACGGTAACAACCTGCCACGCCTACCGCAGAGACATCCATGCCAAGCCCTCGCATCAGTTTGTCAGCTGGCCCCTTGATCGGCGCTCCGCCTACGATGGGGCTGACGGCTACAACCGTCCCACTTGCCTCGTGGAGTATGTCGTGGATACCGGGAACGGCCAGGATGCTGCCGATGCTGACGATGGGGTTGCTGGGCGCGATGAGAATAGCCTCAGCGCCTTTGATAGCATCAAGAACACCGGGTGCGGGCCGGGCCTCACCACTGCCGATAAAAACCACATCTTGCACCTCATCGGCACAGCGTCGCTTGACCATATACTCCTGAAAGTGCAGCAGCCCCGCAGGTGTCTGGATGTGAGTGGCAACAGGCTGGTCGCTCATGGGTAGAATGCGCAGTTCCAGGCCGAATTGCCTGCGCAGCTTATCGGTCACTTCACTGAGCGTTTTTCCCTGTCGCAGCAGGTTGGTGCGATGGATATGTGTGGCGAGATCACGATCGCCCAGCAGAAACCAGTCTTCATTGCCATAGCGCGCCAGTTGCTGCATAGTAGCGTAGGTATCGTTACGAATGCCCCAGCCATGCGCCTCATCGACCACCCCGGCAAGCGTGTACATCACGATATCGAGATCAGGCGAAACGTGCAAGCCATAAAAATCGCGGTCATCACCTGTATTGACAATGGCGGTGAGTCGCTGTTGCGGCACTACCTGCACCAGTCCCTGTAGAAAACGTGCTGCGCCGACTCCGCCAGCAAGAACTACTATCATACAAACCTCAGTCAAAACGAACGATCAAAGATTCCAGCGGCAGGCGCTCGCGTCGTTGTGGGTCAGCTGCCGCGTAGCCCAGCGTGATGAGCGCCTGGGGAATCAGTCGTTTATCCAGGTTGAGCGTTTCGCAGACCACCTCCGGGCAGAAGAGTGGCGCGCACATCCAACCGCCATCCAGGCCCAGGTCGAAGGCCATCAGCAGCATATTCTGGATGGCAGCGCCAATGCTCTGAATGGCCATAGTTGTCTCATCGGCCTGCCGCCTCTCATCGGGATAGCGATCCAGGTCTTCCAGGCAGAGGCAGGAAATAACGATGGCAGGCGCGTTGAGTATGCGCTGGCGCGATTTTTCCATGCGCAGGGCTACGATTTCCTCGCTCTGCCCATCCATTTGCAGTTGCCGCCTCCAGCTGTCACCCATACTCTCGGCAAGCTGCTCTTTGACCGCCTGTCGCGTCAGGACTACAAAGCGCCAGGGTTGCCGCCCGTGCGGTGAAGGTGCCCAGCGCGCGGCTTCCAGGACCTGCTCGATGAGTTCCCGTGGAACGGGACGCGCCTGGTATTTGCGCACGCTGCGCCTGCTCTTCAACAGCATTGCTAAATCACCTGCTCGTGCAGGCAACGTTAGCGCAGCGTCCGGTCGTGTTCCGGCTCCGGTTTTTGTCACTTTATTTATACCCTTAGTGTCATAGAACGCAAAGAGGTCTAAGATGCCCAGCACCCATTAGCGGAATAGGTCGGTAGAGGCATCACGTAACAATAATCGTCCATCGCCTGCGCTCGGAATATATGTGTAACCGCGAATGAGCGCTGCGGGAACGCGTTCGATCTTCCCCATAACCAGTTCCGCCGCCGAGGCCAGTTCGTCGGCTACTGCTATCGCGCTGGCCTGTAGTTCATATCCGTAGGGGTCGCGCTGTCCCCGGTAGTCAATAATCGGCTCCATGCCCGCTACGCCTATCGCCATGTTGACCTGACCGTTACGCCATGGCCGACCCCAGGTATCCGTGATGATGACCGCAATATCAAAGGCAGCACCTTCACCTGTGAGCTGTTGCATGCGCGTACGCAGCTCCCGAGCCGAGCGTTCAGGATCAAGCGGAAGCAATGCAAGCTGGTGCTGCCCGTTGACGTTAGATTCATCAACGCCTGCGTTGGCGCAGATGAAGCCATGCTTTGTCTCAGCAATTAGAACACCGTGATCCATACGCACGATACGCCTGCTCTCACGCAGCACAACCTCCAGGTGATGCGCATCCTTCTTGCTGCCCAGCGCGGCCATGCGAGCGAAGTCCGACGGCTGTACTTCTTCTGGATTTACCAGGCGACCCTCTGCCTTAGAGACAATCTTTTGTGTCACGACGAGTATATCACCCTGTTGGAGCGCCAGTTGCTGTGCTCGCAATGCCGTGTAGATAGTGAGACCCAGGTCACTACCTGGGTTGACCTCGCCTATGCCTGTGATTGGTATGATGCGCAGTTCCGTGTTCATATGCCTCCTGTCATCTCATCGCCATTATACCGCCTGAAAATGAGCGCTGCAAATAATGAAGTTTTGCCTGTTTAGCCCTTGCATTTATCAAACATCCTATGACATAATTATTCTAGAGACCTTCGGGGCAGGGTGTAATTCCCGACCGGCGGTATGGTGAATGCCTGGCGTATTCACCGAGCCCGCGAGTCTGTACTTGATCTGCTCGCAACAGAACCAGTATGTGACAGATTCGGTGTGATGCCGAAGCCGACGGTTACAGTCCGGATGGGAGAAGGTTTAGC
>WNFA01002316.1_pt1 | contig 17693 bp, 11 predicted proteins | sample 5400481 | NCBI WGS metagenome assembly WNFA01 (sample SAMN13153340, study PRJNA577476) | soil metagenome | isolation source: 120 cm saprolite under Douglas fir tree site 2 hole 1 replicate 2 | place: USA:California | collected 2015-04-18
GGCCATTGTTGGTGCCGATGGCCAAGCCCGTATAGCTGGCGCCGTCCTTTCTGTCTGCTGTGATAGTAGCGTTGGTGCTGGTGCCATTCCAAGCGCTGATGGTGCCATCGAGGGTGTCGAAGATGAACACGGCCTTGGCGGCCTTGCCGCTGGTCGTGTCCTTGAAAACAAAGCCGTTAGTGGTGTTGGAGACGATTCCCGAAGGGGTGCCCGGTCCACCGTTAGCGGGAGGGATGGTGACGACAAGACCCGCCTTGGAAGCCGAGATCGGAGGCGTATTGCTGATTCTGTAGAGTGTGGACAAGCCGGTGACATTGTCGCTGACCCAGAACGGGCTCCCGCCGAGCGAGGTGAGGCCCCAAGCGTTGACCAGATCCGGATCCTTGAGCGTGCCGGGAAGGCCTTGATTGGTAACGAGATCCGTCCGCTGGTACTGCGCGGACGCGGGAAGAGAAAACAACGTGAGAAGGGTAACGGCGATTCCGAGCGTCGAAAGAACGGTTTTCTTGTTCATGAACTTTTTCCTCCAGCAGGGGATTGCGGCACAGAAACAACACGTTAAGGCGGGAGAAACTGTTCTACTTGCAGCCGCGGGAAGGAGTTTAGCAAGGTCACTTCCATTTTGCACGGCGTTAACAGCAGCCGCCTTGGAAGGGGCGAGAGAAGTTAGGTTGGGCAAGGAGACTTACGCGGTGCGCCGGACGGCGAAGAAGGGACTGGCGCAGGTGGATTTCGAGCTGGACGGCACTCCCTACCGCGGGCTCGAGCAGAATCCCAAAACCAAGTCGCGCTGGGCGGAGATAGCGCGGAAGGGCGCCAAGGTGATGCAGTTTCTTTCCGGAGGGCGTTATATTGGTGTGGTCGTGGACGGGAAGGTCACGCACTATAAAGAAGCAACGGGAAAAATGACGTAAGGAAGTAAGGAACTTTCACGTCTGGTTTTGCACTCGTTACGGCGAGCCAACCTCGAGTATTTCCCCCGGCCGGATCCGTCGCAAGGCGCTGGCGCATTCGAGCAGCAGGGGTAGAAGATCCGCGAGTCGGTTCGTGCGCGCCCGCAGAACAACGATCGCAATTCTTCTTCCCGTCAGATTCCGCTGGAACTTTATGTTCTTGTCCGTGGTGACTAGCACATCCCAGCGGCCTTCCGCGATGGCAAGAAGCTCTCCATTTTTCTTGCTCCCAAGGCCGGCCTCCCGCGCCGTGTCGCACTCAAAGCCGTGCTCGGCCAGCGCAAGCTTGAGGTCGCTTGGAACGCACTCGTCAATCAGAACCTTCATTTGCCAAAACGCGCCAGGACCAGCGCCTTCGCCTCTTCCAGTGCTGCTACGGCGCCTTCACGGCTCACTCCGGGAAATTGCTTTAGAAACTCGTCGATCGTTTCTCCGCCTTCGAGATAGTCGACTAGGGCCTGAAATGGGACCCGCGTCCCGCGAAACACAGGCTCTCCGCTCAAAATCTCCGGGTCCTGAACAATCACGCTGTCTGACAGTGCCGCCATCGTCGCGCTCCCTCTTCGGCTTATCTAATCATACCCCAGCGTTAGCTGTTGCACTCTCTTGCAAATCGAAACCGGCTGGTTGCTGCAGCGAGCGTTTAGGGCCGCGTGTCGAGGGGGTGCCTGCTTTTTTCGTAGAACTCGTTTTGAAGCTTGAGGCTTTGGTCGTCAGCTTTGGCGGCGCGAATGGCCTCGACAATGGCGTCGGTCCAGGCTTTCATGTTCCATTCGCCGAGTTCGCGTGTGGCGACCGAACCGTCGCCCGAGTAGTGGTTGGGGAAGCGCGCGTACCACCAGATGCCGGTGTAGACATTGTCCGGCAGAGTCACGCGCTTCTGGTCGGCCCCGGATTCGCTCGCGGCGCGGTCCAGGTGGACAAGATCGGGGTGGGAGATGAGCGTGTTCGAGGTTTCGTTTTCCCCGGCGTGGTAATCGATGCCCGTGGATTTTTTGGGCGGACCGCCGGCGCGGCTTCTTCCGCCTGCAAGAACGTAGACAACGTAGTCGTGCGGTTTGTCGAGCTGCGACTGCGCGAAGAAGGGAAGCAGGTGCTCATTGCCGCCGTGGCCGTTGACGATGACGATTTTTTTGCAGCCGTTGCGCGCCATTTCGTCAGTGGTTTCCTGGAGCAGCTTCAACTGAAGCTCCATGCTGTAGGCGACGGTGCCGGGTTTGGCCGAAATAGTATTCGGGGAAAACGAGAGCATATTCCTGCTCGACGGCGTGCAGAGTGGCGTAACGAACGTTGAGCAGATCGGTTCCCAGGGGCAAATGCGGGCCATGCTTCTCCAAAATGCCGAACGGCAGCACACACGTTCCTTTGGATTGCTGGATGGCTTGGCGAAAATCGGCGGCGGTAAGCTCCTCCCATTTAGGGGAGAGCTTTCCTTGCGCCGGAATTGAAGCCGCTGCTGCCAGCAGGAGCACCAATATGAGGAGTGCGCGCCGCGTCATTTGTGATTCCTCCGCTGGCGGCGGATTCTAACGCCGGGCGGCGGGATTCGCATCACTGAATTGTTTTTGCGTCCGCGTGGCTGCACGCGGTTTTCGTTTCTGCTAGAATCCGTGCCGCGCCGCGACATGAGAGCGTAAGAGGATACTTGGAATACCGTCTACTCAAAGCGGTCCTCACAGACCCGCACTTCTGGCTGCCGATAGCGGCCCTGATCCTGGGTGTGGGTGTCCTGATTGTCATTCGATGAAGCCATGATTCCCGGGCACGAATCGAAAACGAAGCTTTCGAGCAGGGCACTGCACCGGCTGGGTGTGGCTTGCGGTCTTGCCGCGGGAGCGTGGCTCGGAGCCGCCGAGGCACCCACAAAACTGGTGACAGCGGGTTATTCGCCGTTTCTGATTTCGCTGGGCATGGTTGCGGGAGTATTTGTGGCGCGCTGGACAGTGCCGATGGCGCTAAAGGGAACCAGTTACATTCTGCTGGACCTTCGGGAGAAGGTACATCTCATCATTTGGGCGATCCTGGCGGGGATGCTGTGGGCTGTGGCGAATACGCTGACGGTGTTTGCGATACGCAACGTCGGGCTTTCCATCGCGTTTCCGCTGTGGAACACCAACAGCATTGTGGGACTGTTTTGGGGCTGGCTGCTGTTCAACGAGCTGCGCGGCGCCGAGACAAGGCAATGGGCAAAAGTTTTGGGAGGCGCCGGGGCGATTGTGGCCGGAGCATGTCTGCTGGCCTACGCCACTTCGAAAGCGCCAGCGGGCGCGCCGCGAGGGACTGCTGCCCTCGGTATCCTCGCGGCGCTGGGAGCTGGACTCCTGTGGGGGACGATGTACATCCCGTACCGCAAGGCCTACATCAGTGGCATGAATCCGCTGTCATTCGTGACCGTGTTCACGGTTGGCGAGCTGGGAACGGTCTTCACTTTGGCGGTGCTGTTTGACGGGGGGTTCCACAACGTCATTTCAGAACTGCAGCGAGCGCGGCCGGCGCTGTTCTGGTTGTTTCTGGGCGGATTCTGCTGGGTTCTAGGAGACCTGTTCCAGCAGTACGCGGCGAAGTATCTTGGGATCAGCCGCGGTATTCCGCTCTCGAATACCAACCAGCTTTGGGGGCTTGCGTGGGGGGCGCTGGTGTTTGGAGAGCTGGCGAACCAGAGCGCGGCGGCGCGAGCGCTGGTGATCGCCGGATCTCTGATCATGATTGCGGGAGCGGTGGCGATCAGCTTTGCGGAGCCACCTGAGTCCGAGCAGAATTCCTGGAGGAAGGCGATGGAGCGGGAGTGCCGCCGGTATAATCTCGATGTCGATCGCGTCGCGGCTAACGTGCAGGGAGAAGATACTCTGTCCAGAGCAAAGCCGGGGCGACGCTGGTGGGAGTGGGGAGTGCTGGCTGTTGCTGTCGGGGTATTCGTCCGGCTGGCCTGGGGCGCGGAGCGGCAGCCGGTGTCCGTCAATGCGATTTGGATGGCCGTGTTGATTGGCGCGTCGCTCGCTTTCCTGATTGCGTGCGGGATGCTGCTCTGGAAGCGAACGCGATTTTCGTGAATCATTTGTTCAGACATTGACGGCGCCGTGGATCGTCGAAGCAAGACGCCCGCTATTTGGAAGGGCAAAAATCGCTGTTGTCCTGCAAACCCGGCGCGCTCATAATTGGACTATTGTCATGAGCCGGATAGCTGATAACGCGCCTTTGAAGCAGCTCGACGAGTGGGACGATTTTGTCGCCACCCGCTACCGGCAGGACAAATCGGAAGAAGAGTTCCGGAACTACAAAGCGGACGCAAATCCCACCGTGACGGAGTTCTACCGTCAAAATCACGCTTACCAGACACTTGATTTCGTGAAGGCCAAGAAGGCTGAATACTGCGCGTTGAACCGCGGCAAGAAGAGCATCTGGGAAATGGCGGAGTATCTGAACACCCTGGTGGACGATAGCGATCCCGATACCGATCTAACCCAGATCGAGCACCTCCTCCAGACCGCGGAAGCGATTCGAAAGGACGGCCATCCGCGCTGGTTCGTTCTCACCGGATTTTTGCACGACCTTGGGAAAGTGCTCTGCCTGTATGGGGAGCCCCAATGGGCTGTGGTTGGGGATACGTTCCCCGCCGGCTGCGGATATTCGGATCAAATCGTTTTTCCGGAGTTCTTTGCCGCCAACCCCGATAGCAAGATTCCCGCGTACCAAACCAAATATGGCATTTATGAACCGAACTGCGGACTCGATAAAGTGCATCTCTCGTTTGGACATGACGAGTACATTTTTCAGGCAACGCGGAAGTATCTGCCGGAAGAGGCGCAGTACATGCTCCGGTATCATTCCTTTTACGCCGCGCACCGGCATGACGCTTACTGCTACCTCATGAACGAACAGGACGAGCGCATGTTTGAGTGGGTTCGGAAGTTCAATCCTTACGATCTATACTCGAAAGGCCGCGAGCGTCCGAAGACACAGGACATTCTTCCTTACTACGAAGGGCTCGTCTCCGAGTTCTTCCCTGACAAGATTGACTGGTGATCGGTTAGCGGAAACTCCCCCAATTGCAAAACTTGGAATTCACGGACGACGATGGATTGTGGCCGGCGGAGCTAATCCAAATCTCTTCTTGACGATTTGGCCGGGCCGGACGCAGGGAAAACGTTGTGCTGGGGCGCGGGCATGGGGATATCTCCTTTGCGATCTTGCCAGAGGAACTTGTTGAGGAGAGCCGTGTCTACGGCGTCGGCGCGGCTGAAGTCGAGATTCTTGCCTTCCTTCCATTCCTCCGTATTCATTTGATAGATGAGGCCGTTGTCGCGGTTGCGATAGTCCGCGGTAAACGCGGGCTGCCGGCCGGGGCCGCTGAAGAGCGGGGCCATGACCGCGGCGCGTGAATCGTTGGCGTTCATCGGCGGGGCGCCCAGGAGCGATTCAATTGTGCGGACCATGTTGATCGTTGTGTAGAAGGAGTGATCGACGAATGGTGCAGGAATGCCATCTCCTTGCGCGGCTGGCAGGGGAGAATACTTGCTGATGACGAGGGCGATGCTGCGGTGGGAGTCGACGTGATCGGGGCCGTTTTGCGCGTCGTCCTCCAGAATGAGGAAGGCAGTATCGTCCCAATAGGTGCTGTGGGATACAGCGTCAACGACACGTCCGATGGCGAGGTCATTGTCGGCGACTGACGCAACAGGCTTGGGCTTATCCTTTTTGCCACCTGCGGTGTGGTCGTTCGGCAGGCGGAGAAGAATGAATTGGGGCATGGTGTCTTTGCCGGCTTTGCGGGCGGCAACGAAGTTATTGAATTCGTTGAGGAATTCGTCAGCGCGGAGCTGATCGGGGTAGGCAACCTCGAAATCGGGGTAAAGAGGATCGAAATGACCCTGGAGTTCGACTTCGGCGGCGACATTCTTCGCAAGAATCGGTATGGCCCAGGGATAGGGGCTCGGGCCTCCGCGGGGATCACCAACATTCTTTTGAAGAGGTTCGCCTTTGTGGATGAAGGCGCGGGAGCAGGCGATGCCGGTGATTTGGGGTGGTCCCGAGGTGGGCGGATTTGAGCCACCGGCAGCGCTGCACCAACGGGTGACTATGTATTCTCCGTAGTGGCGGTAGGAAATCCCGTGGCTGGCGAAATTCTTCCAGAGATAGCCGCCTGTCGGCTCACCGGCATCGGGAACTTCATCTTCGGCGGAGACGCCGCCGAGAAAAGTGCCTTCGGAATCGTAAGTGTGTTCCTTGCCGCGGTAGCCGATGGGCCAGGTCTTGGCGACGTAATCGGAGATGGAGGCGGAAGTCGACCAAACGTGGCCGTCGCCGGAGACGTCGCCACTGTCATAGAAATTGTCGAGGATGCCGAATTGACGTGCGAGCTTGTGCTGGTTGGGGGTGATGTCCTCACCGTAAATGGCGAGAGAAGGATCCCCGTTGCCGGCGCCGAGATCGCCGAAGACCTGATCGTAGGTGCGGTTCTCTCTAATAATGTAGATGACGTGATGGATTTTGTTTTCTCCGGTGAGGAACGCGACGCGATCGGCATTGCCGCGCATGGCGTTGGTTTCGGAGACCTGTTTCGTGTAAGCGGGGAGATTTGCCGGCAGGTCGGCAAGAGGGATGCGCGCGAGTGATCCGTGAATGAGAGCGGGTGTGTAGGGATAGTCAGGACGACCATCGGGGGTTTTGCCAAGCGGTTTTGGATTCGGCCCGGAGCCGCGCCCTTTGGCGGTGCCGATGAGAAGGTCTTTTGCAGTGGCTGCGACGACTGTGGGGTACCACTCTGCCGGAATGAAGCCCGCGGCTTGAACGGGCTGACCTGGCACGACTTTCGTGAGATCGAAGACGCCGACAGAATCGGAAATGGCATTGGCGGAGAAGAGTGTTTTTTCGTCAGTGGAAAGTGCGAGATATTCGGGATCGCTGCCGCCGTATTGTTGCCCCGGAAGTTTGGTCGAGAGATAGAAGAGGGAGTTTCCACTCGCAGTATCGAGAGCTGCGATTTCGTCGCGGTTGGTGAGCGCGACGAAGAGGCGAGAGTTGTCGCGGTTCAGGAGAAGAGCAGTCGGGTGAGAGCCGCCTGCGAGCGGTGAAGACGCCTTGCGAAGAGGAATGACGCGACGGACGCGTCCGTTGAGGAGATCCAGCTCGGCGACGGAGGAAGCGTTCCAGAGAGAAACGAAGCCGCGCTTGCCGTCGCTGGTCATGGCCGCGGTGTAAGGCAGAGAGGCGGGGATGTGTTTGAACGTGGAGAGGTCGAAGCGGTAGACGATTTTGCCGTCGGCGGCATTGAGGAGAATGGCTTCGTCGGAATTGTTGCAGGCCACGAGCAGGCGCTCTTCGCCGCCGCTCTTGCCGATGCTGAGGCCCGCGGGGTAAGTGACGTCCTTGTATTCCGCGCGGCGAATTTTTCCCGCCGGTAGCTTCGTGCGCGGGAGCAAAGGCATGAATCGCTCCGGAGTGACGCGGCCGTTCTCGAAGGCGTAGACAGCGATGCCGTTTCCAGTGCTGCCTTTTTTCTTGCCGAGAGGGTCGGTAAGAGAGGCTACTGAAGCGAAAAGGTGCTTGCCATCGAGGCCGAAGGCGAGTCCGAGAAAATAGGTTTGGCGGGCCTTGGCGGCAAGCCTATCGTCAGGGAAGTCCGTGAGTTCGTCAGTTTCGAGATTGAGGACGGACAGAGACTGTTTCTTTCCCGAACTGTAGGAGCCATAACCGCTGTGGAGCAGAACCGCGAAGCGGCCGTCGGGAGAAAAGGCAACGGCGGTGGGGAGATTATTGGTTTGGCGGGGATTGCCTGGGACTTCGGCGAGGAGTTTTCCATTCGGGAGCTGGGTGACGCGTGGCGCGTCCTGCGCCAAGAGAGAAGATGCCAAGCAGAATAGGAACAGAAAGAAGAGATCGCGGAGGCGGCGAGAATGATTTTTCATGCGGGGAGTATAACAGCGTCTTATCACGGCACGGTAAACGAGGGAAGTGGACGACCCGGGGCCGGACTGACGCCCTGAGGTTGCCGGAGATAGCCTGCAGCGAAAACTGAACTAGGCATTGCATGCGGAAGCGGTCAGATGTATATTGCCGGGCAACTGGGAAATGATGCCGGAAATCCCGGGGTATTTCGGTTGCCGCATTTCTCAGTGTTGGGCCGTAGGGTCGGTCCAATAAGTTTCGCGCGAAATTCCACGATTTTGAGGAAAGGAACACGCCATGAGAACCTCATGCGTTAGGGCGCTGGTATTGCTTTCCGTGTGTTTGCTGGTTTCAGGAATAGTGCTTGCGCAATCGGACCTCGGCACGATTTCAGGATTTATCAAAGATCCGTCGGGCGCAACGATTGCCGGGGCCAAGGTGACGGTCCAAAACAAGAGCGGCGTCGAACGTCAGGCGACCACGAACGAATCCGGCTATTTCACGATAACGAATGTGCCGCCCGGCTTCTACACCATGAGTGTCGAAGCCGCCGGTTTTCAGAAGTTCCAATCCATCGACAATAAGCTCGACTCGAGCGCAAATCTCGTCATCGACGCGACGCTGACCGTAGGCACGGCCTCGCAAACGGTGGAGGTTTCGGCATCGGCGGTCTTGCTGCAGACGGAATCGGCATCCGTGCAAAAGCTGATCACCCGGGAGCAGATTGACTCGCTCGAGATCAACGGCCGCAACCCGATCTTCATGGCCAACCTGGTGCCCGGGACTCGCGGTGGCACGCTTGCGAACCTCAGCTTCAATTTCAGCCAAGGCCCATCGAACATCAACGGCGCGCGCACTCCCGAGAGTCTGATCACTTATGATGGCGCCCCCGCCGTGCGCACGCGCTCCAACGGCACTAGTCTAGGCGCCGCAGACGTGGACTCCACGCAAGAAATCCAGATTCTCACCGCGGATTACTCCCCGGAATACGGGCGGTCGTCAGGCGGCCAGATCCGCATCACCTCGAAGAGCGGGTCGCAAGAGTTTCACGGCGCTGTTTACGAATACGTGCGCAACACGATCTTTGATGCGAATCCATGGCAGCGCAACGCGAACGCGGCAACGACGGGTATCACGGCTCCGATTCACTACAACCAGTTTGGATACAACGCCGGGGGGCCTTTCTACATCCCCAACCACTTCAATACGAACAAGACCAAGGTCTTCTGGTACTGGGGAGAAGAATGGGTCAGGTATATCTTTACGGACACGAACTCCCTCACCGTGCCAACACTCCTAATGCGGCAGGGCAACTTCAGTGAGCTATTGAGTCCGACGAATATCTTCTACGGGAAAGCCGTCGTGATCAAGGATCCCAAGACCGGCCAGCCCTACCCCGGAAACATTATTCCCGCGCCGGGGACCACCACGACCATGACGCCTTACAGCCCTAATGGACTTGGAATTCTGAACGCGTATCCGGCGCCGAATCTCACCACTCCCATTAACGGCAACCGGAACTGGTTTTTCTCGGCGCAGCACCCGCAGTACCAGCGCAAGGATACACTGGCCGTCGATATCAATCTGGCCGAAAAGCACCGGCTCCGCTTGCGCCGCGTTTACTTTACCTTCTGGGAGTATCAGCCTTTAGACGGCGGCACCAACGAAACGCCGAAGTATTTCGATCGTCCCAACCAGACCAACTCCATCGACTACGTATGGACTATCAGCCCCACGAAGGTAAACGAGCTCTTGCTGACTGGAAGCTTGGACCAAGTCCGCATTCCGGTTGACGCGGCTCACTTTCTGGACCGCACTAAGGGGGCCGTGCAGGGCGCGGGGTTCTTCGGCACTAACTATTCTTATCTATTTCCTGTAAGCGAAAAACTGCTTCCCAACCGCATCCCAACCGTGAATATGTCCAGCTTCTCTGGACTGAGCGGCGGGCCGTATCCGTCGCACTCGGCTGGCCCGATCTACGACATTTCCGATAGCTTTACTTGGATCAAGGGAAACCACACCATAAAATTCGGCGGTGTGTTTGAGCGTTCCGGCGAAAACGACAATGACGAGATCAACGTATCGGCTTGCACCACATGCACCAACAACCAAAACGGCCAATTCCAGTTCACGGATGGCCGGGCCGGCGGGACGGGAGTCGCCGTGGCAAACGGCGCTCTGGGCCTGTTTGACAGATACACCGAAATCGGCCACCGAGCGTATACCATCTTTCGGGGAAGTATGTGGGAAGGCTTCGGGCAAGATTCCTGGAAGTTCAGCCAGAAGCTGACTCTCAATTTCGGCCTGCGCTACTCGGTTATCGTTCCTTATCACGCTCAGTGGGGAAACATGATCGTATTCGATCCGAGCTCTTACGACCCGAGCAAAGCGGTAACGGTGGATTCTACGACAGGTCTTATCACCGGCTCGCCTACGATCGCCCAACTTTATAACGGCATGGTCATTCCCGGTAGCGGGTTCCCTTCTTCCGCCAAAGGCCGAGTACCCGAGGCGGATTCAGGTTTGTACAATGGGCTGTTCCGCAGCGTTCCTGATCGTTTCTCTGATATTCAGTGGGGGGATATTCAGCCGCGCGTGGGCATAGCCTATGCGCTAAACAGCAAGACCGTGCTGCGGGCTGGGGCGGGGCGCTTCTTTACCCGGCTGGGGGTAAGCGACTCGGTTTTCCTCGGTGGCAATCCCCCGTTCCAGCCTAATTCCAGCCTGACAAACAGCTCAGTGGACGCCCTTGGGCCGAGTCTAGCGGGCGGCCTCCCGCCTTTGGTGGTGACCACGCAGAGCAAGGCATTTAAGAATCCAGAAGCTTGGGCCTGGAATGCCACGGTCGAGCGGGAAATGTTCTGGAGGACGTTCCTTAGCGTTGGCTACGTCGCCCGCCGCGGTTTGCACTTGCAGCGCGAAGCAGACATTAACCAACCAACCTTAGCCGTGGTCGCAGCGAATCCCTGCCTTCTGCCAGGAGCCGCGAACCCCTGCAAAGTCGATGCGTTCCGGCCATTCAAGGGCTTTGGCTCCATTCGAGAAACAGACAATGTGGCCAACTCCATCTACCATTCCCTCCAGCTGTCTTGGAACCGACGCTCTGCCAACGGTCTCCTGTTCGGCGTCTCATACACGTTGTCCAAGAGCTTGGATAACGGTTCCAACCAGCGCGACGTCGTTCCCAATACCTACGACATAAATTCGCTGTGGGGGGCCTCCGAGTTCGACGCCCGCCATGTCGTGGCCATCAACTACCTTTACCCGCTCCCCTTTTACCGTCACCAGTCAGGTTTCATCGGCAGGGTGCTCGGTGGCTGGCAAATAAGCGGCATCTCGCAGTTCCAGACTGGCCTACCGTGTGGCGTTGCAGCTGCTAAAGACTATGCCGGCGTAGGTTTGGACTCCAACTTTGGATGCGGGGTCAACGGCCAATACTGGGTTGTCAACGGCAACCCCAGTATCATCGGCACATTCGGTCCGAGCGGTCAGTGGTTTGCCACGAAGAATCCCGATGGATCGCCGATCTTTACTCAGCCTGCGAATGGGACGTTAAACACGCAGCGCGTTCGCAACATCATCTATCAACCGGGATTCCAGAACTGGAACATGGGCCTTTTCAAAACGATTCCCGTCAATGAGCGGCTCCGGTTCCAGTTTCGTGCCGAGGCTTACAACGTCTGGAACCATCCGAACTGGTGCGCCAACAGCGGTTGCAATGGGGGTACTAATATCGGCCTTGACCCGACTAACCTCACAACGTTCGGAAAAGTTCTGACTAAGGGCAGCGGCACAGCTGGTCAGGGTGAACGCAACCTGCAGCTCTCGCTGCGCTTCGAGTTCTAGCACCCTGCTGACGATTCGTATCTGGGGAGCGTCCTGACGTCAAGGAGCTCCCCCGAAGATCTGCACGAAGGTGGTGGTGTCTGATAGCTGAATATTCAACTGCGCGGGCCGCGCGAAATACATAAGAATGGCATGAGCGCAACGCACGGGATGACGTGCGCAGATTCCGAGGAAATCTTGAAATGAAATTGTCATCGCTGTCAGCGTTGCCATTGGCTACTTCCGCCCTCGCCTTGCTCTGCTTTTGGAGCGCGGCAGATATCTCCCGTGCTACGCAATCGGCCAAACCGTCTGAGGCCAAGACGCGGATCGCCATCATCGGGCTGGACCACGATCATGTCTGGGGCTTGCTTAAGGATATTGCCGGAGAACCCGAAGCCGAACTCGTGGCAATTGCCGATCCTCATCCGGAGTTGGTGAGCCGAGCCAAGGCTCAAGTGCCGGCGACGGTAAAACTCTATTCCGGCTACGTCCAAATGCTCGATGAGGCCAAGCCCGAGGCGGTGATCGTTACTACTGAAAATGACCGGCATCTGGAAATACTGCGGGAATGCGCGAAACGCCACATCCATTACTCCACGGAAAAGCCGATGGCAACAAACGCCGCCGACGCGCGCGAGATGGAGCGCCTGGCGAGCCAGGCCGGCATCAAGCTCATGGTTAACTATTGGAATGCCTGGGTGGCGGCGAGCCATGATCTCTTTCACGCCGTGAAATCGGGGCAGGTCGGAGCTGTGCAGAAAATCACCGTGCAGTACGGACATCGCGGCCCGAAGGAGATCGGTGTCTCGCAGTATTTCGCCGACTGGCTTTACGACCCGGTGAAAAACGGTGGCGGGGCGATCATGGATTTTGGATGCTATGGCGCGGAGTGGGCGGTGTGGCTGAAGGGGCGACCGGCGCGAGTCTATGCGACCACAGCGAAGCTGAAAGTGGAACAGCACAATAATGTGGACGACGATGCGACCATGGTGCTCGATTATCCCGACGGGACGGCGACCATCGAGGCTTCGTGGGACTGGCCGTATAGCAAAGCGCACGTGGAAGTGTTCGGCCCAAAGGGGAGCCTGACCGCGGGGCGCGACTATCTGTTTTTCCGCTCCCCGGCCCAGCGGGGAGCCAACGCTGCGCCGTATGGAGAGCCTGTGACGTTGAGCCCACTCCCGCGAGAGACGAGCAATCCCATCTCCTATTTTGTCCGCTGCATCCGCGATGATAAGCCGATTGAGGATCCAGTTTCGGCCAGGCTGAATGTGCAAGTGATGGAGATTCTCGATGCCGCGCGGGAATCGGTCCGCACTGGACGAGCGCAAGAGTTGCGCTGAAGGTCAGCCGCTTGCAGTTTTTTTCAGCGCCCTCCGCGCAGGCATTTTGCATTCATTACTACCATCCCTGGCGGTACTCGCGGCGCAAGTAGTCGTTGGCCTGCGGCACGTTCGTGATTCGCATGTTGGCGCCGTCATAGTGAATCTTCTTTCCGGCGCGGAGCGCCACGATACCGAGAAGCATGACCTCGGTGAGGCGCGCGGCGTATTCGAACGGGCAGGAAGCTTGAACTTTTCCCTTGGCCGCGTCCACCCAGTTCATTTCGTGGGCTTCCTTGTCGACACGCGGCAACGTCTGCGGTGGTTTGCCGAACGAGTCGTGGAGCGACTTGGGGAGCAGCCGAGGCTTCAGGCCGTAGGTGTCGTGAAGCAGCTTGCCCTTACTCCCGATGAGCAATGCGCCGCCCTCCTTTTTTAACTCTTCCTCGCCGAGCTCCTCGGGCTTTTTGGGGACGAGACCGCCGTCGTACCAAGTGAGCTTCACGGGCGGCTTTTGACCGCGCGCAGGGAACTCATAGAAGGTTAGCGTCGCATGCGGGTAGGACGCGCCGTTGAAGGGTGTCGACACGGTCTCGATGCTTGAGGGCAGCCCCAGATTGAGCGCCCACATGGAGTGGTCGATCAAGTGCGCGCCCATGTCCCCGATCGCGCCGACGCCCCAATCCACCCAGCCGCGCCAGTTGAACGGGTGGTAGATGGGGTGGTACGCCACGTCGGGCGCCACGCCAAGAAAAAGCTCCCAAGCGAGTGTTTCGGGAACGGGAAAGTCGCCCGCAAGGGCGGCAGCGAGCCGCGCGTTGACGCCTGAACCGTTCCATTTAAGAGTTTCGGGCGGCACGTTCAGTTGCTCCGGGCGCGGCACGCCTTGCGGCCAATAGCCGAGGGGCCGGTTCGTCCACACGTGCACCTCGCGCACGTCGCCGATCGCGCCGGCCAAAACGTACTCGACCGCTGTCCGCCCATCATTGGACGAGTGCCCCTGATTGCCCATCTGGGTAGCGAGCTTGGTCTCTTTCGCCCGCCGCGCCAGCTTTCGAGCTTCTTCGACCGACCAAGTGAGCGGCTTCTGCACGTACACGTGCTTGCCAAGGTCCATCGCAGCCAGGGCGATGGAGGCGTGCATATGGTCGGGCGTCGCGACCACAACAGCATCAATGTCCTTCTGACGCTCGAGCATTTCGCGGTAGTCCTGATAGCGCTTGGCGTTTGGCAGGTGGTCTGTCTGCAGTTTGATCATGCCGTCAAGCCGCGCCTTTGCTTTCACGCGATCGAACTCCGGCAACTGCTGGCCCGCGCTCGGTTGTGGGGCAGGCTGATCGATGCGCGTCTGCAGGGCTTGGATGTCGGCGTCGAGCCGATCGAGCGCCTTGCCGGCGTAACCCCAGTCCACGTCGCACAGCGCCACGATATTCTGGCTTGCGAGGTTGATCAGATTGTTGCGGCCCATCCCGCCGACTCCGATGCCGGCGACGTTCAAGGTGTCACTCGGCGGAGTCAATCCACGCCCGAGGACGTGTCTCGGCACGATCGCCAGCGCGGCCCCGCCCGTGGCAACACCGGCAAGGAACCTACGGCGTGAGAATTCTTTCTTTTCGCTCATGAGTTTCTCCCGTGGTGCCCCGGCATTATCGCGCTTTCGAGGTCCTTTGTGACCACTAACTTAAACTTATTGCAATGCTGGAAAGCAAACGCCTGGCGGAAGGAGAGCTGGTTGAAACCACTTTGCCCGGTGGCTTACGGTCGGTGAATAAATCGACTCTTGTTCCATAGTTTGTGAAGGAGACCGGTGTCCTATCGGAAGGATCTGCGCGAGAGAGTATAGTGGAGTAGGCAGTATTTCAAGAGGTTACGGGACGCAATCGGCCTCGGATTCTCTTCCGGGCCCGCTGCAAGTGTTTGGAAATATGGCGGGGACGACGAGACTCGAACTCGCGACCTCTGCCGTGACAGGGCAGCGTTCTAACCAACTGAACTACGTCCCCAGCCGTGGAATCAACAACTTAGCGTAAATCATTGCAAGTAAGGGCTTTGCAAGATTCGCATACAGCGCATCGTTCGCCTGGATTGCCTACGATGGCAGTCGTTCCTGGATGAACTGCCCATAAACTGCCAGTAAAAAACAGTGCGCTCATGCGAGTTTCATACTAGCACAGATAGGTGAAATAGGCGAAGGAAGCATTGCAACTCAGAGCTTGACGAACCAACGGATTCGCACTCGAAACTATTTTCGCACTCATCGCGAATAAGGTGCGCGTTTGATGGACGAAAGTTTCAGTCCTGACTGAAAACGGTTCGGACGTGCAACGGTCTTGTAAACCGTCGTCTGGAACCTGGAATGAATCCAGCAGAGCCTTCGGTTTTTACCCGAAAGGTCGGAATACAGACAGGCGCCACAGAAGGATTGCATGCGTTTGCGCGTTGGGCAAGAAGGCCTCTTTGACTGTGTCTTGCATTGGATTGCACTCCTTTGAAGGTTTGGACATCTCCAGCTATCGCATCTCCACAATCCCTCTGAAACCGCGCTTCAGCGCCAAGGCGGATATTTCGAGCGGTGATAGCCCAAATTCGAAAACTTTAGGTACGTTCAAACGCCATCAATGGACCAGGTTCCAGGCGATTCGTTATGCCCTGTAGCTGGCCCCGCCGCGCGCATTCTGCGGGTGTATGATGTCCGCCATGGCCTCACCGGGACACGAATTCGAGCCCAAACAGTTCGTTGGGACACAATTGCGAAAAACCCTCAACACGATTCCGGCGTACACGTGGTATGCGGTGCCGTCCGGCACTCTTACGTTCGTGAATGAGGCATATGCGGACTACCTTGGTCTCGCCAAGGACGATCCTCTTCGGTTGGGACTGGAAACGGGTGTAGCGTGGGACACCCACATCGAACTGGTACATCCCGACGACCGCGAAGAGACGCTTAGAGTCGGGGCAACCTGTAACAGAACTGGGGCTGCCGGCCAAGCGGCCTTCCGAATACGAAACTCTGAAGGAGAATACCGCTGGTTCCTCAGTCGTCTCGAACCTCTCCGAGCAAGCGATGGGACGTTGCTGTACTGGATCGGGATAAACCTCGACATTGAAGAACTCAAGCGCGCCGAGGAACAACGTAGGATTGCTGAAGAAAAGATATGGGAGCAGGAACTGGAGCTTCGGCACATCCTGGATCTCACGCCGCAACAGGTTGCCGTATATGGACCCGGTGGCGAACGTCTTTATGTCAACCGCGTTGCACTCGATTACATCGGCGTTAGTCTTGAAGAGTGGCTGCAAACACCCGGATCTGCATTAAGACCTGTCAAGTTCATTCATCCTGATGACCGGGCACGGGCGGTGCGCGCTTTTTCCGATGTTTCTCGCTCCGGTGGCTCGGCTTACGAGTTGGAGTTGCGGGTGCAGGCAGGGGATGGGAGTTATCGCTGGTTTCTGGTTCGTTACAATCCGGTGCGCGACGAACATGGACAGATCATGCGTTGGTATGTTGCGTCTACGGACATTGATGAACGCAAGAGAGCTGAGGAGAGACTGCAGCAGGAAAACGTCGCTCTGCGTGAAGAAATCGACAGGGCCTCGATGTTCGAGGAGATCGTTGGAACCTCGCCCGCTTTGCAAACTGTGCTCTCGCGCATCTCCAAGGTTGCGCCAACCGATTCTACGGTTCTCATTACCGGTGAGACCGGAACCGGCAAGGAGCTTGTCGCCCGCGCTATCCACCGAAGGTCAAATCGCGCCTTGCGCGGATTTGTGAGTGTGAACTGCGCTGCAATTCCTCGTGATCTGATTGCCTCGGAGTTGTTCGGCCATGAGAAGGGGGCGTTCACAGGCGCCATGCAGCGTCGAGTTGGGCGGTTCGAACTGGCCGAGGGCGGAACGATCTTCCTGGACGAGGTGGGCGAACTATTGCCCGACACTCAGGTCACGCTTCTAAGGGTATTGCAGGAACGGGAATTCGAGCGAGTCGGCGGGGTGCGGTCGATCCGCGTCGACGTTCGCGTCATCGCTGCCACGAATCGCGATCTGAGAGCCGCCGTTGCCAACGGCGCCTTCCGCGAGGACCTCTATTATCGGCTAAACGTATTTCCTCTCGAAATGCCGCCTTTGCGGGCACGAAGGGCGGATATTCCCCTGCTCGTTGAATATTTCATCGATCGCTATGCGCGCAAATCGGGCAAGAAGATCAGCAGTGTCGATAAAAAGACAATCCAATTACTTCAGTCGTACCCTTGGCCCGGCAATATACGCGAACTGCAGAACATCATCGAACGATCGGTAATCGTGTGCGAAACAGAGATCTTTACGGTAGATGAAAGCTGGCTGTCCCAACAGGCTCATGATGGCAGGTCAGGCGGAAAGCTGTAACTCCCGCAAAAGCTGGCGGCTAAAGAAAAAGAAGTGATCGAGGAAGCTCTGCGAGAAAGCCAAGGACGAGTGTTCGGACCGTCAGGCGCGGCAGCGAAGCTAGGGATTGCGCGGTCCACGCTCGAATCGAAGATTCAGTCGCTAAACATCAACAAGAATCGTTTCAAGGCGATGCCACGGAGTTGAACTCCCTGACGATATCGCCTCAGGGCGCACCATTCGGGAGATTCGACAACTCTTCCAGTCCGAGGGTGTTGTTTTCTTTTGTGACCGGAGTTTCGAGACGCCCGCGGGGCAAAGGTGCCCCGAGCGGATTGTCCAC
>WNFA01010919.1_pt1 | contig 17686 bp, 18 predicted proteins | sample 5400481 | NCBI WGS metagenome assembly WNFA01 (sample SAMN13153340, study PRJNA577476) | soil metagenome | isolation source: 120 cm saprolite under Douglas fir tree site 2 hole 1 replicate 2 | place: USA:California | collected 2015-04-18
GAGACCAGCCCACCGTTGAGGGAGAGCTGGTTCATGCGGCCGCGGATCTGGCGTCCGTTTTCGAGCACCAACAGGGCCAGGATGGAGCCGCCAAGCTTGACGCGCGAGCCCCGTGGTCCTTTTTGCATGGCGGCGGTTGGGGCAGGCGGTGATCCTGAGCGACGGCGATGTGGTTTTTCAGCCGCGCAAGGTGGACCGGTCGGGCCTGTATGAGATCTTCGAAGGCCACGTCTTGATCTATATACACAAGGAAATGGAACTCGAGGATGTGGAGGCGAAGTATCCGGCGGCGCACTACGTGATGGTGGACGACAAGGTGCGTATTCTGGCCGCGATCAAGAAGTATTGGGGCGCACGGGTGACGACGGTGTTTCCGCGCCAGGGACACTACGCGTTGGATGCGGCGCTGGTGGCGCAGTATCCCAGTCCGGACATCACGCTGGACCGGATTGGGGAGCTGCAGAAGTATTCCCTGCAGCAGATTTTGGCAGCAGGAAAGTAAGAACCTATTCGGCTTCTTCTTCCTGCAACGCGCCGGCTCGAACCAGGCTTTCCAATTCCAGATTCAGACCGGCGCGGCTGGCCTCGGACAATTCCAGGAAGCGAAAAGGCTGCAGGCATCCCTGGGTGGCCCACATGGGAAACAACATTTGCGCGCGGCAACGGACGCTGAAGCCGAGGTGGAACAGGACTGTCACCCGAATGCCTTCGTCGAGTGGGTGTTCGAGCGAGACCAGCCCACCGTTGAGGGAGAGCTGGTTCATGCGGCCGCGGATCTGGCGTCCGTTTTCGAGCACCAACAGGGCCAGGATGGAGCCGCCAAGCTTGACGCGCGAGCCCCGTGGTCCTTTTTGCATGGCGGCGGTTGCTGATATTTTCTTTCAGTTTGGCGCGACCGCACCGCGCATGCGAAAATGCTCCCCGGCGTTAAGGAGACAAATGATGAAACGAGTAGCAGTGCTGGCTTTGGCGGTTTGCATGACGATCCACGGCTTTGCGGAAAAGGGTTTTGCGCAAAAGGGCACGAAAGCCTCGGCTGGAGGCGCGGTCGATAAGGCCTACCTGCAGAAGATTTGGGATGGCTGGGCGACGCTCGATCCCGCTGGCCAGAAACAGTACTACGCGCAGGGCCCGCATGTGTTTTTCGACATTGCGCCCCTCAAGTATGGCAGCTGGGATGAGTATCAATCCGGCGTCGTGAAGGTACTCGAGGACTTCAAGGCCGCCCGCTGCACGGTGAATGACGACGCGCAGATTCACAAAAGCGGTGATGCTTACTGGATCACGGCCACAGTGGCATACGACATGACTCACAAGTCAGGGAAGCGCGACATGGGAAACTTCCGCTGGACCGCTGTCTTCGAAAAGCAGGATAGGAAGTGGCTGATCGTGCACGAGCACGTATCGGAGCCGCTGCCGTAGAGGAAGGATCGTGTGGTGACGGGGCTCCGCCCCGTCCGCGCCGGGTGCTGCTCGGCAGCCATCCTCACCGGTACCCCTTCCAGAAAAAGTACGCCGTCATTGCCGTTCCCACCGCGACCACAAAGCCGCGAATCCACGCCGGCGGAAGCTTCTGGGCGTAGTGGGCGCCGAAGTATCCGCCGAAAAGCGCGCCCACGATCATGACGCTGCCCTCTCTCCAAACCACAGCACGGGCCACAATGAAGGTGATGACCGCGATGCCGTTGATGATCCCGCCGAGCACGACCTTCAAGGCGTTCATGGCGTGGATGTCGGTCATGCCGAGTGCTGCCAGCATCGCGAGGTTCAGAATCCCAACTCCGCCACCGAAGTAGCCCCCGTACACCGCGACGACCAGCTCAAAGATTACCGCGATAGCCAAAGCCGAGTTGGAAGCATCCTTGGCCATGGAGCCCCGGGAGCCGCGTGCCAGGCGGCCACCGAACATAAACAGCAGCGTGGCTCCCAGCATGAGCCAGGGCAGAACGCGCAGGAAAGTCCGCGGGGGCGTGTGCAGCAAAAGGTAGGCGCCGGCGATGGCTCCAATCACGCTCGTGACAGCGAGCGGAATCATGACGCGGCGCGAAATGTCGAGATGTTTGCGATAGGCGCCGGAGCTGGCCGTAACTCCAACCCAGAGCGCCACGGTATTGGTGGCATTGGCCGCGATGGGAGCGACTCCGGTGAACATCAGAGCCGGGAAGGCGATGAAGCTGCCGCCGCCAGCGACGGCGTTAAGCGCGCCGCCGAGAGCGCCAGCGAAAAAGAGGAAGATTGCGGTTTGCAGACCCAAATACAAGATGTATCACAACCACAACCCACATAGGGATGGACGCCCCCGGAGCCGCCGCACTCACGTGCTAGAATCGTTACTGTGACGCCCGGAACCGATGCTTCCTGATATCGACAAGTTGCTGGAGCTGCAGTTGGCGGACAAAGAGATCCGCAAACTGCAGGACGAAGTCGCCGCGCTCCCAAAACGCGTGGCGGTGATTGAACAAAAACTGGCTGGAACCAACGCACAGCTGGAAAAGGCGCGGAATACAGCCAAGGGCGACGAGACCAACCGCAAGAAGTTCGAATCCGCCATTAAAGATCTGCAAGCCAAAATTTCCAAGTATCGCGACCAGTCCCTCGATGTTAAAACCAACGATCAGTACAAAGCGCTGCTCCACGAGATCCAGTTTGCCGAGCAGGAGATCCGGCTGAACGAAGACCGCATCCTGGAGGTGATGGTCAACGTCGAGGTGCGCGAGAAGGAAGTTAAAGCGGCTGAGGCCGAGCTGCAGGCGGAGACGGCTGAGATCGAAAAGGAAAAAGAAGACGCGCGAAAAGTTACCGCGGAAGATCAGAAAAAGCTCGCCGAGTGGAACGCCAGGCGCGACGGCCTGCGCCAGGGGATTTCCGAAGATATTCTTCGACACTATGACCGCGTGGCGAAGTTTCGCGGCAGTGGCCTGGCGGAAGTGCGCGACCACAAATGCATGGGCTGCCAGGTGATGTTGCGGCCGCAGACCTACAACGAAGTGCGGAACGGCGAGAAGGTAATGGTTTGCGAATCGTGCCAGCGAATTTATTACTACAATCCCGCGAACGAAGTGAAGCCGGAGCAGGAAGTCGTGACGGTCACCGGAAGAAAACGCGCCCGCCCCAAGGCGGATGCGCCGCAGGCATGGTTCTACCGTCCGGATTACGGCGAGGAGGGCGAGGTGCTGCTGGCGTTTACCAATAGCGGCGGCAGCTCGACTCGGCGCATCTACGAAATGCACACCGGGCGCCAAGTGGGCGGTGTGATGCTGCGCGAAGGAAGTTACCGCCTCGCGTTTCCCGAGGACCTCACCGACGCCGCGCTCCGCCTCAATGGCCATTGGGAAGAAAAAGAAATCGACGAGTGGGGTTCTGAGATACCTTCGAATACGCTCGACCTGCTTCATAAAGATCTGCTGGCCATCCAGCGCGAGCACAGATCGAGCCACAAGGACCATTCCGCTTCTCCGGCGGAACAAACGGCTGCCCGCTAGATTCTCACCATTCACCGCGTCGGGAAAACGGAATCTCGCTTCCCACAGCAACTGTCGAGCTGCGCTCGGCTTGGACAGCCGAGGGCGGCTGTCCCCACGCAGGTCGCGGCAGCCTTGGGTTCGCTATAACATTCTATCCATGTCGAAAAAGCGCGCCGTCTCCGCCAAGCATGCGGAGCTTTCCGTAAAACTCTCTTCACGAGGCGTTGCCCGCCTGCAAGGTCGACACCCGTGGGTTTACCGCTCGGACGTCGATCTGGTCGGGGCGAACGCTGAGGCAAGCGACGTGCCCCATGGCTCCGTCGTTCGCGTCTTCGACCCGCGCGGCAAATTCCTGGGCACAGCCCTCTACAGTTCTTCGTCGCAGATCGCGATTCGCATGATCTCTCACGGCTCCGTGGCCGATCTGCCCGCACTGGTCGCGGAGCGCATTCGTGCCGCCATCGCCTACCGCAAGGAACTCGTCTCCAACACCGACGCCTACCGCATCGTCTTCAGCGAAGCCGATTTTTTGCCTGGCCTCATCGTCGATCGCTATAACGACGTGCTCTGCCTGCAAATTCTCACCCAGGCCATGGACTCCGCACCGGTGCGCGCAGCCATCGTACAAACGCTGCGCGAAGAGCTGCAACCAGAGGGGATCGTGGAGCGCGTCGATCCGCGCATTCGGGAACTCGAGCAACTGCCGCCGCGACCGTCCGGACTGCTGCAAGGGGAGAAGAGCTCGACTGTCATCAGCATGAACGGCGGGAGGGTGAACGGAGACGAGACGACCGGCGTCCGCTTTCACTACGACGGCCTCGAAGGCCAGAAGACCGGCGCGTTTCTCGATCAGCGGGAAAACTACGCCGCCGCGGCGCAATACGCGCACGGCGAAGCGCTCGACGCCTTCTGCTACCAGGGCGGATTCGCGCTGCACCTGGCTGCGAAGTGTTCGAGCGTTACCGGAGTGGACAGCTCGCGTCCGGCACTCGAAATGGCGGAAAAGAACGCGACCCTGAACGCCCGCGAAATCGAATGGATCGAAGGGAACGCCTTCGACCTCCTGAGGGAATACGCCGCCGCGAACCGGCGCTACGACACCATCGTTCTCGATCCGCCGGCATTCGCCAAGACCAAGCGTGACCTCGAAAAGGCCCTGGGCGGCTACAAGGAACTCAACCTGCGCGCCATAAAGATGCTGCGCCCCGGAGGGATTCTTGTCACCTGCTCCTGCTCCTTTCACGTAGGTGGCGCCGACTTCCTCGAAGTGGTGGCCGACGCGGCCCGCGATGCCCACAAATCTTTGCGCGTGGTCGAAAACCGCGGAGCGGCGAAAGATCATCCAATGTTGCTCAATGTTCCTGAAACCAACTACCTAAAGGCCCTGATATTGATCTTAAGTGATTGAATAATAAGCATATAAATACTTGACAATAATGCACTAATATTTTATGCTTGCATAACACTAATTGACAACCCGGGAGCTTCCGTAAAGCTCCCCGAATGAACTTCAAGTAGGAGGATTTAAGTTATGACTTTGATTACGCGTTATGACCCGTTCCGTGAGTTCGTCACTCTCCAAGACCGCATGAACCGCTTGTTCCGCGACCCCCGCGGGCCCGAAGGGCAGGATGAATCTCTAACCTCGACCGCGTTTGCTCCGCCCGTGGACGTCTACGAGGACGAGCACAACATCACCTTGAAAATCGAAGTGCCGGGAATCGACGAGAAGGACATCGATGTCCGCATCGAGGGCAACACGCTGACCGTGCACGGCGAGCGCAAGTTCGAGAAGGAAGAAAAAGAGGAGAACTACCGCCGAGTGGAGCGGCAGTACGGCAGCTTCACCCGCACCTTCACTCTCCCCAACACCGTCGACCATGACAGCGTTCAGGCCGACTACGAAAAGGGTGTGTTGAAGGTCAAGCTGGCCAAGAAAGCCGAAGCCAAGCCGAAGCAGATCAAGGTAAACGTAGGCAGCCAGAAGACGCTGGAGGCCAAGGCGCCAGGCAAGGCTGCATAAGCGGTTCGTGTGGTGACGGGGCTCTGCCCCGTTTAGCCGGGCCAAGCCCGGCAGATGTAAACTCAGCGGGAGGCGAGACAACGCCTCCCGCTTTATTTGAAAGTCATAATCAAGCTGTCATCCCTGAGCGAAGCGAAGGACCTCTGCATTCTTTCGCTGCCACCAAACCGCATAGGTTCTTCGCTTCGCTCAAAATGACATGTCAATAGAGGGAGTAACCCCGTGCCCATTCGTTGGGATAAATTCACAGTAAAGGCGCAAGAGGCCGTCCAGCGCGCGAACGAGCTCGCCTCCGAGCACGGCAATCCGGAACTTGCCCCCGCCCATCTGTTGGCCGCGCTGGTCGAGGACCGCGAAGGCATCGTTCCGCCGGTGCTCGAAAAGATCGGCATCGGGCCGCAGGCCGTGCTTAGCGACCTCTACAAGGAAATTGAGAAGCTGCCCAAAGTCTCGGGCAGCAGCGGCGCGAATCAGCCGTCCATGTCGTCGCAGATCAACCAGGTCCTCGAGAAATCTTTCAAAGAAGCCGACACCTTCAAAGACGAATACGTCTCGACCGAGCACATCTTACTAGCGTTGACGAGTCTGAAGCGCGATCCGGCGCAGGAACTGATGGCGCGCCACGGCGCGACCCACGACGCCATCTTGAAAGCGCTCACTGCTGTCCGCGGATCGCAACGCATCACCGACCAGAATCCGGAAGCGAAGTACCAGGCGCTCGAACGTTATGCCCGCGACCTCACCGAGCAGGCGCGCCGCGGCAAGCTCGATCCGGTCATCGGACGCGATGAAGAAATTCGCCGCGTCGTGCAGGTGCTCTCGCGGCGCACCAAAAATAATCCCGTGCTCATTGGCGAGCCGGGCGTCGGCAAGACCGCCATCGTCGAAGGCCTCGCGCAGCGCATCATCTCCGGCGACGTGCCCGAGGTCCTGAAGAACAAGCGCGTCGTCGCGCTCGATTTGGGCGCCATGCTAGCCGGCGCAAAATATCGCGGCGAATTCGAAGACCGCCTGAAAGCGGTCCTGAAGGAAATCGAAGACTCGCAGGGCAAAATCATCCTCTTCATAGACGAGCTGCACACGCTCGTCGGCGCCGGCGCAGCCGAAGGCGCTATCGACGCTTCGAACATGTTGAAGCCGGCGCTCGCCCGTGGAGAGTTGCGCGCTATCGGCGCCACCACGCTCAACGAATATCGCAAGTACATCGAGAAAGACGCCGCGCTCGAACGCCGCTTCCAGATCGTTTTCGTGGGCGAGCCAAATGTTGAAGACACCATCGCCATCCTGCGCGGGCTGAAGGAAAAGTACGAAGTCCATCACGGCGTGCGCATTAAAGACTCGGCCATCGTCGCGGCCGCAGCGCTCTCGCACCGCTACATTTCCGACCGCTTCCTGCCCGACAAAGCCATCGACCTGATCGACGAGGCCGCGTCCTCGCTGCGCATCCAGATCGATTCCATGCCCACCGAGATCGATCAGCTGGAACGGCGGGCCACGCAACTCGAAATCGAAAAGCAGGCGCTCACGAAAGAAGACGACGCCAATTCGAGAGAGCGCCTCGGCAACGTCGAGAAAGAACTGGCCGGCATTCGTGAACAATCGAACGCGCTCAAAGCCAAGTGGAAGCAGGAAAAAGACGTCATCGCGAAAGCGCGCGCCCTGAAAGAAAGACTCGAGCAACTCAAAATCGAAGAAGCGGCAGAAGAGCGCAAAGGAAATCTGGAGCGCGTGGCGCAGATCCGCTACGGGCTCATCCGCCAGACCGAAGAAGAATTAAATAAAGTCACTGCGCAGATCGACGGCAAGGCCGGGCATCGCATGCTGAAAGAAGAAGTGGACGAAGAAGATGTTGCCAGCATTGTCTCCAAGTGGACCGGCATTCCGGTTTCCAAGATGCTCGAGGGCGAAGTCAAAAAGCTCATCAACATGGAAGACCGGCTGCGTCTGCGCGTCATCGGACAGGATGCGGCGCTCGAACGCGTGGCCAACGCCATCCGCCGTTCGCGCGCCGGATTAAGCGATCCCAAGCGGCCGATCGGTTCGTTTATTTTCCTGGGGCCAACGGGCGTCGGCAAAACCGAACTGGCGCGCGCCCTCGCCGAATTTCTCTTCGACGACGAGCGCGCCATGGTGCGCATCGACATGTCCGAGTATATGGAGAAGCATGCCGTCTCGCGCCTGATCGGCGCGCCTCCGGGATACGTCGGCTACGAAGAGGGCGGACAGATCACCGAGCAGGTGCGGCGGCATCCATACGCCGTCGTGCTCTTCGACGAAATCGAAAAAGCGCACCCCGATGTGTTCAACGTCCTGCTGCAGATCATGGACGACGGCCGCCTCACCGACGGCAAGGGCCGCAAGGTGGACTTCAAGAACACAGTCATCATCATGACCTCGAACCTGGGCTCGGCATATCTGCAGTCGGAAAACATTCGCGACGCCGAAGCCTTCGACCGTGCCTCGAAGCAAGTGATGGAGACGCTGCACGGGCATTTCAAACCCGAGTTCCTGAATCGCGTGGACGACATCGTCATCTTCAATCCGCTTGGCAAGGAACAGCTGGTCAAGATCGTCGAGCTGCGCCTGGAAGATTTGCGCCGTCTGCTCGCCGACCGCAAGATTTCGCTAGAGCTGACCGACGCCGCGAAAGAGCTGCTCTTCACCGAAGGCTACGATCCAAACTTCGGAGCGCGTCCGCTGAAGCGCGCCATTCAGAAGCTGGTGCAGGATCCGGTTTCTACTCGCCCAGCCAATCCGCGTAGGGTTTCATCGACTCGACGTGGTCGAAGACAATTTTGATCGCGCCCGTGATCGGAATGGCGAGCACTAGTCCGATTGCACCCCAGACCGCTCCCCAGAACAGCAGCGCGAGCGTGACCGCCAGCGGATTGATTCTCAGGCGGCTCCCCAGCAGCTTCGGATAGAGGACATTCAGAGCGAAAAGATGCAGTCCGACGACGCAAAACACCACCACCACCAGGTCTCCGGTCTCCAGTTGTCCCAGGCCGACCAGGATGGGCGGAACCATCGCCAGCACTACTCCCAGGTACGGAATCAGGCTCAAAAAGCCGCTGAGAAAGCCGATGAAGTAGAAGAACGGAACGTGCAGCAACCCGAAAAGCGCCACGCTCACGCCCGAAATCAGCAGTCCGATTACCAGGTTGCCCACGATGAAACTCTGCAACATTTTCCCGATCAGCCCCAGCGTCACGAATGCCGTGTGCCGGTGGTGCATAGGGAACAGCATGACGGTGGCCGAGCGCGCGTGACTCTGCCAGGTCAGCAAAAAATAGGCGAGGAACGGAATGAACGACGCCGCCAGCACGATGTCGGTGAGAGTGCCGGCTCCGTGGGTGAGCACCTCGGACCAACTCTTCACCTGCCGCACCGGCACAACATTCGAGGGCTCGGGATCGCCGACCGCTTCGCCCGTCTTCTCGATCTTTTCCGCCTCTTGCCGGAACGGCTGCAGGATGGAGCGGATCTTCTGCGAATACTTCGGAACGTTGTCCGCGAAAATCAGGGCTTGATTGTACGACGCAGCGGTGACGCCATAGAGCGCCGCCAGCAGCACGACCACGCTGACCAGCGCCGCCAGGGCTCTAGGAACGTGCAAATACTCAAGCGCCTGCACCACCGGAGACAGCATAAAGCTCAGCAGAATGGCAAAGAACAGCACCGCCAGTACCGACTCGCCGTAATACGCGAGCATAATGATTAAGCCGATGCCCAGCAGCGTCAGCGACCAGTGATGCCCGCTTCGTGTTTCAGTGGTCTCCATACTGCGCGGTTGCTCGCCTCCACTCCCGACTGGCCAACAATTCTGCCTCACCGCCGCGGGAATTGCACCAGCGGAATTCCGGCTGGACTCTATTCACCTCGCCCACGTTGTTTTCTGGTTGAGTGAGAACGAACTAACCACAGAGGGCACACAGGTTCAGAGGGGCCCGCAGGGGGAACCCTTGACCGGGGCCTGCGTGATTCCGGAACCTTGGGCATCTACAATTGGCGGATGCATGCACCTGGGACGCCCGGCCACAGCCGCATCCTGGCCCTGGATGTGGGCTCGAAAAGAATCGGAGTGGCCGTCACGGACCCGCTCGGCATCACGGCTCAGGGGTTGGATACGATCCAGCGTCAGAACAAGCGTCGCGACCTGGAGGCCTTGGGACGAGTACTGGCGAAATACGAAGTCCGGGAGATTGTCGTCGGCTTGCCCTTGCGCTTAAGCGGGGCGGAAGGAGTTCAATCGGAAAAGATGCGCCGTTTCGCCGACGATCTGCACGCTCACTTCGGATTGACCGTCCATCTATGGGACGAGCGTTGGACCTCCACCGAAGCCAACCGCTTGCTGCGCGAAACCGATTTGTCGATCAAGAAGCGGGGGCAGGCGGTTGACCGGATGGCCGCTATCTTGATTCTTCAATCCTGGATGGAAGCCCATCCCGGCCGGTAACAGGCTTCCTCCGTGCCCTCTATGGAGAGATTCTTTAACCACAGAGGACACAGGGATGCACAGGGAAACTCACAGGGAACTTTTGCTAAGGGGCGCACTAGCGCGGTCAGGAGGCAAGTTCACTAATTTCAGGGAAGCGCAGATTACATTTGATCAGAGCTTTGGTGAGCGCCTGTTCAATTAGACCCTCCTCGCAGTTCCGCGAGATGGCGATCTCGCTGACCAGCAAATAGCGGGCGCGCTCCAGCATCTTTTTTTCGCGGAAGGAGAGCGACTTGGCCTGTCCGAGGATGAGCAGGCTCTTCAGCACCGCAGCCACGTCCGAGAGCGACCCGGTGCGCATGCGGTCAGAATTCTCCTTGAACCGGTCTTTCCAGTCGGCCGCGTTAATGCATTCGCCCGAGGAGAGGTAATCCACGATCTTCTGTACCTCGCCGTTGCGCACCACCGGACGCATCCCGACATTGCCGACATTGGCGAACGGCACCATCACCTTCAAACTGCTGGCTGCGATCTTCAGCAGGTAGAATTTTTCGATGGTGGTTCCCATGGTCCGGCTGCTGATTTGTTCGATAATTCCGACGCCGTGGTTGGGGTACACGACTTTTTCGCCGATGTGGAAAACGCGGTCGCCGTTCATGGAGGGGCCCTCGCCCGAGGGTGCGGAGAACATCTTCTAGTCTAGCCGAGCGCCGCTCCTAAGGCAATGGCGAAGCGGTGTGGCAGCGGGGCTACGCCCCGCCAGGACGGGGCAAAGCCCCGTCTCCACACGTACAAGTCATTGCGGGTTAGTAAGTTGGAGCGCAAGGTAGCAAGGTAAGTCCAAACCGGCAGAGAGGCTCCATTCCTCGCGTCGGGGCGTTATAATGCCCAAAGCGATGACAGAAGAGATTAAAAAAAAGCTGCAAGAAGAACTGAACACGCTCGAGCATGAGCTGGCCTTCGATATCCCCAGAGAGCTCAAGAAGGCCGTAGCGCTGGGGGACCTCAGCGAGAACGCCGAATATCACACGGCCAAGCAGCGCCAGGAGTACCTGAAGGCGCGCGTCCGCCAACTTGGCCAGCGACTCGCCGACCTGTCGCTGATCAACATGAACAATATCCCCAAGGATAAGGTTGGCCTGGGCTCGACCGTGACGATCTTCGACGGCACAAAGAATGAAGAGATGGAATACCAACTGGTGACCAGCGAAGAGTCCGACGTGGCCGCCGGCAAAATCTCAACAACTTCGCCGATCGGGCGCGCGCTGCTGAATAAGAAAGTTGGCGACACCGCCATGGTCGTCACGCCCGGTGGGAGCCGCGAAATGGAAATCCTCAAGCTCTCCACCATGCACGATCTGGCCGAAGCCAAGCTAGAGGCGGAAGCGGAATAAGCGCAACCTATGCGCAGCGCCATATGAGGGACACTACGTGAGTTGGACCAGCGGAGTCGGACGGGTCTGCGGCATTCTGCTCGACACCATCGTGCGTCTGCTCGCTCTCTCGCGCATCAATCCGAACGTCCTGACCCTGATGGGACTGGTGGTCAACACCTACGCCGCGTTTTTATTTGGATACGCCAACGGCGACAATCAGCGCCGCATGTTTTTCTATGCCGGACTGGTCATCATCGGGTCGGGATTCTTCGACCTGGTGGATGGCCGCGTCGCCCGCGCCTCGAACCAGGTCACCCGCTTCGGAGGGTTCTTCGATTCCGTCGTCGACCGCTACAGCGATGCGTCGCTCTTCTTTGGGTTGCTGGTTTTCTACGCTCGTGGCAACCGATTCTTCTATGTCGTACTGACCGCGCTGGTCATGATCAGCGCCATCATGGTGAGCTATGCCCGCGCCCGCGCCGAGTCGCTCATCGGCACCTGCCGTGTCGGTTTCATGGAACGCCCCGAACGTTTGGTGCTGCTGATCATCGGCGCTCTGTTCAACGTGATGGCGCCGGTGCTCTGGGTGATCGCGGTGCTGTCGACTATTACTGTAATCCACCGCATTATCTACACTTGGCAACGGACGACCGAGATGGACGCTCCTGCCCGAGCCGCCTGACGGTCGCCCGAACGCGGCCCGAACAATGGAGCGACGGGCGTCCCCGCCCGTCCCACCACCAACTACTCTCCCTAATCGTTCGCTAATCGGATTCCATTTCTTCGCGTGCTTGCGGGCCGCGGGAAAACGGATAGCTCAACTATTTCCAGCTTCCAGAATTCTTTTCCCTTGCCTATGTCTTCGGCTCAGCTACACTCACCAACGTGTATTCTGCACCGGCGATAAAGCCAGCCGACAACGCTTCTGTTCGGCGTTCCAGCCTTGATTTTCGCGTTCTTATTTCATTGGCTGGGACCGGATCTTTGGCGACGAGGCATTTCATGGTGGCGCATTTTCCACCTGTTGCTCGTTTTGCCGCTTGTCCTCATGTTGGTCGCCGCGCTTCTAGGCGCCGCTGTTGATTCGCGTTCTGTTTCCTGGAAGGGCCTCCAACAACGGCTGCGCCTCGCAATTCCAGGTGGCACGGTTTGGCTCTGGGCAGCGGCTCTTTCCGGGTTTATGTACGGCGGCACTTGGGCGGATCTCCTTGCCGTTGCGGTGTCGTGGTGCGCTCTATGGAAAGAGGGGACGAGGCAAAAGTGGCTGTTCGTCGCGATTTTGATAGGCACGCTGGTCAAGCGCAACGCCGCGCTGTTTCAACCCACACTAGAGTCTGTAAAATTCTTCGATCCTTCTGGGTTCCACACCCTGTTCTTCAGTCATTTCGGTCCACACGATTTTATGGGCCTCCCTTTGCAAGGGGCCTGGTGGATTCCCGTCTACTATGCTGTGGTGATGCTGGTGTGCAACATCGGCGGGGAGGAACTGTGGTGGCGCGGTTATGTGCTGCCACGGCAGGAACTGGCATTCGGCAGGGCTGCGTGGGTTGTCCATGGCATCTGTTGGTCAGCTTTCCACCTTTTCATGCAGCCCACTCTCTGGGACACGGTCCGGATGGCAATCACAGGTGTCGCGCTTTCCTTTGTTGCCCAACGCACAAGAAGCACGTGGCCGGGCATCGTCGGCCACAGCTTCGGCAACTTGCCCTTCTTCTTAACCTTAGTTAAGGGCGTCATCTCCCATTAAGGTCGCTCTTTTCCTGTCACGTAGCGATCTCTGGAAACCAGTTCGTCTGCCGACTTCTTCCGCAGCCTGCTAGACTAATTTCCGCAACTTCCCGCAAGGACTGAAAGTGCCAACTAATCCCGTTCTGGTTATTCACGGCGGTGCCTGGGACATTCCCGACGACATGGTCGAGGCGCACCTGAACGGTGTGCGCAATGCCTCCGCCGCTGGGTGGCGCGTGCTGGAGTGCGGCGGCTCGGCTCTCGACGCGGTCGAAGAAGCCGTGGTCGTTCTCGAAGACGACGAAACCTTCGACGCTGGCCGCGGCAGCTTCCTGAATCGCGATGGCAAGGTACAACTCGACGCCTTCATCATGGACGGCGCGACGCTGCGCGGCGGCGGCGTCGGTTGTGTCGAACGCCTGCGAAACCCGGTTCGTGCCGCCCGGAAAATTCTTAGCGACAGCCCGCACGTCTATTTTGTGGCCGAGGGCGCCGAGCGTTTTGCCGCCGAGCACGGCATCGCTCTTTGCCGCAACGAAGATCTGGTCATTCCCAGGGAGATCGAGCGCTTGCGCGAATACCAGGCGCAGCTCTCAACCGGCGGCAACGATCTGTTCGCGCCCACTATTTCGCACGACCTGCTTTCTCACGATACCGTCGGAGCCGTCGCGCTCGACCGCGAAGGCAATATCGCGGCCTCAACCTCGACAGGCGGCACGCTCAATAAAGCTCCCGGCCGCCTGGGCGACTCTTCCCTCATCGGCTGCGGCTGCTATGCCGACAATCTCAGCGCGGCCGCTTCCACTACTGGATGGGGAGAACCCATCATGAAGCTGGTGCTGGCGAAGTGGGCGGCGGATCGCGTCGAATCCGGCAGCCTACCCGAGTGGGTCGCGTCGGAAGCGATGAACTATCTGAAGCAGCGCCTCAACGGCCGCGGGGGAATCATTCTGCTGGATGCTCAGGGCAGTTACGGGATTGCCCATAACACTCCGCGCATGGCTTGGGCGCTACACACTGTACAAAAACACGAAGCCGGAATTATGCGAAACGGCAGCTGACAGTCAACCACCGTCAACCCAGACGAAGCGTCTTAGAAGTCCAAATGAAACCGCAGGCTCGGCACCAGGACCGGTCCGCGGTCGCGGTTGTAGCCGGGATTGTTTATGTGCTGCAGGTCGAAAGCGGCATAGATACCCCGCCAGACGTGCGCGTTGTAGTAAGTCTCGAAGATGTTTTCGCGCCCGTAATTGAGTCCGCCATCGCCCAGCAAAAAGCCCAGTCCGCCCAGCCGCAGATAATTCTGGTGGTCTTTCTTGATAGCGTTGCTCACCACCACCACGCCGATCTTGTCGAGCCTGCGCTTCCAGCGCTCTCCGGCAAGATCGCCTCCCACCTGCAGGGTCTGGTCCACTTCCGTGTACGCGAAGGATTCGTGCTGGCCTTCATTCCATCCTAAACGGGAGAAAGCGCGAACGTTCTTGCCAACCTGCTGCATCACGTTCACGTCGAACCCGTACTTGACGGTGACGCGCTCGGGGTGATCGGTGATGATGGGCCGCGTTGTCTTCCCCGCGAGGTAATTGGCGACGGCGTCCCGGTACACTCCCATGTTGGCGTGGTTCACAAACGTCAGCAGGCGGATGGCGGTATTCCGTTTCCCCGCGACACTGGGATGCAATTCCAGTTCGAAATTTTCTTCCCGCGCCTTGCGCAGGTTCCACTGCAAGTCAATGCCGTTGGCGATTTTAGGCATCAGGGCCTCCGCAAAACGGAAGGCCCAGTTGCGATCGTGGTATTCCGCGAGCATGCCCATCGTGTATCCGCGCGTGTCCGCCGCATAGTCGTAGGCGCCATTGTCGTCCACGGTCCAGTTCATAAACTGCAAGTGGCTGTCGGTGCCGGCGTCGTTGAGGTCAAAGAAGTCATTGACCCCCATCTTGCCGAAACGAAGCTCGATGCGCCGCACTGGGACTTTCGTTGCCAGATACCAGGGGCCGCGTTCCGCCTCCACCGTCTCGTCACTCAAAGGAATAATCTGACGAATCATCCCGCGCGCAATATAGGGTGTGGGCCCGAGCGTAGGGTTACGCACCACGTCGAGGTCGGTAAAACCACCCAGGCCTAGGGCGTCGCTGATGCCGCCGCCATCGGCCATCTCGAAGTGCATGAAAATCTCAGTGGTGCCGGTGAGCTGCACTCCGGTGAAGAGCGTGCCGATGTTCGAGGTCGCATGCTCGGGATGGGCTCTAAAACTGTTTGGCCCGCTGTATTTCGCGTCGAACGACGGATGCCACTGCATGATGATGTTGTCTTGTCCAGAGACCCACCAGCGCGAGGTCTGCGAGTGCGGAAACATGGTGAGCACGGGATCGTCTGGAGCAGAGTCCGATGTCGCTGACGCCATGCCGTCTGCCGCCTGCGCCCAACTGCCGGTTGAAACCGCAAGTAGCAATGCGAGGCCGAAGAGAACAGTAAGCCACCTCGTGGGGCCGACGGTATGTGGAATGTGGGTGATGGACTGGCGGCTTATTCTCACGATCACGATTCCCGATTAAAGAGTTATACCTGAAGCGATCGCTTGTTCGCCGCGCACTGGGCGAGCGCGGGCTGCGCATTACGGAGCAGTGCCTCGGACTGGCGCCGAAGAACCTTCCAACAACTGAAAAGGACAGCCCGGAGCCCCCCAAGGCCGTCCTGATAGACCCTCCCGGTTAGAAGGGCAACTGCCGTTAAGATAGCTGCGGAAGATTGCAGGAATATTGCAACTTTATAAAAGTCCGATGAATTCGATTCAGCCTGGCAAGCGCGGGTGCTTGCATATTGCGGCGCACGCGGATCTCTCCCCTTCGGCTCCGCTCAGGGTCGGGATGACAAAATCGCCCGAGCGGCATCCTTAAACGCAAACCCTCGCTGCGACTCCCCCAAGCACCGCTGTTATATTGATCTCTGAGTATGTGAGGGTCCCGACCGTAGCTGGTGTTGCAGTGGAGGAGTGATGGCCCGCAAGACAGAACAATCCCGCAAGCTGCAGAAACGCGCCGAACAATTCATTCCCGGAGGGGTGAACTCCCCGGTGCGCGCTTTTCGTGCGGTGGGAGGCGAGCCGCTGTACATCGTGCGCGGCGAGGGTTCGCACATTTGGGATGCGGATGGCAATGAGTATGTGGACTACATCGGATCCTGGGGACCGCTCATCCTCGGGCATGCGGCACCCGCGGTCGTCGAGGCGGTGATCTCGGCGGCGCGTAAGGGCACCAGCTTCGGAGCTTCCACTCCCGCCGAAGCGGATCTTGCTGAGCTGGTGATTTCCGCTTTTCCACACATGGAGAAAGTTCGCTTCGTCAGTTCGGGGACCGAAGCGACCATGTCGGCCATCCGCCTGGCGCGCGCCTATACGAAGCGCAAATACATTGTGAAGTTTGAGGGCAGTTATCACGGACACGCCGACGCTTTGCTGGTGAAAGCTGGATCAGGCGTCGCCACGCTCGGCATTCCGGGCTCGGCGGGCGTTCCAGAAGAATTCACACAGTTCACGCTCGCGCTCCCCTACAACGACATCTGCGCGCTCGATGAGGCCTTTGAGAAATTCAAGCACCAGATTGCCTGCGTCATCGTGGAGCCGGTCGTGGGCAACATGGGATGCGTGCCTCCGGCGCGCGGATACCTCGAAGCTCTGCGCGCCATCACTTCGCACGATAAGGCGCTGCTCATTTTCGACGAGGTCATGACTGGATTTCGTCTGGCCTACGGCGGCGCGCAGGAACTCTACGCGATCCAGCCCGATCTTACGACGATGGGCAAAATCATCGGCGGAGGTTTGCCTGTGGGCGCCTACGGCGGGCCGAGCGAAATCATGGATCTGGTCGCCCCGCTCGGCCCGGTGTATCAGGCTGGAACGCTCTCGGGAAATCCTCTGGCAATGGCTGCGGGTTATGCCACGTTAAACTACCTCCGCGAACACAAAGATGTTTACGCCAAACTCGACAAGCTTGCCGCCGAAGTGGTTGCCGGAGTAACGGCCGCCGCCAAAGACGCGGGCATAACCATGTGCCACAACCGGGTCGGCTCGATGTTTACATGGTTCTTCGCGCCGGGCCCAGTCACCGATTGGACTTCCGCTGCCACGTCCGACACCGAAGCCTTTGGACGTTTCTTCCGAGCCATGCTGGAGAATGGAATCTATTTACCACCCTCGCAGTTCGAAGCCGCGTTCTTGGGTGCGGCACACACCGAACGCGACGTGGAGCAGACCATCGCCGCGGCGAAACACGCGTTCGTAATGGCGGCGGCGTAGGAAGAGCGGTTGTTGGTGAAATGCGATGTTTCGTCAACAATCGGCACAGTTTCTGGATCGCCGATCAACCGTCCAGAATCGACGTATCCTTTGTGCACCAAAAACAGAACGTTCCGCGCGGGGTGCGCTCCCAGGTCAATAGTGAAATGGGCTGACCGACAGGTCATTATCTTGCCGGAGTGGAGACGACTTCCCTCGGGGTCTGGTGGTTGGTGATGCGCTCTCCGATCCTAGACGCGAACTTCGGTGTGTGGCCCTTCACCATTTGCCGGATGCCAGGCTCAAACTCGTGGAAGAGGTTCATCCCCGCGTCGCTGCCAATCGTCGAACCAAAATTGTTGAACGTTGCCGAAGAGGAGC
>WNFA01001762.1_pt1 | contig 17666 bp, 16 predicted proteins | sample 5400481 | NCBI WGS metagenome assembly WNFA01 (sample SAMN13153340, study PRJNA577476) | soil metagenome | isolation source: 120 cm saprolite under Douglas fir tree site 2 hole 1 replicate 2 | place: USA:California | collected 2015-04-18
TCCTGGTCAATATTTGAGAAGCCCGATTATACGGCATGTTCCCGGCCGTAATGCATTCAAAACAATTTGGCCCGTTGCAACGCCGTCCCGCTTCGCGCTGAAAGTCCGAACACTGCATTAAGGAACGAGGACGATTTTCCCCGCGGCGCCGGGCTCTAGGATTTCTTTGTGGGCGCGCGCCGCTTCGGCGAGGGGCAACTCTTTGCCGACGACCGGGCGCAGCGTGCCGTTTTCAAGGCCGGCAATGAGGCCGGCGTGAATCTCGTTTTCTTCCGCGGGCGTAATGCCCCAAAGGGTGAAGGCGCGGATGGAGGCGCGGCGACCCATGAGTTCGCGGGCGTTGATCGTGACTTCACCGCGGTTGCCGATGACGATCACGCGGCCGCGGCTGGCCAGAAGTTTTGTATCGTGGGCCAAGTTCACATTGGCGAGCATTTCGAGAATGATGTCCACACCGCGGCCGCCGGTGGCCTTCAGTATCCCCTCCTGATAACCGGTCTTGCCGTGAGCGAAAACCTGATGCGCGCCCTCGCGTTTTACGAGGTCGATACCTTTTTGCGTTCCGGCCGTGCCGAAGACGGTGAGGCCCATGGCTCGCGCCATCTGCACTGCCGCGGTGCCGACTCCGCCGCTCGCTCCATGTACCAGGACGGTTTCGGAAGCATGCGCTTCCGCGGAGTGATGGAGCGCGTGATACGCGGTCCCGTAGGGAACCCACACGCCTGCCCCCTGGCCAAAACTGACGTTGTCGGGCAGGGAATGCACTTGCTCTTCCAGTGCGAGAGCGTATTCCGCATATGCGCCCGTAACGGTCTTCGCCGTGTAGACGCGGTCGCCCGGCTTCACTTTTTTCACACCATCGCCGATGGCCTCAACGACGCCTGCGCCATCAGATCCTGGCGTGTAGGGAAGCAGCGGTTTGACGGCGTAGGTGCCCGCGCGCATATAGGTGTCGTAGGGATTCACACCTGCGGCGCGGATTCGGACGAGAACCTGTCCGGCGGCAGGCTTTGGCGTGGGGATTTCTTCGAGATTCAGGACTTCGAGACCGCCGAATTCATGAACGAGAATGGCCTTCATTGTTTTTCTCCAAAAAAAATGAGGAAACGAAAAAAAGAAGCGTCAAGCCGCAGCGGTCCAAGAAAACTAGAAATGGTCATCGGCGACGACGGTGGCCACTTCTTTATCAATGAGCCCCCCCGACTGCGCCCAGGCCGTGGTTTGCCAATTGTCTTTACCTTTTTTCAGCGGAATCCAAGGCGGCAGCGTCTGGTTCAAATAATTGGCCAGCGCATAGATGTAGGGCTCATACATTTTGCGAAACGCAGTGAGTTTGCGGTCGGCTTCTTCTCCGTCATGGAGTTTCATGCCGTGCTGGGCGAGGATGTCGCGGTTTTGGCGCAAAGCTTGTTCGGGCAGCCGGTCGTGCGGCAACGGCTTGGGCGCGGTGCCGAAGACTTGCGAGAGGTCGACGATGGCGTGACGCGCGATCGCAAAAGTAAGCTCGGCCTGTTTTTCGCAAGCGCCTTCGATACCGACGATGACGAGCGCGCACGTGTCCAGAATCGCCGTGAGCGAAGCGATCCAAGATTGATTGTCGTGCTGCGATCGAAAATAGGCGAGCACGGGATACGAGAGATGGCTCTCCATCACCTCGGCGCACCACAGCTCCCACTCCTTGAGGAGAACGCAGAGGGCGTCCTGGCCATGTACATAACTGTGGCGGCGAAGCAGTTCGCCGGCGGCGGGCGGCGTGCCGGCGCGCGAATCAAGCAGGGTGATATTCACCTCGCGCTTGGAGAACGATCCGTAGATGAAAGGCAAATAGCCGATGACGGCAGCAAGAAATCCGAAGCCAAAACCGGCTTCGGTGACAACCAGGGCACGGGACAAGCCGGAGCGAGGAATGACGTCGCCCAGGCCGAGGGTGAAGAAGGTCGTGCCGCTGAGATAGATATCCGTCAGGAAACCGGGCTGGCCTCCCGCCATGACCACCGCGGACCCGGCGCCGTATTGCATGAGACCGAAGCCAAGCACAAGGCCAACGGCCCAAACTCCGACGAGAACGAGGAGAGAGAGTGGGCCGTAGAAGCCCAGCAAAGCTTCACGGGTCTTGGGCTTAGGGATGAGGCAAATCACGAATTTCCAAGCTTTCCAGGTGGACCGGTAAAAAAGGCGAGCCAGGCGGAACTTTCGCGTGACGCGGCGCGGGAGAATGATGGCTTCGAACGCGTCCCAGAGCACGATCAGAAAGATCGCGACACCTGCAGCGAACGCTCCCGGAGCTGAAATCATGTGCGGCATTGTACCTGTTTGGCCCTTTCGATGAGAATGTTCTGTAAAAACGTTGAGTGAAAACGTTTGATGAGCACTCCCGGTGAGAGCGCCTGGGCCCTAGGATTCCAACCGGGCGGTGACGCTGATTTCTGCCTTGAAGAGTTTCGAGACAGGACAGCCGGTTTCGGCGGCTTTCACGGCGGCGTCGAACTTCGCTTTGTCCGCCCCCGGAACACGCGCAACGAGGTCGAGATGGCTCTTAGTGATCGCGAAACCGTCGGGGAGCTTGTCGAGCGTAATGGTTGCAGTCGTCTCGAGCTTGCTTGCGGTCATGCCGGCGTTGCCGAGTTGCGCGGAGAGCGCCATCGTGAAACAGCCGGCGTGCGCCGCGGCGAGGAGCTCTTCCGGATTGGTGCCGACCCCATTCTCAAACCTCGTGCTGAACGAGTATTGCGTTTGCTTCAGCACGCCACTATCCGTCGAAATCGAGCCCTTCCCATCTTTCAAACCGCCCTGCCAAACCGCGGATGCTTTGCGCTGCATGGGTTCTCTCCTTGTGCCTCTTTCATTCGATTCGAATCCAGAGAATTCGATTCCAGAGCTTCATGGAAGGGTATATTCAGAGAATGACCTTGTCGAGAAAGCTTTGTCTGAGCGGATGAGCGCGGTCTTGCAAGAAATCGCGCACCGGTGGCGGCCGGAGGGCCTCAGCCGAATCGCCGGAGTGCGTCCTCACCACTTGTGAAAGACGAAGAACGCGCCGAGCACGATGCACGTAAAGCCCGCGGCGTGATTCCATCGGAATCTTTCTCCCAGATACGTGATTGAGAAAATGGAGAATACCGAGAGCGTGATGACTTCTTGAATCGTCTTGAGCTGCGCGCCGTTGAATTCGTAAGAGCCGATGCGGTTCGCCGGCACTTGGAAACAGTATTCGAAGAAGGCGATCCCCCAGCTCGCGAGGATGACTTTCCAGAGCGCCTCGCTGCGGAATTTCAAGTGGCCATACCACGCGAAGGTCATGAAGATATTAGATACCATGAGCAATAGAATTGTGCGCATTGGAAAAGGCGCTCCTTGCACGGTGCTCCGATACAGACTTGAGACGCGAAAGGATTCACCGAAGTTGCTGTTCCCTCAAATGCTTAGTGCCGGACTCCACGCAACGGCTCTTCCGTCCCGTTTCCTGTTCATGATTCCCTGAAGTCCTGGAAAAAGCCACCGACTCTCTCTAATTGTTTCGTTCGTTGTGCTCCCGATTCAAGGGATGCGGGCGGCGGGCCAGTAGCGCAATCTGGCCGAATATCTCCTGCTGGTCTTCCATGGGAAGAGAAAAGGCCAGGTCTCGGACCGGATCGGCCCAGACGATGCGCGCTTTCACTTTCGTTTCTTGGAGCGAGCGCGAGACATGCGGACAACTTCACGGTGCGGTGTAACACGGCCTTGGCGAATCGCTTTACCCGATTCAGCCATCATCTCTTGGAAAGCTGGGTCGGCTTCGATCTTTTCGAGGCGATCTTCCATATCGGCATAAAGCTGAAGCGCCAGTTCTTCGAGCAATTTGTTGGTGCGCTTGTCGAGTACAAATTGGTGTCGCAAGGTGAGAGCCCCCACGGTCCAGATTAAACACCAAGTGTGGAACTATCAACATCATTCATGAATGATGTGAAATGACTTCAGAACGGGGCCACGCTAGACGTTCAACGTGAGGGAAACCAAGTCCGGCCGCGCGGGCGGGGGAATCGGCGGCAGCTTCGAGCGGTCGACCGGATGATAGAGCGTATCGCGCTCGACAGGCACGCGGCCGGCGGCCCGGATGAGGCGTTCCAATTCATTGCGCGGCGTGAACTCGGACGTTTTCGCGCCGGCATCGTGATAAATCTTTTCTTCAACCACCGTTCCGTCGAGGTCGTTTGCGCCGAAGCGCAGCGCAATCTGCGCGATGCTCGGCGAGAGCATGATCCAGTACGCTTTGATGTGATCGAAATTGTCGAGCAACAGCCGCGACACGGCGATGTTGCGCAGGTCGGCGTAGCCTGTCGGCTTCGGGATGTGCGAGAGCGCGGTGTTGTCCGGATGAAACGCCAGCGGGATAAACGCCACGAAGCCATGCGTCTCGTCCTGCAGCTCGCGCAGTCTGACGAGGTGGTCGACCCGCTCTTCTTCCGTTTCCACGTGCCCGTAAAGCATCGTCGCGTTGGAGCGCAGCCCGATCTCATGCGCCTGCCGTGCGATATTCAGCCACATCTGCCCGCTGACTTTGTGATCGCAGATGATCCTGCGCACCCGCGGATGAAAAATCTCCGCGCCGCCCCCTGGCAGTGAATCGACGCCTGCTTCTTTCAGCTTGACCAGTGTTTCTCTGGTCGACAGTTTCGCGATGCGCGCAAAGTAGCCCACCTCGACCATCGTGAACGCCTTCAGGTGCACGCCAGGGCAGCGTTGCTTCAGCCCGCGAATCATTTCCAAGAAATATTCGAACGGCAAATCCGGGTGCAAGCCGCCGACGATGTGAAATTCCAGCGCGCCTTCGCGCGCGCCCTGTTCGGCGCGGGCGTAAATCTCCTCCAGGGAGAAGTTGTACGCCCCCGGCGCGCTGGGGTCGCGGCCAAAGGCGCAGAGCTTGCAATGAGCGACACAAATGTTGGTCGGATTGATGTGCCGGTTGACGTTGAAATAAGTCACGTTGCCGTGCTTTTTTTCGCGCACGTAATTCGCCAGCCAGCCAACGGCAAGCAGATCGGGCGAGCGGTACAACGTGATGCCATTATCGAAAGAAAGCCGCTCGCCGGCAAAAACTTTGTCGGCAATCGGCTTCAAACGCTGATCGGTGATCGTAAGTTCGCTCATCTTGAATCCGTCGAAAGTTTCAAACGCGCCAAACCGCTGCCGCAGCGCCCCAGAACAACAGGAACAACATACTAATATAACCGTTCACGGTGAAAAACGCAGCGTCCAGCTTGCTGAGATCATCCGCTTTGACAAGGGAATGTTCATAGCCCAGCAGCGACGCGACCACGGCAATGCCCACCCACGCGGGCCACGGCAATCCAAAGCTGAACGCCAGCCACCCGAGAAGCGCGATCACACCGATATGCATGCCGCGCGCGATGAGCAACGCCTTGGCGATCCCAAATTTTTTCGGCACGGAAAAAAGCCCCGCGCCCCGATCGTACTCAATATCCTGGCACGCGTAGAGCACGTCAAACCCGCCGACCCACAGCGTAACCGCCGCGCAAAGGATGAGCATGCGCGGATCGAGGCTGCCCGTAATGGCGATCCATGCGGCGGCAGGCGAGATGCCCAGCGCAAACCCGAGGAAGAGATGCGACCAGTTGGTGAAGCGCTTCGTGAAGGAATAGAAAAACAGAATGGCCATTGCCAGTGGCGCGAGCTTCAGGGCAAGAGGATTGAGCCGCCACGCGGCGATGAAAAACACAGCAACCGCATCAACCGTGAAAAACCACGCAAATTGCAACGTAAGCGCGCCCGTTGCCAGCGCGCGCTGTTTCGTGCGCGGATTCTCGCGATCGTAACGTAGATCGGCAATGCGGTTCATGGTCATCGCCGCGGAGCGCGCCGCCACCATCGCGACCACGATCCACAAAACTTGGTGCAGCGAAGGCCAGCCCCTTGGCGGCTGATGAGTGACGCGCGCGGCCAATAGCGCGCCCGTCAGCGCAAACGGCAGTGCAAACACGGAGTGCTCGAACTTGATCATTTCGAGCACCGTGCGAATGCGATTCGGGCTCATCGGGAGAAAGAACAATCGAGCAAAGAGTGCGCGGTAAATCCCGGCCTCAGCAGAGAAAATGCCGGCGCTTCTCTGCGAACTCTCTGTTCTCCGTGATGTCTGTGTTGACATCTTTTCATGCTTTTGATTCTTTCGAAACAGAATGTCCCGTCCAGCGGTACATCTTTTCCTGCGGGAGCCCCATTTGCGCCAGGACGCGGCAAACATATTGCGTAACGAGAGCGTCGATCGTTTTTGCCAGGTGATAGAAAGCCGGCACCGCGGGCATGATGACCGCGCCGGCCTGCTGTGCTTGCAGCATGTTTTCCAGATGAACGCGGTTGAAGGGTGTGTCGCGAACGCACAGAACGAGTTTGCGGCCTTCCTTCAGCATCACGTCCGCTGCACGCGCAACCAGATCGTCGCTGATGCCGTTGGCAATCGCGCCCAGTGTCCCCATCGAGCACGGAATGACCACCATGGAATCCACCGCGCAGCTCCCGGAAGCGATCGAAGCGCCCACGTCTTTGTTCGGCAGAACTTCGATTTTGCCGACCGGATGGCCGAGAATGCGGCTAGGGAGTTGTTTCAAGTCGCCGGAAGTAATGCCAAGCTCTTCGGTAAACAGCCGCTGGCCCGCCTCCGTAACCACAAGATACACCCGCGGCACGCGCGTATCTTCCTCCAGCAATGCGAGTGTCTTCTGAGCGAGGATCGCGCCGCTGGCGCCCGTCACACCAACTGTGACAATCTGTTTTTGCGTGTCAGGCATGTTTTCCGCTCGCGTAGAATCAGTCTCGCAGCGGCGTTCGGGCAAGTCAAGCTAAGGCAATGGTCCTCTGCAATGATAGAATTCACCGCGGCTGGAGAATATGAATCAGTTTGAATTGCTGAAAATTCTGGAATCCGTGAAAACCGGCGAGCTTGCCCCGGACAAAGCCATCGAGCGCCTGAAGCATCTGCCGTTTGAAGATCTCGGCTTTGCCAAGGTGGATCATCACCGCGCGCTGCGGCAAGGTTTTGCAGAAGTCATTTTGGGCAAGGGGAAAACGCCGCAACAGGTGGCGGAAATTGTGCGCGCCATGCTGAGCAAAAAAGATTCGCGGCACAACATCCTGGTGACCCGCGCGGACAAAAAGATTTTTGCAGCCGTGAAACGCGCGGGCGGAAAAGAAGCGCGTAACGCGAAGTTTCACGAGTTGTCGGGCGCGATCACCATCGAGCGCATCCAGGAAATTACCGGAAAAGGAACGATCCTCGTGGTTTCCGCCGGGACGAGCGACATTCCGGTAGCGGAAGAAGCGCTCCTGACAGCCCTCATGATGGGCAACCGCGCCGAGCATTTGTACGATGTAGGTGTCGCCGGGATTCATCGCCTGCTCGAGCACAGAGAAAAGTTGACGCAAGCGCGAGTGATCATTTGTGTTGCCGGAATGGAAGGCGCACTTCCCAGCGTCGTCGGCGGCCTCGTCGCCGTGCCGGTCATCGCCGTTCCCACCAGCGTCGGCTATGGCGCAAGCTTCGGCGGCGTCGCCGCGCTCTTCGGCATGCTCAACAGTTGCGCCTCCAACGTCACCGTCGTCAACATCGACAACGGCTTCGGCGCCGCCTGCGTGGCCTCCTGCATCAACCGTCTATGAAATGTCTCAAGCAGTCTCCACGTCTTTTTCTGCGTTCTGCTGGTGCCGGTCATTTTCGTGCGGCATCAAGGCTTCAGCAGGACCTTCATAATGCCGGATCGCTGGGCGAATTGAATTGCGGCCGGCGTCTGGTCCAGCGGAAACGTGCACTCGATGAGTGGCGTTGGATCCACTTCGCCGGAACGCAGCAAAGCAATCGCTTTGCCGAATGGACCGCAGCGCGAGCCAATCAGCGTGATTTCCTTGACGACGATCGGCCAGGTTTCGACCGGCGCTGCATCGTGGAAAGTGGATTTCAAAACCAGCGTGCCCCGTGGCTCGGTCATGTGCTGCGCCGCGGCCAATCCGCTCGGCGAGCCGGTAGCTTCGACCAGGAGCCCGAAACTTTCTTTGATCCGCTTCAGATCACTGGCATCGCCGCTGACTTCCTTTATTTGAATCCCGGCACGGCGAGCGATGTCCAATTTTTTCTCGTGCTTGCCATACATTACAACGCGAGAAATTGCGGTGCGTAGCACCAGGGCGATCAATTGCGCGAGTTTGCCGTCGCCGAGAACGGCCGCGGAGCGAAACTTCTTCACTTTGACTTGCTCCAGGATTTCGCAAGCGGCAGCGAGCGGTTCGACGAACACGGCTTGCTCATCGGTGACGTTCTTCGGAACGAGGTGCAGGTTTTCCAGCGGCAAAGCCAGGTATTCGGCGAATGCGCCATCATGAGCCGCGATGCCGAGCACGGTCCGCAGCGCGCAATGCGTTTTCAATCCGCGGCGGCAGAAATCGCAAACCCGCCGGTAACCATAGGCCGAACAGGACACGTTAATCTCACCGGTGACCCGCCGCCCCAGCCATTTTCTCTTCGTCGCTGCGGAAACGCCTTTCACATCCGCGACCTCGCCGACAAATTCATGCCCGGGCGTCCCGCGAAACGCGTGGTAACCGCGGAGAATCTCAACGTCCGTATTGCAAATGCCCGCCAGCCGCACGCGCACTAGCACCCACCCAGGCCGCAATTTCGGCACTGGCTTCGAGATTGCTCTTAATTTTCCGTTTACGATGCGGAAGGAGAGCACGGGGCGGTCTAGTTCGTTTTCTTCATATCTTTATGGGATTGCGATTTTGCCGGCAAGGCCCTCCGGCCCCGCGCCGCCATTTTCTCCATCAGATCGAACTTGGCCTCCAGCCGCACCAGCCGACGGTCGACGTCCGTGTAGCCATCTGCGAGATGTTTCACTTGTGCCGTCAGCGCCTCCATCCGCTCTTCGATCAGCACGATCTTCCGGATGGCCGCAACCGCATCCCGCGCCCAGCTCACCTGCCATTCCTGCGGTGTCTCAGAACGCGGTCGACGTACGCGACGGTTTCGTCCAAATTCTTGATCATTCGGTCCGCGGCATGATTTGCCGCCTTTGCCAGGCCGCGCAGTTCCGCTTCATTCTCAACTGGCACGTCCAAGTACATTTCCACCGCATCGCGCACTTCTTGCGATAAGGATTTTCCGCGCAGCTTCGCACGGCGAGCGAGGCGCTGCTTTTGTATTGGATCCATATGAATAAGCGCTGTGGCCATGCTCCGCTCCTATATCGCACCTAGATCATAACACGATGGATTCAGCGCTTCGGCCCTCCCGATGGCATTCTTCACTCGTAGCGCAGCGCGACGATCGGATCGACACGCACAGCTCGCCGTGCTGGCAGGTACGACGCCGCTATTGCAACCGCCGCTAGCAAGACCGGGACGCCAACGAATGTTACCGCGTCGTAGGCACCCACATCGAAAAGCAGGCTTGTCAAGAATCGCACCAGCGCGAAGGCCCCGGCGAGCCCCAGACCCACTCCTATCAGCGTCAGCTTTACCGAATGGCCCAGAATCATGCTTTGCACATTTCCGGGCTGTGCTCCAAGCGCCATGCGAATTCCTATTTCTTGAGTCCGCTGGCTCACGGTGTAGCTCATCACACCGTAGATGCCGACGGCGGCCAGTGCCAAAGCGAGTATCGCAAAGACTCCTATCAGTACCGCCGAGAAGCGGCGCGGCGATAAGGAATCCGAAAGCAAAGCATCCATGGTCATAACGTGAGTAACCGGCAAGCTTCTGTCGGCTCTCTGGATGACGTCTGTTGCTGCGGCCGCCACCGCGGTTGGGTCGGACGCTGTGCGGATGATGAAATATGGTGTCCATCCAGCCGAGAAGTAGACGTCGAACGTGGGCTCGCCCTCCAGTTCGAACTGGTGTACGTTGCCTACAATTCCGACGATCGAGAGCCAGCAAGGCTTTTTATCGAATGAACAGAAATCGATGCGCTTGCCGAGCGCATCACCGCCGGGCCAGAAGCGACGCGCCATCGTATCGTTGATCAGGATGTTCGTGAGCCTCCAGTCCTCCGGGTTGAAAAGACGGCCGGCACGCAGAGGGATTTGCAGCGTTGAAAAATAGCTGAGGCTGACGGTGCGAAATTGCGCAAGCGGACGAGCGCCCGCGACGAGAGGCGGCCGGCCCTCGATTACGAATCGGCCCGCCCGCCTCAGCTCCGTGCCCAACGGCAAATCGTCGATTCCGCCCACTTCTTTCACGCCAGGCAGCGTGCGGATTTGCCCGGCAATCTGTTCGAATTGGAGAGACTGGTTCCGCGTGAGATTGGTCTGTTCTTCCTCCGACAGTTGGCCGTATTGTGCAAACGTGAGACTCGGCTGCCGGACCTCCAGCGTCAGGATGTGCTCCGTTTGAAAGCCCGGATCAACATGCAGCAAGTGCTGGAAGCTGCGGAGGAGCAACCCCGCTCCGATCAGAGGAACCAGTGCCATCGCAACTTCGGAAATCACCAGAAGGTCGTGCGTCTTTTGATGGCCGACCGCACTGGCGCCCTTGCTTCCTTGCTTCAGGGTGCCCGCAAGATTTGTATTCAGTGTCCGTACCGCCGGCAGCAAACCGCAGCCAAGGCCCGCCACGAGACAGACCGCCAGAGTGAATCCCAGCACCCAGCCGTTCAGTCCCGTCTCGCGCAAGACGGCGAGATCGGCGGGAACAAAGGAGTTCAAGATTTTCAATCCGCCGGCCGCAAGAAGCAGGCCCAGCCCGCCGCCCAAAAAGGAAAGTAGCAAGCTCTCCGTCAGCAATTGGCGGATCAACCGCCACTGGTTCGCGCCAAGAGCCGTTCGAACCGCAGCTTCCTTCTCACGAGCAGTATTGCGGACGAGCAGCAAGTTCATAATATTGGCGCACGCAATGAGCAAGACGAGCCCCACGGCCCCGAACAAGACTAGTAGCGTGCTTCGTAGTTTTTCTGCGGATGGGTCTTGTAACTTCTGGACCAGCACTCCAAAATTCTTGTGCTCTACCGGATAGGCTGTCTCTGATTGCTGATTGAGTTGATTGATCTCAGCGCGCGCTTGCGAAATTGTGACGCCTGTTTTCAACCGCGCGATCGCAACGAACGCATGGTGCACATGTTCAGTCAAGTCGTCATTAAACTGGCCCAACGGCATCCACACATCTGCCCATCGCAAAAATTGAAAACCCGCAGGCAGGATGCCGGCGACGGTGTAGCGCTTGTCATCGAGTGTAACGGTGTGTCCGACTACGTGAAGATCTCCGCTGAACCGCCCTTCCCACAAAGGGTGACTTAGTAAGACCACCAGGGCGCTACCCGCTTTGTCTTCTTCAGGAACAAACGAACGGCCGGCCAACGCACGAACGCCAAGCATGGGAAAAAGAGACGAACTCGCATATCCAACCAAGACGCGTCGAGCTTGGCCTTCGCCTGTGAGATTGAACCCGTATGACACGTCTGCATAACCGCCCATTTCCGAAAAGCTTTTCGCTTGCTGTCGCCAGTCGGCGTAATCGCCCGGCGACAGTCCCGCTCGAGGCACCTGCGGTGGGTAGGTGTTCCAGATCTCAACCAAGTTTTCCGGTTGGGTATAGGGGAGCGGACGAAGCAGCACGTTTTGCACCACACTGAAGATCGCTGTGTTTGCGCCAATGCCTAGCGCCAGGGTAAGCACCGCGACGACGGTGAACCCGGGGTTCTTGGCCAGCGTCCGGATGCCGTAACGGATGTCCTGCATAAAGTTTTCCAGCATGGCTTTTACTTCATTATGTGCCGCACGCGTGTTCGCCAATTCTGGTTCGGCTTCAGCCTTCATTTGGATTCTTCGACTCCGAAGTCGCCCGAATGATAGCCTGAAATTCCACGCTAGTGGAGCACGGCGGCGAGGGTTTTCGCCAAGAGCGTCTCCTGTTCGGGGAAGACGGTGCGGAGGTCGAGAATGAGGCGGTCGTCTTCGACACGCGCAATAACAGAGATACCCGCGGGGGCACCGCGGAGGCGCTGTTCGAGTTTTGTAGCCGAGTAACGGGCACTGGCGATGCGAATGATTTTTGTGGCAAGAGATTGCGAAGGCGTGGACCCGCCACCGGCGAGAGAACTGCCATCCGCGATTTCGATCTCCACTTCATCGAGAGGAAGTTCGGGGCGTAACTCGCGCATTAAATTCTCCGCGCGGCGCTTCAGTTCCTGCGGAGTCGCGCGAATCATTCGAATGGCGGGGATTTCGTCCCAGGCCGCGCGAAGGTAGGCCCCGAGAGTGGCTTCCAGCGATGCGATGATGAGCTTGTCCACACGTAGTGCGCGAAACAGCGGGTAGCGCCGGACGCGCGCGATGAGATCTTTTTTCCCCGCGATGATGCCGGCCTGCGGCCCGCCCAGAAGTTTGTCGCCGCTGAACATCACCACGGAAACGCCCGCGTCGATACTTTGCTTTACCGTAGGTTCGCTGACGCCATACTCGGAAAGGTCAACGAGGCAGCCCGAGCCGAGGTCTTCCACGAGCGGCAGGCCGCTGCGCTGGCTGAGGGTCACGAGTTCTTCGAGCGAAGGCTTATCGGTAAAGCCGGTGACCTTGAAATTCGAAGGATGCACGCGCAGCAGGAGGCGCGTCTTTTCGTTGATGGCGTTTTCATAATCCCCGACGCGCGTGCGATTGGTCGTCCCGACTTCGCGCAGGATCGCTCCGCTCTGCTCCATAATCTCCGGGATTCGAAAGCCGTCGCCGATTTCGATGAGCTCCCCGCGCGAGACGATCACTTCGCCCCCGCGAGCCAGCGCCGCAAGAGTGACGAGCACGGCCGCAGCGCAATTGTTGACTACAATGGCTGCTTCCGCGCCCGTCAGGCGCGTCAGCAACTCGCCGGTATGCACGTCGCGCTTGCCGCGCGCTCCTGCTTCGAGGTCGTATTCGAGATTGCTGTATTGCGTGGCGCTGCGGCGGAACTCGACCACGACTGTTTCCGGCAGCGGCGCCCGGCCCAGGTTCGTGTGCAGAATCACTCCGGTCGCATTGATGACCGGCTGCAGTGAGCGCGAAAGAATTCGTTCGACTTCGGTGCTGATGAGCTCTTCGACGGCAGCGGCGTTGAGGCCCAGCGCCGTCCAATTCGACTCGCCCGCGATGCGCGCGCGCAAATCTGCAAGCACCGTGCGCGCAACTTCGACGACCAGGTTGCGGTCCACGCGTTTCGAGAGCGCCGCCAGGCGTGGCTGAGCGAGCAATTCGTCGACAGAGGGAATCTGCCTCAGCAATTCCGCCTGCTCCGCTGAAACCGTTTTCTTCCCGCGCATTTCCATTCGAACATTTCAGCACAGTGCGGAGCAGCGGGCAATGCCCGTGCCCTCCCCTCGGGCGGGGCAGGAAGGTCGGCTCGTAACCTGGCTCCGGCCGAGGGCAGAGTGCGGTAGCGGATTCGAATCGCCGCCCACGCATCCGGTTGACGGTTTTGCTCCGTACACCTAGCATGGACACTCGAGGGATTCCTCCACGCATGGCCACCATCGACGAAGAACTGGGCACGCTTGAACGGGACATCCGTCAGCTCAAGATCGAATACGATCAGTATTTCGGTGGGGGCAGGAAGCGTCCGCCCACGGAAATCGAGTGGCGCATCGATCAGTTGGTCAAGCGCTATGCGGAACGCGGCGGCGAGCTGAAGTTCGCGCAACGATTCCGCTTCAACAATCTTTCGCAGACGTACGCGAAATACAAAGATATTTTCAGGAAAAGAACCGCGCAGAAAGAGGAAGGAAAAATTCAGCGGCACTTTGGCGCGGCGGCGAAGGAGATCGAAGCAGCCCGCGCCGCTAAACACAACGAAGAGCTGGCCGCCGCAGCTGTGGCCGGCGAGTCCAAGACCTTTCGCATTACGTGTTCCGAGCCGGAGCATGAAACGGCGAAGGTCGACCAGTTGTACCAGGCGTTCGTGCAGGCCAAGCAGACGGCGGGAGAAGAGACGGGAAGACTGTCGCGCTCCAGCTTCAACGAATTCGTGCTGAAGAAAACGAAAGAACTGCAAAAGCAGAAGAACTGTCGCGACGTCGAATACGTCGTGGAAGTGGTCCAAGGCCAGGTCAAACTGAAAGCTCTTGTGAAGTCCTGAAGGGTTGACAGTTCACGGCCGGTAGTCCAGAAAAATCCACTCCTCGTGTTTTCCACAAGCCTTTCGCGCGCGGGACGTGCTGCAGAACGGATTGCGCTTTCCGAATAAGCGCGGCGCGCTTACACTGTTGTGCTTTTCTCTTTGCGGAGGAATCCATGGCGGTACAGCGCGCGCTCATCAGTGTGTTTGACAAGACCGGGATCGTGGAATTTGCGCAGCGGCTCGCCGCGCGGAAGATCGAGATTCTTTCGACGGGCGGGACCGCCAAGCTGCTGCGCGAGGCAGGAATCGCGGTGTGCGACGTTTCCGATTTCACGGGCTGGCCGGAAATGCTGGGCGGACGCGTGAAGACGCTGCACCCGAAAGTGCACGGCGGGCTGCTCTTCCGGAGGGGGCACGCGGAAGACCAGAAGCAGGCGGTGGAACATGGAATCCCGCCGATCGATCTCGTGGCAGTGAATCTCTATCCGTTTGAAGCGACGGCGGCGAAAACCGGACTGACGGCTGGAGAACTGATCGAGAACATCGATATCGGCGGGCCGACGATGCTGCGATCGGCAGCGAAGAATTTCGAGAGCGTGACAGTCGTTACGGACCCAGCCGATTTCGAGCGCGTCGCGAATGAAATCGAGAGCGCGGGCGATACGACTCTGGCGACGCGGCTGGGGCTGGCACGAAAAGTTTTCGCGGCGACTTCGCGGTACGACGGTGTGATCACCACGGAATTGGAACGACTGTCGGCCGGCTCCGGGCATGTGACCTTGGAAGCGAAACCGGCGCTGCCCGAGCGCGTGCATATCGCGCTGCGGCGACGGCAGGAGTTGAGATATGGAGAAAATCCGCACCAGGCTGCAGCGCTGTATGTGCCGGCGGGCCGCGCACCGGAAGGATTGGCGGCGGCCAAGCAACTTCAGGGCAAGGAACTCTCCTACAACAATCTCGTTGATCTCGAAGCGGCGCGGAGCCTGGCCGCAGAATTCAAGAATCCAGCGGCGGTGATCATCAAGCACAACAATCCCTGCGGGACGGCGGAGCGAGAGTCGTTGCTCGATGCGTACGTGAAGGCGCTGGCGTGCGACCCCGTATCGGCGTTCGGCGGAGTCTTGGCATTCAACCGCGCGGTGGATGCGGTGACCGCGGAAGAGGTCGCGAAATTGTTTGTGGAATGCATTGCGGCGCTCGGTTTTGCAGATCGCGCAAGAGAAATCTTTGCGGCAAAGAAAAACCTGCGGCTGCTGGAACTGCCCGAGGGTGGCCTGGAGCCGGAACGTGAGCTGCAGCTCAAGCGCATTCTCGGCGGAATGCTGGTGCAGCAGCCGGACTCTGGCGAGATCAAGGAGGATGAGCTGCGTACGGCGACGAAGCGAGCGCCGACGGCGAAAGAAATGGAAACGATGCGTTTCGCGTGGAAAGTGGCGAAGCACGTGAAGTCGAACGCGATCGTTTTTGCGAAGGATGGCGCGACGCTGGGAGTCGGCGCTGGGCAGATGAGCCGCGTCGATTCCGTGAAACTTGCTGTGATGAAGGCGCAATCTTCGCTGGCCGGTACCGTAGTCGCTTCCGATGCGTTCTTTCCATTTCCGGATGGGGTTGAAGAAGCAGCGAAAGCGGGGGCCACGGCGGTGATCCAGCCGGGAGGCTCGGTGCGCGATGCGGATGTCATAGCCGCCGCCGATCGGCTTGGACTGGCCATGGTGTTTACCGGCATGCGGCATTTCCTGCACTGAGATTCTTTGACCGGTGTGTCGTGCCCAGTGGTGAATTTGTTCAGAAGCTCACCTTTAGCGCCCAATTTGAAAACGTTTTTCCGCTGAGCTGCATCCAACTCGTGGGGGCACCCAAGCTCTGGAAACGTCTTGCATTTGGCTTTTGACCGCGTTTCGGCCGCATGGGATAATTTAAGTTTCTGGGGCTACGATGAACCTTCGACTGATTACTCTTGCCGTAGTGCTGACGGGTGTCGCTGGCGCGGCCGCCACGGCGCAGATGCCGCCGAGTCCGGCGCCCGAACAGAAGCCCGATTGTCCTGCCGCTACGCAGGAGCAATTTGCCGGCCCGAAAACCGACCTTCCCGAAAAAGACTCCGCGCGCGCCGAGGCCTATTACAACTTGACGATGGGCCACATCTACGAGCAGCAGTATGAAGCGACTAGCAACGCGGAATACGCCACCAAGGCGATCGAGGCGTACAAGAAAGCGTATGCGCTGGATCCGAAGTCGCAGGTAATCGGCGAGCGCCTGGCGGAAATGTATTGGAAGGCGCAGCGGATTCACGATGCGGTGGCGGAAGCGCAGGGAATCCTCAAACGCGACCCGGACAACGTGCAATCGCGGCGGCTGCTGGGGCGGATCTATTTGCGGAGCCTGGGCGATGTCAGCGCGGGCAATGGCCAGCCGGAAACGGTGAACCGCGCCATCGAGCAATACCGCGAGATAAACCGGCTCGATCCTTCGGACACCGAATCGGCGCTGTGGCTGGCGCGGCTTTACCGCCTGAAGAACGAACACGACAAGGCCGAACAGGTTCTGAAGAGCATCCTGAAGAACGATCCGGAAAACGAATCGGCCGTCGAGCAATTGACGCAGTTGCTTATGGACCAGGGCAAGTCCCCCGAGGCGGTCACGCTGCTGGAAGGTATCACCGCGCATTCTCCTTCACCGGTGCTCCTGGATCTTTTGGGAGATGCTCGCACCCAGACGCATGAGCTGGCCAAGGCGGAAGAGGCTTACCGCAAGGCCGAAGAACTCGATCCTTCGGAGTTGAGCCACCAGCGGGGGCTGGGGCAGACGCTGCTGGCCGAAGAAAAATATTCCGAGGCGCTGAAAGTTTACCAAAAGCTTTCGGGTGTTACCCCGGACGACTCGGACGTGTATTTGCGAATCGCGCAGATTTACCGCGAGTTGCACCAGCTCGATAAGGCCGAAGAGAATCTCGTGAAAGCGCGGCAGTACGCACCGGGCAACCTGGAAGTAATGTACAACGAGGCGATGCTGTACCAGGCCCAGGGGCGCTATGACGATGCCATCCGCGTGTTGTCGGACGCGGCCACGGGCATCAAGGGGCAGTCTCCCACGGTGCCGTCGCGGCGGCGGTCGCTGGCCATCCTGTATCAGCAACTCGGGCAGCTCTATCGCGATACGCAGAATTATCAGGCGGCGATATATACATTCGAAGAATTGGGGCATCTGGGCGAAGAAGAGGATCGCCGCGCGCGGATGATGATCATGGACACGTACCGCGCGGCAAAAGATTTGTCCAAAGCCCTGCAGACGGGCAAGGAAGCGCTGGCGAAATACCCGGCCGATCCCGCGATTAGGACAAGCCACGCGCTGTTGCTTGGCGAGAACGGACAGACGGACGAGGCGGTCAAGATTCTGAGAACGCAACTCCGCGGCGAGGCGGGAGATCGCGAGACGCATTTGAACATCGCCCAGGTGTACGAGCGCGGGCGGCGTTACAAGGAAGCGGAAGAAGCGGCTCGCGCCGCGGAAGTGCTGCCGGGCCAGGCGCGCGAAAACGAAATGGTGTGGTTCCTGCTCGGGGCCATCTACGAGCGGCAGAAGTTTTTCGACAAGGCCGAGGAACA
>WNFA01002796.1_pt1 | contig 17661 bp, 21 predicted proteins | sample 5400481 | NCBI WGS metagenome assembly WNFA01 (sample SAMN13153340, study PRJNA577476) | soil metagenome | isolation source: 120 cm saprolite under Douglas fir tree site 2 hole 1 replicate 2 | place: USA:California | collected 2015-04-18
CCGTGAACCCGCGAATCGAAGATCCGTCGAACGTCAAATTGTCCCAGCTCTTGATCAAAAACTTCTTGTCGTAATCGAGCATGTGCAAGCGGCCTTCGAGGTCGCTGAACAGCACGGTCACGGCCTTGATGCGCTTTTCGTCCGTCAAATACTTGATGCGTTCTTCCTGAATCTTGTGCGCCGCGACGCGGTTCAGGCGTTGCTCTTTGGCTTTCAGGTTCAACTGCTCCAGCTCGTCGTAGGAAAGGGCTAGAAAATTACGCAGTTCGTTCGACATGAATCTCCTCAAGTTGGAATAAACTCAAGCCCCGGGGAACACTTTGCCGGCAAGAAAGCCGCCGGCCCGGCAATAGGGTATCGCGTGGCTCTTCCGAGCGTCAATCAAAGACCTGATGCATAAAATCGAAGAAATTGCATCTGAACTTTTTCTGCTCGCGCGATTGCGCGTCCTGAACTTTTTCTGTTTGCGCTATTGCGGGTCTTGGGCTTTTCTTGTTTGCGCGATTGCAGGTACTTGCAGCGATTCGTTTGTGATTGGTAGCGATACCGGGAGTCGAACCCGGATTTTAGCCTTGAGAGGGTGGAAAAATGATGCGTTTATAAAGGGAAAAGACCGAATTTTGTGGATGATTGCACTTGACTTGCACTCGTATTTCAAATAGCCTGAAAACAGGTGGAAAGGGCTAAAAACCGGAGGCAAACCAAAACATGTTGCAGCACGAAGTCAGCGAAGGGTTCGTTAGGAAGGTCGGGCGCAACTACTACATGATTCTGACCGTGGACGGTCAGCGCAAGCAGCGCAAAACGGGCACGAACGACGTGGACAAAGCCTCGGAGATGCTTACCGAATGGCGAACCCAGGAGCGAGCCGGTATCCAGGCAGACACGCGGCTGCGATATGAGGCGATGCGTGACGAGTACATTCAGAAGGGTGGCAAGGCGGTCCAAGAAAGTATCCTGCGAGACCTCGACATGTTCTTCAAAGGCATGCGCATTGCTGCCATCAATATCAAGAAGCTGGATGAGTTCAGGAAGTGGCGGGAAGGCCTGCCGTGGGTTGTCGAATACAAAGAGGAAACATTGGCGAAGGAAATAGCGCTGCGGAAGCAGAAGGCAATGAAAGGTCGGCGGAAACTGTCCTCGGACCAGATTGCTAAAATTGAAGCCGAGTCCAAACATTGGGTTGAGAACGGCGTCAAAGCCACAACTAATCGCCGGTTGACGGTGCTCCGGGCGATGTTCAATTTTCTGGCAAAGCGCGGCACGCTCCAAAAGAATGACGTGCCTGCGTTCCCGATGGCGACCGATGTCGATAACAAGCGCCGTGGATATCTCGACGAGAGCGACCTTCCCAAACTTTTAAGAGAGATGTCTGGTGCCCTTCATCCGCTTGTGCGTTTTTTGTATGCGACCGGGATGCGGTCCGGACAGGCTGCCCGGCTTACATGGGACATGGTCGACAAGAACTGCACCGAACTTCATGTTCCCGGCGAACTAACAAAGAACGGTGAAGATTTTGTGCTGCCGTTGGTCTTCAAGGACGGCAAGCCCATCTTCGATTTTGTGAAAGACATCAAGCGCATGGTTCGCTTAAACGGTGAGCCGATTTTTGATACGACCAATTTCCGGAGTGAATGGCGGCGAGCTTGCCACAAACTCGGGTTGGGCATCTTCAATGAAGAGACTCAGGTATATCGTGGGTTGCGGCCTCATGACTTTCGGCGCACCGCGTGCCGAAACATGGTGAAGAACGGAATACCTCAAACAGTGGCAATTGCTATCAGCGGCCACAAAACGGATTCGATGTTCCGACGCTACGCCATCATGGATAAGTCGGCTGTGCAGGATGCGTTCGAAGTTCTCGCTGCGAAGTGATAGAATAAAGCCGTGGCCCGGTAGTGTAATCGGTTTAACACGCCGCCCTCTCAAGGCGGAGACTACGGGTTCGATTCCCGTCCGGGCTACCAAATTGAAATGGTGGATTCGCCTCTAGAGAAACATCCCGAGCTATGTATTAGGCGGCTCTTCTCCGAGCCTGCTAACAAAAATATCCGCATTTGGCGGTTCATGGATTTCACCAAGTTCGTCGCGATTCTAGAATACGGCGGATTGTTCTTCACACGATGCGACCGACTCGACGACAGGTTTGAGGGTTCGGTAACCGCTGGAACCAGAGATGCTTTTATGGGAGGGATTCGAGAGAAAGACGAATCATCGGACTCATTCGAAAAACTAGCTTCCTCTCTGTCGGACCTGAACAAGTGGTTCCGAAAATGGACGACGGTGAATTGCTGGCATATGAATGAGCAAGAGTCCGCTGCCATGTGGAAACTCTACTCGCAGACAACTGAAGCTATAGCGCTCGTTTCCACCTACGAACGCCTGCGAAACTTTTCTACCTGATAAAATCTCCAAGAGGTTGTTGCTCAGGCCGGACCCGGCGGGAAAAAGCTTGTTGATGATGTTCTGCGGGGCGAAATTCCTAAATGGTTTGAATCGCGCCCAGAAGGACAGGTCCCGGATGCATGGCAGCACGAGAAACGCGAAGAATATGTGGCTGCTAAGGCGCGCCGAATGACAGTGATAATTGTGACGCAAAGCTGCGACCTTGAGCAGCGAAATTATTACCAGATTGCGCCTATCTACCCAGAGACAGACCAGAAGGCAAGTTCGTTAGACAATCTTAGAGAGAACGACTTAAATTACACCTTCTACTTGCCAGCGGTCGCACCGCACATTCAGGTGAACAGTTACGCCGACTTGTCGCACATCACTCTCATTCCTAAAGCGTATTTCCCCAGAGACAAAGTCGAAACAGTGCTGGGCGCACGGCTGACGGAGCTAGCTATAGCTAGAACTGCACTCCAAAAACAACTTGCCGACTACTTCGGTAGACCGTTCGGTTTCGGCCTGAAAGACCGGGCCAAGGTACCCTCAGTCTATCTTTGCGTTTCCTGCTTCTATAGGAAAGGCGAAGCGGTTGGGTGCGAATTCCAAGCCGAGGCGCATTTCGAGAAGTGCAGTCGTTGCGGCGATGCTCGTTGGCTAAGACTAGTGCCACCAGACCAAGATGGACAACCCGGTACGGAGCCGGTCATTAGGGCTCCCTCGAATGAGTAAAACGCGCGTACCCCCATTCAGAAGATAGGGTCTTGGTCCAGCAGAGATTGCTTTACCGGAGCCTTCAATCCATATCTCTTGGCGACATCGGTTACCAGTGTTGAAAACCAAGTTGCGGAGCCCGGCGCTACGTGAATAGCCTCGACCAATTCGTTCAAATCCACGCTAACCCATTGACCATCTGATTTGGGCATCGCGTCTGTGTCTAGGCGGTTCCCTCGCGTGGGAAGTTCATTTGTAAAAGCCCTCAGTTCACATTCGTGGCTGAATGATTTTCGCTTGAACACAAACGGATACATCGCGTTTCCGGCGGGGATGGCGTCCGTCGAGTAGTCGATGTATTGAACCTGTTCAATCCAAAAGTCGGAACTAAGGCAGTTCATGACCATGCCGTCGCCGGGACCCTTGACCAATATCCGCTGGCGAAACGTATAGCCGATCTCAACGGGGAGAAATATGTCAAGCCAAACTAGCCGGGACGGTTGTTACTGAACGCGAAAGAACGCCGCGAATCGGGCGGGGATAAGCGCGAGTTCGCTGAACTTCTTCGACAGAACTGGCGAGATTTCGATTCGGCGGAGAAAACGATGACCGGCGTTCATCAACTATCGCACAACCGGCAAGTCTACTCGGTCGAAGAGCCGACGCCGTCATCCAATCAAAATTCATCTCCGCACTTTTCATCCGGGCCACCAGTCCACGGAATGGAGCGAGCTAGGAGTGGACGGCTTAGGGCAAGGGCTAACGGCGTTGGCGGACGATCAACGATCCGTCGAGTGTTGATTCACCGTGAGAGTTTCAGAGCTTCGATCCTCCACCACTGTGAGATCCGGGCGGTGCTGCAAACTATTGCGGAGAAGAACTGGTCTCCTCGCTCTGCCGCCCGCGGTCAGTTAGGATGCACCACCCGCGGTCTGATGTTCTACGTACTGAATAGTTTCCTGGATATGTTGTCGCGTCTGTGTGTCGAACGCATTCCGGTCCATGTGTTTCAGAAGGAATAGCGTCACTTTGGGTTTCTTGTCCACTTCTAACGAGATTATTTTAGGATAGGAGAATGACAGACGGATTAGAGACAGGGAAGCCTCCACAATTTTGGGGTCTGTGAGGTCCTGCTCGTCCATAATCTTCAACAGAGCGATCGAGATGCCGTCGCCGAGTCTTTGGAAATGCTTATTAACTGAGGCCAGCGTACCTGCGAGACCTGCCTCGGCCATTTGCAAATTGTTTTGAACCAACCGGATGGAATATGGGTCGGCGTCCTCTGTTTGCCCGACGAGAGGGGCCCCGCAAAAGAGAATAACGCAAAACAACGTGGTAAAGAATCGCATTGGTGGGTCTCCTTCTCCTGAGTTCACATCGTCAACATCTCGTGAGATTTTAATCGCATTCGAAACGGCATCATCAATGTGATCGTGAAACGTCGTTGTTGTTGGTGATGCTTCCATTTCCCGAGGATGAGGACTGTAGAGACCAGTAGTTGACTCTTACGTTTCCGGTCACGAGGGAATACCTTTGTCCGTTGAGGAGTATCGATATTGGCTGCGTGAAGGTAGCGGTGAATGGTCCGGGGGAACAAAGTCCGAGTGGAGCGTCTGTAAATTGTCCGTTTGCGTTCGTAAATTGTGTTGTCCCAGGATAGTTTGAAGGTCCGAGTCCTTCCAATTAGGTGTTGGATTACCGAGTTGGGTTCCGTTTACAATAAAGTTCAAGACCTCCTCCTGGGGCTCCATCGCATTTGACGCCATGTCGTTACTGTTTTGATCTAACACCTGATACGTTATCGCCAGCAGTATTCCATAGGTATATGAAGGAGTCAGGCAGTAGCTATTCATCGATATGATATTCGTGGACGTCACGAAAAGGCTGGTGGGCACTTGGACGGTGGCGGGTGCCTGGGGGGCGGGAGAGCCGCTGGGGCAGGGCTGACCACCGCATACTTGGCCGGTGTATTCGATTTCGTTCGGGTAGAAGGCGGTGATAGTGGCCTGTCCCACGGACACGCTGGTCACGACTCCAGAACTGGTGACGGTCATCACCGCAGTGTTGCTGCTGCTCCAGGTGGATGGCACTACCGCGGACCCATTGCAATCGACTGCCGTGGTACCGCACGGCATGGATTCGCCGATGGGGCAGAAGATCGGGTTGGGGCTGATGCCCCAGTTGCTGGCACCGCAGCAGGTAACGCAAGTGGTGCCGCAGGTGGCGGTGGAAACATTGTAGATGCCCCCAGCGAGAACAAGCTTGATCTTTTCATTCTTCCCTTTGGCGGTGGCGAATTGCACGCTGCCTTCTTGGATGCTCGGGGGAATGACGTTGCCGTCGGCGTCGGGCTTAATTTCAGCGATAAGCATGGCCATGTCGATCATGGTGGAAGCCTGAGCGTCCAGATGAATAGGAACAGTGTACTTGCCTGAGCCATTGCCGAAATAGAATGTAGCGACGATGTCCTGCGGAGCGCCGGTTGGGTTCCAAAGGCTGAACATGGTGTCGTTTCCGTTGGCCACGCCCCAGTAGTTGGCGAACTTGCTCTTGCTGGTGCCTACGCCTTGGGGCTCGACCTCGAAAACGTAGGTTCCAGTTTGATTGAGGCTTCCCGTGGCTAGCACCAGGTCACCCACCCGGCCGCTGAATGATGTGGATAGGTTGATTGACCCGTTGAAGCCCTTTAGACCAGCGGCGTTGAGAGCACCTTCTAGGTCTACTTGCTTGGCCTCGAAGGGAGCCAAGTGCTGCGCGGGAATGGTTCGATTGACAGGAGCGCTACCCTCCATGCCCATTCCCATCATGTAATTCAGTTGGAGAGCCACATCCAAAGGCTTCTCTGTGGTATTTCGGAGAGACAGATAAACTGAGAATGCTGTTTCTTTGGGGAATCCCCGCATCATCATGGGATCGGGCTTGCCGAGCATGAGGCCTGCACTTGCATAGGTGATTTGCGTGGGAGAAGAGGAACTCATGTCATGGAACCAAAACGGCATATTGGCCGAATAGCCTTCGCTCTCGTTCGCCAGGGCGCCGGTCACGAGAATGGCTCCTTGCGATCCCTCATATTCGACGCGAATTCCGCCGGCGCGGTTGTCGGGGCCGGAAGCTTCACTCGCGATTTGTTCGAATTTGAGAATTTGAGTGGAATGAGGGGCGAGCGTGACTTGCCGTGGGTTTGCATTGTTGCCGGGATAGACTGGAGTTAGAAGTGCGGTCTGCTGCTGGTCTGTCGTGTTGCTGAGGGTGACGAAGCCGGTCACTCCCTGATCGTGTTTCCACCACAAACCTTCGAGGACTTGCCTGGAGTCGTGACCCGGCATGTTGACGGGCTCAATGAAGGGGTAGGAGTAGCTAAGGCTGCGCGAGGCGTCGATGGCGGCTATCTGCGCGGTGACGTGGCCAGGCGAGGGATAGCTGTAGATCACGGCGGCGCTGCCGAATTGGGAAACGTGACTTGCAATCGAGCGAGGCGCGGCGGCCAAGGAATCGTTGATGTTGACGGTGGTTACGCCCGAGACGGGAACGTGAACCGAGGAAAGCATATAGGGAGTTCCGTCCTCCATGAAGAGAACAGGAGTAACGTCCATGGACGCGACGACCAGAACATTCTTGATGCGGATGGTGGAGACAAAACTGCCGTCCGCGCGCCAAAAACCGGAGTAAAGCGTATAAGTTTTGTTTGCCTGTGCGCGAGTGCTCGCGGCCCGAGAGATTTGCGCCTGATTCGGTCCCGGATGGATTGCATCATTTGCGGCAACAGATGCCAAGGTGAAAGCAACACCCGCAAGGACCGCCGTGCTAGCCGCTAAGAATAAACGAGTTCGATTTGAGCGTATTCTCTTTTCTACCGAGCTTGCAAAGTGCGTCAACATTGCTCCTCCACGTACATATGCCGGGTGCGAAGGTGAACAAGAAAGCTGATTGGGGTTGCGAGACTGCACGTTGGGCCGAACAACATAGAAAAGATGAGCGCAGCAAGGAGAGCTTGACAGTTGAGTCGGGTCAGGGACATGGGGCTCCTGATTGGGTCCACGGACCGTTCGGGTCGTAACCGGTGAGACGTGGGCGACTTTTATTTGTCTAACCGACCGCTGGTCGATTTACAGGAGAGAGTTGAGTGGGCCATTCATATAACAGGTAGTAAGGACGTGTCAATAATAATTCGCAGTATTGGCAAACATGAGCCGTAACGACCGCTTACGAGAGCGAAAGGCGGCGACGAAGTGATTGCTGATGATCCAGCGTGGATCAGTGTTGAGACGAGCAGATGACTACACTTTCAGGAGGCTCCTCGAATTTCCTTCGGGCGTAGTATCCTCGTTGGTAGGCTAGCGAAGGGCCATCTTCTGAGCCATGAGCAGGATAATCTTGCGATCCTGTTCGTTGGCCTTTCCCAATGTACGGCGAAGCTTGCTCAGAAATCGCGCATCTTTGCCTGAGCTGCCCCAAGCGATCTCGTCAGACGACTTGCGCTTGGGCAGATTTGGCAGTTTGGGCGGCTCCTCGCCATCGTAGAAAAACTGGTACATGGGAACTTCCAACCCCCGCGCCATCTTCTCCAGCGTTTCGATGCTCGGGACTGTATGACCGTTTTCTACACGCGATATGTAACAGCGAAACAAGCCCGTTCGCTTTTCCATGTCGCCCTGGGAGAGTTTCTTTTCTTCGCGGAGTGCTCGAAGGCGGTTGCCTATAATCATGGCGGGATTATTCCATTGAGGTCCATGCAAAGCAAGGTAGGGTGTCCTGTTCGGCTGGTGGTACACGGTTGTCATTTAAAAAGGTAGGGAGGCGTCGGTCCTGCCCGCCTCTCCATCCACATCCCGATTAGCCTCAAGGAGCGGCTCGGGATGCAGTGCTCCATCGAATGGGACTCCAGAAACGGAAGATACGAGTACAGGAGTTTCTGTGCGCTGTTCTTGATTGAACACGCACTGACGCCTTGGCGGTCGAGAAATCCCTTCCACCCAAAACCTGAACAATTAAATCGGAAGAGTGAAGTGCTACTTCATATCTCAAGCCTCAGAAGCAATTCTCTCCACGTGCAACACTCCCGCACATCGTTGTACCTAATTCGTGCTAAGAATATCTCTGGAGGTGATTTAATTCTGTCCGTAATAGCACACTGGGTACTAGAACCAGTACTTAAGACAACACATTTCCGAGTGTCCCTTGCCCTGAGCGTCGTGATTATGAGAGGGTTGCTCTCAAGCGGTGGTGTTATGCAAGTAATCGTGAGTTCAAGCAGCATTAAAACCAAAAGAAAATCTACGCAGAAACGGGCTTTCGATGCCCAAACTTTTCTCGATTCGGCCGATGTAGCCAGAAGAGTTGTGGAATATCAAAGATCACAGAAGGTCTACTCTCAAGGTGATCCTGCTACGAGTGTGATGTACGTTCAAGAAGGCGGTGTGAAGCTTAGCGTGGTCAATGAGACCGGCAAAGAAGCCGTTGTGGCGATCCTTGGACCGGGCGATTTTTTTGGGGAAGGGTGTCTTGCGGGCCAGTCCATTTGCATGGCGACAGCGACCGCGATTGCACCTACCACCGTGCTCGTCATTGAGAAGAACGAGATGATTCGCGTGCTCCACGAGGAACACGAGTTCTCCGACTGCTTCATCGCTTATATGGTTGCGCGAAACATACGAGTCGAGGAAGACCTGATCGACCAGCTCTTCAACTCCAGCGAGAAACGGCTGGCGCGCACTCTGCTGCTGCTCGCGCGCTACGGCGCGCAAGGCAAGCCTCAAAAGGTGATTGCCAAAGTATCGCAAGAGATGCTGGCGGAGATGATTGGCACGACGCGGCCCCGGGTCAATTTTTTCATGAACAAATTCAGGAAACTGGGCTTCATCGAGTACAACGGCGAGATCCACGTCAACAATTCCCTCCTGAGTGTTGTCCTGCACGAGTAAGCACTAACTTTCGCGCTTATCGAACAGCGGGATACTTCCAGATCACTGCTGGCAACAGGGCTTACCACCGGGCAAGGAGGGGAGTTAGCTGTGTAGTTGTGGACAGCGCCCGGCGCATAATTCCTGGGGCGCTCATACTCGCTTCTCTTCCATCCGCAATTTCAGAGCTTCAAGCTCCTGCTTGGTCATGCCTTGCAGAGCCATCGCTGTGGCCAGATACAAAGCGGGAACGTGTTTCATTTTGCTGCCGTGTGCTATCTGGCGACGGAGTTTCTCTACTTCTGGGTCAGCGCCCACTTTCAAAAACACTTCATACGCATCGGGGATGGACAGAGTTTTTTCAATCAGGCCATGCTTAACCAGAATGCGGTGATACGAAGGTACTGCCAACGCAGATGGATGCGTTGGCGGAGGGGCTTGTTTTGTTTTCGGTGTTTCATTGTGCTATGGCCCGAAGCTCGGTTCGTGGAGCCAATTCGAATTTAGTGATGGTACGATTATGGCATGACGGTTCCAGAACAAGTCGCACATTCCCTCCAAACACATAGACCATTGCCTTACTGCGATAGCTGCATCCAGAGCGCGCTCAAACTCAAGCGGCACCAACAGGTACAACAAGCCACGTCTGGCGGCGCTGCCTCTGGCGGATTCATTAGGCGCGCCGGAACTTGCTCGGTTTGCGGGAAAAACTCTGCCGTCACACACGCCTAAAATTTCTTTTTTATTCTGGACCAGTGATCGTCCATCTAAGAGCGGCGCGCATCCAACACAACAGATTGATGCGATAATGGCTCCAAGCAGCATGGCTGGAGAGGTATTTTCCAGTGCCCTTCGAGCGTCCACGTGCCCGCCGTTATTCGTTCGTGACCACTGTCGAACTGACTGATACGCAGTCAGAAGCCAAGATTCAGGGGCGAACCAGTGACCTCAGCTTGTTTGGCTGCCGTGTGGAGACACACAAACCCTTCCCGGCAGGAACGAAGGTGAGAGTAAGGATTGCCCACGCGAGCGCCAACTTCGTGGCTCTCGGGAAAGTCGCTTACGCCACAACGGAGATTGGAATGGGGATCGTCTTTACCTGGATTGAGCCGAACGATCAGCTAATTTTGGACAAGTGGGTAGAGGAGTTACGCGACCACTGAGACGGGCGGGTAGCGGGCACAGCACCATCTACCCTTCTCTGTATTTCCCAAGTTCTCGCTTCCACTTTATCCAAGCCCTTAGGAGGAGCACGGAGCTTACAACCCCGACAGATAGAAGCGTGGCACCGGCAATGATCTTTATTTGCAGGAGGTCTCTTCCTGAAGCTCCGTCGTGGAGCAGCCATGCACCAGTCAAGAGAAGGGCGAGCGCGGAGATGATGCTGATAAGTCCTGGCACGAGGCCTTTCCATTTCAGGGCGAGCTACGAAGTCAAATTGCGATCCGCTTCAAGGCGACTGACAAGCTCATCACCAGGGTCAAGCATTCGGAAGACTGGCGGGCTATAAGGCTTCTTCATCTCCGCGCCACAGCAGCATCTGGGGTTGGCCTTGGTTTCGACGGTCGTTTTGGTCACTACGAATTCACAGCCACAATCGCGATTCTGGCAGAGGTAGACTTGGCGTTCTTTGGACATGGCCTCTCCGGGGACCCAGAGTCTTGGATAAGTCAGTTTAACAGCCGCTATAGTTGACTGACAAGTGGCCTACTATCAGATTCAGTCTACTCGGAGATATAAGCCACAGGGTTCGTGGAGGAGTCGAAGCGAACGGGCAAGTCACCCTGGAAAATGGCAGCTTTTAGTTGAATACGTCAGAACTTAGCACTTGAAAAGTCGAGGACTTCAAGCGCTCATTGTTGGAAAGCTGCAAAACATCTTCCGCCCAATCCGAAATGTAGTGTCCCGCTGCCCACACATCGCCGTACATTGGCACGGCCACTTCGTACATCGTGACGCCGTTCGTCTCGTACACCCGCTGGACTGCGCCGTCTTCCTTGGTGTTGGGGTTGTACACCAAGTCTCTGAATTGGAATTTACCAGTCATGGTCTTATGTACGTTTGTAGCTTGCTCTTAAATTTGAAGAAACGCCATTCAATTCAGCGGATGTTCGGAGTTGACTGCGAGATGGCTGGAAGCTCTTCCAGTGCCCTGATTGCGGGCAAGTCTTGGGGCCAGTGACTCCCGCGCAGTTGCAGGCGACCGCTTGGCCATATCATGCGTTGTATTCTCTTCGGCATCGCCGAGCTTTGGAATTGCAGGGGATACAGAGCCGGAACGGATAGCGGGCACAGCACCAATAGGTTTCCCGGCAGGTTAGCAGTCCCCAGTAGTGACTCAAAAGTGGCCTACTATTAGATTGAGTCTATACTCCGACATCGAGATTGGGTAAGATTCTGGATAAGGCCCCGCAAATGGCCACCAATCCCGCATCACCACACATCCTCGTTCATCTGACTTGCCCCCACTGCGAGAGGGAGAACTCAGTAGCGATTAAGCGTGGGGTCAGCGAAGTTGAACATGCCGACATCAAGTGCGCCTACTGCCAGCAATCGTGGGAGCAGGAATTGCCGGGTCCCTTTATGGCTGGACCGTTTCCGAAGTGACTACCTCATTCACCGCGACGTTCGCGCTTTAGTCGTTCTTCCCCATGTCGTTTGAAGCCCTCATGTGCCTCTTCTACGTTGTCGAATGGGCCGCCCTCTTCCTCACTCAGCACCCAATAGAATTTGTTAGATCGCTGCTCGATCTCCACCTTTTCGTTGCTTCTGAGGTATGCTGGATAGACTGCAACAACTTTAGGGCTGCTCTCAAGAGATTGCTCGACTACCTCATCCACATTGAAACGGTAGGACTTTTTCCAACGGTAAACCTCGCCTGCTTTCTCGAATTTGTCCGGTTCCTTCTGCACCAGTTCGTCCAGCACATTTTCCACTTCGCGCACAGAGTACGGATTGGGCTTCTCCATCGCATCATGCACTTGCTGTCCTGTGCCCTCTCCAATTCCTTGTAGGCGCGATCTTACGTGTGCATATCGCTTGTCGTCGGCCACTTGTTTCTCCTTCAAGGGAAGTGCTTCCTGTATAGCATTGGATTTCGGAGACTCGCGGCTCAAGTTGGAGGTATAGTGGCCTTCCAGTAAAGACCATGAACACTGAATACCGAATATAACCAGCCGGAAGTCAGCCCGCCTTGATTGACCCGTGGGGCGCGGAGGCTGGCACCGTTCAGATTCCCTGTTCCGCTCGGCTACTTCGAAGTGCCGGTCCAATCGGCGGGCGGATACGCGATGCGCCAAAAGGTAGGTGCGGGCTGTGTGAATTCCACTGCAACCTTAGCCGAAGTTCGTCATTGAACCACACATTTTGAATATTTTCGTGGGTAGTTCTTTGGGAAGTCCTTGCCTCTCAACGCGGCGTGATTGAAAAGTGGTTGTAGTGAAAACCTACCCCCTTGCTCGAGCTACACAACAGTGACAGATTGCTTGCATGTTTTTGCGAAAGCTCCGCGTCCACAAGGACGGCAAGGAGCATGGCTACTGGTCGCTGGTCGAGACAGTGCGTACCGCCGATGGTCCGCGGCAACGCACGCTTTGTTATCTCGGGGAACTGAACGGTTCAGCTCACGCACGTTGGCAGAAGACCGTAGAGGTGTTCAACGAACAGGGTGAGAGCACCCAGCTGAAGCTGTTTCCTTCTGAAGTAGAAGCGCCCGATGATCCGAACATAGCACGGGTGCTAGTGAAGAAGGTCCGGGTGGAGCGCACGCGGCGCTTCGGCGACTGCTATCTGGGACTGGAGTTATGGAAGCGGTTAGGGCTCGATGAGTTCTTTGCACAGCATCTCGACGGAGATGCTGCCGATGTGGCTTGGTCGCGGGTAGCCGCGGTATTAGCGATCAACCGGTTGTGCGCTCCGGGCAGCGAACTGGCCGTGGAGCAGCACTGGTATCCGTCCACGACGCTGGACGATCTGCTGCACATCGGAAAAGGCAAAATCAACGACACGCGGCTGTATCGTTGTCTCGACCGCCTGCTGCCGCTGAAGACCAAGATCGAACAGCATCTGAAGCAACGCTATGGGGAGTTGTTCCAGGCGGAGTTCGACGTGCTGCTCTATGACTTGACCAGCACGTATGTGGAAGGGGCAGCGGAAGACAACCCCCTGATGCGGCGGGGCTATTCGCGGGATCATCGGCCGGACTGCGAACAGCTGGTGCTGGCGTTGATCGTGAACCCCGATGGTTTTCCATTCAGCTATGAAGTATTCGATGGGAACCGGGCCGATGTCACTACGGTCGAAGCGATCCTGCGCACGGTGGAGCGCAAGCATGGGAAAGCCCGGCGGGTATGGATCTTCGATCGCGGGGTGGTGAGTGAAGAGAACCTGGTGGCCATCCGCAAGCGTGGCGGAGAGTATCTGGTGGGCACGACACGCAGCAAGCTCAAGCAGTTTGAGCAGGAGTTGTTGAAAGATGATTTCGAGAAGATTCGCCCGGATGTGGAGGTCAAGCAGATCCAGATTCCGGGCGGGGAGGAGACTTACATCCTGTGTCGTACGTTGGGACGGAAGGAGAAAGAGAAGGCCATCCGCAGTCGCTTTGTGGCCAAGATCGAAAAAGCGCTCACCGGACTCGAGAAGCGCATCGCGGAAGGCAAACTGAAAGATCGTTTCAAGATGGAGCGGAATCTCGGCCGCATTCAGGCTTGGCATCCACAGGTAGCGGATCTTTATGAAATGGCGATCAAAGATAGCAAGGAAGGGGCCCGTTTAGTCTGGCGGCAAAAGCCGGAACAGCAACAATGGCTGGAAGCAAGAGAGGGAGCTTATCTCCTGCGTACGAATCTGACAGGCAACGGTGCTGCAGATCTTTGGAAGAAGTATATGCAGCTGACGGAAGTGGAAGCCGCCTTCCGTACACTCAAGAGTGAGTTGGCCATCCGACCACTGTTTCATCAGCTTGAAAAACGGGTGAAGGCGCACGTGCTGGTAGCGTTTCTCGGATATGCCCTGCTGGTGACACTCAAACATCTGCTGAAGCGAGTTGGTTCGGAATACTCGCCAGCGAAAGCGCTGCAGCGGCTCTCGGAGTTGTACAGCGTGGACATCGTGCTACCAACAATCGAAGGGCGAGAGATCTGGTTGCGACGCATCACCAAGCTCGATGACGAGCAGCAGAAGATTCTTTACCAACTCCAGCTGCAGTTGCCGGAGCGGCTCGAGCCGATTCAGATCCTAAAATGTAGTGAAAACTCGGCCATAGCCTAAACTGATTTCAAAGGACTTAACCCTGTTTTTGCCCTCTTAGTGACGAACATGGGCTAGCCGAACATCTTGCTCCCAGTACCCACTCCGATAGGCGCGTAACCCGAGGTGTGAAGTAACACTTCACTTTTTCGGTTTGTCAGGACCTACGCTGAGTGATGTTTCGATTGCGTCGTCAGGCTGTCGCCACGAATGGCAGTGAGGCTGCTGGAACTCCCCCACTCCTTCAACGTCGAATTTGTCAGGCGAGCTTTGGTCTATCAAATTCTGAGCTTCGTTAATGTCCTGCTGCCTGACCCACAGTTTGACCCCACCAAGCAAGCCAGACCAAAACCAGTCCATGCGAATCAAGTTCTCGTCAGTCAAGGAACATTCAATGCCATCGAAATCCAGAATGCTTTTGACAACGACGGCCTCGGGTAGATCCCGATACCGGCGCAGGATGACAAATTCCTTTTGTTCTTTTTCTAGGTTATCGGTTGCCACGTTGAGTCAAATACGCGTAACAAGGCACTGTTCAAGCATAACAGCGCGGGTTGAAGTTATAGCGCTCACCGATGAAGTGTTGAGAAATGAACACTCGGCTCATCCTGCTCGTGGGCAACCCAGTCAGGTCCCGGTAAGTTCCGGCAATCGTACAAGTGGCCCTCACTGTCCGAAACGGGGTTCTTGGAAATGAAGCAATGCGTTGATGCGCTGTCCAGCGACCGACTTTCGTGCAATACCACAGGGATTCGTTCATTCGAGCCATTGGTGCCATCCTTGAGGCTCTTATTGCCGCCTTTTGCCGCCTCGACAAATCGCTAAGTTGTTGTTGGGAAAAAGGATGATTGGTAGCGGCGGTGGGGATCGAAACAGCCTACCATTGGCATTCCAACGATTTACGAAGTACGGACCGGTCTGAAAAAGAAGAACTTGGTAGTCGTTGGAGCCCTTATTGCCGCCTCAATGCCGCGTCTTTTCCCGTTATGCGCACAACTCTGCGATTTGCTTCGCGCACCGCTTTCGGTATTGCTTGCGTGTAGATGTTCATGGTCGTTCGAAAGTCCGCATTCTTCAACGAGGCCTGCTGAACTTTCACATCTACTTCGTGCTCACGCAACGAGCACGAAACGTATGCCATCCGAATCGCCCTATGCCCGCTGTCCGCGCCAGCACGAACGCTGATTTCGTCGAGGGCTCGCGCAAGACGGTCACCCGCCGCGGACAAGACGCGCTGCTCTTTCACCGGCGCATCTCTGTGATGCTGGTGTCGCTGTGGAGTGCTCACCATCCTCAGACCCACGTTCCAGATCATCAATCAGCAGACCCAAAACACTCTCTTCCAGCACGGCCTTCCCACGCGAATGCATCTGTGAGGAAAGTTGATCGTCCCATATCGCATCGAGGGCGCGGCCGCGGAGGGATGGGCCAGCGGTGCTCACGGCGGAAACATAGTCGGCGGCGCTCATCCGCCATGGGTCGACTGCGAACCGCTGCATCAACATATTAGCGATAGCGATTCCTGGCGGGTCCAGATCGCCGTGGTAGCGAAGCTGGCAGCCGGCCCGGCACAGAAGGTCGAGCAGAAGCTGTGCCGCGGACGCGGGTTGCCCTGCGGTGCAGATGAGCGGCAGGCTGCGCGAACCGAGACGCTGGGCCGCGGCAGCGATGACGCTGGGATTCTCGCAAACCGAGACTGTGCGCTTGTTCCATTCTCCGAAGACAGCTTCGTCCGCCCTACGAAGCTGGCGAACGGTGAGATGACATGGTTCGCCCGAGTCCGCCATCAGATTGAGCAATTGACCGACGAGCGTTGAGGCGGCGCCGCGCAGGTTGAGCACCAGCACAGGCGCAGAGAGTTCGTCGACCACGACGCCGACAGAGTCCCACAATTGGCGTCGGCAATCGGCAGAACGGGACAGCTTGAGCCCTTGCTGCTGCGCGATCGCCTGCAAACAGAGCGCCGACAGTGGTTTTCCGGCATCGAGCGCGTGGCTGTCGCCGGTCGTGCGCGTCGCAAGTTCAGCCAGTGGAACCGCGGGCTGGGGAAGCTGGCGCAAGACGAACAAGGCCTGACGGAGAAGCATGCCGGCGAACACGCAATCGTCACCGCCGTATTTTTTGAGCAGGCCGGTCGAGCGAATCCTCGCGAGCCAGTCGCGGTGCTGGGGCAGGTCCGCCATGGCCGCTTCGATGGAGCTAAACAGGTCCGTCCATCGGTGCGAAGCGGAATCACGAGCGCGGCGTTGGTCTTCAATCGGGCCGGCAATGGCCTGAACCGCTTCGGCGAGCGAATCGCACATGCCACTTTCGCACAGAATGCGTTCCATTTCGGCAAGTCGCACGACCAACGGTGTTCCCGAGGAGGGGCGCCGCCCAAGAAAGTGATCGATTGCGGAACGCTCATCCGCAGATACGTCCTGCAAGGTCAAAGTGCCGCCAAGCGATTGGCCGAAGCGCAGACGCGCCGCAATGCCTTGGATGAGGCGGGCCAATGTGGCCTTGCCGAGTGCCTGCTGGAGGCGATCTGGATCGTGGATCATATCGACTGGCCGGAGCTGCGGTCGGGAAAGACTCCGACCAAAGAGATTTCGGCGGTTTCCCGGGCCTTGCCGTTAACGTTCGCCATCCTGAGCACCGTTACCCTGCAAGCGTTCACGGCCATTCCAGACCCAGCGTGAGGTCCATACCGCATCAACGCCCGCCCGCGCGGAAAGCTGATAAATTGCCAGCCCCGGCAGCGTGGCATAACAGCCCCATTCACGTTCGCTGGTCATGACGAAATCGAGGTCGAATTCGTGCAGCATGCCCATGCACTTGCTGCGCATATCGGAATCGATTCCCACGAAGGCCTCATCGAGCAGGATCAGCCGCGGCGCGAATTTTCCCGCGCTGCCGTAATATGCGGCGGCGGCGGCGAATTGCGGGATGGTCAGCGCCAGCGCCTTCTCGCCGCCTGAAGCAGTGCCGTGCGTGCGCTTGGTGAGTCGCTGCCAATCGCCATCCTGTTTCCGTTCGACATAAAATTGATGCCAGCGGCGATAGTCGAGGGCGATCGTGAGTTGTTCCGCCCAGGTGCCGGTCGTCTCGGTCTCTCGCACCAAGCGGATCTGCTCCTGAAGGAAATCGCCGAGCAACATGCGATCCGCCTGCGACCAGGTGGAACTTTCTCCCATCAGCCTTCTTCTGGCCTCGTTAAACGCAGTAGGCCCCTCTGACAGCGCCTCCCACTTGAATTGCAGCATCATGCCGGTGCTGGTCGGGCGCAGTTGCAGTTGCTTGCTCATATCGCGCACCAGTTCTGCGGCGCGGCGGATGAGCGATCCGAGCTCGACAGCGACATCGTGAATGAGATAGTTCTCAAGCACCTCGCGTTCCTTGGCGGTCAACAATGCGCCGCGATTGACGATTT
>WNFA01004879.1_pt1 | contig 17650 bp, 19 predicted proteins | sample 5400481 | NCBI WGS metagenome assembly WNFA01 (sample SAMN13153340, study PRJNA577476) | soil metagenome | isolation source: 120 cm saprolite under Douglas fir tree site 2 hole 1 replicate 2 | place: USA:California | collected 2015-04-18
AGATCCAGTTCTGCCAGGCCGAGAGCCGGCCGAAGATGCGCGTCTCCATGGTCTCCGGCCCGGCGAAGCGCAGGCTCGCCTCGAGGCCGCTGAGCGCATCGGGCGACAGGCTGGCGCGCTCCTCGACGGCGACGCGGATCTCGTCCTCCCAGTCGAGCGCGTCGGGCGCGAAGGTGACGAGGCCGAGCGACATGGCCGCATCGGCGTCGAGGTGCTCGCCCTGGCGCGCGGCCAGCGCCGCCACCGGCGCCGCCTCGCCGCAGAATCGCGTCTGGAGCCGCGTCAGCCCGTTCGGCATCGGGAACGCGCCGAAATTCGCCGCCGACAGCGCCACCCGCGGCGCGTCGTTGTCGCCCTCAGGCAGCGCCAGCATGAAGGAGCGGTCGGCGGCCAGCGCCAGCTCGAGCAGCGTGCCGGCGAAGCACGACTCGCGGTCGATGAGGGCGAAGAAGCTGCGCGCGGAGACGTCGAGCCGCGCCAGGGTGCGGCGCAGGAAGGCGATGGTCTCGCGCACGAACCAGTGCTGCTGCTGCGCCAGCATCGTCGCGTCGCTCGCCAAGAGCGCCGCGACCGAGCCGCGCGTCTTGAGGAGAAGCGTGCCGAGCTCGAGCTCGTTGATGCGCAGCATCAGGAGCGCGTCGTCGAGCTCGCGCGCCATGGCGAGCGGCCACCAGCGCGCGCCCTGGCGCAGGATCGCGTCGGGGTCGCGCGGGCCGCCCTCGGCTGGGCCCGTCACGGTGATGGTCGCGGTGCGCGCCGCGCGATCGAACGCGACATCGACCCAGCGATAATGGTAGCCCGAATCGTCGACCTTGCGCTCGAGGGGCGGCAGCGTGACGCCTTGGGCATCGGCGGGCCGGTCGCTCTGCGCCGCCAGCGCCTGCGCCCGCTCCTTGACCAGCGCTGCGAAGCGCGCCGGCGGCGCCGCGTGGTCGATGAGCTTCCATTGCTTGGCGCGGTCGGCGCGCACGCCCTCGGCCGTGGTGCAGAAGACGTCGGCCAGGTCACGCCGCACCTTGCGCTTGTCGACGAGGCGCGTGAGGCCGCCCGTCCCCGGCAGCACGCCCAAGAGCGGCACTTCCGGCAGGCTCACCGTCGAGGAGCGGTCGTCGATCATGACGATCTCGTCGCAGGCGAGTGCCACCTCATAGCCGCCGCCGGCGCAGGCGCCGTTGAGCGCGGCGAGGAATTTGAGGCCGGAGTTGCGGCTCGATTCCTCGATGCCGTTCCGCGTCTCGTTGGTGAACTTGCAGAAATTGACCTTCCACGCATGCGGCGACGAGCCCAGCATGTAGATGTTGGCGCCGGCGCAGAACATGCGCTCCTTGCCACTGGTGAGGACGACCGCCTTGACCTGCGGGTGCTCGAAGCGGATGCGGTTCAGCGCATCATGCAGCTCGATATCGACGCCGAGATCGTAGGAATTGAGCTTGAGCTTGTAGCCCGGCCTGATGCCGCCATCCTCGGCGACGTCGAGCACCAGCGTCGCGATCGGCCCGTCGACCTGCAGCTTCCAGTGCTTATACCGATCCGGGTGGGTATCAAACGTGATCATCCGCGCCTCCGCCCGATCTCGTTTTGAGCACTATAATGCATGTCTATCCGATGTAAAGCAGTATGATGCAGGATTGGCTTTGTTTCGCATTTTTGGCACTCTGCCAGCTGAAGTGCGCGGGGCGCGTGCACCGAACGCTTATTGCGTATATTGGCCGCGGCGCCAGGGCGGTCAAGACCGGACGTCGGGATGATCCCGAAGCAGCTCCTTCTCGAAACCGCTTTTCGCCCGGCGGGACGATCAGGCTATCCGCGGGCCGAACGGCCGGCGGCGGCATTGCGCTCGCCATCGCCGATACCGGCATCGGCATGAATGCGGAAGAGGTCATCGTGGCGCTGCGGCCGTTCCGCCAGGTCGACAACGCGCTGTCCCGGCGCTACGAGGGCACCGGCCTCGGCCTGCCGTTGGCCCAGCGCCTGATCGAGCTGCACGGCGGCAAGTTGAACATCGAGAGCGTGCCCGGGCAGGGGACGACCGTGACGGTCTCCCTCCCGCCCAAGCGCGTGCTCAGCTAGCGCCCACGTCGAGCAGCACCTTGCCGCCGCGTTCCACGTGGGCCACGGCGTCCTTGATGGCCGATAAGGGATAGGTCGCGGCCACTGGGGCATAAAGCCGACCCGATCGGAGCAATTCGGCTGCCTCGACGACGACCGGCCGAATCTTCGCCGCGTGCTCCGGGTCACTCAGGAAGAACCCGCGCACCGAAATCCGTTTGAAGATCAGCGCTATGGCGCTGATCGGAATGGGCGCCTTGCCCAGCACGGCATAGGCCACGATCGTACCGTCGCGGCCGAGCAGATTGATCAGGGTCGCAGCGGACGGGCCGCCGACGCCGTCGATAGCGAGGCGAGGGGCGGCCGTTCCGAGAGCGGCCTTCACCAGGTTCAGACCTTCCGGTGTATCCACGATCACCAGATCGCCGCCCAGCGCTTTCAACTCGTCGATCAATTCCGGTCGACGGACCAGATTGATCGTCTTGAAGCCACGCGCTTTGGCAAAGGCGATGACCGCGCGACCCACGCCCGAATTGGCGGCATTTTGGACGACCCAGTCGCCGGGCGCGAGGTCGACGAACTCACTCAGCAGCAACGCAGCGGTCGGCGGATTGATGGTCAGCATGGCGAGCTGCTGCGGATCGACATCGGCGGGCAGTGCGAACAGCCCTTCCGCCGGTACGACGATCCGCTCGGCCCAGGCAAAGCCATAGAGCGGGGTCAGGACGCGATCGCCGACCGTGACATTCTCCACGCCTGGACCGACGGCCAGGATTCGGCCCACGCCCTCGTTGCCAATGACGCTCGGCAGGCTCGGGCGAAGCGGGTAGGTGCCGCGGACCACCAACAGGTCGCTGAGATTGATCGGGGAAAATTCGACGCCGATCAGGACTTGGCTGGGGCCTGGCGCCGGGGGTTCCTGGATCTGGACGAATTCGAGACACTCGACGGGATTGCCGAAGGCGGTGAGGTGAACGGCACGCATGGGAGCTTCCTTCTTGCCTTCGCCGGCCGCCCCATATTTATGGTTGCGACCATCATGATTATTTTTAAGGTGGCACTCGCAATCTTTAGAGTCAAGCTCGCAGCGGCAGGGAGACAGTCGGTGAAAGTCACCAAGGAAAAATCGGCGGAGAATCGCGCGGCGCTGACTAAGACAGCAGCGCGCATGTTCCGGGAACGAGGGATCGACGGCGTCGGCGTCGCGGAGATCAGCAAGGCGGCGGGCCTGACCCACGGAGCGCTCTATGCCCAATTCCCGTCGAAGCAGGCTTTGGTTGCGGAGGCTTTGGCGCATGGGTTGGCGCGCAGCCACGCCGACATGACGGCACCCAAGCCCCGTGGCGCGCCGACATTGTCCGACCATCTGGATCTCTACCTGTCGCTCGATCACCGCGACAATCTGGCAGATGGCTGCGCCATGGCGGCATCGGCAAGCGAAATCGCCCGACAGGACGAAGCCGTCAGCGCGCGTTTTGCCGAAGGCTTCGAGCAGATGGTCGGGGCGGTTCAGGCGTCGCTCGGAGCGACGATGCTCAGGGCTGACGACCGCGCGCGCGCATTGACCATCGGCGCCGCCATGATAGGCGGTGTCGCGATGGCCCGGGCTACCGCGAAATCGCGGCCGGATCTATCGGATGAGATCATGGCCGCCGTCCGTCGCGTGTTGGGCGAGGTCGGCGGCCAAGGCGGGGAGCCGCGGAACTAGACTAGCGTCGCGCGACCCGCCGGCGCCGGCCGGCGCCGCCCTTCGCGTTCGGCTCCGCGCTGTTCACCGTCACCAGATGCGCCTTCGCCCGCTGCTGCAGCGCGGGCGGCAGCTTCACGCTGCGGCCGGTCTTGAGGCTCGCCATCACGGCGGTGCAGTCGCTGGTGGCGAGCAGCTGCGAGGTCGCGCCATCGACCATGCGGTGGACGAAGCGGAGATATTTCTGGCCAACGGCGACGAAGCCGCTGCTGGTCGTTACCAGCTCGCCGCCGCGCAGCTCCTTCAGGAACTGATAGTTCTGGCGCACGATGGCGACGCGCAGCTTCTGCTTCTTGATGCTGGCGGGCGTCACGCCGACGGCGTGCAGCAGGAACCACGTCGCCTGGTCGAAGCGGGACACATACATCGGCGAGTTCATGTGGGCCTCGGCGTCGTATTCCGAGGCCAGCACCGCGCCCTTGAAGGTCTCGACCCATGCCGCCATGGTCCGCCTCCCTTGCCGCGCCGCGGCGAGGTTCGTCTCGCCTGATTCGAAGCTCGGGTTCGCGAGCCTCAATCACGCGCCGGACAAGGCCATCCTCAGCGCGCACGCATCTTTTAAGATTAGCCGACAACCGGACATGGAACCAAATTGCCGTCATTTCGCGGCTTGATCCGGAGCATACCCCTCCCGGTCGCCTGGTCGCGGCTCCGCCTAGCCACGAGCGGCGTGCGTACGAAGCCGAGGATCGCGCTCACGACCCCGCTTGGCAGTTGCCGGTGCAACGATAGTGGTAGGGATCTGGAGAGATATATCCGCCCGGCGACGTGCTCCCGCCATAGCCGCTGGGCGGGACGCAGCCGGCGAGAGTCAATGCGAGGGCAGCGGACAAGAATGAAAGACGCCGTTTGATGCGATTTACGTCCCAATTGATCATGTCAGCTCACTCCTCGTTGTCGTCTTTCGTGTGACTCGGCGCGCCGCTATCGCCATTGCCTCGACCGTCCCGTGACGCAGTCATCGTGCTGCCGCGGCGAGGCTGCTTGCCGATCGGCGGCCGCTGGCAACCTGCCACCAGCGCCTTGGTGGTCAGCCCTTCACCGCCGCGCGCAGCTCCTTGAGGCTCTGTTCCACCGTCTTCCCCGCCGTGTCCACGGTGGCGTCCGCCTTGGCGTAGAGGGCGTGGCGGCCGGCGAGGATGCGGCGGAGGTCTTCCATCGCCGCCTCGTTGTCGGCCATCGGGCGGTAGTCGCCCTGCGCCATGACGCGGCTCATATGCTCCTCGGGCGCGGCGGTCAGCCACACCGTGTAGCAGGCGGAGAGCAGCAGGTCGAATGTCGCGGGCTCGGAGACGATGCTGCCGCCGGCGGCGATGATGGCGCGGTCGTGGCGCTCGATCACCGTCTCGAGCGCGCGGCGCTCGTAGCGGCGATATGCCAACTGGCCGTAGAGGTCGAAGACGACGCCGAGGCTGGTGCCGCTCTCGCGCTCGATCTCGCGGTCGAGCTCGATGAAGGGCACGTCGATCGCCTTGGCGAGCCGCGCGCCGAGCGTCGACTTGCCGGCGCCGCGCAGGCCGATCAGGGCGATGCGCTGGTGCCGCTCGCTCTCGACCGCGGCGCCGAAGGCTTGCCCGAGCAGCTTGCGCGCCTGCGCCAGCTCCTTCGCCGGCAAGCGGCTCAGCGTCTGGATGAGCAGCGTGAGCTCGACCGGGCGGTCGGGCTCCTCGCGCACGAGGTCGGCCAAGGGCAGGCCCATGGCATGGGCGACCTGGCGCAGCAGCGCGATCGAGATGTTGCCTTGGCCCGCCTCGAGCTGCGCCAGGTAGCGCTCCGACACCTTGGAATCGCGCGCGAGGATCTTGCGGGTCATGCCGCGCCGCGCCCGCGCTTCGCGGATGCGCTCGCCCAGCGCGCGCAGATAGGCTCCCTCGCCACTCTGCACCGCGCGCCGGTCCTTGCTTGCCGCTTCCTCTCGCGCCGCCATGGCCGCCCTCTTCTCCGCCGCTCGACTGCCTGACGCGCGGCGGATATGTATTATAGTGCTTGCCAAAGAACTAGCCTGCACTATAGTCTCGGCCGCCTGGAGCGTCCAGTGCCAAGGAGGCCCCGCGTGGAGCAGCGCCTGACCATCCTGGTCGGCACCATGACCGGCACGGCGCAACTCGTCGCCGACGAGGTGGCCGATGCCGTGAAGGCGCGCGGCATCGCCGCGGTGGTGGTTGCCATGGACGGGCTCGACGCGGCGATCTTCGCCGGCGACGGCGCTTTCCTGGTATGCACCTCGACCTACGGCCAGGGCGACGTGCCCGACAATGCGCAAGCCCTCTTCGCCGACCTCGAGCGGGCGAAGCCGGATCTGGCGCGGCTGCGCTACGGCGTCATCGGCCTCGGCGACCGCACCTATGCGCAGACCTTCTGCTTCGGCGGCAAGCGCTTCGACGCGCTGCTGCAATCGCTGGGCGCGCGGCGCATCGGCGAGCCGATGCTGCACGACGCCAGCGCCGGCACCATCCCCGAGGAAGTCGCGGTCGAATGGATCGGCGGGTGGATCGACCGCTTCAACGCGGGGCGCGATCAGGCCGCCTAGGAGCCTGTCTGGGAAATCGCATGGGCCTGCGTTGCACGAGGATGGGGCGATGTTAGGAGCGGCGCCGCCGGCGATGGTGGATCCATCGTCAAAGGGACGCGACGCGGCAGCGCCCCATCCTCGTGCAACCCGCAGGGACAGGCCCATCCCATTTCCCAGACAGGCTCCTAGATCTGCGCGCCACACGTTTTGCTTGCGGCGGAGGGTCGGTTAAGCCATCGTTAACCGCAAGCGCCGATGCTTCCCTGATCGTCCATTTGAGACGATCCTGCAGCGAACATGCGGGGTTCAGCCGACGGTGACGCGGGCGCGTGCACCGACCGGAATCCGAGCCGCCGGCCTCGGCCACCGGCGAGGGTCGCAGGAAACGACCTTCGCCTCGTGCCGTCGGCCTATGACCCGCGCAGGGTGGACGAAGATCCAAACGCCACGCGGCGAGGAGGAACGCATGAACCATGATCGCAACGACAAGCGCAAATCGCACGAACCTCACAGGCCCGACGAGCCGCGCGAGCAGGGCGCGCACGGCGCCGACGAGGCGAGCCGTCACGGCGACCAATCCGAGCGCAAGCCCAGCACCATCGAGCGCCGCGACTGGCGCGGCTCGGGCGTCTGCGGCGACCGCCATACCGACTGACAGCCAAACCGGCCGGGCGCCGGCAGGCAGGGCCCCGTCGCCTCCGGGAACGGGCCGGAGTGCCCGCCGTTTGCCGCAAAGGCAATAAGGGAGCGCCCTCATGAGCGGCATACGCGTCCTCGGCATCGTGCTGGCGGTGGCCGGCGCGGTGATCCTGGTGTTCGGGCTCAACGCCTCGCACTCGCTCGTCGACCAGGCGTCGCAGACCTTCATCGGGCGCTACACGCAGGGGACGATGGCCTATATCGTCGTCGGCCTCGCCGCGCTGGTGGGCGGCGCGCTGATGGCGCTGGCGGGGCGGCGGTGAGGCGCACCATCGCCGGCGCGCTGGCCGCGCTGGTCCTCGTCGCTTCCTTCGCCGCGCCGGCGCCGTCCGCGGCGCAGACCGCGCCGCCGCCGCCGGCGGCGGGCGCGGGCGACCACGGCGCCATCCTTCTCACCATCTTCCTGCGCCACGACCAGTCGAAGACGCTGCCGCAGATCCAGCAGCATCTGAAGGACACCGGCTTCGACACCAGCTTCCCGCCGCCGGGGATCGAGATCGTCTCGTGGTATGTGATGATGGGGATCGGCCAGGTGGTCACCTTGCGCGTCCCGCCGGAGCGACTGCGCGAGGTCAACCGCGTCATCGAGGAGAAGGGCTGGGGCGCCTACCGCACCGAGTTCTACGCCACCTACGACTATCTGCCCGTCTGGAAGCAGGCGCATCCACAACGCTAGGCCGCGCTGACTGCGTCCCGATAGGCGCCGTCCGGCACCGATGTGTCGGCCGGCAGGTAGATGTCAAAGCGCGTGCCACGCCCGACCTTGCTGTCCACCACGATCCGGCCGCCGTGCTGGTCGATGATGCCATGCACGACGGAAAGGCCCAGCCCGGTCCCGGCTCCGGCCGGCTTGGTCGTAAAGAAGGGATCGAACATGCGCGCGGCCGTTCGCGGATCCATGCCGCAGCCGGTATCGCTCACCGTCAGGCGAAGGGCCGATGAGGGCGCGCGCTGCGGCGCGTGCGGCAATCGCTCTCCGGGCGCAGCGGCGAGCTCGACGATGATGGTGCCATGCCGATCGCCAATGGCCTGAGCGGCATTGGTGACCAGATTGGCGATGACCTGGTGCAGCTTGCTGCGATCGCCCAACAGCAGCGGCACGGCGCCGATCCTCTCGTCGATTTTGATGGTCGACGGCAGACTGGCGCGGAGCAGCATCAACGACTCCCGGACGACCTTCGCGAGATCGAATCTCCGCAGCGTCGGCGCTTCCTTGCGGCTGAAGGCGAGTATCTGGCTGACCAGGTCGCGCGCGCTCTCGCCGGCCTGCAGGATCGTGTTCAGATTGCGGCGCTCGCGGCTGCCATCGGGGAGTCGGACTGCCGTCGTTTTGGCCAGCACAAGGATCGGCACCAGCATGTTGTTGAGATCGTGGGCGACCCCGCCGGCCAAGGTGCCGAGCGCTTCCATCTTCTGCGACTGGAAGAGCTGCGCTTCGAGCTCGCAACGCTGCTGGATATAGCGCTCGGCGGTCATCATAACCAAGCCGAACGATGTAAGGATGTCGCCGACGAACGGGACGACGAACAGCGCGGCCGCCCCGGCAGTCATCAGGCTCGGCGTAGGCGCATGCATAGAGGCCACCACCGCTCTCGCTGCCAACGCAATCCCGTTGAGCACAAGCGGCGCGCCGGCGACCATGGTCATGCGAGGCAATGGCCGCGGCACAGGGCGGAGCAGCTCGTAAGCGCACACCAACGAGATAATCGCCAGCGTACCCGACACGATGATGATGCGGGTCGCGAGTTCGTTCTCGAAATAAGTCCAGTAGGCCAGCGAGAGCGCGAGCAGCGGCACAGCAACCAGTGCCGCCATCCATTGCAGCTGTCGCGCGTTGAAAAGACGTATACCGTTCCAGACGACGATCGCGCCCGCGACGTTCAAGGTATTCGCGATGACGATCGAAACGAGGTCGGGTATCGCGTCCCGCAGGGTGATCAACAGGGTGCCTATGCCCAGCAAGGTCACGCCGCCGGACCACAGCGCAAGACAAGGCATTGTCCGCTGCGCGCGCCAGAAGGCGAAAAACATTCCGCCGAGCGTGAGGGCGGTTAGGCCGTGCAGAAGGAATAGAGTGCGAGGATCGAATCCCATGCGCTTTGGCGGAAAGTGAGGGCCGTGCGGGGCCGAGGCTCTTCCGGCCCGGCTCCTGTTGCGCCGCTGCCGGTAGCGGTGCTGTCAGGCACCCTACTGCCGCCTTCGTTAATCCCTGGTTGCCAGGGCGCCCATGCCCCGCGGCTCAGGCGGGCTCACCGAGTGCGGCGCCGAGGCGCCGCCAAGCGCGTCATCGCGTCGGTTGACAAGCGCGCAGCCCGCTCCATCTTGCGCTGAAAGGAACACCGTGGTGAAGCGGAGCAACAATTTCGACGCGCTGCGCCTGGTCGCGGCGAGCGCGGTCATCTTCTCCCACGCCTTCCTCCTGAGCCAGGGCGGCCAGGACAACGAGCCGCTGATGCGGATAACCGGCGGCCAGACCGTGCTCGGCGTGGTCGGCGTCTTCGTGTTCTTCGTCATCAGCGGCTTCCTGGTCACGCAGAGCTTCGAGACGACGGGCTCGCCGCTGCGCTTCCTGGCCAAGCGCGGGCTGCGGATCTATCCCGGCCTCGCCGCCTGCATTCTGCTGTGCGTGTTCGTGCTCGGCGCGCTGGTGACCAGCCTGCCGCTCGGCGACTACCTGCGCAGCGCCGGCGTTTACGACTTCCTGCTCAACAACCTCGCGCTCAATGTCGAGCATAACGGGCTGCCCGGCGTGCGCTTCACCGGCTTTCCCGTCGGCGACATCGTCGACGGCCCGCTGTGGAGCCTGCCCTGCGAAGTCGTGATGTATCTGATGGTGCTTGGCCTCGGCAGCCTGCGCCTGCTGCGGCTGTGGCTGCTCGTGCCGCTGCTCGCGCTCGGCCTCGGCTGCATCTGGTTCGATACCGCCCAAAGCGCCTGGTTCATCGGCAGCGTCGGCTGGCTGCTCGCCTTCTTCGTCGCCGGCATCATCCTCTACACGCTGCGCCATCGGCGCATCTTCACCGGTCGCATCGCCCTCGCCGCGCTGGTCGGCCTTGCCGCCAGCGTGCCGCTCGGCGCGTTCATCCTGTTGTTCCCGCTGTTCGGCGCCTATCTCGTGATCTATCTCGCGCTCGAGCGCCGCCTGCCGGTGATCCCGGCGGCGCGGTTCGGCGATCTCTCCTACGGCCTCTACATCTATGGCTGGCCGGTCGAGCAGGCGCTGCTCTATGTCAGCGGCGGCGCGCTCGCCTGGTGGCAGCTCTTCCCGCTGGCGCTGGCGCTGTCGGCGGCGCTCGCCTTCCTCTCCTGGCACCTCGTCGAGAAGCCGGCGCTGCGCCTCAAGCCGCGCCGAGCGAAGGCGGCAACAGCCGCGGGCTATGCGACGCCGGTCTGACCTTGCAAGAGAGGAAGGCCTTTACGCATTATAGCGCCGCTTCGGCACGTGCGCTGCATGATATTGCTTGACGCGGCGCTTTCCCCTGCGGCACCTATGGCTGAAGATCGGGGCGAACGCCGAAGCACAGGGCGCGACAGTCGGGGAGGCAGGGAATGGCCGCCGGGGCTTCGGCAGGCGAGGCGCCGCAGATCGCGATCCCGCGCGACTACAACGCCGCCGTCGACCTCGTCGACCGGAACATCAAAGCCGGCCGCGGCGGCAAGGTGGCGTTCCGCGACGATCGCGGCGCCTTGACATATGCCGAGCTCGCCGAGCGCGTCGACCGCGCCGCCAACGCGCTGCGTGCGCTCGGCCTCGAGCCGGAGCAGCGCGTGCTGCTGTGCCTGCTCGACACCATCGATTTCCCGACATTGTTCCTCGGCGCGATCAAGGCCGGCATCGTGCCGATCGCCGTCAACACGCTGCTCACCACCGCCGACTACGATTTCATGCTGCGCGACAGCCGCGCGCGGGCGCTGGTCGTGTCGGACGCGCTCTACGACCGCTTCGCGCCGATCCTCGCCCAGCAGCCGGCGCTGAAGCAGGTCGTGGTCTCGGGCACGCAGCCGATCGAGGGGCGGCGCCTGCTGTCGGATCTGCTCGCCGCGGCCGCGCCGCGCGCCAAGGCGGCGGAGACGAGCTCAGACGATGCCTGCTTCTGGCTCTATTCCTCGGGCTCGACCGGCACGCCCAAGGGCGTCGTCCACCTCCACTCCCACCTCATCCTCACCGCCGAGCTCTACGCCAAGCCGATCCTCGGCATCGCCGAGAGCGATGTCGTCTTCTCGGCCTCGAAGCTGTTCTTCGCCTATGGGCTCGGCAATTCGCTGACCTTCCCGATGTCGGTCGGCGCCACCGCCGTTCTGCTCGCCGAGCGGGCATCGCCGCCCGCCGTGTTCCGCATCCTGAAGCAGCACAAGCCCTCGATCTTCTGCGGCGCGCCGACGCTCTACGCGGCGATGCTGGCGAGCCCGGAGCTGCCCAAGCGCGAGGCGGTGGCGCTGCGCATCTGCAGCTCGGCCGCCGAGCCGCTGCCCGACAACATCGGCAAGCGCTGGACGCAGCATTTCGGCGTCGAGATCCTCGACGGCATCGGCTCGACCGAGATGCTGCACATCTATCTCTCGAACCGCCCGGGCCAGGTGCGCTACGGTACGACCGGCACGCGCGTTCCCGGCTACGATCTCCGCCTCGTCGACGATGACGGAAGGCCGGTGCCGCCGGGCGAGATCGGCGAGCTGCAGGTCTCCGGCCCGACCAGCGCCGCCTGCTACTGGAACAACCGCGAGCGCAGCCGCCACACCTTCCTCGGCCCGTGGACGCGCAGCGGCGACAAATATGTCGAGGACAAGGACGGCTATTTCACCTATTGCGGCCGCACCGACGACATGATGAAGGTGAGCGGCATGTATGTCTCGCCGGCCGAAGTGGAATCGGTGCTGATGGCGCATGAGGCGGTGCTCGAGGCCGCCGTCGTCGGCCAGCTCGACGACGAGAAGCTCACCAAGCCGAAGGCCTATGTCGTGCTGAAGCCCGGCGCCGCGCCATCGCCCACGCTCGCCGAGGAGCTGCAGGCGCATGTGAAGTCGCGGCTGGCGGGCTACAAATACCCGCGCTGGATCGAGTTCATCGACGAGCTGCCGAAGACCGCGACCGGCAAGATCCAGCGCTTCAAGCTGCGCGCGCGCGGCGCGCCCTAGGCGCAGGCAACAAAGCGACGAGGGGGGACCGATCATGACGAGAGAGACGAGGGTGCAGGCGAGCCGCCGCACGATCCTGAAGGGAGTGGCCGCCACGGCCGTGGCCCTGCTGCCGGCGCCATTCGCCGTCGGCCAGACCGCCAGGATCAAGCTCGGGCTGATGCTGCCCTATACCGGGACATATGCCGCGTTGGGCAAGAACATCGACGAGGCCGTGCGTCTTGCGGTCGGCGAGCAGGGCGGTAAGCTCGGCGGGCGCGAGGTCGAATACGTCGTGCTCGACGACGAATCGGAGCCCGCCAAGGGCGCCGAGAACGCCAACAAGCTGGTGACGCGCGACAAGGTCGATTTCCTCATCGGCACCGTCCATTCCGGCGTCGCCATGGCCATGGTGAAGGTGGCGACCGACAACGACACCATGCTGCTCATCCCCAATGCCGGCGCCGGCGCGGCCACCGGCGCGGCCTGCGCGCCCAACATCTTCCGCACCTCGTTCTCGAACTGGCAGCCGGGCTTCGCCATGGGCAAGGTCGCCGCCGGCCGCGGCCGGAAGCGCGCGGTGGCGGTGAGCTGGGACTATGCCGCCGGCCATGAATCGGTCGACGGCTTCAAGGAGGCCTTCACCGCCGGCGGCGGCAAGCTCGAGAAGGAGCTGTTCCTGCCCTTCCCCAATGTCGAGTTCCAGCCGATCCTGACCGAGATCGCCGCGCTCAAGCCGGAGCTGGTCTATGTCTTCTTCGCCGGCGGCGGCGCCGTGAAATTCGTCAAGGACTATGCCGCGGCGGGCCTGAAAGCGAGCGTGCCGCTGGTCGGCGCGGGCTTCCTCACCGACGGCACGCTCGAGGCCCAGGGCGAGGCGGCGCAGGGGCTCGAGACGACGCTGCACTATGCCGACGGGCTCGACTTCGCCAAGGACAAGGCGTTCCGCGCCGCCTTCCGCAAGGCCACCGGGCGCGACGCCGACGTCTACGCCGTGCAGGGCTACGACACCGGGCAGCTGCTGGTCGCCGGGCTCGCCGCGGTCAAGGGCGACGTCAAGGCGCGCACGGACCTGGTCGCCGCCATGGAGCGGGCCGAGATCGACAGCCCGCGCGGCAAGTTCACCCTCTCCAAGGCGCACAACCCGGTGCAGGACATGTATCTGCGCAAGGTGCAGGGACTCGAGAACAAGTATGTGAGCGTCGCCGTCAAAGCGCTCGCCGACCCCGCGCGCGGCTGCAAGATGGCGTGACGCGGGATCGGCTGCCGATGCCGGCTTCTGCCGAAGCCATGACCCGCTTCGTCATCATCGGCGCCGGGCCGGCGGGGATGCGGGCGGCGGAGGTGCTGCGCGTCGAGGCACCGGACGCCGACATCCTGCTGATCGGCGACGAGCCGCATCTGCCCTATGACCGGCCGCCGCTGTCCAAGGCCTTCCTCACCGACGGACTCGCGCCGGCCAGGCTCCATCTCAAGCCCGAGAGCTTCTACGCCGAGCAGCACATCCGCCTGCGGCTCGGCACGACGGCGACCCGCATCGATCGCGCGGCGAAGACGGTCGAGCTCGCCGATGGCGAGCGCGTGGCTTACGACAGGCTGCTGCTCGCCACCGGCTGCCACGCCCGCCGCCTGCCGGCGCTGTTCGACGCCGCTGATGTCCATTACCTGCGCAGCCTCGCCGATGCCGAGCGCATCCGCCACGCGCTCGCGCCCGGCCGCGAGATCGTCCTCATCGGCGGCGGCTTCATCGGGCTGGAGCTCGCCGCCGCCGCGACCCGGCTCGGCGCCAAGGTGACGGTGCTGGAGGCGCTGCCGCGGCTGATGGCGCGCGGCATGCCGCCGCTCATCGGCGATTACGCGCGCGCGCTCCATGAGCGCCACGGCGTGCGCTTCGAATTCGACGCGCGCGTCAAGAGCATCGCGCGCTCGCCGAGCGGCGGCGCGGTGGTGACCACGGCGCGCGCCGATCATGTCGGCGACATGGTGGTCGCCGGCATCGGCGCCGCGCCCAACACGGCGCTCGCCGATGAGGCCGGAATCGCCGTCGCCGACGGCATCATGGTCGACGCGCAAGGGCGCAGCAGCGACCCTGATATCTTCGCCGCCGGCGACGCGACGCGGCACCTGAACCCGCTGCTGGGCCGCGCCATCCGCGTCGAGTCGTGGCAGGTCGCGCTCAACCAGGCCGCCATGGTCGCGCGCGCCATGGCGGGCGCGAGCGACACCTACGCCGAGCTGCCGTGGCTGTGGACCGATCAATACGACTGCAACATCCAGGTGCTCGGCTGCGTCGATCCGGCGATGGAGATGATCCGGCGCGGCGATGCGGCGGCGCCCGGCTTCACCCTGATCGGCCTCGATTCCGAGGCGCGCATCACCGCGGCGATCACCGTCAACACGGGCCGCGACATGGCGGTGCTGCGCCGCCTCGCCACGTCACGCGCGCGCGTGCCGAAAGAGGCGCTCGCCGATCCCGCGCGCAAGCTGGCGGACCTGCTGAAAGCCGCGCGCGGCGCGTGATAGCTGGCGTCGCGCGAAAGCGCGATCGCCGGCGGGCGGCCGCGGTTGCGCCAGCAACCGCGGTAGCCCGCACCGGGAAAGATAGAGACGCGACCCTGCGATGTGTCCTGCACTACCGCCGGTGCGTCCTTCGACCCTTCGACAGGCTCAGGGCTCAGGATGAGGAGATTTTCTCAATGGCATCCCCCAAATGCCATTCTCGATCTGCCTCATCCTGAGCCCTGAGCCTGTCGAAGGGTCGAAGGACGCACAACGGCCCTGCAGCGCGACCGGCCGCCGCGAACGGAACCGGCGCCTTCGCGCGCGTGTTGAACAGAACAACACTCATAGGAGCCGAGCTATGCGCGCAGGAATTGTCCGGGCCCTGGTCAGCCTGGTTCTCATCGTCAGCATCGGGTCGGCGCTGGGCGCGTGCCGCCATACCGCGGCGGGCGCCAAGCAGGACGTCAAGACCGACGCCCGCTAAATACGCCTGACGGGCCCGATATTCTCTGTCGTCATGTCCGGTCGCTCGCTTGCGGGCGACCGGGGCATGCGATCGGCGCTATTTGCGGTGGATCGGGTCGATCCAGCGCACTTCCTCGGGCGGCTCGACGGGCGCGATGTCGAGGTTGACGACGACCGGCTCCTGGCCGCTGCGGCACAGCACGCATTCCAAGGGCGCGTCGGCGCTGGCGTTGATCTCCTGGTGCGGCACGAAGGGCGGCACGTAGATGAAATCGCCGGGCCCGGCCTCGGCCATGTATTCGAGCCGCTCGCCCCAGCGCATGCGCGCCTTGCCCTTCACCACATAGATCACGCTCTCGACCTCGCCGTGGTGGTGCGCGCCGGTCTTGGCGTTGGCATGGATGGTGACCGTGCCCGCCCACAGCTTCTGCGCCCCGGCGCGCGCATGGGTGATGGCGGCGGCGCGGCTCATGCCCGGCGTCTGCGCCGTGTTGGTGTCGAGCTCCGACCCCTTCACCACGCGCACGCCGTGCTGGCGCCAGTCGGTCTTCTCGCTCATGGCTCTCTCCGTCCCGTCGTCAGGCCGCGCTCAGCCATTCGGCGCGCACCGCGTCGTCCGTCTCCGCCGGCAGCCGCTCGATGCGCGCCCGCTCGACCGTCGCCGGATCGGCGAGGCGCCCGAGCGCCCACACCGCCATGGCGCGCACCAGCGGCGAGGGATCGGTGAGATGCGGCGTCACCGCTTCGATGAGCGCGGCTGCGCCGCTGTTGCCGATGGCGATCAGCACGTTGCGCAGGAAGCGGTCGCGGCCGATGCGCTTCACCGGCGAGCCCCTGAAGAGCGCGCGGAAGGCCGCGTCGTCGAGCGCTGCCAGCGCGGCGAGGCGCGGCGCGCCGAGGTCGGCGCGCGGCATCACCGCCGGCTCGCGCGCGGCCAGCGCGAATTTGTTCCACGGGCACACGGCGAGGCAATCGTCGCAGCCATAGATGCGGTTGCCCATGAGCGGCCGCAGCGCCGCGGCGATGTGGCCCTTGTGCTCGATGGTGAGGTAGGAGATGCAGCGCCGCGCCTCGAGCCGGTAGGGCCCGTCGAAGGCGCGCGTCGGGCAGACATCGAGGCAGCGCGTGCAGGCGCCGCAATGATCCGCCTCCGCCGCATCGGGCGCGAGGTCGAGCGAGAGATAGATCTCGCCGAGGAAGAGCCAGGAGCCGAAGCCGCGCGACACCAGGTTGGTGTGCTTGCCCTGCCAGCCGATGCCGGCGGCCTGGGCCAGCGGCTTCTCCATGACAGGCGCGGTGTCGACGAACACCTTGATCTCGCCCGGCCAGCGCTCGACGGTCCAGCGCGCCAGCGCCTTCAGGCGCGACTTGACGAGGTCGTGGTAGTCGCGGTTGCGCGCATAGACCGAGACCGCGCCGCGCTCCCTCGCCTCGAGCACGGCGAGCGGGTCCTCTTGCGGCCCGTAATTGAGGCCGAGCACGACGACGCTCTTGACCCCCGGCCACAGCGCCGCCGGCTGGGCGCGCTCTTCCGCGCGGTCCGCGAGCCACCCCATGTCGCCGTGGTAGCCGCGCGCCAGGAACTCGGCCAGATGCGCGCGCGCCTGCGGCGCCAGCAGCGGCGGCGCAAATCCCACCGCATCGAAGCCCAGCGCCAGCGCCTGCTGGCGGATCGCGGCTTTTATGTCAGCGCTCATGGCAAGCCATGCTGCATCAGGATCGTGCGTCCTTCGACAGGCTCAGGATGAGGAAGAACGAGTGTGGCATGCCGTTGCTGATGCAATACTCATCTTCCCTCATCCTGAGCCTGTCGAAGGACGCACGGCGCCGATGCAAGCTCGCCCACAAGCTCACCCGCGCCCGCGATAGGGCGCGACGCCCTGGTCGGGGAGCCACAATCCTTCCGGCGGCGCGTCGGTCTGGTAGAAGACGTCGATAGGGATGCCGCCGCGCGGATACCAGTAGCCGCCGATGCGCAGCCAGATCGGCGCGATCGTCTCGACCACGCGCCGGGCGATGGCGAGGGTGCAGTCCTCGTGGAACGCGCCGTGACTGCGGAAGGCGCCGAGATAGAGCTTCAGCGACTTGCTCTCGACCAGCCATTGGCGCGGCACGTAGTCGATGACGAGATGCGCGAAATCGGGCTGGCCCGTGATCGGGCAGAGCGCGGTGAATTCGGGGCAGGTGAAGCGCACGAGATAGGTCTCGCGCGGATGCGGGTTGGCGACCTTCTCCAGCAGCGCCTCATCGGGCGTGGCGGGAAGCGCACTCTTCGCGCCGAGCTGCTTCAGGTCGCGCGGGGTCGATTTGGCCATGCTCTCGTCTCTAAAGCGCCGGGATGTCGCCGGCGGCCTGCTCGGCGGCGAAGCCGGCGGCGAAATCGTCGAGCGTGCCGGCTTCGATCGCGCGGCGCAGGCCCGCCATCAGATCCTGATAGTAGCGAAGATTATGTGCGGTCAACAGCATGCTCGCGAGGATCTCGCCGGCGCGCACGACGTGGTGGAGATAGGCGCGGCCGTAGCCGGTGCAGGTGCTACAGCCGCACTCGGCATCGAGCGGGC
>WNFA01008901.1_pt1 | contig 17637 bp, 16 predicted proteins | sample 5400481 | NCBI WGS metagenome assembly WNFA01 (sample SAMN13153340, study PRJNA577476) | soil metagenome | isolation source: 120 cm saprolite under Douglas fir tree site 2 hole 1 replicate 2 | place: USA:California | collected 2015-04-18
CAATCCTCGATGCCCTCTGAGAGGCTGGTCGGCGTGGTGCGCGCCTTGATGAGGTACTCGTGTGCCCCCAGCCGCAGCCCTCGCGCGACCAGGTCCTCTTCATCGTAATTAGAAAGGATGATAACCGGAATCTCGCGCGTCTTCTCCTGCGCCCGCAATTTCCTCAAAACCTCGAGGCCATCCATCTTCGGCAGGCGAATGTCGAGAAAGATGATGTCAGGCATGAGATCGCCGGCTTTCTTGAGGCCTTCCTCGCCGTCCAGCGCCGTGTTGACGCGATAACCATCGAGTTCCAGCTTGAGCCGGTACATCTCGAGCACCGACGGATCGTCTTCTACCAGGAGAACGTCAACCAGGTCCTCATCGGCCTGGGTCGGCTGGGTCGCCGGGCTCGCGCCGGCGGTGCGGCGCGTCTTACTTTCCATAACACTCCCCTTGGCGCGAAGCAGTATAGACGAAGTTGGTGCATCTCGCGATGTTTACGGGAAGCAATACGTCGGACTCCTTGCGAGGCATACGCTGGGGGCCAAAGAACCCCGGAAAAGTTAAGGCCCTCCGAAGGGAGGGCCCGAAGAGGGGGGCAAAGAAACTATTCCGGATTATAGAGACGCCCGAGAGCCTTGTCAACATCGAGACCATCAGAAAGTATCACGCCGATACTATCGATAAAGTGGAGGCGCGATGCAAAACGCTGCGCAAAAATTCGTCTAGACGTCGAGCTGCGAAACGTCGAGATCGCGCAGCTCGACAGGCGCAGGAAGTTGATGCTCCTGGAGCAGCTTGAGCAGCTTCAGGATGTAGCGCACGCCGGCCAGGTTGACCGAATGATGGCGGGTCAGCTTCTGGATGGTTTGCAGTTTCATCACGTCGCGCTGCGAGAAGCGCCGCCGGTTGGTCGACGTCCGCTTGGGAACGACCAGGCCGAGGTGCTCGTACATCATGAGCGTGCGGGGATGGGTCTCGAGGATCTCGGATGCCACGCTGATGGTGTAGATCGGCTTGTCGAGGGAGATATTCGTGTCGCGCCGGGACTCACGCTTGACGACAGTTTCCATAAGGCCCTCCATGATGGATCTGCCTCCCGGTCTCGAATACGGCTTGCGCCTTGTGATATCTCCGACCGGCGAAAATCCTCCCGAGTATAGGGGCCTACTCTCTACGGCTCAACCCAAGATTCGTAAATAGATGTGAACTCACTTGAAGACCCACTTGTGCGCTCAGGAAGTAGACCTAACCTAGTGATATGACGCAGGCCGGTCAGGCTTTTTATCGAGGGGCCGGTGGCTTGGTGGTGCTGGTCGGTGGCGAGGACTCGGCGTTGGCCGCCTCGGCTGGGCCTGTGCCCGGCCGGCGCCCGGCGTGATAGCGGGTTCCGCCGGACGATGAAGCTGAGGGGGCCGACGAAGCCGCGGGCCCACCGTCCCGCACCCGGATGTGGCTCAGCGTCGATTCGCGGAGGATCAGGAACAGCAGGAGCCCGATCGAGGCAAGGATGAAATTCGTTCCGAGCCAGCTGTAGTTGAAGAAGAAGCCGAGGACGAACCCGATCAGCAACATCAGGAAGGCCGCGATCGTCCCGATGTGGGTGAACTCGTCCTGGAGATGGTGCCGGGGGAACAGCTGGCGGAGCGAGTGCTCGAGACTGAAGCCCGTGTGATGGGTGGCCGGCGCCGCCGACGAGCCGGCGGACACCGAGCCGGTGACCGGCTCCGCCTGCGACTTGCCGCAAAAGCGGCAGAAACGCGCACCCTCCTCGATCGTCTTGCCGCACGAGCGACAGAACACGGTTCCCCCTTTCGCCACCGGCTCCGAACTCGACAAGGCCGCCCCATTATACGGTCGCCGATCGCGCTCCGCTGGGATGTTCCAGGCAGCGTAACCAAACCCGGCGGCCCCCCGTTCGACTTGCAACAGGGGAAAATTTCAGGGCATCTGACGTGAAGGTGCTAGGGTTAGGTTATAATGACTGAGTCAAGTTTTCGGAATCAGGACAGTAACGTTTAAGGGGCCAGCTTTGATCAGCATCAGGCACGCGACTCACCCAGCAACCGCTAGCGGCCTCTCATCGCTGGACGCTCGGCGGCGTCAGATCCGCCGCCTGCGCCGGTCCCCGCTGCGAACCCTCGCAAGCGGCGCGGGGTGGGGAGCGGTTATCCTCGTCTCTCTGTGGCTCCTGTTTTCCGGGATCTTCGGGTTTCTCAGCGCCTAGCCGCCCGGCGGCGGAGCCAGCGTCATCTCGCTCGCTGGCGCAAGCGTAGCCGGCGCGACTTTCGGCGCGTCGTCATCCTCGGCCTGATCGTGGTCTTCCTGCTGCCCCTGATGGGCATCCCCGCGATCACCGCGCAAGCCGTCGGTCCCCTGCCGGCGGTCAGCGGGCTGGCCTCCAACAAGATCGACCAGGACACCCTCATCTACGACCGCCATGGCAACCTGCTCGCGGATATCGGCAAGTACGGTGACCATCGCATCGTGGTGCCGCTCAACTACATCTCGCCCTGGGTCGTGAAGGCCACGCTCGCCACCGAGGACCGCACCTTCTACTCCAACAGCGGGATCGACCTGGGCGGCATCGTCCGCGCGGCGATCGCGAACTATCAGCACCACAAGGTCAAGCAGGGTGGCAGCACCATCAGCCAGCAGCTGGTGAAGCAGGTCTACATCGGAACGAACGCCCCCGCGGACGTCCAGCGCAAGTTGAAGGAAGCCATCCTCGCCATCGAGCTGAACCGTGAGTACAGCAAGAACCAGATCCTCGAGATGTACCTCAACACCATCTTCTATGGCAGTCAGACCTACGGGATCGAGGCCGCCGCCCGCAGCTACTTCCAGTCGAATGCCCACGACCTCACCCTGGCCCAGGCCGCCATGCTCGCCGGCTTACCGCAGGCGCCGACCCAGTACAACCCCGTGGTGAACTTTCAGTCGGCCAAGCAACGCCAGGCGCAGGTGCTCGCGGCGATGGTCGGCGAGAAGTACATCACCGCCGCGCAAGCCGAGGCGGCCTACGCGGTCAAGCTGCAGATCACTCCTCCGATCACGAAGTTCGAGGCGCCCTACTTCGTCGACTACGTCTTGAAGACGCTTGCCAAGCCCCCCTACAACATCAACAACAACGACAACAACCGCAAGGGCTATCGCGTCTACACGAGCCTCGACCTGAACCTCCAGCACATGGCGGAAGCGGTGGTGCGCGAGCAGGTCGCGCAGAAGGGCGATTACTACAACTTCCACGACGCCGCGCTCGTCAGCATGGACCCGAAAACCGGCGAGGTGCTGGCGATGGTCGGCGGGGACAACTACGATCGGCCGGGCGGACAGTTCAACCTCGCCTACGACGTGCCACGGCCTCCGGGATCGAGCTTCAAGATCTTCACCTATACGGCCGCGATCGAGAGTCGCAAGGTGAACATGCTGAGCCCGGTGCTCGACGACGCCATGGTGTTCCCCACCGGTGGCGATGGTCCGGGCTTCGTGAGCGGGTTCGCGAAGTACGTACCATCGAACTACGACCATCGCTTCCACGGCACCCTGCCGCTGAAGATGGTGATGGGCAACTCGCTCAACATTCCCGCGCTCAAGGTCGAGCTGCGCACGGGCATCCCCGCGGTCGTCGACATGGCGCACCGCCTCGGCCTGACCTGCCTCGGCGAACCGTGCGGCGACAAGAGCGCCGACCAGTACGGGATGAGCCTGACGCTCGGCGCGTATGCCGTGCGCCTCGCCGACATGGCCACCGCCGCGTCCACGCTCGCCACCCTCGGCGTGCGTCATCGCGAGGCGCCGATCCTCAACATCAAGGACGGGCTTGGGAACGACGTCTTCACCTATGACCCGGCCAAGAACGAGTACCGTGCCGTCGATCCCGCCGTCGCCTTCATCATCGCGTCGATCATGTCGGACGACCGCAACCGCTGCATGTCGTTCGGCTGCCACGGCGACCTGACCCTCGCCGGACGCCACGTCGCCGCCAAGACTGGCACGACCAACGAGTTCAAGGACAACTGGACCATCGGCTTCACGCCCAGCCTGGCGACGGCGGTCTGGGTCGGCAACCCCGACAACAAGCCGCTCAGTCATAACTCCACGGGCATCGTCGGCGCAGCGCCCATCTGGCACAAGTTCATGACTCAGGCGCTGGGGGGAACGCCGGATGAGTGGTACCCCGTGCCCGCCGGCCTCCATCAGATTGGCCAGGACTTCTTCCTTCCAGGCACCGAAAACCTGCCGAAGACGCTGGCGCAACCGTGGCCGCAGTGCAAGCTGCCGGCGAACTACAACCCCTACGCGCTGACCTACAGCCAGATCACGGTCGACGGCGTCTATTGCATCATCAACCCGCCACCGCCGCCGCCGGCTCCCGAGCCGACACCGACGCCATCACCGACGCCCTGCCCCCCGTTTTCGCCTCCCGGTCAGTGCAAGCCGACCGGCTGACGACGAGCGTGTAGGCTAGGCCATCCCCGGCTGGTCGCTCGACGCCTTTTCGGTGCGACCACCCTGCTCACCGTCGCCGAACGGCCGGCGGGACGCCAGCTCACCGGCGCGATCACGCAGCTCGATGCCTCGCTGCATCAGGTCGTCGCGCATCTCCTCACCGGACTTGGGCGCGAGCAGCAACGCGAGCCCGAAGCCGACGGCGACCCCGATCAGCAGCCCGGTTACGAACCGCTCGACGCCGCTATCGCTGTCCTGGGTGATCCGGGTGCGGCGTAACGCCGCGACCGCGTCCGAGAGGCGATCCTTCACCTCGAAATCCTGGGCCACCTTGTTGGCCCGATCGAGCAATTCGCTCAAGCGATCGACTGTCTTCTCTACGGTCTGATCCATCGTCGTCCTCCCTGTGGCCGCCTTCATGGCCGCCTGACTTTGCTTTCTGTTCCGCCTGCCGCCCGCCGCCGGGGTGTGGTCGTCGAGGCCGGGGCCCCGCCGCTGTCGGCGGACAACATGGCCTCCGCCTGGCCGAGGAGCCGCGAGACCCGACGCCGCGTATTCACGCCCGAATCGGGAGCGTAGAGCAGCGCGAGGATCGCCCCGGCGATCGCGCCATGCGTGAGGCCTCGCACATATCCCATTGGGAAAAGCCATCGTACCACGGCGTCCTGCGCGGGCCCGCCGTTGCGCTGGGGCCCCATAAATTCAGGTTTTTGAAGGACGTTGCGGTATACTAACCACCGGCGGAAAAGGGGGAAAGGTGACAGGCGCGATGTCCATTTTGCGATTCTGGCCGACTAATCAGCCCGCTCCGGCGTGGAAAAGCGGGCGGTTCAAGGAGGGGATATGAGTGAGGTAGTCGACGAGGACGTAAACGTCCTATTCATCGAAGATGACCCGGCGGTGGCCGAGATGTACAAGCTCAAGCTGGAGCTTGATGGCTACCGGGTCACCGTGGCGAAGTCCGGCGAGGAGGGCCTCGACCACGCCAAGAACCAGGTACCCGACATCGTCTTCCTCGACATCCGGCTCCCCAAGATGGACGGATTCGCGGTGCTCGAGAATCTCCGATCCGACGGCGTGACCAAGAACATCCCCGTCATCATCCTTTCGAACTACGGTGAGAAAGAACTGGTCGACCGTGGACTGAAGCTCGGCGCGCTCGATTACCTGATCAAGTCTGAGACGACGCCCGCCAGCCTGAGCCGTGGCGTCCAGGATTGGGTCAAGGAATAAAGCATTGGTCCCCACCCGCGATCCCCGGATCGGCGGAGCCTTCGACCTCGACAAGCCGCTGTACACGATCAGCGTGGCCTCCGAGATCCTGGAGACGCACCCGCGAACCCTGATGATGTACGAGGACCTTGGCCTGATCGAGCCCTATCGCACCGCCACCAACCGCCGCCGCTACTCGCAGCGCAACGTGCGCAAGCTGCAGGTGATCCAGCAGCTGACGCGGGAGAAGGGCGTCAACCTGGCGGGTGTCAAGTACATCCTCATGCTGCTGGAGTCGTTGAAGAACGGCGGCGTAAAGCCCCCTGACGACCTCAAGCAGGTCTACGACCTCTACGAAGAGATTATTTAGCTCGCGGCCATCGGCGGCAGCCCTTCATTGTCGTGGGCTGAGCCGTTCGACGGTTCCTCCCAGTCGTGGGCTTCGGCGGCGGCGATCCGCGCCGCGACCGCGGACTTGACCTCGGGCGAGACCACCGTGACCGGTGCGACGGTCTCCCCGAGGAGCAACCGGTCCGTCGGTCAAGGCCTTGACCTCGGCGTCGACGTCGGCCGCGGTCAACTCCGAGAAGAACTGACTGTCGCCATCGCCTTTCCGATGCAGCGTGACCAGGCCGAGACGTTCGCTCATCCCGAACTCGCAAACCATCTGGCGCGCGATGTTCGTGGCCTGCTCGATGTCCTGCTTGGCGCCGGTCGTGACGTCGCCAAAGATGATCTCCTCGGCGGCGCGGCCGCCCATGGCGGCAGCCATGCGGGCGTTGAGCTCGGACTTCGACGTCAGGTAGCGGTCCTTCAGCGGCAGCTGAATCGTGACGCCCAGCGCCTGCCCGCGCGAGACCACCGACACCTTGTGCACCGGATCGCTCTTCGCGATCGACTTCATCACCAGCGCATGCCCGACCTCGTGGTAGGCGATGATCGCCTTCTCCTCGGGCGTAATCATCCGGCTGCGCTTTTCCGGGCCCGCCATCACACGCAGGCTGGCCTCCTCGAGCTCGTGTGCGCCGATCGCCACCTTCTTGTTCCGCGCCGCGAGGATCGCGGCCTCGTTGAGGAGATTGGCGAGGTCGGCGCCGGTGAAGCCGGGCGTCTGCCGCGCCACCACGTCGAGGTCGATGTCCTCGGCCAGCGGCTTGTGCTCCGCGTAGAGACTCAAGATCGCGCGCCGGCCGTTGAGGTCGGGCGCGTCGATCGCCACCCGCCGATCGAAGCGACCGGAGCGCAACAGCGCCGGGTCGAGCACGTCCGGGCGGTTGGTCGCCGCGATCACGACCACGGCGCAGTCGGTGTTGAAGCCGTCCATCTCGACGAGCAGCTGGTTGAGGGTTTGTTCGCGTTCTTCGTTGGTGCGGAGCTGCGCGCCGCCACGCCTGCGGCCGAGCGCGTCGATCTCATCGAGGAAGACGATGCATGGCGCATTCTTCTTTGCGTGCCGGAAGAGGTCACGCACGCGAGCCGCGCCGACGCCGACGAACATCTCTACGAAATCCGAGCCGCTCAGCGAGAAGTAGGGGACCTTGGCTTCGCCCGCCACCGCACGCGAGAGGAGCGTCTTGCCGGTGCCAGGCGGGCCGACCAGCAGGATCCCCCGCGGCATGCGCGCCCCCAACTGACCGAAACTGCCGGGCGCCTTCAGGAATTCGACGACTTCCTCGAGCTCGTGCTTCGCCTCGTCGACGCCCACCACCTGCGAAAAGGTGACCGGCTCGCCGTCGCCGGCGCGGGACTCAGCCAGATGCTTGGTCATGGCCCCCATCGGATTTCCCAGAAGGTTTGACCGCCGCAGCAGGATGAACAGGAGCGACAGCAGGACCAGCAGCCCCAGCACGTTGGGCAGGACGGTCGCGGCCGAGGTGTCGTCCGCGGACTGCACCGCGACCTTGACGTTGTGACTGCGCAGGTATTGCTCGGTCGAGCCCATCGATGATTCCTTCTCGATGGTCCACGACTGCTGGCCGGTGGAGTCCGTCAGCAGGATGCGTTGGCCGGTGATGCTGGCCGCGACGATCTGCCCGCGATCGGCGCGATCCAGGACATCGCTGATCGGCACGCTCGGCTGGTTCCAGATGCTGTTGGCCCCGGAGTGGCCAACGAACCAAAGCCCACCAACGATGAGCATGCCCAGCACCGCGAGCGCGGGCACCACCAACCATTTGCGGCGCAGGCCCGATGGGACCCGAAAACGGCGAAAGAATGTTTTCATTGGTTTCTCAACCCCTCTCCTCAGTACGCGACTGGTTGGTCGGGTAGCGCGATCAACGCCTTCGTCGCGACTCCTCCTGCGCTGTATCGCTGCCAGAACGGGAAGGCTGTGATGGCTTGCTGCTCCTCGGCGGTGACGCCGTTGTCGGCGTTCGCCAGTCGGTAGTAGGACCAGCTGATGCCGCCCTGGGCGCGGGCCTCATTCATCGAGGTGACGATTTCGGCGCCCGGCGGCGAACCCGGCGTGCCGTACTCCGGCGCGGCGTCGTACGCCTGCGCGGTGATCGTCAGCGGGCGCTGGAAGGGGTTGACGCCGGGATCGCGGAACTGCTGAAAGACCTGATCGACATAAGCTCGCGTCCCGTCGACGCCGCTGTACCGCGGCAGCCCGGTGGCGCGCCAGTAGACCATCGGCGCGAAGACCTGACAGTAGCGCGACATCGTGGCGTACGCGTAGCCCGGATGGTCATATGGCATGGGAAGGGTGCTGGCAATCAACAGGTAGCGATCGCCGAGCCCGTTCATGTCCTGAATGCCGACGCGAATGCCGGAGAGGTACTGGCCGACATTTGGATCCGAGGTACTGTCGCCCTCGATCGTCAGCGCCAGCCCATCCAGGTGCTGACCCTGCTCTTCGAACTGCGCTGCCGCCAGCGCATCGGCGGTGTCGGACGTCGGGTCGTTCAGCATCGGCTCGATCCAGCCGAGGATGCTCAACCCGTGGGCGTGCGCGATCGGCAGCAGGTCCTGCAGCGCCGACGCGCCGTAGAAGTGGCGGCGCGAATCGGCGATCCGGACGTACAGGTGGCTGAGGTCAGCGCGGACCGCGGAATCGACGATCGCCGCGGCACGGTCGGCGTCGGGATCGTTCCAGTCGCCGTCGAACATCATCAGCCAGGAACCCTTGCCCCGCACTCCGTCGAGCGGCGAGCGAGGCGTTTGCGCGAAGGGCCGGGGGCTGACGGGCGCCTTGACCACGGCGGCGACCGGCCGGCCGAAGCTGTGCATCACCTGGGTCGCATGGGCCTGCTCCTGGGCGCGCGCCTCCAGATAGGCCCGTAGGCCGAAAGGCGGGGTGAGCAGCGCGAGAAGCATCACGCCCAGCACCACCTTTCCTCCAAACGCCGTGACTTGCCGTAAGATGCCCGACATGCTCGAAGGGACGGCTCCTGCGCCGTTCGGGCGTGAGAGTACCGACAAGTTCGGGTACGTTCAAGCGCGAGGTCCCACGGCTAAGGTGATACGCCCCCGCACAGTCAATGGGTGATCTTTTTGGCCCTGTCACGCTCCGCACAGTGACGCCACAATTCCGGCAAACGTCGTCCGCGTTTGGCGTTTATCACAAATGCTGACATGTTGGATATAATGGTTTACAGTATCGGGTTCTGGAGGGCAGCACTTGGCATTGCCGCATAAGTCCAGCGAAGTCTCCGACATGTTCGACATCGAGCCGCGCACGCTCTTCGTCTACGAGAGCGAAAACCTGATCGCGCCCGAACGGACTCCCACGCAGCGGCGCCGTTACTCGCGCCGTGACATCGAACGCATCCGGCTGATCCGCGAGCTCACCACCGTTCATGGCATCAACCTCGCCGGTGTCAAGGTCATCTTCTCCTTGATGGAGGCGGCGGTGCAGAACCGGCTGCAGATCCCTGAGACCGAGTTTCCGGAGCTCGCCGGCGCCCGTCATCTCTGGGCCTGAGCAGACTAAATAGAGCCCTCGCGGCCTAGCGGCACGGTTGCCTCTCTCGCCAGCTCGGGCTGCCGAGCGGCCAAGGGCTCGACCAGGTCGCGGATGTCCTGCAGCTGCGCCGAGATCCAGCGCGCGACGTCGTTCTGCTGGACGACGGCCCGCATTTTTTCGGCGCGTTCGTGACGTTCGACCGGATCCATCAACAGCGCCTGGTGCAGCGCCTGCGCGGTGGCGTCGACATCGAAGGGATTGATCGTGATCGCCCATTCGCCCAGCTCTTCGTGCGTGCCGGCGTTCTCGGAGAGGACCAGCGCGCCGCCGCGCCGGTTCACCGTGATCCCTTCCTTCGCTACCAGGTTCATGCCATCGTAGATGGGGTTGACCAGTAGCACGTCGAACTGCTTGTATCCGGCCACCGCCCGATTCATGTCGTCGCGCAACTCCAGCCGAATCGGTTGCCAGTCACCGGACGCGAAGCGGCCGTTGACGATGCGCGCGATTTGCACCACCTGGCGGGCGTACTCGCGATACTCAGGTACCTCCTGGCGCGTCTTCTGCAACATCGCCCAGAAGACGACGCGGCGGTGCCACTCGGGATGGGCCTGCAGGAGTCGCTCGTACGCGATGAACCCGCGGATGATGTTCTTGGAGAGATCCATGCGATCGACTCGGTAGACGAGCTGCTCGGGACGCCAGCGCAGCACCTCGCGCTCCGCTCGCTCTACCGCCGGACTGGCCGCGCTTCGCTCGAATTCGCGAACGTCGATCGAGATCGGGTAGCGGCGCACCCAGACGGTGCGGCCCCGGTAGAACGCCGTCCGCTGACGGAAGTCAACCGGCAAGCCCATGTTTTCCTCGCAGGTCAGTAGGAAGTTGCGCACGTCGGAGTGGGTCTGGAAGCCGATGATGTCCGCCGCCAGCAAGCCGTCCATGATCTCATCGCGCATGTAGTGCGGCAGCACCTTCCAGTACTGCGGCGTCGGCCAGGGGATGTGCACGAAATGCTGTAGGACCGCGTCGGGCAGTTCGCGTCGAACCAGCCGTGGCACCAGGTAGAGGTGGTAGTCATGCGAAAGGACGAGCGGACGCTTCCGGCCGCGACGAGCTTCGCGCACGATCTGCTGGGCAAAGAGCTGGTTGACCAGGCGGTAGCCCTCGGTCCAGGCGCGCTGGGTACTGTCGTCGAGCACCGGCGCTTCCGCCAGGTTCCACAGGTAATGCTGCACGAACCAGAGCAGCGGGTTGGCGATGGTGTTGTAGTACAGGTCGTACGCCAGCCGAGGCGGATTGACCCAGCTCACCTGGAATCGCGATCCGTCGGTGGTCTCCACCATCATCGGCTCACCGCCGTTTCCCAGCTCGAGCTCGCCCTCTAAGCCGTCGCGGACGCAGGCGACCCAGACCGCTCCGGTCGCCTGGGCAAGGCCGGAGAGCCCGGTGACCAGCCCGCCGGAGCCGCGCACGAAGCGCTCCCGATCAACCGGATCAGGCGCCAGGTCAACTGGCGGCCTGTTGGCGGCCACGATCGGGTAGAAGTCCTTGAGGAGGCGCCTGGTGTATTGCTCGATCGCCAGCATCGCTCGTCTAACTCTACGCGGCACCCTTGACGTGGCCTCTCGGTTCGGCGACCCGCCTTGCGCGGGTAGCCAATATGTGATATCGTGAATGTAAAGTTAGGGGCTGTTAGGCCGGGCCGGGCGTCGCCCAAGGGGTTAGAGCGTGGGAAAACGAAAGCGGACGCCGGCGATCGCGCCGGGACGAGCGGTCTTCACGCCGAGTATCGCCAGCGAGATCCTCAACCTCCACCCGCGCACCCTGATGATCTACGAGAGCGAGAACCTCATCAAACCGCAGCGCACGGCCACCAACCGGCGCCGGTATTCGGAGGACGATATCCGCCGCGTTCGGGTCATCCAGTTCCTTACCCGCCAGAAGGGCGTCAACCTGGCCGGGGTCAAGTACGTACTCCGCCTGCTCCAGTCGCTCGGCAACCAGGGTCTCGACCTGAACCAGGTCCGCGAGTTGGACAGGCTACAAGAAGTTTCGGGAAACGGCCTGAGCGCCTGACTTCATCACTATCTCGCCGCCCTTTCCACACCGGGGGCGGCTATTCTCGCCGCCCTTTAAAGCCGGTTGCGGCTATTTGCGAAAACCCTTGACAGCCTTTCCTAACTATGTAACAGTTCGCATATCAGCTTTCGTGCGTAAGGGAATCAACGGTATTTGGGGTCAGTGAAGGGAGCGATTTAGGATGCTGAGCGATGCGATCGAAGAAATCCATCGGGAGTTCGAGGCGGCGGCCGACCGACGGAACCAGGAGCTGAAGCGGAGGGCTGACGTACGCCGGGTCGACGACTTTCTCCTATCGATCGAGGACATCATCGAGAACCGGCGCGGGGCGGTCCCGGAACGGCTGATGGACGACATCACCCGTTTCGTGCGCCCGCTCAGCCGCAAGCTGCTGCGCGCGCTCAACCGCAACATCACGCGTGACCCGGTGCGGGTGCTGGACGTACTCTTCGATTGCCAGCAACTCCTGCTACCACGGTTGATGGTGGCGTAGTCCCGGCGTAACGGGGTTCTCCGCCGAGAAAACCTAAAGCCGTCACGCTCAATAAGCCGGATAGCCGTTGCAGTTGAATCCGGTCTATGGGTGAAATAGCCTGTGCGGCCGGTCGGAGTACCCTGCTGAGGATCCCATGATGCGCCCAACCGTGGCCCGCCGACGCGGGTTATCAGCGACGTTGCGTCGTCGCTGGTGGATTTTCCCCATCGTTCTGCTGCTGGTGGCGGCTGCACTGGCGCTCCGCGCGCTCTCCGCGCCGCTGGCGGTCAGTGCCAGCGTCGCCGACGGCGACCGTGCGGTCGTGCGGAGCTCGGCGGTCGCGCTCAGCTTCAACCAGGACATGGATGTGGCGTCGGTCACAAACGGCTTTCGCATCATTCCATCGGTCCCCTACACCGTGGTCGTCAAGAGTCGGCGGGCCTTCGAATTCCATCCGCAGCTGGAGCCCGACACCGCCTACCGGATCCAGGTGATCGGGGCCCGCAAAGGGGTGGGCTTCGGGAGCGAGAACTATTCGATCGCGTTTCACACCGAGCCCGCGCCCAAGGTCACGGGCGCGACCTTCAATGACGCGCCGCTCGCCGATGGCCAGCAGGCCGTCGCCCTGCGGGGCAATATCAAGGTCGCCTTCTCGCAGCCGATGGACGCCGCCCGGACGGCCGTCCTCCTCGACGGGGCCACGCCTGATGGCAAGAGCATCAGCTGGGACGCGACCGGACAGAGCGCCACGCTGGCCGTGACGCTCAGCCATAGTCGCACCCACACACTACTGGTCCCAAAGACGGCGACCAACCGCAAGCAGGACCTCGCCGTCGCCGACTGGACCCTCAGCTTCGCGACGGTGGTGCAGGTGCCATCCGCTGGATCGACGGCACGGATCGGGACATCGGGCGCGCCCATCATCATTCAGATCGAGAACAGTTCGCAGCCGTCGGTCCGACCGCAGACCGGCATGCAGCAGGCCGACATGATCTACGAGTACATCAGCGAGTTTGGCATCCCTCGGCTGTCCGCTGTCTACTGGCATCCGCCATCGAGCCTGATCGGGCCGGTGCGGAGCTGCCGCCTCATTACGGTGCAGCTCGAGCAGATGTACCGCGGCATGATCTACTGCTCCGGCGCCAACGACTACGTCCTTGGGCAGGTCTGGAAGTGGCCGAACGTGGTCTACGACTACACCTATATGTACGCCTACATGTTCCGCGCCGCGGATCGCTATGCCCCCCACAACGTGATCGCCCGCCCTGACCAGATCGCGGCCCATACGGCGCAGGCGAACCTCGCGGCGCTCAGCTATGACATCGCGCCGGCTCACCCCGATGCGCCGCTCCCGGGCGCCACGCCGGCGACCAGCGTGTCGGTCCCGCAACATGGGGCCGTCTGGCGCTATGATGCCAACTCGCATGAGTACCTCAAGTGGCAGGACGGGGCGCCGTTTACCAACGTCGGCACCGGTCAGGTCCACGCCAAGAACCTGATCATCGAGCGCGTGCAGTCGCGCCTCGACACCAACCCGGCCAACACGGGCGTGCACCACACCTACAACACCGAGTACTACGAGCTGGCCGGCGAAGGCACGGCCGACATCTACTCCGACGGCGGGATGATCCACGTGACCTGGAAACATCCGAATCGCGACGTACCGGTTGTCTACTACGATGCCAGCGGCAACCCGGTGGACCTCAACACCGGGCTGACCTGGGTTCACGTGATAGGGAGTGACCAATGACCTGGACGCAAAAACTTCGCGAGCGCTGGTGGCTGGCACCGATCGCCATCCTGGTGGTCGCGGCCGCCATCGTGATTCGCATCATCACCACCCCGCTCGAGGTGAGCGCCAACGTCAACGACGGTGACCAGGCGGTGCCGCGGACGGCCACCATCGATCTTCACTTCAACCAGGAGATGAAGCCCGACTCGGTCCAGCACGCCTTCAGCATGACGCCGTCGGTGATGGTCGCCTTCAAAGCCGTTGGCCCCAAGGAGTTCCAGTTCCGACCGACGATGAAACCGAACACTACGTATCACGTCAGCCTCAAGGACGCGCAGAACACCTCGGGGCGTGGCGTCAGCAGCGGGTTCAGCTTTAAAACCGAGCCGGCGCCGGCCGTGGCTGCCGTCATGGTCGACGACACGGCGGTCGTCGACGGCCAGCAAGCCGTGAAGCCGACCGGCGACATCAAAATCAATTTCTCTCAGCCGATGGACGGCCCCAAGACGCCGATCTCGGTGGACGGCAAACCCTACGACAAGACGATCAATTGGGCGAGCGATGGAAAGAGCGCCACCCTCGCCCTCAAGCTGGGGCACAGCCGCCAGTACCAGTTGTCGATCCCGCAAACGGCGGTCAACCGCAAGCAGGACCCATTCGCGGCCGACTGGAAGATGTCGTTCACCACCGTCATCGAGGTACCGTCGCAGGGCGATCCCGCCCGGATCGGGTCGGGCGCGCCCACGATCATCCAGGTCGAGAACAGCATCGCACCCACTTCCCGACCTCGTCGGGCCGGTACGCAGCTGCCGCTTGATCACCATCCGCCTGGAATTGATGTACCGCGGGATGATCTACTGCTCGGGCGCCAACGACTACATCCTCGGGATGGTCTGGAAATATCCCAATCTGATCAATGACTACAGTCGCGGCGCGGGTAACGTCTTCTATCGTGACAACAACACCCGCTACGCCCCGCACAACGTGATGATGCACGGCAACAATGTCACGACCTTTACCGCGCAGCACAACATCGGCGCTCCGACCTATGACATCGCGCCGAAGCATCCCGACGCGACCTTCACCGGCGATGCGGCCCCGACCATTTCCGTTCCCGACCACGGCGCCACCTGGCAGTACGACCCCGCGTCGAGGCAATACTTCAAGTCCCAGGATGGCCGGCAGTTCATGAATATCGGGACCGGTCGGGTGCACGCGAAGACCGTCATCGTGGAGTACGTCAACTCGTTCCTCGACACCAACCCGGCGAACAGTTTCCACGGCTACTTCACCGAGGCCTATGAGCTCACGGGCGATGGTCGGGCGGATATCTTCGTCGACGGTGTCCTGGTGCACGCCTCCTGGCATCACCCGGACCCGAACGTGCCAACGGTCTACCTGGACGCCGCCGGGAATCCGATCGACCTGGACAGCGGCCTGACCTGGGTCCATGTGATCGGCTCCGAAAAATGGCACACGCTCGGCTGATCGCACAATAGGCTGTGCTTGACGCCACCGCGACCACGGTGTATGTCGTTCCGCATACCCACTGGGATCGCGAGTGGTATGCGACCTTTGAGACCTTTCGGGCGCAGCTCGTCCAGCTCTGGGACCAGCTCCTCACTTTGACCGAGGCCGATCCGGACTTCCGCTTCTTGATGGACGGGCAGACGATCGTGATCGACGATTACCTGGAGATCCGACCCGAAGCGCAGGGCCGGCTGGAGCGCGCGGTTCGGAGTGGACAGATCCAGGTCGGGCCCTGGTACACGCTCCCGGACGAATTCCTCGTCAGTGGCGAGACGCTGATCCGTAACCTGCAACGTGGGCTCGCGTCGGCCGATGTCCACGGAGGATCGATGCACGCCGGTTACCTGCCAGACTCGTTCGGCCACCCGGCGCAGATGCCGCAGATCTACCGGCAATTCGGCTTCCGGCATGCCGCCGTCTGGCGAGGCGTGCCGCTCGCGATCGACCGCGTCGCCTTCACCTGGGAATCGCCCGACGGCAGCCGGATTCTCACCGCCTACATGGGCAACTCTTACTCGCAGGGCGTGGATCTCCCGACCGAGCCGGACGCCCTGGCGGCTCGCATCGCGAGCGCGCTGCAAGCCATCGCCCCGTTCCGACCGACCGCCAACGTCCTGCTCATGAATGGCAATGACCACGTCCTCCCGCAAGCGGCTCTGAGCGCGGCGGTGCGAGGCGCAACCGGACGTCTCAACGGCACCGTGATTCGGCTCGCTCGCCTCGACGACTACCTGGCACGGCTGCCCGAGCACGGCTGGCCACACTGGCGCGGCGAATTGCGCTCGTCGGCACGCGCCAACGTCTTGATGGGGACGCTCTCGGTTCGCTCCCCCGACAAGCAGCGATACTTCGAGGCCACCCGTTTGGTGGAGCGAATGGCGGAGCCGATCGCTGCGTTGACCGGGTTCGATGCGGCTGACCCGCTCGACCAAGCCTGGACGCTGATCCTGCAAAACGCCGCCCACGACACCGCCTGCGGCTCCGGGATCGACGCCGTTGCCGATGAATCCAGGACCCGGAGTACCCGGGCGATCGAGATTGCCGGGCGGATCATCGATCAGGCCCTGCCGCAGCTGGCCGGCGCTGGACAGGTCTGGAACCCGAGCGCATTTCCGCGACAGGGCCTGCTGGAGGTTGACGGCGCCCTGGTTCTCACCCCCGTCATCCCGGGAGGATCTGTGGTTTCGCTGACGCCTACGAGTCCCCCGACCCCCGTCACCGCTCACGGAACGCGGCTCGAGAACAGCAATCTCGTCTGCGATCTCCTTCCCGACGGTACGCTGGCGATTCTCGACCGGCGAACGAGTTTGCACTACAAAGGGCTGAACCGGCTGGTCGACGAAGGTGACGCCGGCGATGAGTACAACTTCTCGCCGCCCGCCGGCAACCGGCAGCCGGCTGACCCCCTCCGCAACTTCACGAGCGCCGTCCTGGAAGAAGGGCCACTCCGCGCCCGCCTGGAAGCGCGGTACGACTTCGCGGTCTTGAGCGGACTCAGCCATGATCGTCGGAGTCGGGGCGACGTGGAGACGGCGTTGCCCATTCGACTCACGCTGTCGCTCGAAGCCGACCTGCCACGACTCGATATCGAGCTCGAGGTCATCAACCGTGCCGAGGATCACCGACTTCGCGCCCATTTCCCATTACCGTTTCAGGCGAGCGATTCCTTTGCTGATACCGCCTTTCACGTGACGGCGCGCGCCGTGGCCGCCGCCCGGCGCGACCCTGGCGCGGACGAACTCGAGCTGCCCACCTACCCGATGTGGTCGTTCGTCGATGTGAGCGATGGCCACGCCGGCCTCGCGCTGATCGCTTATGGTCTGCACGAGTACGAGGTCCTGTCAGGCCGTACCCAGGAACTCGCGCTCACCCTGTTGCGCTCGGTTGGCTGGCTGTCGCGGGATGACCTTGTCACCCGCAAGGGGAACGCCGGTCCAGAGATGGAGACGCCGGGCGCCCAGGTCCCGGGCGGACACCGGTTTCGCTACAGCCTCTTCTTCCACGCGGGCGACTGGCAAAAGGGGGGCGTGTGGCGCGCCGCCGAGTCGGCCATCCTTCCCCTCACGCCTGGACACGGAGCGCCACTTAGCAAGGAGGCTCCTCTCATCGAGCTGGAACCCGACTGCATCCAGATGACCGCGCTGCTGCCGCGACCAGGAGGGTACGACCTCCGGTTCCTCAACGCCTCGGATGAGTCGCGTGAGGCGCTCGTTCGACTGCAGCCGCAGCCCGCCGACGTCAAGGTGATCACCCTCGGCGGTGTCATGC
>WNFA01007687.1_pt1 | contig 17636 bp, 13 predicted proteins | sample 5400481 | NCBI WGS metagenome assembly WNFA01 (sample SAMN13153340, study PRJNA577476) | soil metagenome | isolation source: 120 cm saprolite under Douglas fir tree site 2 hole 1 replicate 2 | place: USA:California | collected 2015-04-18
GATGGCTCATTGCCTGGGGCAAGGCGATTTCGTCGAGGTCGCCTTCCAGACAGAATCCGGCCCAGTGCAGGGCATGGCCGAAATCCTCAGTCCCACCTGCCAAACGGCAGCAGGCGTGCTGCAACCCTTCCGCTTCGTGGCGCTCGGGGACGACGACCACCGCCGGCTCCGAACGTCCGTCGATCATGTGGCGGACCGCAGGCTGCTGGGCTTGAAGTCGAGCGCATTTCTCCGTACCTAGGACCTTGTAGGCCTTGGGGCGGGGCAGCTCGCGGACTGAGAGCTCTCGCTATACTGATGATCGTGTCCGCGGGTCGACGAAGCGGATCGCATCATGATGACGCGGGAAATCACCACCCATTCGGCCGAAGAGACGATGGCCTTCGGTCGCACCCTGACGGAACTGCTGGCGCCGCCGAAACTGGTTTTGCTGCGTGGCGAGCTGGGGGCGGGGAAGACCACTCTGGTCAAGGGAATCGCCGCGGCATTCGAGGCGGCCGCTGAGGAAGACGTCACCAGTCCTACCTTCACGCTGGTCCATGAATATCGCGGGCCGCGGGTCGTTGTCTACCACATTGATCTTTACCGCGTCGATACCGCCCGCGAACTGGAAACGCTGGGGCTGGATGATCTGCGCTCCGACAACTGCATTTTGCTGATCGAATGGGGAGAAAAGTTTCCGCGGTTTCAGAATGAGCGAGACTTGGAAATTGGTCTAGAGCGTATTAACCAGAGCGAACGCAGAATTCAGCTGAAGGATTAAGTGAGCTTGTCTCACTGCTTAGCTGAAGGCTGAGGTGACGAAAGTGCGGATGCGGTCGAAGTAAATGGCGGACGCGAACAGACCACAGGGGCACTCCATTCGCGCACCATCGAAAAAAGGAGAGCAGCGGCGAAGACAACCCGTGCGGTGCGTTCCACTTGCATCCGGTAATGATTATTTCACAAACTTCTTCAGAAGTCAGAGCCGGGAGCTGCCTTTAAAACCCCATGATGTTGTAACCGCAGTCGACATAGATGACTTCGCCGGTGATACCGGAGCTGGCATCCGACGCTAGAAAAACCCCAGTGGAACCCACTTCCTTGACGTCCACGTTCCGGCCCAACGGAGCGCGCTCGGCGTGGAACTTCAGCATGTCGCCCAGACCTGAGATGCCGCGCGCAGCAAGGGTTTTGATTGGCCCGGCGGAAATGGCATTAACCCGGATTTTCTTCTTGCCTAAGTCGCTCGCCAGATAGCGCACAGTGCATTCGAGCGCTGCTTTCGCAACCGCCATCACGTTGTAGTGAGGCACTACTTTCTCCGCGGCGTAGTAGGTCATGGTGATGATGGAGCCACCGTCTTCCATCAGCGGCGCGGCGGCGCGGGAGACCGCGATCAGCGAATAGACGCTGACATCGTGTGCGACACGAAAGCCTTCGCGCGTGGTGTTGACGAAATCTCCCTTAAGTTCGTTGGCGGGCGCGTAAGCGACAGAATGGACCAGCGCATGCAACTTGCCGTGGCGCTGTTTCAGCGTGGCGAAGAGGCGGTCAATGTCTTCGTCTTTGGAAACATCGCACATATAAGCTTCGGCGCCGGGAAGCGACAGGATGAGATCCTTCGCTTCCTGCTCCAGCCGCTCATTCTGGTAGGTGACGGCCAGCTTAACCCCGGCGGCGTGCAGTCCCTGGGCAATCGACCAGGCGATGGAGCGCTTGTTCGCGACCCCGAAAACAACGGCGTTGCGGCCCTGAAGCTCAGAGAACATGGTTTCTCCTTGGAATGGGAAAGGATAACAGTCGACGGAGCGGATTTGCTACAGGAGCCGAGAGAGATAGAGAATCTTCAATTTCCGATCGAAAATCTCGGGCCGTCTGCCATCGAAGCCAATCGAAAATCGACGATCGAAAATCGGTTCTCGATGTCTCGGCGCTTGGGATGACTAGATTTACTCCCCGATGCCGACTGCTTCTACCTGCGCAATCGTTCCGACCGGCCAACTTGCGGCAACGAACGCGAGGCCGTAGACGCAAGCCAGAATGGCGAAGGCCGCCACCAGGCTGACGTTATGTGCCACGGCCCCGACGGCGAGTGCGAGCACAAGCTGAAGGAACGTCCCGAAAAAGTAGAACGTATTCTGCACGCGCCCCATCAGGTGCGGCGGGACCCTCTCCATGAGGCTGGTATTCATGGCAATGCCGCCTACGCCGCGCGCCGAGCCCATGGCTCCATAGATCAGTATTCCGCCAACAAGCCAGTGGGATACGGGTGCGCAAACCGCGCACACGGCGAGCAGCGCCATGGAGAAGGCCATGGAGCGACCTCCGCCTACGAAGGCAATTACTTGAGGAGCGTATAACGCGCTGAGGAAGGCGCCCGTCCCCCACCCCGCGTTCAGCCATCCATATCCTTCTGCGCCGGCGTGGAAAATGCGCTCACTGAGCGACGGCGTCACCACCACCCCCGTGATCATGGCTCCGAGAAACAAGGCCCAACTCGTTCCCAGCAACACGACCGCTCGATGATTGCGAAGAAAATGCAGACCCTCTCGCATTTCCCGCCAGAAGCGCTCGAACTGCGTCTCTGCGGCCCGGATGTCGGCGCGAAGCTCCGCCGGCCTTAGAACAAGGTGGCGGCCTTTGCGAACCGCGAAGTAGCACAAAAACGAAACCAGGTAAGTGGAGAAATCTATGAGCAGCACGCCGCCCAGGCCGATGTGGTTGTACATGAAGCCGACGATGGATCCGGCAATCAGCCAGCCACCCTGAATGCCCGCCAGCAGAAACGTATTGGCCTGAACGAATTGGCCCTCTGGGGTCAGTTCCTGAATCAGGGCGGTGATGGTGGGCCAGAACATCCAAAAACCGGCGGCGACAAGCGTGTTCATGAGATAAAGCTGCCAGACTTTGACATGGCCGCGAAAGGCAAGGATGGCGACCGCCACGATGACGATGGCGCGTAGAGCATCGAGCCACATGACCAGGCGGCGTCGATCTTCGCGATCAATAATGACTCCGGTGAAGGGCAGCATCAGCATCGCGGGCAGTGTTTGCAGGACGGCAAAGGTACCAAGCGCCATCTCGGAGTGCGTGGCCTCGAGGATGTACCAGGCAACGGCGGCGGCGTTCATGCCGCTGCCCAACATGGAGATTAGGTTGGCGGCAAAAACAAAACGCAGGGAACGTTGCCCGAGGATGGCACGCATGACTTCAATTTATCCGAAGCCAGCGGTTAGGCCAACATTAAGGCAAGCTCACCATTCGCTACCCAGAACACATTTCAGTTGTCAATTTCCAATGGGAAAACCGCCCCGCTGTCTCCCGGGTGGATCGCGTCTTTGCTGCCGCCGTTCGGGTTGCTCGCTCTTGATATCTGCGGCAATCGGCGCTAGGATTCGCCTGCTGCGAAAGTCAAAGTCCTGACTGATCCCTTCGCTAATGCGAGGAGGTGACCTATGAGTCGCATGATCGGGTCGCGGTTATTGATCGTCGTCCTTCTCTCAATTCCTTTCCACGGGCAAGTCGACCGAATTGTGATTCCGGCTGGCACGCCCGAAGATCACGAACTTCAAAATATTTCCAACGAGCCAGATGCGCAGAAGAAGCTGGCAATGTATGAGGACTTTGGGCAGAAATTTTCGGCGAATCCAGCAGCCGTGGCTTATGGAAACTGGCAGATCTCGCAGGCCTACCAGACGACCGGCGACTTGAAGAAGGCTCTGGAGTATGGCGACAAGGCCCTGGCCGGATCGCCGCACAATTTGGACATCCTGGTATCGCAAGCCAGTGTCGCACAACAAGCCAAGGACAAAGCCAAGCTCATGGATTACGCCGCCAAGGGCGGGGAGGTCTGCCACTCCATCGGAAAACAGCCGAAGCCGGAAGGCACGAGTGACGCGGAATTCGCGACCCAAGTCAGTAGCGAGAAAGAGGCCGCCAAGAACAGCTGCGACTTCCTGGAAAGCAGCGCATTCAACGTCATTCCGGACGAGAAAGACGCAAAGACCCGCATGGCTGATATCGAACGCTTTACGGCGGCTTTTCCCGATTCGAAATTTCAAGATCAAGTATCGAGTTATGCCATGTACACGTTGGGTCCAGGGCAGTTGAATGATCAGACGCGGCTGGTTTCCTATGGAGAAAAGACGCTGGCGGTGAATCCCAACTCGCTGCCGGCATTGTTGTTGCTGGCTAGTTTCTATTCAGATGATTCCAAGCCCGGGAGCGTCGCCAAAGCCATCACTTACGCGCAGAAAGCCATCGCCGCAGCCAAGGCGGATGCGCCGGATTCAGATAAACCGCGCAAGCTCTCGGCGGGAGTAGCACACTCGACCCTGGGATACGCGTACATGAAGCAAGACAAGACCGCGGCTGCCATTCCGGAGTTGAAGACGGCTGCCGCTTTACTCAAAGGGCAGGATGAGCAGCCCTATTCGGTTGTACTGTATCGGCTGGGTTTTGCTTATGCCAAGTTGAACAAAGTCACCGAGGCGCGCGACATATTGAATGAGGCGACCAAAATTCCCGGTCCCATGCAGGCCCTGTCCCAGGATTTGCTGGCCAAGGTTAACGCGGCGCGAGCCAAGGGAAATACTGGACGATGAAGGATCGGATAAGCAGACATCAAGGCTGAGGTTTCGCCAACTCGTCGGAGAGCAAATTAGCCTTCAAGGCAAGGTTGCGGGCACGATTGAGATCGCCAGCAGCGGCGGCGGCCTTGGATTGATCCATGAATTGGCGGATCTGAGTCACCATTTCCTGCTGGTTCGAACTAAGCTGCTGGCCTTCGGTTTTTTTCAGTTTATCCTCAGTTGACGCGAGCAATTGCTCCGCTGTGTCGCCCTGATGCGAGCCGCGCCCGGTGCTGCCGCCGCCTTTGAGTTGCAGGGTGGGCTCGGAGGTTCCGCCATCTCGCACGACGGTCTTAGCGGGAGAGCACCCGCCGGAAGCCTTGGGAGAATCGGTGGCTCCTGCTGATGGGGAGCCCTTCGCAGCAGCTGTCGAGTGTGGGCAGTCCGTTGTGGCGGCTGGTTTTTTTTGGTGCCAACGACACTTGTGAGTGGTCGGTGGCGCTTGGCTCGAATGCGCAGGAGTCGAAGCCGGTGCTGGCTGCGACGAGGGGGCGGACGATTTCTCTGGTTGCTGCGGAGCGGTAGAACTGTCCTGGCTCGGTGGTGCGGGCGAGTCCGCGGGAGTTCCAGATGGGGCCGACTGCCCGGGTTCAGGGACGAGTGGAGTCCCCGCCGCCAGCGAGGTGGCGGGAGATAGTAAACAAATTCCTAGGATTGCCGCCAGAAGCATATGAAGCCCGCGAGTTCCGCGATGTCAAATTCTACGCCTTTATGAGATCAAAGAAGAGAAATCAAGCTCCAGGTTTCGACAAGGCAGACTGAGGAGCAACGTCATGGTCAGCTTCCAGGCCGGAGGTAGCCAATGGGATGCGGAAGCGGAAGGTTGTGCCCTGAGCCTCCTCTGATTCGAATTCTACAGAGCCGTAGTGCCATTGGAGGATCTGATAGGTCTGCGCCAGACCGATGCCGGTTCCCTCTTTCTTGGTTGTGAAGTAGAGTTCAAACACCCTGTCCTGGACTTCGCGCGGAATACCGCTCCCGTGATCACGAACTTCGGTTGTAACCACCCCCTCATCGCGCCACGCCGCGACCGTCAGAACGCCTCCGTCAGGCATCGATTGCACTCCGTTGAGCACCACGTTAAGAATCGCCTGCTTCATCAAGTCGACATCGGCCTTGATCGGCAGCGCATCTGCGGACAGTGTGCGCTCGATCCTAACTCCGTGCTGCTCGGCTTCGGGAGCGGCCAGCAATGCCACGTCCTCGAGCAGGCGGCGGAGATCGACTTCTTCCAGGTGCAGATCACGCGGACGGGTGAAGTCCACCAGCACCTGCACCACGCGGTCAAGACGATGAATTTCGCTGCCGATAATGTCCATGTGGCGCCGCGTGTCGGGGTCAACCTGAGCCAGCTTGTTCTGCAGAAGCTGCAAGTGGAGCACGATGGCGTTGATGGGGTTCTTGACCTCGTGGGCTACGCCGCGGGTGAGACGTCCGCTGGCGGAGAGACGGCGCGACATTTCGATTTCATCCTCGATCCGATGGACGGATTCGGCGTCACGTATGATGAGCAGGGCGCCGATTTGAGTGTTCTTTTCCTGAACAAAATCCAGCGAGACCTGAACCCGCCGGCCGCCGCCGGTTTCGACCTCGCGCTGCAAGACGGGCCTGCGGCGTTCAAAGGCTTCCAGAACCACCGCGCCGAGAAGGGAGTCGGCAGAAAAGACTTCGGTGACAGTGCGGCCCAGCAACTCTCTCCGGGGACGGCCGAGGAAACGCTCAACCGGTGCGCTAACCAACACTACGCGCAAATCCCGCGTGAACAACATCAGCCCGTCCTGCAATTTGGACATGAGCTGATCAACGTTGTCTTTCAGCGCGGAAAAAATCTCTTTGCTGTCGCGCATCTGGCGGCCGAGATTAGCAATCTTAAGCGTGACCAGACCGTATTCGTCGTGACCGAGGTCGTCTCCCGCAAGAGCTTCCGGGTGACCCGCGCTCACGCTATCGAGGTTGCGGCTGATTTCCTTGAGCGGCCCGAGGGCGAGATTAGAGATGCCTGCGGCGAGCACCAGCGACCCAAAAATGGACGCGATCGAAAAATAGAGGGCGTGCATCAGCCGCGGGGTCAATTCGTCCTTAAGGAAAGCGGTCGAGACACCGATGCGGATCGTGCCAAACGGCTGTCCATTGAGTTGCAGCGGAAAGCTCACGTTGTAGACCGTATGCGGGCCGTACACGAGCTGCAATTGTTGCCGGAAACGGGCGGTGATGACCTGGCGAAAATCGGGCCGCTGCACTATCAGTTTCCCTACCAGCTTCGGGTTGGTGTTAAGCAACGCTCGGCCGTGGACATCCACCACCGACGCGTCGTAGATGAAAGGCCAGTTGCCCACCACCGATTCCAGCATGCTGTTCAGGTTTACATCCGTCTGTAGGTACTCGGCTAGGGCTACGCGCACCGCTTCCGGATTGCCGGTGTCCACGGGCGTGCTGCCGAGGTCGGGAACGGCGTTGGTGGCAGCGTAGGCGAGCTGTTGGGTGAGATACGATGCGTTGTCGTAGACGTTGGTGGCACGGAGGCGGAGGACCTGGGATATGTAGAGGTAAGAAAAGGCCGAGACCATAACCGTCACCATGAAGGTGAGGGTAAGAACGATGATGGTTTTCCGTCGCATGGGCACAGAACGTACTGGGTCGTCTAGTAATCACCGCCCAGTCTTTGACTCTTTGACAACGAGCGGCAGAAGCTAGCGAAAGAGCCTGTCGATCATCGACCCCTTAGCGCCGCTAGAGCCGCACTCCCAGCCACTGACCACTCTCTTAAGATTCCTCCTTGCCGGGGACGGCGTCCGAGGCGGTGCTACCGTACTCCTTAAGTTTATTATGCAGGGTTTTCAGGCTTATGCCGAGGATTTCCGCGGCTCTGGTCTTGTTGTTGCTGGTGGCTTCGAGGGTTTTGAGAATCAGCATCTTTTCCGCTTCCTCCACGGTAGTGCCGACCCCCAGGCGCACCGCATCAGGGTCGTTGGCAGAGGTTCGCAGTGGGGCTTGGCCGAACCCCGGCGGCAGATGCCGGGTCTCAATCACAGCCCCATCACAGACGATCACTGCACGCTCAAGCGTATTGCGCATTTCGCGAACATTTCCCGGCCAGGAATAAGTGTTGAAGAGATTGAGGACTGCTTCACTGACAGCCGAGACCTTGCGAGAATGCTTTGTGTTCATCTCCGAGAGTAAAAGTTGTACCAGGTCGGGTATGTCTTCCTTATGCTCACGCAAGGGAGGCATGTGAATGTTGAAAACGTTAAGGCGATAATAAAGATCACTGCGTATTTCACCGCGGGCTACGGCGTCCTCAGGGACTTTATTGGTCGCGGCGAGGACGCGCACGTCTACTGGCGTTTCGACTTTGCTGCCGAGGCGGCGCAGCTTGTGATCTTCCAGGACTCGAAGCAGTTTGGCTTGAGTCGCTACTGGCATTTCCCCAATCTCATCGAGAAGAATCGTTCCGCCCTCGGCGAGCTCAAAACAGCCGGTGCGTCGCTCGAGAGCGCCTGTGAAGGCGCCCTTTTCATGACCAAAGATTTCGCTTTCGATCAAGGTCTCCGGAATAGCGGCGCAATTAATGGCTACGAAAGGACGGTCACGGCGCGAGCTCAGTTCGTGGATGGTGCGCGCCACCAGCTCTTTGCCTGTGCCGCTGGCGCCAGTGATGAGCACCGACGCGGTACTGGGCGCGACCATTTCGATGAGCCGGAATATCTCCTGCATCTTTCGCGATGCGCCGTTGAGCCGGCCCAGTGATCCTGCATCCCGCAGCTTGCGGCGGGTGGCTTCCAGTTCTGCGCGGGTGCCGAGTAGTGACGAGGCGTTCTGCAAAATGGTACGCAGACGGTTGGTGTCGATGGGCTTGGTAATGTAGTCATAGGCACCCATGCGCATCGCCTGAACCGCGCTGTCGATGGTCCCTTGTGCGGTGACCAGCACCACGGCAACGGTTTGGGCTTGCTCTGCGAGGCGTTCCAAAAGCTCGATTCCGCCCATGCGCGGCATCTTGAGATCAGTGATGACGATGGAAGGGGCCCACTGGACCGCCTTCTCCAGGCCCTCTCCACCGTCGCGAGCGGTGTCGGCTCGATAACCCCAAGTGATCGAGTAACAACGATAACGGCAAGCTTCCCCTGGAGCAAGCTCTGCGGGTGCCTGCGGGTGCACATCCCTCTGTGTTCTTGCGAACCGTCACTTGATGCGACGCGCTACCGCATTGGGAGCGCAGGTCCAGTATGTCAAATTGAGACACAGTCACCGCCGCCTATAACTCGCAGCTCAGACCCTGCCAGGATAATTTTCAATGACTGAGCCTTGCTTTAGCGCAGCGGTGGGTTAAAATCTTAGACTTCAAATCGTAAGTCCCAATAATCCGTTAGCACCACAAACGGCATCTTTAGTTCTGCACTGCGGCTGAAATTCCAATACGGCGAACCTCGACCAAGTTCGGAGGATCATAAATGTTACCTTCTCCCAAGCTGCGCGCAGCTCGTGCGGTAATATCCAGCGTGTTGCTGATGTTTGCAACCGTACTGGTTTCGACTCCGGTTTTTGCTCAGAGTGACTCCAACCCGAAGTGGGATTTGTTTGTCGGATACCAGTGGCTGCATCCCGGTATCACGGTTCCAGCTGCCTTCGGAAATCCTTTCAACCCGACTCCTTTCAAAGTCCCAGACATGGCGAAGGGATTTGGTTCCGCATTGACCTACAATTTTGATCCGCACTTTGGCCTTGAATTCGACTTGGGACATAATTGGGGCAATGGCAACTATGAAACAACCGCCTCAGTCGGTCCTCGTCTTATGTTTCGAACCGATGGTGCAAACTACTTCTTGCACGCTCTCGGTGGTTACAACCGGCTGTCAGTCAGCGGGCCGAATTCCCACAACGGCATTGGGGCTATCCTCGGTGGCGGAATGGACCTGCCCATAAGAAAGTGGCTCAGTCTCCGTCTGTTCGAAGCAGATTTCGTCTGGGCGCACCATAACTTCGCCGACGACGCTGGCCCCCAATTCACTTCCCTGAGGCGGCCACAGGCCGAAGGCATCCGACTCCGTACCGGCCTGGTCTTTAACTGGGGCGGAGCTCCGGCTTTGACCCCGGCCGCCAGTTGCTCGGTGCAGCCCACCGAGGTGATGGTAGGCGAGCCGGCGACAGCCACGGTAAGCGCCACTAACTTCAATCCCAAACACACGCTCACCTATAGTTGGAGCGGCAATGGCGTGAGCGGTAAAGATACCAGCGTCAAGATTGAGACCGCTAACGCAGCCCCGGGGAACTACACCGTGACTGCGCATGTGACCGATCCCAAGGCGAAGAACAATAATGAAGCGAGCTGTTCGGCGAATTACACGGTAAAGCCACTGCCGCCGAAAAACCCGCCCACGATAAGCTGTTCGGCTAGCCCATCAACGGTACAGGCGGGAGGCACGTCCACAATTACCTGTAACGCGAGCAGCCCGGACGGCGTTGCGGTCACGGTATCGAACTGGACTAGTTCTGCCGGTACCATCAGTGGCACCGACAACACTGCTACCTTGAACACAACCGGAGCCGCGCCCGGGGCAATAACGGTGAATGCAACTGCAACCGATACTCGTGGCCTGACTGCGCAGGCTTCGACACAAGTGACGGTGGACAATCCGCCGCCACCGCCCCCCCAAGCGTCGAAGCTCAGCCAGTGCGACTTCCCCAATGAGAAGAAGCCCTGGAGGGTCGACAATACCTGCAAAGCGGTCTTGGATGATGTCGCGAAGAACCTGCAACAGAACCCAGATAACAAGCTGATCATAGTGGGCAACGCTGATCCGGCGGAGAAACGCAAGAACCTGGCGGCAGAACGAGCCGTCGATTCCAAAGCGTACCTCACCGGCGGTGAGGCCAAGCAGGGGATTGACCCCAGCCGTATCGAAGTGCGTGCGGGCAGCGGTGGCACAAAGACAGCTGAATACTGGATAGTGCCCTCGGGTGCCAATTTTGACTCGGCCGGAACTCAAACTGTGGATGAGACCAAGGTAAAAGCTGTTCCAGATCATCCCAAGCCCGTGGCTAAGAAGAGCACCAAGAAGCCCAGCTAGAGCTCGGGCTGAGTACGGGCCGTTCATTGAATGATGACCGGCCCGTTTTTCTTGGACTTCAGTAACTTGATGAGTCGTTTCCATCCTGTCAGGCTGGGCGTTGCATCCTAATCCTCGCTCGACGGGCGGAGTCTCGAATGAAATCAGTAGAAATGCAGGACGTAATCGGTAAGTTGTTGATTGTACTAGTTTTAATTATCACCTTCGGCTCCATTTCCTGGGCCGGTCAGTGGACTGTTCTGGGTCCGGACGGGGGCGATGTCCGGAGCTTGGCTTACGATCCACATAATCCTAACCGTGTGCTTTTGGGTACCAGCACAGGCGTGATTTTCGAGTCCGAAAATGGCGGTCACGACTGGGCGCGTTTTGCTCACCTCGGCGCGGCCGATGACTATGTGCTCGATCACATTGCTTTCGATCCGCAAAATTCCAAGACAATTTTTGTATCAGCGTGGAGCGTGCAGGACCAGAGTGCAGGCGATATTTTCCGCACTCGCAACGGAGGTAAGGATTGGGAAGCCATATCCGGAATGCGTGGCAAGTCCGTGCGAGCTATGGCAATTGCTGCTTCCGATCCTAAGATCTTGGTGGCTGGCGCCTTGGATGGTGTTTACCGCAGCAAGGATGGTGGCAGCCATTGGGAGCGGATTTCTCCTGCGAACGACGCCAATATCAAAAACGTTGAATCCATAGCCATCAATCCACAAGACCCCGGTGTGGTGTACGCCGGAACCTGGCATCTAGCGTGGAAGACCAGTGACGGTGGCGTCAGTTGGCAGCACATCAACAAGGGCATGATCGACGACTCCGATGTATTCTCAATCATCGTCAGTTCGGCAAGCCCATCGGAAGTATTTGCCAGCGCCTGCTCGGGAATTTACAAGAGCATCAACGCGGGCGACCTCTTCCAAAAGATTCAGGGTATTCCATTCTCGGCGCGGCGGACCCGGGTGTTGAAGCAGGACCCCAACAATCCGGCAATTCTGTATGCCGGAACTACGGAAGGGTTGTGGAAGAGCAGCGACGAAGGCAAGTCGTGGAAGCGCGTGGGCAACCCTGAAGTAGTCGTGAATGATGTGCTCATCGATCCGCGCAATTCGCAGCGTATTCTGCTCGCCACGGATCGTGGCGGCGTGTTGGCCAGTGACGATGGGGCGGCCAGCTTCAGTGCGTCCAACCATGGATATACCCATCGCTACGTGAATGCGATTCTTGCCGACGCAAAGGATCCTAACGCTCTCTACGTTGGGGTGGTCAATGACCGCGAGTTTGGCGGAGTTTTTTACTCTCACGACGACGGTCAGAACTGGGAGCAGAGGAGCGCCGGACTTGAGGGCCGCGACGTGTTCACTCTCAAACAGTCGAGCAACGGAACTCTGATAGCCGGAACCAACCGCGGTGTGTTTGAACTGGCACGTAGCGGGACTGCCTGGCATCCCATCAACAACATCGTGATCGAGAACGCGTCGACCCGCGCGATCAAGCTGAAAAATGGGAAGAGTAAATCGCGAGCGAGCACGACGGGCGTACGATCGGTGCTGGAAGCACGCGTCAATGACGTCGAACTCGGCGCCCACCGCTGGTTTGCGGCTACCTCGGCTGGGTTGTTCACCAGCAAAGACCAAGGCAAAATCTGGACGGGCGGGCCCATTGCCAATCAACAGGATTTTGTCTCCGTACAGTCACAAGCCGACCTGGTGGTTGCGGCTACACACTCCGCCGTACTGGTATCTCACAATGAGGGCGTTACCTGGCAACCAGTGGTCCTCGCCTCCTACCCGACCAACATTCGCAGCGTCACTGTTACTCCGGACACTCAAATCCTTGTAGCCACCCGCGAAGGTGCATTTCACAGTGCAGATTCCGGCAAGAGCTGGAGCCACGTACTAGCAGGTCTACCAGACAAAGACATTACGTCCGTCGCCTATGACGGCTTCCACAAGCGTTTCCTCGCGGCCAGCAGTGCGAGCGGAGTGGTATTCGAGAGCGTTGACGGCAGCACTTGGCGGCGCGGACCGGATTCAGGTTACGCGCTGCGTCACATCACCGTTGCCCACGGACGCTATGTAGCCGCGACCCCGTTCGACGGTGTCATTGCTCAGCCTCAGAGCGAGGCACAGAATACGGCTGCACTCAATTCGGGTGCATCGAACTGAATCACTCATAGAGGGGTTGCCTTATTTAAGGAGGAGCGAATTCACGCTCCTCCTTAATTTTTGTTTTGAGTATGGAGTTGTGGGGAGCGCTTGGGCTCCGCATCCTTCCCGCCCGGGTCTCGGCCACCCCGCGGAATCCGAAATGGCAGGGCAGCCTTCGCGACCGCGGTCGTCATGACGCGCAAATTCTACACGGTATTCTCACCAGCACCTTCCTAAGTTATTGATTAATCGGGTTGTAATTCTGGTACTCGATTTGCCACTTTCGGGTTACGGAAGTTGGAGCGAGGATGGATCGTTCCGTAGCGATGCTCACGGGCAAGAAAATCGAAGTGGCGATCGCGGTGTTGGGCGTGGCTTTGGCCGCAGGATGTTCCCGATCAGCCAGTTTGCAGGGCAGCGGCGCCAGCGCGCGTGCCGATCAGCAGAAAGCGCCCTTTCCGGAGGATACCGGCTCCAGCCTCCCCGAGGACCATGCGACAGTCGCTAGCCAAAAACCCGGGAAGGATGTGGACGCCAACCATGCGCCTCCCTTTACGTCTCCAATGTCCCCCTCCCTTCCCGCAGGGACTCTTCTCACGGTTCGGCTTCAAAACTCGCTCTCCAGCCTGAGAGTCCGTGGCGGCGAGATCTTTTCGGCGGTAGTTGATGAGCCTGTCGTCATAGATGGGAATATCCTGGTGGGTCGAGGTACCGGCGTTTCGGGACGTGTGGAGTCGGCGCAGACATCGCCGCCAACGCGCAATTCCGCTTCGCTCCGCTTGATCTTGGACTCCATCACGATAAAGGGCAAGCAATGGCCGCTTCAAACTGCAAGCTTGTTCGCCCGAGGAGCCCCCGGCCAAGGCCACAATCTGCCGGTTGCCAGTGGGCTTGGCGAAGCGCGGTATTCAGTTGGTCCCACCACGGTTCGCCTTAAGAAGGGACGCCGTCTCACCTTCCGGCTGACCCAAGCGGTGTCTTTAGGGGGGTGAAAGTCATCCCTGCTCACTCACCCCATGGTGATCGCCTCTGAACTTACGCCCCGCCGAATTCGCTCTAGTCCGGAATCAATAACAGTTCCGCCTTCCACAAGCGATATCGATTTCTAGTGACAAGCGTTCTTCTCTGTCTCGGAACAACCTTCCTCATAGTGACTTCGAAACGGAGAGGCCCAGTCCGGAACCATTCGTCGCACCTCTCCCCATGCTGGGAACACTGCATCAGCGGAATGGAACGGCCAGTGCGCGAAGTGCGGGCCGCTCTCGATCGCCGCAAACGCGAGGAAACCTGGCACGGCGGGCCGTCGAAAACAAGTGCGCAGCGAAATGCGCGAAACTCTCACGGCCATGTTGCTCTCCTGCGAGTTGGCGATGATAGTCCCCGATATGCCCGGCCGCGGAAAAAAAATTCCCGCCATCGACAACCTGGCACGCGAGTTAAGGGTTCGGTTGGGAGCTAGCTGACCTTCAGTGACGTGCTGCTTGGGCTCCGCTCATCGGAGTTGGTTCGGACCAGGCGTCCGTTCCGGTGGATGTCGAGTTCACGAACCGCTCCCCCCTTTTATTTGTCACAAACTCGGTCGTGAAGTCGGCACCCTCAACAGCTACAGAGGCGGCAACGAGCTGCTTCGTCGTTATTCGGCCATTTCCAGCGGGACCGCTGCGATTAAGGGCTCAGCCTCAATGGTGTCTGGTGTGCAAGATTTTGCGGCCTTGGTGGTTGGAATACAAAAGGCTTCAACTCAGGCGCCATTCACACTAGAATAGGCCAACGCAGCCCCTGGCCTGTCGCTTCCATCGCGGCATCCCGAAGGCTCTCCCGGAGGTTCTGTTGCACGTCCTGGTTACGGCCGACACTATGTCTGGTGCGTGGACATATGCCCGGGAGTTGGTGACTGGCCTTGTCACGCGCGGCGCACGCGTCACGCTGGTCACCTTCGGCGAAATCCCACTACCCGATCAGACCGTATGGATGGACAACCTGCATGGACTTGATTACCGCCCCACTGCCTTCCGTCTCGAGTGGATGCAGGAAGCCGAGCAGGACCTGCCCGACTCCTCGAATTTCCTAATTGATGTAGTCCGCGAAGTTCAGCCTGATGTGCTTCACCTCAACCAGTTTTGCTATGGCAACCTGCCGGTGGACGTGCCGCGGGTGGCCATGGCTCACGGCGATCTGATCAGTTGGACACAAGCTGTGCACGGTCACGGGCCGCGACCCACTCGCTGGCTTAAGTGGTATCGCGATACCGTGATTCGCGGCATTGCCGGCGCCGATGCGCTGGTTGCGCCCTCGGCTTGGATGCTCGATACCCTCCGCAGCTGCTACACCCGGTCGCGGCGGGATGTGGTGATCTATCCGGGGAGGAATCCCATCTTCTTTAATCCTTACATCAGCAAAGACGATTCTGTCCTCGCCGTCGGCCGGCTTATCGATGCCGGCAGGCAAGTATTTCTGCTCACGCAGCATGTGCATCCCTTGTCAGTGTGCATTGTGGGTTCCGAGCAAACCGTTGCTGTGCCGCGCATTCCGATACGCGCTGATGTTAAAGTAGCCACCACCGATCAGAGTTCGGTAGCCATCCGCGGTCCCCAGACGGAAGCGCAGTTACGCGCACTGTATGGCCGCGCCGTTATTTACGCCGCCACATCGCGCTATGAGCCGCTGGGATTGCCTCCGCTTGAAGCCGCGCTCTCGCGCTGCGCCATCATCGCCAATGATATTCCCAGCTTCCGCGAGATCTGGGGCGACGCCGCTCTCTATTTCGAAACCAATGATGCCAATAGTCTTGCCGATGCCATCCGCCTTCTCAATGCCGACCGTCAAATGTGCCGCGCTTATGCCAACCTCGCCTACGCTCGCGCCCGCGATCGTTTCACCACCAAGCGCATGATCGATGACTATCTCGAGCTCTACCGAAGTCTGTCTTCGGTAGATTCCGCAGCGGCCTGACAGAACTCTCGAGACACATGTGAAAACCGACACAGGAATCGGCAAGTTTCCGACGCCCGTGATATCTTTTTAGGCTTATTAGAAACCCGCAAGGTGGGAGGATTGGAATTCATGGCGGACGTTAAAATCACAGTAAAGCCCAACGGCCCATATCGAGTGGAGGCTCCCGAAGGCTCGCTCGATCTGGTAGATCCGAACGGCAACAAGTTTGACCTCACGGGCAAGACTGCTTTTTCGCTCTGTCGCTGCGGTGGTTCGGTGAACAAACCTTTCTGCGACGGAACCCATAGCCGCATTGGCTTCCAGGGCGCGGAACTGGCAGTCAAGAAAGCCGAAGGGGGAAGCTAGGTTCGCGGCAATTCGGCCGCGCCTAAGGAATGGGCTTTCTTCTGTTTGCTCCCGGAGTCGTGGAAAAGCTGTGCAAAACCCAGAGCCACAATCTACGAGATGCGTAAAAGCCACAGTAGCCACCTCCAACATGCTTATCTTTCATACCGTTACAACTGCGCACTCTGAAGGCTTACGGAAAAAGTGTTCCCCGTGGAGCACTCCCGCTGTTTCATGTCTGTCTTCCCGCGCGGAACTTTCTGGGAGGTATTGATGAGCCACCCACAAGACCGTGAGCTGGGTATGAAGCGCAAGATCACGCGCCGCGACTTCCTCAACGGCGTTCGGATCACTGCCAGCGCGGCCATGTTGCCGCCCCATCTTTTTGGCGCGTTCGACCAGCCCGCCGAAAAATCTGCCAATTATTATCCCCCGGAGCTGACCGGGCTACGCGGCAGCCATCCCGGATCATTCGATGCGGCGCACTCGCTGCGCGACGGAACCTTCTGGGATTCCGCCGGCAAGCCCGAAGATACGGGCGAACTCTATGACCTCATCATCGTGGGCGGAGGCATCAGCGGACTGGCTGCTGCACACTTCTATCGCAAGGTTGTGGGTGAGCGCGCGCGCATTCTCGTGCTTGATAACCACGACGACTTTGGCGGCCACGCGAAGCGCAATGAATTTCGTGTGGGCAATGCGTTCCGCCTTGGATTCGGCGGCACGTTTTCCATCGAGAGTCCTGCGCCATACAGCTCGGTGGCCCAGGGCTTGGTCCGCGAGTTGGGCATTGACGTCGCCTCGTATCCCAAATATGTGGATAAGAATCTCTATCGTTCGCTCGGTCTGCGTCCTCACATATTCTTCGACAAGGAAACGTTTAACACAGACAAGCTGGTGGTCAGCCCCCAGACGCTACGTGGGAGTGAGGCTGAGGATACGACACCCGAGGGTGCGGAGGTCTGGAAGAAGTTTTATGCCGATGCTCCCATCGCTGAGCAAGCGAGGCGTGATTTGCAGCGCTTGTATCACGAGAAGAAGGATTACTATCCCGGTCTCAGTTCAGACGAGAAAAAGGCCAAGCTCGCGCGTATCAGTTATGCGAGCTTCCTCAAGGACGTCGCGGCGGCACACCAAGACATCGTGAAGATGTATCAAGCTCTCCCGCATCCCTTGTTCGGGGTTGGAATTGACGCCGTGGCCGCGCAGGACGCCTGGGGCCTCAACCTGCCCGGATTCGATGGCATGAAGCTTGATCCGGCGCCGGGGAAGGGAATGAACCGCGACGCCATTCCCAACGAAGAAGCCGATAAATATTTCTTCCACTTTCCCGACGGCAATGCATCGATCGCGCGACTGCTGGTGCGAAAACTGATTCCCGATGCCATGCCCGGCCAGTCAGCGAGCGATGTGGTCACGGCGAAGGCGAATTACTCCAAGCTCGATCAGTCCGGCTCCGGCGTGCGTATTCGACTGAACAGCACTGCCGTACGCGTGAAGCATCTCGGCGATCACGCTTCGGCAAAAGAAGTCGAGGT